>Ga0233425_10005365_pt1 | contig 20320 bp, 21 predicted proteins | sample Watercolumn_Towu_2_FD_181712 | JGI IMG/M metagenome (GOLD analysis project Ga0233425, IMG submission 181712) | Freshwater microbial communities from Lake Towuti, South Sulawesi, Indonesia - Watercolumn_Towuti2014_140_MG | ecosystem: Environmental > Aquatic > Freshwater > Lake | place... | reverse complement strand
GGGATCGGGTTTTGCCCCGGTCTTGCCCTGCGGGAGCCAGGCGGCGATCACCTCCTCGCCGCGGTCGGTTAGGGTTTCCAAAACCTTGGCGCCGAAGGGGGCCTGCCCCATGATGGCGATGCGCATGTCCTTCTCCTCAATTGATCTAAGTGTTAAGCATTCAGTCTACTCAATGTCGACGCGTTGTGCATAGGTTTGCCGGATGCCGGTCCGCTCTTTCTCCGTTAGGAGGCAGCCGGCGAGGCATTTTTCGGCGCATCGGCCGCTGCAGGGTTCGGTATGGACCGTTACCGTCGCCTGACGGAAGCGTCGCTTGATTTGCCGAACCAGGTCCTGGTTGAGGGTATGGGCTGCCTCAACGGACATCTTGCCCTCGACCTGGATATGGACCTCGATGAACCGAAAGTGTCCGGCCTTGCGGGTTCGCAGTTGGTGGAAACCATGAACCGACGGCTGCTGGGAGCAGATCAACCGGCGGATCTCCTCCTCCTCGTCGGGGGGCAGCGTCTCGTCCATCAAGCCGCCTGCCGACTGCCGGGTCAGGTCCCACGCCGCTTTGAGGATGAGGCCCGCGACGCCGATCGCCGCAACGGGATCGAGCCAGTGAAAATGGCTGCCGGGGAAGAGAAGCTCTCCTCCCCAGATAACGGCAAGGCTGACCGTGACGCCCACCGAGGTGTAAACGTCGGTCCGGAGGTGCCAGCCATCGGCGATCAGGGCGACCGAATCGGTTTCTTTACCTATCTTGAACAGCATCCGGGCAACGGCGGTGTTGGCGGCGGCGGAGATGACCATAACGATAACGCCCCAGCCGATGGTCTCTACCGGCTGCGGATCGATCAGTTTCCGGATAGCCTCCCAGATGATCCAGAGCGCCGCAACGAAGATCAGCAGGGCTTCGATGGTCCCGGAGATGTTTTCGATCTTTCCGTGGCCGAAGGGGTGCCTCCCATCCGCCGGAAGACTGGAGGTTTTTACCGAAAAAAAGGCAATGACGGCGGCGATCAGGTCGATGCCCGAATGGATGGCCTCCGAGATGACCGAGACCGACCCGATCCAAAGACCCACGATGAGCTTCAGGATGACAAGCGTCGTGTTGGAGACAATGGAGAGGAGGGCAACCTTTTCTTTGCGGTACTGCGCGTCCATTGGCTTGAGATATTATAAACCATTTTTTTTTACAAGAATTTACTTGACAGATGGGTTTTCGAGGTTATAATGTCTACTAAAACAGTATGAATAAGGGGGATGGGAACGGGGACATTCGATGAAGTTATCGACACGGGGGCGCTACGGGGTGCGGTTGATGTTCGATCTTGCCCTCCACTATGGGGACGGCCCCATTTTTTTGAAGGATATAGCAAAACGACAGGCGATCTCTGCGAAATACCTTTGGCAGTTGATCAACCCGTTGAAAACGACCAGGCTCATCACCTCCACGCGGGGGGCGCATGGCGGTTATATTCTGGGGAGGGAGCCCGAGAAGATCTCCCTGAAGGAGATCCTCGATGTCCTGGAGGGATCGCTGTGCATGGTCGACTGCGTTGACAACGCATCGATCTGCGAACGGGCGCCGGATTGTGTCGCGCGGGACATCTGGGGGGAGGTGTCACAAGGCATGCGGCAGACGCTTGCGAACACAACGCTGGCAGACATGGTTAAACGACAGAAAGTGAAAAGCGATGCCGCGAGAAGACAATAATTTGATTAACATTATGATGTGCATGTGTTATTACACCGGACGGGGAGGTCTGTTCATGTGAAGATCTTTGATGTGCATCCATGAATAAGGCAACCCGCTGACCGGTGAAGAAGCAGCGGGTTTTTTTGTTTCCTACGAATTGGACAACGCTTACACCCATATAGGGAGAAGGAGATAGCTTGATGTCAGAAAAAAGAATCGAAACATTGGCGTTGCATGCCGGTCAAGAGAGCCCCGATCCGACGACGGGGGCCAGAGCAGTACCCATTTACCAGACCACCTCCTATGTGTTCAAAGACACGGGGCATGCGGCAAGCCTGTTCGCCCTCCAGCAGTTCGGTAACATCTATTCGCGGATCATGAACCCGACGAACGATGTTTTTGAAAGACGGATCGCCGCGCTCGAAGGAGGAACGGGCGCCCTGGCGGTCTCCTCCGGGCAGGCCGCGGAGACCATGGCGATTTTGAATATCACCCGGGTAGGGGATGAGATCGTCTCCGCGGATAACCTGTACGGTGGGACCTATCAGTTGTTTCATTACACGCTCCCCAAGCTGGGGCGGACGGTGAAGTTCGTCGATTCCACAAAGCCCGAGACGTTCAAGGCGGCGATCACGGAAAAGACGAGGGCCGTATACGCCGAGACGATCGGCAATCCCAAACTCGACGTTCCCGATTTCGAGGCGATCGCAAAGATTGCCCATGGGGCGGGGGTTCCCTTTGTCGTGGACAATACCGTCGGCGTGGGTCTCGTGAAACCGATCGATTACGGGGCCGATATCCTGGCCACGTCGGCGACGAAATTCATCGGCGGTCACGGCACCTCCATCGGCGGCGTCATCGTCGATGCGGGGAAATTCAATTGGGGAAACGGCAAATTCCCCGAGTTCACCGAACCGGACCCGAGCTACCACGGTCTGAAGTTCTGGGATGTCTTCGGGAATTTTCCCGATATGGGCAACATCGCCTTCATCATCAAGGCAAGGGTGCAACTGCTGCGCGATATCGGCGCCTGTCTGAGCCCGTTCAATGCCTTTCTCTTCCTCCAGGGGTTGGAAACCCTGCCGCTCCGGCAGAGGCAGCACTCGGACAACGCTTTGGAGGTTGCGAGATTCCTGAAGGGCCATCGCTCCGTCGCCTGGGTCAATTACCCCGGCCTGCCGGATCATCCCAGCCATGCCCTGGCGGTGAAGCACCTCGGCCGTCACTTTGGGGCGCTGGTGGGTTTCGGTATCAAAGGGGGGTTGGAAGCGGGTAAGCGGTTCATCGAATCGGTGCGGCTCCTTTCGCACCTGGCCAACATCGGCGATGCGAAGAGCCTCGTCATCCATCCGGCCTCGACCACGCACCAGCAACTGACCCGGGCCGAACAGGAGGCGACGGGTGTTACGGAGGATTTCATCAGGCTCTCGATCGGCCTGGAAAACGCGGAGGATATCAAGGAGGACATCGACCAGGCTTTGAAAAAAGCGACGACGAAAGGAAACGAATCATGAAGATCTATGAAGATATCACAAAGACAATCGGAAACACCCCGCTTGCCCGCCTTAAAAGGATGGCGCAGGGATGCGCGGCCGAGGTGGTCGTGAAGATGGAGTCGTTCAACCCCCTTTCCAGCGTGAAGGATCGGATCGGCGTTGCCATGATCGACGACGCCGAGAATAAAGGGCTGCTGAAAGAAGGGTCGGTCATCATCGAGCCGACGAGCGGAAACACGGGGATCGCCCTCGCCTTTGTGGCGGCGGCGCGGGGTTACCGTCTGATCCTTACCATGCCCGATACGATGAGTATGGAGCGGCGGCAGCTCTTGCAGATCTTCGGGGCGGAACTGGTCTTGACGCCGGGGGCCGAGGGGATGAAGGGCGCGATCCGGAAGTCGGAGGAGCTGGCGGCCTCAATCCCCGGGGCGGTGATCCTCCAGCAGTTCAACAATCCGGCGAATCCCGCGATCCACCGGCGAACCACGGCCGAGGAGATCTGGGCCGACACGGACGGCCGGGCGGATATCCTGGTTGCCGGCGTCGGGACCGGTGGAACCGTGACCGGCGTCGCCGAGGTGATCAAGGCGAGGAAGCCGGGTTTCAAGGCGATCGCCGTCGAACCGGAGGCGTCACCCGTCCTTTCGGGGGGCCAACCCGGACCGCACAAGATCCAGGGGATCGGCGCGGGATTTGTCCCCGGCGTGCTCAACCGGGGAATCATCGACGAGGTGATTACGGTCTCCAATGAAAATGCGGGGAGCACCGCTCGGCGCCTCGCGCGCGAAGAGGGGATCCTTGCCGGCATCTCCGGCGGCGCCGCCCTCTGGGCGGGCCTGGAGGTTGCGAAAAGGCCTGAAAATAAAGGAAAGCTCATCGTGGTCGTTCTCCCCGATACGGGGGAGCGATACCTGTCGACCTGGCTGTTCAAGGAGGCATAAAGGGAGTTCTATCGGGTAGAAACGTATGAAAGCTGCACTGAAAACGGAAGCGTTGCGGACGATGCCGGGGGGGCCAGGTCGCTCGCTCGGTCTTGTCGAGACACAGTATTATTCTTTCGCCGAGCCGCCCGCGGCGCTCAAGCTCGAAAGCGGAGAAACCCTGGGACCCGTGACGCTGGCTTACGAAACGTACGGCGTATTGAATGGGGAGAAATCCAACGCCATCCTGGTGCTGCACGCGCTCTCCGGGGACGCCCACGCCGCCGGGTTTCACAGGGGAGAGGCGAGTCCCGGCTGGTGGGACGCAATGATCGGGCCGGGGAAACCCTTCGATACGGACCGGTATTTCGTGATCTGTTCGAATGTGATCGGGGGATGCAAGGGGAGCACGGGACCGTCCTCGATCGATCCCGGGACGGATAAACCTTACGCCCTGGAATTCCCCTTTGTCACAATCGCCGACATGGTCCATGCCCAGCGGCATCTGATCGACTCGATAGGGATCGAAAAGCTGCTCTGCGTGGCGGGGGGGTCGATGGGCGGGATGCAGGCCCTCCAGTGGGTGGCCTCCTATCCGGAGCGGGTCCGGTCCGCGATCCCCATCGCCACGGCGCTGAAGCATTCGCCGCAGCAGATCGCCTTCAACGAGGTGGGCCGGCAATCCATCATGGCCGATCCGGCCTGGCGGGACGGCAATTACTACGACACGGGTCAGCCGGAAAGAGGGCTGGCCGTGGCCCGGATGATCGGCCATATCACCTTCATGAGCGACCAGTCGATGGAGGAGAAGTTTTCCCGAAGGCTCAAGAAGGACCGCTTCAGCTTCAATTTCGATGCGGACTTTGAGGTGGAAGGGTACCTGCACTACCGGGGGGCGAATTTTGTCAAGCGCTTTGACGCGAACTCCTATCTCTACATTACCAAGGCGATGGACTATTTCGATCTCTCCGGGGGAAAGCTGATCAATGGCCGGGCGGTCGATACCCGGTTTCTGGTCATCTCCTTCAAGTCGGACTGGCTCTATCCCGCCTATCAGTCCCAGGAGATCGTCCGGCAGCTCAAGCAAAAACAGGTCGATGCGACTTACTGCGAGCTGAAATCGACTTACGGCCACGACGCCTTTCTGGTGGAATTGGAGGGGCAGACGACCCTAATCCATCATTTCCTGGAGAAGACGTATCGCGGCGAGAGGAACGGGAATGGAAATCATCGCTAACGGGGTCCGTCCGGATCACCAGGTCATTTTCGATATGATCGATCCGGAGTCGCGTGTGCTGGATCTCGGCTGCGGGACGGGCGACCTGCTCCACCTGCTGGCGGGGGATAAGAATGCCCGCGTGCAGGGGATCGAGCTCGACGAGAGGGCCATCTACGAGTGCGTCAGAAGAGGGCTCTCGGTGTGCCAAAGCGACATCGAAAGCGGTCTTGCCGAATATCCCGACGGCTCGTTCGACTATGTGATCCTCAACCAGAGCCTTCAGGAGATCAGGAAGGTGTATTTCATCCTCCGTGAGGCGCTGCGGGTGGGTAGCAGGGTCATCGTCGGGTTTCCCAACTTTGCCTACATCCACGCCCGGCTCTGTCTTTGCTTCGGGGGGAAGGCGCCGATGACGCCGTCGCTTCCCTACCGCTGGTACGACACCCCCAACGTGCGATTCCTGAGTATCAGCGATTTTCTTGATTTTTGCGCTGAAAAAGGATTTACAGTGGAAAAGGCCTGTTTTCTGAACGGCGAAAAAACGATCACCTTCTGGCCCAACCTCCGGGCGCTGGGCGCGATCTTTCTTCTTTCCTGGGGGAGAGCCTGAATCCGCTGTGAGCGCATTCCCGGCGGCTTGCCGCGGGGAATACGAGCAAGAACGGGTTTTGTTCCTATAAGGATAAAGGTTCGCCGCAACACGCGGTGGAGCGTTTCAAGCGTTGATTGAGAAGTGATTCCCGGAACAATGGCGGAGAAAGCAATGAAAAGGGGTGCGGTGGCCCTGCTGTCGGGTGGGTTGGACAGCATGCTGGCGCTGAAGATGATGGTCGAGCAGGGGATCGACCTCACGGCGGTCCACTTCACCAGCCCTTTCTGCAACTGCTCGTTGCGCAATACCGGTTGCGGGAATCAGGCCCGCCGCGCCGCCGAAGCCTTTGGGGTGCCGATCCGCGTAGTCGTCAAGGGGATGGATTACCTGCGGATTGTCGAGAAAGCCCCCCACGGTTACGGCCGGGGAATGAATCCGTGTATCGACTGCCGCATCTACATGCTGCGGAAGGTCTCCGCGATGATGGAGGAGCTTGGGGCCTCCTTCGTCGTCACCGGCGAGGTGCTGGGCCAGCGTCCCATGTCTCAGCATCGGCAGGCGATCGACATCATCGATAAAGAAAGCGGCCTCGCGGGGCGGATCCTCCGCCCTTTGTCGGCGCAGCATTTCCCGCCGACGCATCCGGAGGCGGAAGGAATCGTGGATCGCGCCAGGCTTCTCTCGATCTCGGGCCGTTCGCGGAAGCCCCAGATCGCGTTAGCTCAGCAGCTCGGCGTTCGGGATTATCCCTGTCCCGCGGGGGGATGCCTCCTGACCGATCCGGAGGTCGCGGCTCGCCTGCGGGATCTATTCACCCATGTCCCAGGGTACACCCACCGGGATCTCGTGCTCCTGACGATCGGCCGCCATTTCCGCCTGAATCCCTCGCTGCGGGTCGTCTTCGGACGGACCGAGAAGGAGAACGCGAGGCTCCTTTCCCTGGCCGCTGCAGGGGATACCGTCTTTATGCCGGAGGATTTCCGCGGTCCGACGGTCCTGGCGGCGGGCGATATCGATCCGGCCGCGGAGATGAGGATCGGGGAGATGATCCCCGCTTACAGCCAGGATGAACTCGAGACGTATTCGATCCGGAAGGAAAGCATCGGTGGCGGTTCGTCCCTCTTTGACGTGGGCCGAAAAGGTTCAAGACAGGCTTATGTCGCCCTGAGAATAGGAAAAAGCAACGAATGAATCCGATCTATCTGGACTATGCGGCGACAACGCCGACGGATAAAAAGGTGATCGAAGCGATGCTGCCCTACTTCGGGGAGATTTGCGGAAATCCCTCCAGCCTCCATGCCTTCGGCCAGGAGGCCAAGGCCGCCGTAGAGGGGGCCCGGAAGAGGATTGCCTCGTTCCTGGGCGCCCAGCCGTCAGAGATCGTATTCACCAGCGGCGGCACGGAGAGCGATAATTTTGCGATCAAGGGCGTGGCCCATGCGAACCGGAAGAGGGGCGGCCACATCATCACTTCCGCTATCGAACACCATGCAGTCCTGGAAACCTGCCGGTTTCTGGAGCAGGAGGGGTTCAGAGTGACAATCCTTCCTGTCGGCGGAGACGGTTTCGTCGATCCGTCCGCCGTGGCCGGCGCGATCACGGACAACACCGTTCTCATCTCCATCATGCACGCCAACAATGAGATCGGGACCATCCAGCCGATTGCCGAGATCGGCGCGATGGCGAGGGGGAGGGGGATCGCTTTCCATACCGATGCCGTTCAGACCTTCGGCCATCTCCCCTTTACGGCGGACGAGCTCAATTGCGATCTCATCAGCGCCTCGGCGCACAAGCTCTATGGACCCAAAGGGGTGGGGCTCCTGTATATCCGAAGGGGGACGCGGATTACCCCCTTCATTCACGGCGGCGAGCAGGAAAACGGCCGCCGGGCCTCCACGCTCAATGTGCCCGGAATCGTGGGTTTCGGGAAGGCGGTGGAGCTGGCGGGGGCGGGGCTTGCCGAAGAGGCGGCGCGAGAGACAGCCATGCGGGACCGCTTCATCCGCGGTCTCTTCGAGCGGCTCGAGGGGATACGCCTGAACGGCCATCCTACCCGGCGGCTCCCCAACAACATCAACATTTCTTTGGCATCCGTGGAAGGGGAAGGGATGATCCTCAGCCTCGACATGATGGGGATTGCCTGTTCAACGGGCTCGGCCTGCTCTTCCTCCAGCGTGGAGACGTCGCATGTCCTTAGCGCCATCGGTCTGCCGAAGGAATATTCTCACGGTTCGCTTCGGTTCAGTCTGGGCCGATATACGAAGGAGAGCGACATCGATGCGGTGCTGGAGATACTGCCGCAGGTCGTCCGACGGTTGCGGTCGCTGGCGCCGCACCATTCGGGGGGGAAATGAGGACCGTTCCAAAGAGCAATTAGGTTACGGCATTTGCCCTTATTGAGGGCTTTGGGAATCATGATCCTTTCGCGCACTGGACATTGAGCGTAGAATAGGCGGGAATAGGTGATGAAAAAGGTAGCCGTCGCCATGAGCGGCGGCGTCGATTCGGCGGTGGCGGCGCTGCTCCTGAAAAAGAGCGGCCTTGAAGTGGTCGGTGTGACCATGTGCCTCGGCGTGGCCCCGGCCCTCGGGGGGCCGGTGAAGTGCTGCGGTCCCCAGGAGATCGAGGACGCGCGGAGCGTCTGCCGTGCGCTCGGGATCCTTCATTATGTGGTTGACTTTGCCGCGGATCTGGAGGAGAAGGTCATCCGGCCTTTTGTCGAGGCCTATTGCCGGGGGAGGACCCCCAATCCCTGCGTGGCCTGCAACCGCTGGATCAAGTTCGGCTCGCTTCTGGAGAAGGCGCTGGCGTGGGGTTTTGACGGGATAGCCACGGGGCACTATGCCGCCATCGAGGAAGAAAGCGGCCGTTACCGGATGAAAATCCCGCGGGATCGCCGGAAGGACCAGACCTACTTTCTCCATGGGGTGCCGAGGGAAGCTCTGGCGAAGGTTCTTTTTCCATTGGCCGGATACGCCAAGGATGAGGTGCGGGGTATCGCCGAGGGATCCGGCCTGCCCCTCTTCGACAAGCCCGAAAGCCAGGATATCTGTTTCATCCCGGCCGAGGGACACGGCGCCTTTCTCCGGAGCCGGGGGGTCGGGATCGAACCGGGTGAGATTGTCGACCGCCAGGGAAGGGTGATCGGGCGGCACGGGGGGATCGCCTGTTACACCATCGGTCAGCGGACCGGCCTCGGAATCGCTTCGCCGGCGCCCCTCTATGTGACGGCGATCGACGCCGCACAAAACCGCTTGGTCGTGGGGGGAAAAAAGGAACTTTTATCGGAGGGGCTGACGGCGGACCAGGTCAATTGCCTGGTCGACGCCTTTCCGAAGGAGGCCTGGGCAAAGATCCGCTATGCCCACCGGGCGGCAAAATGCCGTATTTCGCAAAACGGGGACGGCCTAACGGTCTGGTTTGCGGAGCCGCAGGAGGCCGTTTCCCCGGGGCAGTCCGTGGTTCTGTATGACAACGAGACCGTTCTGGGCGGCGGGATCATTCGGGAGGTATTTGGTGGAACTCGTTGAAAAAATCGATCGGCTGAAAAAACGGCGCAAGGCGGTCATCCTCGCCCATAACTACCAGTTGCCGGAGGTTCATGATATCGCCGATTTCGTGGGTGATTCCCTGGATCTGAGTATCAAGGCCTCGCAAACGGACGCGGAGGTGATCGTCTTCTGCGGCGTCCATTTCATGGCGGAGACGGCCAAAATACTCTCGCCGGCAAAGACCGTGCTCCTGCCGGACAAGAAGGCCGGCTGCCCCATGGCAGACATGATCACGGCCGAGCAGCTCCGCACCCTGAAAGCGGAGCATCCGCGGGCTAAGGTCCTTTGCTATGTGAACACCTCGGCCGAGGTCAAGGCGGAGTGCGATCTGTGCTGCACCTCGGCGAACGCCGTCCGGACGGTACAGGAGGCTCTCAAGGACGCCGAAGAGATCATCTTTGTTCCGGACCGGTATCTGGCCGCCTTTGTCGCCGAAAAGACCGGGCGCGCATTCATCACCTGGCCGGGATTCTGCCCCACCCACGCGAAGATCATGCCGGAGAACGTCAGCGCCGCGCGGGCCCTTCATCCGGGCGCCGTTGTGCTGGTCCATCCGGAGTGCCGCCCCGAAGTCACCGCGATGGCCGATATGACGATCTCCACCGGCGGGATGAGCCGCTTTGCCCGGGAAACCGAGGCCCGGGAGATCATCGTCGGGACGGAGCCGGGGATTATCCACCGCCTGAAAAAGGAGAATCCGGACAAGATCTTCCACCCGATCTCGGAGACCATCATCTGCCCGAACATGAAGAGGACGAACCTGGAAAAGATTCTCTGGTCGCTCGAGGATATGGAGCATGCCGTCGAGGTGCCCGATCAGATCGCCGCGGCTGCAAGGCGGTGTATCGAGGCGATGCTGGAGGTCGGTCGCTGAAGGGAGGCGTGTGCATGGAAAATCGGAAGAGCGTTGAGGCGCTGCACATCGATCGCGAAGGGAGCCAGATGCGGACGCAGTGGGCGGCCCGCGAGTTCCCCCTGACGATTCTGCTCAACGGCGAGCAGCTTGTCACGGTCCTGTGTTCTCCCGGCGATCTGGATGCGCTGGCCATTGGGTTTCTCGTTTCCGAAGGCATCATTATGGGAAAGGATGAGATCACGGGATTGACGCTTGACGACGAGCGGGGGATCATCCGGATCCGCACGGCAAGCGACAAGACGGCTGACGGCAAGCTCTTCATGAAGCGGGTCCTCACCACCGGTTGCGGGCGGGGGATGGCCTTTTACAGCTACGCCGATCTGGACCGCAAAAAGAAGGTCCGGTCGGATCTGCGGGTGGCCCCGGCGGACATTCTGGCTTTGAGCAAGGAATTTCAGAGCGCCTCCGAGCTCTACCGGACCACGCGAGGGGTTCACAGCGCGGCCCTCTGCGACGCCTCGAAGATCCTGGTCTTTGCGGAAGATATCGGGAGGCACAACGCCGTCGACAAGGTCCTCGGCCGCTGCCTTCTGGAGGGGATAGCCGTTTCCGATAGGATCCTCATAACGAGCGGCAGGATCTCCTCGGAGATCCTCTTCAAGACGGCGGGGAGCGGCATCCCCGTCCTGGTTTCCAAATCGGCGCCGACCGACATGGGGGTCGATCTGGCGCGGGAGTTGGGGATCACGCTGATCGGTTACGTCCGAGGGGGGGGGATGAATGTTTACGCCGGAGAGGAGCGGATCGACCGGGGCGCATCCCGCAAGCCCCACCCTGCGGGCGGGGAGCTTCACATCCCGCGGCGGGAACCCACAGCGGCGGTTGAGGGGGCCGCGGCGGCGAAGGACATTGTGCGTTCGAAGGAAGAGGATTAAGCGTATGAAAGGGACGATTGTTGCCGTCTGTCGGAGCGAGAAAACGGGGACCCGGAAGGATCCATGCGGGGAAGGTGTATTCATCGAAAATTATGGTATGGAAAACGATGCGCACGCGGCGCAGGGCATCGCCCGACAGGTAAGCCTGCTTGCCGTAGAGAGCATTGCCAAGATGAAAGGCCTCGGGCTGGAACTCACTCCCGGCGATTTTGCCGAGAACCTGACGATCGAAGGCATGGAATTGTTTTCGCTTCCCGTCGGGACGCGACTTCGGGTTGGCACAGAGGCGATCCTCGAAGTCAGCCAGATCGGAAAAACCTGCCATAGCGGCTGTGCCATCTTTCAAGCGGTGGGCGCCTGCATCATGCCCAAAGAGGGCGTCTTCGCCCGGGTGATCCGGGGCGGAAGGATCGCCGATGGAGATCCGGTAGAGATAATAATGGAAGAGAAGAGGGTATGATGAAAACAATCGATAAGAAACCGGTCCATCTGAACGGAAAGACCGGGGATGACGATTTCTCGGGATTGGTGGAGGCCCTGTGCTCCCTGAAGAACGGTTCCACCGCCGGGTCGAAGAAGCGGTGGCAGGAACAGGAGCTTCCGTCCCGGCAGGTGATCGGCGGGGTGATCGAGTCGCTTCGCTCCGTCCTTTTCCCGGGGTACTTCGGCTTTTCCGAGCTCAAGGCGGAAAGCCTCCGGTTCCATGTCGGCTCCACGCTGGACCATATCCGGCGCGATCTCCAGGAACAGATCAAGCGGGGGCTTTGCTTCTCCTGCGAAGAGGGGCCGGAGTGTCTGCCCTTCTGCGACCAGCGGGCGCGCGAGCTGACCGGAGAATTCCTCCGGGGGCTGCCGAAGGTGCAGCGGCTGCTCGCCCTGGATGTCCAGGCCTCCTACGAGGGGGACCCAGCGGCTTCGAACCAGGACGAGGTGATCTTCTGCTACCCTGGGCTTGTGGCGATCACGAATTACCGGCTGGCGCATGAACTGCGCCTCCTTGGCGTGCCCATCATCCCCCGGATCATCACCGAGGCGGCCCACAGTGCCACGGGGATCGATATCAACCCCGGCGCGGCGATCGGGGAGCGGTTCTTCATCGATCACGGCACCGGTGTGGTGATCGGGGAGACCTGCGTCATCGGCAGCCGGGTCCGGCTCTACCAGGGGGTCACGCTCGGGGCGAAGAGCTTTCAGTTGGATGAGGAGGGGAACCCCGTCCGGGGGATCGACCGGCATCCGATCGTGGAGGACGATGTGACCATATACTCGGGCGCGACAATCCTCGGCCGGGTGACGATCGGACGGGGCTCGGTGATCGGCGGGAACGTCTGGCTGGTCCACAGCGTGCCCCCGGGGAGCCGGATCACTCAGGCGCATATCCGCGAGGATGACTTTGAACGCGGCGCCGGGATCTGATTTTTCCGCCCCGGTACGCAAATCGGACGGTCATGATCTCGCCGAATACTTTGCCAAGGCAAAAATACCCTCGAAATCCGGCGCGATGAAAAAAATATTGTCTCAATATTCCTCATCAATTCCAATTTATACTGGAAGCAAAATAAACCTCGACAATTGTCACGTGACGCGTTATCATAAACACATGATAAAAACCTTTTCTGATAAACAGACAAAGGATCTTTTTGAAACGGGGAAATCCAGAAGGTTTAAGCCGGATCTTCTCAGAAGAGCTATACGCAGACTCGAATATATTGACCTTGCAGCAAGTATTGATGATCTTAAAACGCCACCGAGTAACCGACTTCACTCTTTGAAGGACGACAGAAGCGGACAACATTCCATATCGATTAACGACCAATGGCGCATATGCTTCCGGTTCGTTGATGGCGATGCATATGACGTCGAAATAACCGATTACCATTAATGAGGTTTACTATGAGTTCAGCAAATAGAATAAATCGCAAGATAAGACCAACCCACCCAGGAGAAATGCTACGCGAGGATTTTATGCCCGATTATGGGTTAACTGTGTCCGGACTTGCCGGTGCACTTGGGACGTCTCGTCAGACAATGAATGAGTTGTTGCGAGAGCACAGGTCGCTGACACCTTTAATGGCATTGCGTCTGAGCAGGTTATTTGGAAATTCTCCCGAATTTTGGCTTAACGCACAAAGAGCTGTTGACCTGTGGGATGCTCAAAACAGTCACCGTGATGAAATAAAACGCATCCAGCCGCTGAAAGCAGCATAAGTCACGAAGGGTATACGCCTTGACGGACTGTAAGCTGTACGGAGAGGAAGGTGCATTTTTTTGAGCATGATTTTGGAGTGGGATGTGATATTTGTGCCTTCCTGTAACAATTCAACTGGGAGATTTCATAAACATCGTAGCTTTCGAATGTGAATCATGATAGCATTTCCACCACATTAAAGGCCGTTTAAAAGGTTCCACCGCGGATAACAATGCTGGAGGGAATATGGTTTGGCTAATAAATACCCCGTATCTGAAATAATGGCGGGATTTTGATTACAGACGAGGATATCTCGGGGGATATTATACCGATCCGTATGAAACACCATGACAAGACCAGCGATTATGTGTAACTATTAGATATATTAACGGTTATACAAAGGAATATTTTTTATTCGAAGCAATGCGAGTTGATTCGGAGCGTAGTTCAGAAGCGGGCAGATCTAACGTGCTCAGACCACCGAGACAGATGTGATCGAAAACGGGACCGGTATATGACGTCCTAAGAGTAAATTTTTCTCGTTTCATTTGGAGGAAGGAACGATGAAATCGATGTTGGCAAGACTGTTTTCAGTTGTGTTCGTGTTCTCTCTTCTTACCGCGAACGGCATGGCCGCAGAGGTTATCGTCATGAGTTCGGGGGGATTCTATTCCGCCATGGAGGAACTTGCTCCCGTCTTCGAAAAGGAAACTGGACACAAGGTCGTTCTCATTTCCGGTTCGTCCATGGGTTCATCGCCGACGGCAATACCCGCACGAATAAAGAGTGGAGAACTGGCCGACCTGCTCATGATGGCCGGTGCCGAACTCGATAAATTGATCGAGCAGGGTTTCGCGGTTCCTGGAAGCCGCATTGACCTCGTGCATTCGAAAATCGGTATGGTCGTCAAGGCCGGAGAACGGAAACCAGACATAAGCACCAAGGCGGCCTTCGAGAAGACGCTCATAGAAGCCAAGTCGATCGGCTATTCGGCAAGTGCAAGCGGTGTTCACCTCGCTAAAGAAGTTTTTCCGAAGATCGGCGCTGAAGGCCAAATCATGAAGAAGGCGAAAGAGATTGTGAAGGATCGTGTTGCTACGTGGGTGGCCCGTGGCGATCTGGAAATCGGCTTCCAGCAAGTGAGCGAGTTGCTAACGATTAAGGGTGTCGATTTTGTGGGCACGATTCCGGAACCCTATCAGAAGGTGACAATCTTCTCGGTCGGCGTGGCCAAGGTCTCGAAAGAATCGGCGGCCGCCCAGCAGTTGATCAAGTTCCTGACCTCCCCGGGTGTATATCCGATCATAGAAAAGCAGGGACTCGAGCCGGCAGCTCTTGCATCATCAAGAAAATAGAGGGTACGGGTTCCATCTTGTCAGCGCTACTCTGATTGGGCAGACCATGATGTGCTGCCAGGCAGTGTCCGCTTCTATCGAAAGAGGACAATCAGACGCTGTTTCACCCAAAGTGCCGTATGATAATCGCATACACCTGACCGGCTACAGCTGGCTCCGCTCGCTTCCGTCGGCAGGTGATGCAATGCGTGACTATCTTTCAAGCCGATAATTCTCAGCATTTCGCCAAAGCCGAGATGCTTGATACGTAGGTGGACCCAGTGACCAGCGCAGATAGTTTTTTCAACGATTGCTCCTGAGTAGTTCGGGTCGAAAGATGCTACGTAAAAGCATCACCCTCATTTATTGACTACAGGGAGCTATAAGTAGATACACACATTTAAACCGGATTAACCAGGATATCGGTTCATCGGTTCATAGCAGCGGATCAGCCGTTTGCGAATGCCCACTGTTTGGCGCCAAGGGACTTGCAGATGGCGGAAGATGAGGTCCGCTTACAGCCATCCTTCGGGCAGCCCCTCTGCCAGGTTATGGGAAATGCCATCGCCCGCAATCAGGCGGTGAGCCTGCGCGTCGAAAGTCAGCCATAATCCCTGCAACTGCCGGGCAAGCGCGGCATAACAGGCGTCGTAGCCCGTCAGGCCGATCTTCACGAACCTCGCCGCATCACCGGCCAGTTGCTCAGTCATGGGCTGCCGGAGAACCCCACCCTGGATCAGGGGGAGGACACCTTCGACAAACGCAGCGCGCCCGCGGGGGTGAACACGGCAGAGGACGGAAAAGACCTCAAAGCAGAATAATTCCGGCTGATGGATCCAGCGCTTCAGGACGGCATCGGCACGGGCATTGTGTTCTTCCTTCAGGAACCACTTCATGACGACGGATGCATCGACGATCCAGATCATCCTTCGTACCCTCTTAATGCTCTCAGAACGTCCACACTGTCTCTTTCACCGATGCGCCGGTCCCTCAGCGATTCTATCGTCTCCAGGAGCTTTTGTTTTTTTTCTCCCGCTTGACGAACAACGGCCTTTCCCTTATATTTCCGCTAACGAGCAAGCGGATGGCTGTAAAAAAACACGACTTCCCGACTTTGAATGGGTAATGGATGAAGAAGGGTAAAAGTTACCGATCGCTTTACTTCCCCGCCTGGGCCATCGTGGCCGCCGTGCTCACCCTCCTTTTTGTCATCGCCTTTTCCACTTATCGAAACATGAGCAGGGAGAAGGGACGGATGGAAGAGTCCCTTCTGAGGGAAGGCCAAGTGATCATCCGGGCGATCGAGGCAGGTGTCCGCGCCGACTCGCCTTCGACCCCTCCCGATGCCTTGCGTCTGCAGAAGTTAGTGGAGGAGGTTTCCCGCGAGCCGGAAGTCTCTGCCATTGTCATTTTCGATCAAGAGGGGAACGTCATAGCGACAAGCCGCCCGACGGACACGTACCGGGAGAAAATCAGGGGGATCCCCTCCCTTCGGCTCCTGCTGAAAGAAAGGGGGATGGTGACCCGTTACCGCGAGCAGTCGGGTGGGGGGCAGGTCTTCGAGGTCATCCAGCCTTTCCGCCCCTTTTCGCACCAGGCTCCACCCACATGGCAGCGTGAATTAGAGGCAAAATCGGCATTGCAGGAAGGACCGCTGCGCCGGTGGGCTGAAGGCAAGATCATCGCCCTGAGTCTTCGGCTTGCAACCTTCGAGAGGGCCCGCCGGGAGGATCGGCACCACAACCTGCTGATGGCGGCGATCCTGGTGGCGCTGGGAATCGGGGCGCTCTTCTTCGTGTTCATCGTTCAGAACTACTACCGGGTGGACCGCACCCTCGACCGGATGAAGACCTACACCGAAAACGTGGTGGAGAGCATGGCCGACGGCCTGATCTCCATCGATCGGGAAGGGAGCATCGTCACACTGAACAAACAGGCTGCAGCGATCCTCGGTTCCGGCCGGGAACGCCTGGAAGGAAAGAAAATCACCTCTGTCTTAGGCGAAGGGATCGGCCGGATTCTGGGCTCGATGCCGGGGCAGGCAATGGTGCGGGACAGAGAGATGGAGATCCATAAGGACGAGGGCGGCAGCGACAGCAGCATTCCGCTCAGCCTCAGTGCGGCGCCGCTTCGGGACGAGGAGGGCCGGGAGATGGGGTCGGTGCTCCTGATCAAAGACCTGCGGGAGATACGCGATCTCCAGGAGAAGGTGCACCGCAGCGAGCGGCTGGCCTCGCTCGGGCGGCTGGCCGCCGGCGTGGCGCACGAGATCCGCAATCCCCTGAGTTCCATCAAAGGATTTGCCCAGTATTTCGTGAAACGTTTCAGCGGCCATGATGAAGAGCAGGGGTATGCCTCGGTCATGGTCAAGGAGGTCGATCGGCTCAACCGGGTGATCACCGACCTCCTGGAGTTTGCCGGGCCCAAAGAGCCGCACCGGGAACCGCAATCGATCGAGGCCATCGCCGATCAGGCCCTGAAACTCCTGGCCCCCGATTTGGAAGCCCGTAAGGTAGAGATTGTCAGGGATTACGGGCCCGATCTTCCGGCTGTCTCGGTGGACCGCGACCGGATCTCTCAGGTGTTTATCAATCTCCTGCTCAACGCCCTCGAATCGATGGAGGCAGGCGGGGAGATCCGCATCGGCCTTCGCCGGTCCGGACCTCCGCCTGCGGTCGAGGTATCCGTTGCCGATACCGGGGCCGGTATACCGGAGAGTGACCTGGAGAAGGTCTTCGAGCCGTTCTTCAGCAGGAAGAGGAAAGGGACCGGTCTGGGCCTGGCGATCGTCCACCAGATCGTTGAAAGCCACCGGGGAGAGATCCGGGTGGAGAGCCAGCCGGGAAAGGGGACGGTTTTCCGGATACGCCTGCCGCTGGATGGATAGGGTGTTGATATATGGATGAAAAACCGAAAATTCTCGTTGTGGACGATGAGGCGAGCCATCGGATGATGCTCCGGGCGGTCCTGACGGGGGAGGGGTACCGGGTGGCGGAAGCGGCCGACGGCACGGAGGCCGTGCGGGCCGTGGAGAAAGAGGCCTTCGACATCATCCTCCTGGACATCCGGATGACGGCCATGGACGGGATCGAGGCGCTCACCGAGATACGGAAGATCAGCCCGCTTGTGCCCGTTCTGATCATGACGGCCTACGCATCGGTAAAGACCGCCGTCGAGGCGCTCAAGGCGGGGGCTTTCGATTACATGACCAAACCCCTCGACATCGAGGAAGTGAAGATCCTGATCGAAAAGGCCCTCGAGCATTACCATCTCCGCACGGAGAACCTCGCGCTCAAGGAGCGCCTGGGCGACCGTTTCGATTTTTCCCGGATCATCGGCCGGAGCGCGAAGATGAAGATCCTTCTCGACACGCTGGTCATGGTGGCGCCCTCGGACGCCACGGTGTTCATCATGGGGGAAAGCGGGACGGGCAAAGAGATCGTGGCCAATGCCATCCATCACAACAGCCCCCGCGCCGGCCAGCCCTTTATCAAGGTCTCCTGCGCGGCGCTTCCGGAGACGCTTCTGGAGAGCGAGCTTTTCGGGCACGAGAAGGGCGCTTTCACCGGCGCGGTTACACGCCGCGAGGGAAGGTTTCAACTCGCCCATCGGGGGACGATCTTCCTGGACGAAGTGGGGGAGATGAGCCCGGCCCTCCAGACGAAGCTTCTGCGCGTCCTCCAGGAAAAAGAGTTTGAATCGCTGGGCAGCGCCCGGACGATCAAGGTGGATATCCGGGTGATCGCCGCCACGAACAAGGATCTGGTAAAAGAGGTCGGAGAGGGCCGCTTCCGGGAGGATCTCTATTACCGTCTCAATGTCGTTCCTATCACCATACCCCCGCTTCGCGACCGGAGAGAGGACATTCCTCCCCTGGCCGACCATTTTCTGGCGATCTTCCGTGAAAAGAACCGGAAACCGATCAAGGGCATCGCAGGGAAGGCGCTGGATCTGCTGGTCCGCTACGACTGGCCGGGAAATATCCGGGAACTGGAGAACTGCATCGAACGGGCGGTGATCATGGCCAGGGAGGAGATGATCGTCCCGTCCGATCTGCCTCCGCTGATTCAGAACCTCTCCGGGGAAGGGGAAGTGGGCGGCTTCGCGATCCCTTCCGGGATGAGCCTGGAGACGATGGAGAGGGAACTGATCGTGAAAACCCTCGCCGAAACAGGCGGGAACCGCACCCGAGCCTCGGAGATCCTCGGCATCAACCGCCGCACCCTCCAGAACAAGTTGAAGGAATACAGTCTCAATACTCCTTACAACAAACCCAATTGACATATTGATACCATATTGATACTATAACCTATGGCATCGAAAATCAGGCAACTTATTAAAGAGCTTAAACGGGCTGGATTTATTTGCCGGGGTGGAAAAGGAAGCCACAGAAATTACTTTCATCCCAAAGGTATCGCCATTACCATTTCAGGTAAACTCGGGGATGACGCAAAGCGTTATCAGGGAAAAGAGGTTGAGGTGAAAATTAAGGAGTCCAAAAAATGAAAAATAAACACGGTTATTTAAAAATTGTTGAATGGTCGGAAGAAGATCAGTGCTATGTCGGGTCAATTCCCGGTTGGATTGGAAAGTGTTGCCACGGCGATAACGAAGAAAAAGTGTATCATGAATTATGCCAAATTCTTGAGGAGTGGGTTGAAATCTATAAAGAAGATCATAGACCACTCCCTTTAAATATTTCTACAAAAAAATATTCCGGTAAATTTCAATTACGAATCGATAGCGACTTGCACAAAGCACTTGCCATCAGGGCAATGCAAGCCGATGAAAGTTTAAATAACTATTGCAATAAGGCATTAAAAAAAATTATTTCACAACCCGATACTTTGAGAGCTGACGAGTAGGTGCACCGGATCGGCGGGAGGGGCAAACGCCAGCCGGTCTGTTCAGGAAACTCCGCGATGACAGCAACACTTCACGCGCTTCGAGCCGACATAACAACGCTGCCAGTTGATGCTATTGTCAACGCCGCAAATTCAACGCTCCTGGGCGGCGGTGGCGTCGACGGCGCCATTCATCGCGCGGCCGGCCCCGGGTTGTTGGAGGAATGTCGCCTTTTGGGCGGTTGCGAAACCGGCGATGCCAAGCTCACCAAAGGGTACCGCCTTCCCGCCAAACATATTATTCACACCGTTGGTCCGGTTTGGCATGGCGGCACTTGCGGTGAGCCGGAACTCCTCGCCTCGTGCTACCGACGCTCGATCGAACTGGCGGCGACGGTCGGCGCCCTCACGCTGGCGTTCCCGAGCATCAGCACCGGTGTTTACGGCTACCCAATCGAGCTCGCCGCCAGGGTCGCGGTGACCACTGTCCGTTCCTCGCTGCAAGCGCATCCGGCCATGACAGAGGTGATTTTCTGTTGCTTCTCGGCGCATGATCTCATGGTTTATGAGGGCGTCCTCGGCGGAACGGCTTCATAACCTTCCCTTACTCCGCCGGCAGGGGAGCGATGAGCGCCCTCTGCGGCGCCATCGTCTTCGGTTGTTTCATTCCTCATCGCTTACCTGGGGCAGGATCGCCCGCT
>Ga0233425_10005364_pt1 | contig 20322 bp, 23 predicted proteins | sample Watercolumn_Towu_2_FD_181712 | JGI IMG/M metagenome (GOLD analysis project Ga0233425, IMG submission 181712) | Freshwater microbial communities from Lake Towuti, South Sulawesi, Indonesia - Watercolumn_Towuti2014_140_MG | ecosystem: Environmental > Aquatic > Freshwater > Lake | place... | reverse complement strand
TTTAAAAATTAAATTAAAAAATTAATGTTTTTCTGGCTTTTGCCAGGAGTATTTTCTGAGCTTTGCAGATTTGCCATAACCACAGCTTGCACAAATACCATTAATTTTATGATAAGAAGCTTTACCGCAGCGTCTGCATCTTATATGAACGTCCTTACCGGACTTCTTACCCATTGATGCTGTTCCTTTTGTCATGGTCTTAAGCTGGTGAGATCAAAACAATCATATCGCCTCTGATAAAAGCCTTACCAACTTTTCGGCGCATTGTTCCTTCTTCCCATTCCTCAGAATCTTCTAAAACTACATTTATATGAATATCAAATGCTTTTAGTTTTCCAATTATTTGGATTTTGTTTTTTAATTCGACTATAACTCTTTGATTTCGTGCATCATTTAATGCATCTAATGGTCTTTCTGGTTCCATATTTATTGCCTCCAAATTAAAAAAATTTGTAATGGGTAAAAACCTAAAACACTATTTAAAGCTTTCTAATGATTCTTTTTGAAAAAGAAACCTTTAAAAAGAATTAAATTTTTTTCATCGAGTATGGCAATTACATCACAAAGATCTAAAAGAAAAGTTACTGGCGGAGTCTATAAGAGTTATAGAAAGAAGAGAGTTTTTGAATTAATGGGGCAACCTGTTCTAACTAAGCTTGCAGCAAAGAAAACAAAAGTTGTGAGGGGTGTTGGTGGAAATATCAAACAGAAAATTGTTTCTGCTGATGAAATTAATGTTTTTGATCCAAAGTCAAAGAAGTATTCCAAAGAAAAAATTAAAACCATTGTTGAGAACAATGCAAACAGACACTTTGTTAGAAGAAATATTATGACTAAAGGTGCTGTTGTTGAGACTGCCAAAGGTAAGGTTAAGATCACTTCAAGGCCTGGTCAAGTTGGTGTTCTACAAGGTGTTTTAGTAAAATAAATTTTTATTTCTTTATAGTGGTCGCTTAAATTTATAAATAACTTTGAAATAATCCTTATAAATCTTTTGGTTTGGGGGTTTTTCAAATGGCTGGTAGTAGTATAAAAAAATGTCCTGAATGTGGGGCAACTAATCTTATGCATAATAAAGACAAAGGTGAAGTTATTTGTAGAAGTTGTGGACTTGTTATCGAAGACAAGATGGTTGACTTTGGTCAAGAATGGAGAGAGTTTGATTCTGAAGATTCTGATAAGAGAAGAAGAACTGGTGCTCCTATGACTTATACTAAATATGATAGAGGTTTAGGTACTGATGTAGGTCAAAAGCAGGATATTTACAAATTATCTGGAAAAGGAAAAAATAAATATTTCAGATTGAGAAAATGGCAATACAGAATTTCTACTGCTATAGAGAGAAACTTGAAGTTGGCTTTAGCAGAATTGAAAAGAGTTGCTTCATATTTGAAATTACCAAAATCTGTTGAAGAAGAGTCTGCAAGAGTTTATACTTTGGCGGTTCAAAGAGGGTTAGTACGAGGGAGATCAATGGAGTCTGTAGTTGCAGGTGCGTTGTATGCTGCGTGCAGAAGGCATGAAGTTCCGAGAACTTTGGATGAATTAGCTGAAGCTTCTGGAATTGATAAGAAAGAAATTGGGAGAACTTACAGGTTTGTAACTCGTGAACTCGGTATTAGAATTTTGCCTTCAAATCCAGTAGATTATATCCCAAGGTTTGCATCTGCTTTAAGATTAACTGCTGATACGCAAAGCAAGGCTGTTGAGATACTTGAGATGGCACAAAATTCGGAGTTGACTTCTGGGCGTGGGCCAACAGGAATTGCTGCGGCTTCGTTGTATGTTGCAGCTCTGATTAACAATGAGAAAAGGACTCAAAGGGAAGTTGCTGACATTGCTGGAGTGACTGAGGTTACAATCAGGAATAGGTATAAAGAACTTTTGAAGAAATTGAATCTCAAGGATAAGATTAAGAAATTGAAGTTGGATGGAGAGGAATAAGTTTTTATACTTTTAATTAATTTTTTTATTATGATAAGATATCTTGAAGAATTAAAAAAATTAAAACTAAAAAAGTATGTTATTCTTGGTTCTGGTGCATTGGCTGTTCGAGGTATTAGAGAGAACAAAGATTTGGATATTTTGGTTGAAAAGGATACTTTTTTGGAGTTGAAGAAGAAATATAAAATTAATGAAAAAGGGATGATTGAAATTGGGCATGTTGAGATCTGGGACAATTTTGAGCCTTGGTTTGATGCGAATTTGTTGATAGAAGATTGTGAGATTATTGAGGGATTTAGGTTTATGAAGTTGGAATATCTTATCGAATGGAAAAAAAGTTTGGTCGAGAAAAAGATATTAATGATTTGAAGTTGATTGAAGATTTTCAGAAAAGACTTAAATAATAGTTTTTCTATTAAAGGATTATGAAAAAGTTGGTGTTGTTGTTAGTTTTGTTAATACCTTTTGCTTATGGATTATGTAGTGAATCTGATGGTGGAAATGTTCCAGGAACTTTTGGATATACTCTTGTAGATGGTGTGAAGTATGCGGATGTTTGTTTATCTTCAACTTCTTTGAAAGAATATTATTGTTCTGGACAAAGTTATTCATCTGCAACTAGCAGTTGTCAATATTGTTTGGATGGCACTTGTTATTCAAGTAGTTGTTCTGCTGTAAAAGAATGTAACCCTGTATTGAAAAAATGGTGTGATGGGAGTTCTTGGTTGGACACAGGTTATTGTAGTGATAGTAATTTGAAGTGTTATCTTATTGATTCTAGTTGTGGTGCAAGCGTGTGTACTGAGGGAGCTTGTGATTATGCGAATCATAAATATTGTTCTGCAAATAAATGGTTAAGTGATGATTATTGTGATTTTACTATTTGTGGGAATGATGCTAAGTCTTTAGGGTATTGTTTTTGTACACCAAGTGAGACGACTGAAACTACATGCAATGATGATAAGGATAATGATTGCGATGGGAGTGTTGATTGTCACGATTCTGATTGCGATGGCAAGCCTGGCTGTGAATGTTCGGGTTCAGAGACTAGAAGTTGTAGCACGGATATTGGGGAGTGTGTGATTGGGACTCAAGCTTGTGTGGCTGGGATTTGGGGAGAATGTTCGGGTGTGGAAGCAAGTTCTGAAAAGTGTGATTATTTAGATAATGATTGTGATGGGTTGGTGGATGAAGAGTGCACTTGTGTTGAGGGGGATACGAGAGATTGTGGGGTTTCAGTCGGTGTTTGCAAGGCTGGGATTCAAGTGTGTAATGCTAATAATGTTTGGAGTGTGTGTTATGGTGCATCGTATGCGGCATCCGAGATTGAGAGTTGTGATGGATTAGATAATGATTGCGATGAGGTTGTTGATGAAGGATGTGAATGTGTTGGTGGTACGAATCAAACTTGTGGCTCAGAAATTGGTGCATGTAAGCTAGGATTACAGAATTGTGTGAATGGGAGTTGGAGTGATTGTAATGGGGGCATTGAACCATTCCCAGAAGTGTGTGGGGATTTTATTGATAATGATTGTGATGGTTTAATAGATGGAGATGATGATGTTTGTAGGGGGATGAATCTAACTACAATTAGCAATACTCCTGAAGTTGAATGTGTGTTTGATTATGATTGTGAAGCAAGGTTTGAATGTGTGAATAATGAGTGTGTGGCTGTTGAAGAAGAGGTTATTGAAGAGGAGGTTGAAGAAAAAGAGATTGATACTGGAAGGTTGTCTTCAAAGGATTTTGGGACTAATGAGAAAGAATCTTTTGATTTTAGTAGTTTGATTATTCCTTTAGTAATTTTGTTATTAATTATTGGTGGGATTGTTTTGTTCTTTATGCAGAAAAAAAATAAAACTGTTGTTAAGAGTGAAATAAAGAAAGAAAGTTCGAAAATGAATTTTGTGTTGAAGCCTATTACTGGAAAAAGTTTGAAGTCTGAAGCAGAAAAAGAATTAGAAAAGTCGTTTGAAGAAAGCAAAGATGTTTTTAGAAAATAGATTTGGAAATGTTTATATCTATTGAATGTTTAGATTTTTTAAAATTAGGGGGGATGTTTATGAAAAAGGGTGTAATTGGAATATTATCTGTTTTATTATTAATCGGTTTATGTTGGATTGTATTTGGTTATGGGGAAGTGACCACTAATTATCCTGCTAATGGGAGTTTCATTGGTGCAACTTTTCTAACAGGGACGAATATGAGTGTGACAATACCCGCAAATGCTTCGTTCTTAACATATAATGTGGAGTTGATTGTTAATGGGACTGGTTATGGTATTACTAGCTGTTCAAATGGGACTGCTTGTATTTTAGTACCAAATGCAACATTACCACAAGGGGTTAACTATACTATGTATGCAAATGCTACAAATGCAACTTATACAAATCAAACTTTTATAACAACTATTAGTTATGATACAGTTTATCCAACTTTGACTTATGTTGGATGGGCTGAAACAAACGAGACTGTTTTAGGAGTTGGTAATGAAACTCATGATATTGTTATTAATGTATCTTATACAGAGCTAAATTTTGCGAATGCAACTTTTACTTTGTTGAACACCAGTTCAAGGTTGGTCTTGCATACTGTGAATGCGACAAGCACTAGTACGAATGCGAACTTTAGCGGGTTGCCAGATGGGAATTATACATTCTATGTGAATATAACTGACTTAGCAAATAATCAGAATAATACTGTTAGTTGGAGGACTGTGTTTTTGAATGCAACACCATTCTTAGACTATGGGCCTGAGTCACTTGCAAACAATAGTAATATTACAGCTGATGGGGCTTATTTTAATGTTTCATTAGTAGAGTATAATCTAGCAAACATAACTTTCTTGTTGATTAATACTAGTTCGAATGCAGTTTTGAACACGACTTACTATAATGCAACGGATTATGTTGCTTCAAATATGGTTGTGAATTTTACAAATTTGAGTGATGGGAATTATAGTGTGAACATAACTGTGAGAGATACCTATAATCACAAGAACACAACAATAAACAGGTTCTTTACAAAGGATACAACAGATCCTGTGCCAACTATCACAAAGTCTGCATCGACAATAGAACAAACACAGACAATGAATTTGACTTGTGCTGCGACTGATAACATTGATTGGAATCCATCCGTAAATCTTGAAGTGCAAGTGCCAGGTGGTAGTTATACTTCAGTTGAGAGCGGATACAAAACTGTGACTGATTCATACACGGCAACAGAAGTGCAGGGAACATATAATGTTAGGTGTACTGCTGAGGATTATACGGATCATTCAGAAGTTGTTGAGTCAAGCTTTATGGTAGAATGGGCAAGTTCTGGAAGTTCGTCAAGTTCTGGTGGAAGCTCTGGTGGTGGAAGCAGTACTAGTACTGAAACTGAAGAGGAAGAAGAGGAAGTAATTGTTGAAGAAGAAGTTGTTACTGAAACTATTGTTGAAGCTGTAAATCTTGATATGAATGATCAATGGGTTGAAGAAGGGGTCATTGAATTAAGTGGGCTTGTTGGTGGAGAAGAGTATAGCTTTGCAACTGTTGATGGTGCTGATCATAGCATTACAATTGAAAGTGTTGAAGGAGATACTGTAGTTGTTGTGATTGCAAGTGATCCGCAAACTTTGACTTTGACTTTAGTGAATCCTATTGGAGAAGTTGATTTGAATGGAGATGGAGTGAATGATTTGAAAGTAACTCTCTTAGGGATTGTCAATGGGGAGGCTTCAATCAGTGTTGAGCAAATTGATGGATTATTTGAGTATCCGACTTCAGAAAAATCTTATACTTGGGTTTGGATTGTTGGGATATTAGTAGTAGTATTGCTAGTCTGCTTAGGATTAGCTTATTATTTTATGCAACCAAAACCAAAGTCTAAGAAATAATTTTTTTTATTTGAGATTGATAATTCTTTTAAAGGGGAGAATAATTTTTGGATTATGGCAGAAGAAGAAGAGGAACCGATTCCTATAAAGAAAATAGATTATGGCTCTAGAAGTTGGAATAGTAATTTGAAAAAAGTTCTTTTTGAAGATGATTTCTGTTGTTTTTTGTTTCAATTAGAATTTTTTCTTACTAGTGCAGTTGTTGTTGGAGCTGGGATTTATTTTGGTTGTGTTGCTTGTGATAGACTTTTGGAAACTTATTTGCCTGCAAAGTATGAAGTAGTCAATATTGATTTGAATGGAAATCGTAAGCCTGAAACTTATGTTGAGGTTGGTGGGGTCAAATATTTCTCAAGAATTGATGGGAAAGAGCTTTCAGACTTGGTAATAGGAACTCAATAAACTTTATATATTCAAATTTTATTTTTTTGGTTATGAAACAGGGCATTTTAGTTGGGATTGTTATGCTGTTTACTTTAGCTTTAGTAAGTGCTGGAGAAACACATATAATTGATTTTTCAGAATTGAGGACACAACCAGTTTATTTGTATGAACATGATCAAATAAGGTTTAGTTTACTCGGTGGGGAGCATGTTATTATCATTGAAGATGTTGGGACTTCTTCTGTGAAGTTAGATTATGGATTTTATATTGATGAAAATACTGATTTGAATCCTGGATTGGTTGGGTTAGACTATTTGATGAGAGCAGATATAAACAAAGATGGAATTGTTGATCTGAATGTAGCATTATATTCCATTGCTGAGGATGGGTTAGTGCAGTTAGTTTTACAAGATTTGACTGGGACTGATAGTTCTGAAATCACTGGAGATGTTGGAAAAGTTGATGAGGTTGTTACTGGTGGGTTTGATTATAAGACAATAGTCCTCGCAGTTATTGGAGTACTTGTTCTTGGTTTGGTTGGATTCTTGATTTTCAAAGGCAGTGGAAAAAAAGAAGAGCCTAAAGCTGAACAACCAGCAAATTTTGAACCTAAGGAAGGTTTATAAATTATATTTCTTTAGATTATTTTATGAAGTGGGTTATGTGGATTATTATGGCTCTTTTGTTAGTTGGGTTTTGTAGTGCAAGCATGAGGGTTTCATGTGAAAAGAATTCTGAATGTTATCTAATTAATGAAGAAGCTTATTGTTCTGAAGGGTATTGTTTTACTGAGAGTGAGAAATATTTGACAATAGAGGATTTTCAGCCGAGAAATCAGGATTTTGAATGGGGGGTTTTCTCAATTGAAGCAAAGGATTATGATTGCAATAATTGTTTGAATTTTGCTCCGGAGAAGACTAACTGGTTCTATGAATTTGTTCATTGGTTAATTGTTGTGGATTAAGCTGTTTTTTGGTGGTATGATGAAAAGGTATTGAAGGAAAAGATTGAATTTTTGGATGAGAATCCAAAACAGGAGAAAGTTTGTTGAGGAAAATTATGATATTAATGTCCTTGCTGAAAAATGGAATAAAATATTAAGATGAATTATTTCTTATGATTAAATAATAGAGACCATATAATAATGTTGATAGGCAACTAATTGAAAATAGTAGGATATACATTGCGATCGATGCTTCTGCTGGGATTCCAATAACTGAGAGTAATATTGTTCCAAGACCTTCTTTTATTCCTAGACCATTTGGGGTGATTGGGATGATTAAGACTATAAATGTGATTGAGCTGATGATTATTGCAGTCATTAAGTTTAGATTATATCCTAATGAAGCAAGTAATAATATTAATACTAAGCCGTTGATTAAGGGGCGGATTAATGTTAGTAGGCCATTCATGACTAAGGCTCTTTTATTTTGGTTTAGAATATCTTGTAAGGTTTTTTTAAAGCCTTTGAAAATTTCTGCTTTTTTACCTAATATTTTAATTAGAATTAGTCTTCCAGATTTTGAATATAAAAATGAAAAGCCTAAGATTAAAAGGATACTAAATATTATTCCATAGAATATTTCTGTGGTGTTAATAAAAATTAATAATCCTATCGCAGCAATGGGGGTGAATATTAATAATGTGATTAATTTGTCAATGATCATAATGGATGTACTTTGGCCTATTTCGAAACCTTTATTTTTTCCTAAAACAGCCATTGTTACATCACCAGCTCTCACTGGAATAATCATTCCTATTACAAAACTTGGGATGAAAATTCTTAACCAATCATTGAATTTTTGTTGTTTAATAGTATCAAATAAGACCTTTAGTGCTTGGGAGTTGATAAAGATTAAAGTTAGAAACAATAGTAATGCAATTAGATAATAATATAGATTTATTCTTTGTAATATTTGGAAACTTTCTTTTAAGTCTACTTTGTAAATGATTATACTTATGATGCCAAGTAATATTAGGATTTCTAACAAATTTTTAATCTTCATTATTTGTTTTAAATTAAGTCCATTTAAATGTTTTATTAACCCGACTTGGAAGTTCTTCTAATTATTTATAGCCCATGCTAAGTTTTTTTTGAGTTGCATTAAAATTCACCAAACAAGAAAAATTTAATGGAAAGTTAAAAGTGTAAACTAATTCTTAAATTCTACGAGTCTTGTTAACTTTCGATATTCTTTTAAATTAGTTAATTTTCTTTTTAAATAATGATTGATGGGAATTCAGGGGGGAATTATTTTGATAAATATCATTCTAAAAACCCTTTAATTAAGCTTTTAATGATTTTTTTTAATCAATCTTTTATTAAAGCTGTTGCTTCAGAATCAGTAACTTCTATTCTTGATATTGGCTGTGGTGAGGGACATTTGACTAATATTTTATTTAATTTTTTTAAGAGTAAAAAACAAGATGTATGTATCCTTGGTCTTGAGTATGATCAAAATATTGTTAATCTTGCAAATGTTTTATATCCTCATTTGGATGTTCGAAAAGGTGATGTTTTTAATTTGGTTGGAAAATATGACCTTTTAGTTTGTTCTGAAGTGTTAGAGCATATTAAGGATTATGAAAAAGCAATATCTTCTTGTAAGAATGTTTCAGAGGTTTGTATATTTTCTGTTCCAAATGAACCTTTTTTTAGAATTTCTAATTTATTTAGACTTAGATATTTAAAGAAATTTGGAAATCCCCCAGGGCATATTAATAATTGGTCTAGAGGGGAATTTGAAAAATTATTAAAAAAGCATTTTAATTTTGTTGAGATTAGAACTGTTTTTCTTTGGAATATTGCTAAATGTAAATCTTGATTACTTTTTTATTATAACCTAGCTGAGGTAATTAGGTTGTAAATAAAATAAACTCCTTATTGAAGTTTGGAGATTTATTTGGTAACTTTTTGTATGAATCAAATTGTTAAATGAATTATTAAATTTCGTCAAAGCTATTCTTGACAATAAGGTTGTTTAATCCTTAAACAAGTTTCGGCTTTGTTTAGTTCTTTTCCTAAATAAGCTATATGTGACATAGAAGTGAACCAATTAGGGTTATAATTGAATATTGCTTCGTAAATGTCTAATGCTTTTTTTCCACGAAATTCTTTGAGAATGACATTTTCATAATTGCAGATTGCTACGCCAATTTCATTTGTTTCTGGATAAATTTTGATTAGAACATAGCATCCTTTGTCTAAAATGAAATCTTTTATTTCATCGATAGATTTAACTTTAATTACTTCAAAATTTGGATCATACTTTTTTTCCATTTTATTTGAATAATGCGATTGCTCCTGTTGAATAATTCTTAAGTGCTTTCCAGTTATTTAGATCTTTAATTTTTCTTAAAATTACTTTTGGTCTATAATAGAATTCTCTCATAGCTTTTAATTGGAGTTCTTTGATTTCTTTTGAGCTTCGACCATTTGATGTCCAAACTAATTCTGTGTCTCCATAACCCGACCAGCTGAGGTATTTATCCCAGTCGCTGATATCAGTGTTGAATTTTCCAAATTCTGTTGCTTTATCAAATAATTCTGTTCCGGGATAGGGTGTTGTTATTGTGAATTGTGCCCAATCTGGGTCTACAGATTTTATAAAGTTAATAGTATCAATGTCATCTTCTTTTGTTGAAGTTGGCAAACCTAACATCATATATGCGCGGGTTTCGATTCCTAGTTCTCTACACCATTTGAAAGCATTTATTATAGTTTCAATTTTTTCATCTTTATGGATTGCATCAATTAGTTTTTGGGTTCCACCCTCTACACCAAAGTGAATTCCACAGCAGTTAGCTTCTTTCATTTTTTTGAGTAATTCATAGTCCACAAGATTTGCTCGGGTAATACAATCCCAAATTACTTTTTTGTTTAGTCCTTTTTTGATAATTGCATCACAAAGTTCAATGGTTCTTGCTTTGTTTAATGTGAATGTGTCATCTCTGATCAGAATTTCTTTTGCTCCATAATCCTCGATAAGCATTTGCATTTCTTCAATGACTCTTTTTACTGAATGCATTCTATATCCTGTTTTTGCTGTTGCACAGAACATACATCTATATGGGCACCCACGTGTTGTTAATATTGTATATGCTGGAAGCCTTTTGTAATATGAAACTGAAGGGCGGTAGTATTGCATTTTTATTAACTTTCTATCAGGCATTGGAAAAAAATCTAAGTCTTCTATTCTTTCTCTTTCTTCGTTTTTAATTACTTTATTATTATCTCTGTAAACAATTCCTTTGATCTTTTTATAGTCTTTTTTATTCTCTAATGCATCTACTAATTCTAAAAAGGTTAATTCTGCTTCACCAATAGTTACAAAATCAATGGAATCCTCTTTTTCTAAAGTTTCTATTGGTCTTAATGTTGCGTGATTTCCTCCAACAACAACATAAATATTTTGGTTGATATTTTTTACAAGTTTGCAAATTGCAACTGCTTGGCTATACATTGCTGTAACCATTGATACTCCAATAAGATCGTATTTTTTTTCTTGAATTCTAAATTCTAAATCTTCAATTGAAATCCCTTCAGTTTCGCAATCGACAATCTCAACTTTATGACCATTATTGTTCAAGTATGTTGCAAGATATAAAAGATTTAATGGTTCTGATCTGGGTCCAATTTTTTTACCCAATCTTTTCCAATAGGCATTATTAAATGAGGGCATTACTAATAAGATTTTCATAGAAGCTTTTTTAGAATGGGAGTTTATAAATTTTATTTAGTTTTGTTACTTATTTTTCATATCTGCTAATAACCCAAAAATAATTATTTGTATCCCTGCAAGAATTAACATTGCTGTTAACATAACTCTTGGAATGCCACCAACAATTCCATAAATCAGTAAATGATAGATTATGTAAAGTCCAATCAATGTTCCTATTGTTATGAATGCAACTCCAATTTTTCCAAAGAATGTTAATGGATCATAGTCTCTATAGATTCTAATTAAGTTGATCCAGGCTTTGATTGCATAGTCGAATGGACCTTTCATTAGACGACTTTCTCGAGTTTTTCTGGCATTGATTGGAATTTCTATGATTTTAAATTTTAGTCTCGAAGCTCTAATCAGTTGTTCATGAGTGTAAGTGAAATTTGTAGAATATTCTATTTCTTTTGCGACTTCTTTGGTGAATGCTCTAAAGCCTGTTGTTGAGTCTGTGATCTTTGTTTTTGTTAAGTTTGTGAAGACTCTTGCAAAAGCTTTGTTGCCTATTTTTTTTATGAAAGGCATGTCTTCAATTTTCCCGGTGAATCTTGAACCTAATACCAGATCGTAACCTTCTTCAATTTTTTTTATTAGTTTTGGAATAAACTCTGCTGGGTATTGACCATCTGCATCTGTATGAATAATTATATCTGCTTTTTCTTCGAGGCAATGTTTCATTTCTTCTTTGAAAGTTTCTGCTAATCCTTTATTTCTGTAATTGGAATGAACTATAGCGCCATGCTTTTTTGCGACTTCAATTGTTTTGTCGGTACTACCATCATCTTGCACTAGAATTTTGTATTTATATTTTGTTTTTGACATTTCTGTCTTTATTTCTTCTAAAACTGTTGGTAATGTTTGTTCTTCATTATATGCCGGAATTGAAATGATTACTTGCATGGATTGTGTTTTCTAATGTTTCTTTTATAAGCTTTATTCATTTTTGATATTCTTTTTACAAACTGCAAATATGCTAACTCCTATAGGGAAATTTAAGTAATGGAGATATTTTTAAAAGTAGAATTAATAGTTTATTTATTATAGGATTTATTTTATAAAGTCTATCTTTTTTTTGTTTGATTTAATCATCCTTTTGGTTAATTCTTAAATATATATTTTCCTCTTTCCGAAGATTTATTAAGCCTTGCAAAGTCTTGTCGAGAATGGTTGTCTTAAAGGAAGATTCTTCACAGACTGCTTTAGTTACTGGGGGGGCTGGTTTCATTGGTTCGTATCTTGTTGATCTTTTAGTGAACTCTGGGTTCAATGTTTATGTTGTTGATTCTAGTTCTCGATATAGGAATAATTGTGCTCATTATTTTGAAGTTGATATATTAAGCAATAATTTGAAAAGAGTTCTTGCAGAGATTAGACCTTCTTTTGTTTATCATTTGGCTGGAACATTAAAAAGAGATCCAAGTTTGTCTGAAGAAATTATTGGAATTAATAGTGGTGGTACAAGGAATTTATTAGATGCGATTGATTGGGATGTAACAAGATCTGTGGTTTGTACAAGTACAGGTGAAGTTTATAATCCCGCAAATTCTATTCCCTATAGAGAGGATTCTTCATTATTGGGAGTTTCAGTATATTCGAGATCAAAGATTCTTGCTGAGGGGCATTGTCAGGATTTTATTCGAGATGGAAAGAATGTTGTTATTGTTAGGCCTGCATTGGTTTATGGTCCAAGGCAAGTTAATGATCAATTTTTGCCTTCAATATTTAGAGCAATGGTAAATCATGAAAAACTTGATGTTACTGGTTGTGAACAGAGAAGGGATTTTATTTTTGTTGAAGATGTTGTTAAGGCTTTTTTTCGATTAGGATTAAATGAAGATGCGTATGGGAAGACATTTAATATAGGCCCTGGAGTTTCTTATAAGCTGATTGATATTGTTAGAAAGATTGAGTCGATTTATGGATCAAGTTTAGATGTTAATATTGGGGGCAGGCCTTATAGAAATCCGGAATTTTGGGATTCTGTTTTAGAGCCTTCTTTGATTAAATCTACTATTGATTGGAACCCTGAAATTAATTTGGATGAGGGGTTGAGAAAAACTATTGATTGGTGGATTTCACAAACGAAAAATTTAGAATTGAAATATTGAATTTTTTCTGAGATTCATTTGTGGAAAACTTGGTTGTGGAGAAATTGTTTGGGATTTATTTTCTATGATTCTTGGAGTTGGTTCTAAATTAATTTTTTCTGAACCTAAGAATTCTTTATACCATTCTATTGTAATTCGCAAACTTTCATCTAATGAATATTTTGGTTCCCAGTTTAATAGTTCTTTGGCTTTCTTGCTGTCTAAATATTGATCTTTGATTTCACCTTTAACTTCATTAAGAATTAATGGTTGTAAATTGCTAGGGAATAATTCAGATATTTTCTTGACTAATTGCAAGACTGAAAGTTTATTGCCTGTGCTGAAATTGAATGCTTTGCCTTTGATTTCTTTGCGATCAAGATTTTCTAATAATGTAAGGTATGCATTTGCGCCATCTTTAATAAAAATATAATCTCTAATAAGGCTCCCATCACTTCTTATCACAGGTTGTTTATTTAAGAATAATGAACGAATTGTGTCAGGGATTATTCGATTAAAGTTTAAGTCTCCGGGACCATAAAAATTACCACATCTTGTCACACCTACTGGTAAGCCATAAGTTTTGAAATAGGATTGGGATATTAAGTCCGCACAGGATTTTGAAACATCATAGGGATATTCACCTTCTAAAGGATGCTTTTCATCATAAGGAAGAAACTTTGCTGAACCATAGGCTTTATCACTAGAAGCTATTGCAATTCGGTTTACATTCTTACTATTGCGGCAGGCTTCAAGAATATTCCAAGTGCCACGAATATTGCTCTCGAATGTTGAAATTGGGGATCTATTAGCAGTTGTGACTATTGTTTGTGCGCCTAGATGGATTACTGTATCAATCTCATATTCATTTAATGTTCTTTCGATTAAGCGATAGTTACTAAGACTGCCATGAACTGATGTAACTTTTTTATTTAAACTCTCTGTGAAGAATCTGGATTTTGGAACGAAGTCTCTAACCAAAGCGATGACATTTGCTTTTTTTGTTATAAGCTCTTTTGTGATCTCACTACCTAAAAGACCTGTTGCTCCTGTAATGAAAACTTTTCTATGTTCCCAAAAATTTGTTTCTATTTCCATATTTTCCAAGGGGCATTTCCTGTTTCCCATAATTGGTTAAGAAAATCTCTATCCCTAGTAGTGTCCATACATTGCCAGAATTCGTGATGCTGAAATGCTAGTAATTGTCCTTCTGTTGTTAAATTATGTATTGGTTCTTTTTCAAGCATGCAATTTGGATCCTCTGAGAAATAATTGAACATTTCTCTCTTGAATACAAAGAAACCGCCATCGATCCATGCATTTGGAAGTTTTTCATCCTTTGAAAATCCTAATACTTGTTTGTCAGTATTCATTTTTAAAAAACTCCACCTCGGTGGTGGAAGAATGGTTGTTACTGTTCCAATTTTATTGTGTTGCTTATGAAATTGCAAAAGTTCGTTAATGTTTACGTTCGCTACACCATCACCATAAGTAACCATAAAATTATCTTCTTGAATATATTTTTCAATTTGTTTTACTCTTGAACCAGTATTATTTTTTTGTCCGGTATTGACAAATGTTATCTTCCAGTCAGGAATCTCGTCATTATTGTGATGAATAACTTTTTCGCCATTTTTAAGGTTTAATGTAAAATCATTATGGAGACTAGAATAATTTTCAAAATAATTCTTAATCATTTCTCCTTTATAACCTAAACAAAGAATGAATTCATTGAAACCATAGTGAGAATAAATCTTCATAATGTGCCAAAGTATTGGATATTTTCCAACCATTACAAGAGGTTTTGGTTTGAATTCTGTCTCTTCAGACATTCTAGTTCCCATTCCTCCACAAAGAATAACCACTTTTTCTTTATTCATGTGCATTCCCTGATTAAAAATTCTGGTATAATCTTTATAAGTTTTATGCACTTTTTATTTTTTTAAACGCCAAATAATTAAATTTTTAATGAATTCCAAAGTTGTATTCAGTTTGACATTTGATTTTCCTTTTTTTCTTTCATTAAACTTTACTTGATGTTCTAATGGTTTTATTCCCATTTTTATAGATTTTATCACTATTTCTGCGTCAACAAACCAATCTTTGGATTCTAAATTAAGTTTTTGATAGAATGTTTTGGTAAACATTTTTGGTTTTGCGTTAATATCACTTATGTTTGTGAAGAAAATGAATTTGAATAAACTATTGTAACAAAGAGATTCTATAATTCTTAGGATTCCATCTTTTCGGCTTTTACGAATTCCTTTTATGAATTGTCCCTTTTTCTCTTGAATAATTCTATATAATGTTACTATATCCTCAGGTTCAATCTGATTGTCGCCATCAATGTAACCAATTATTTCTCCATGACAATTTTTTAGTCCATTGATAATTCCCCATCCATAACCTTGATTATGTTCAATATTGATATATCTAATTCTTGAATCTTTTTTGTTTAATTCTTCTAAAATATTTAATGTATTATCCTTAGAGCCATTATTTACAATGACTAATTCGTAATCTAGTTCATTTCTATTAAAACAGGTTTGAAGGTCAGCAACAACTTGTTGAATAATTTCTTCTTCATTATATGTAGGCATAGTGATAGATAATTTTGGCATGTATTCTTTTTTTTTTAATCCTTTTTAATAATTTCTGTTATAGGGTTATTCAGGGGTTTAAAAGTTTAACAAACATGCTTCCCCTTTTGTTTCAACTAATTCTAATCCACATTCTTGGGTCATAATTTGGCAATAATGTTTTTCTGTTAATATTTGTTCTACCATATATTCTTGGTTTAATTTCATTAAATATTTACAATCTTCTGTTTTCATATATTCTTTTGTAGTATTTTTGAGTCCCCAAACAAATTCTGGTTCTTTAGCATAATCTTCCCAACCTGATGGTGTTTCTTTGTTATAGAAAATTGCTGCATAGCAATAATATGCTCTGGAATAGGATGTTTTTGGACTTTCTGTAAACATTAAAAATTTTCCTTCTATTTTTGGGACTAAATATATAAAATCTTCTTCTTGTTGAGTATAGTCTTGAAAAAATGGAGTTTTTGTTATGTTATATGTCACACTTGCAATGGCTCCAATGATTAATAGAATCAGAAGTATATTTTTTATTTTGTTTGTAAGCTTGTTGAAATTAATAGAGACTAAAAATAATGATGCAAAAAACATGAAAAAGTCTTGATATGGATCAGGGTAGATATGTTTTATTATTGGGATAAAAATAACTACCCTTGTTAGAAATAAGAAATTTAAAATTAATACTGGAAGGTACAAATATAATATGGCTTTATCTTGTTGTGGTCTGTAATAAAAATAAAATATTACGAACAATGTTAGAGAAAGAATTATCCCAATAAAGTTGTTCCAGAAATAGTCTTTAAAATTTAAAAGCCAATTCCCAAAGTTTAATTCAAGGACCCCATTAATTATAGAGTATTTAAGAAATGGTATCCACCAAAATGCTGATAGGATTATTCCTATTATTATTGAAGCGATAATTTTAATTTTTTCTTTATTCTCTTTGATTAAGATGAATCCTATTAGGAAGATTCCTGCAAGTATAGTTTCTGGATGATGTGTTAGTACCAGGAGTGCTAAAAGTAGGGATAAAAAATAAATTTTATTTGTGATCGGTCTTGATTTGAAATAAATTACTAGATAGACTATGAAGGAGAATATGACTAGGGCCATTAATGAAGTTATTCTTCCTTGTTTGAGCATTCCTCCAATGATCATGGGGTTTGCATAAACGAAGAGATATAATGCTGTTCTTTTTATGATTGTGAGATCGAGTTCTTTTCCAATAAAATATATTGCAATGAATCCTAATATGTATAATATTATTGCTGATAAAAATGTTGAGAGTAATATGTTTGAAGTGAGAAGAATTAATGGATACATAAAAAAACTGTATCCTGGGGGATATGTGTTGAATAAAATAAATCCGTTATACCAGTTTGGGACTAGTTCTAAATAACCATATTTAACAAAAAAATGGGATAATGCAATATATGCTGAAATATCATTTACATAGTCCAATGGGAATGTTGTGATGATTTTTGCGAAGTCAATTAATCTATATATGAAGTTTAATCCTAGTAAGATGATGGGAATGATAAATATCTTGTCTGAAAATCGCATGGTCTTTTTTTAAGCTTTATATTTAAAAATTTTATTGATCTTTGGTTTTAATGGATGATTATTATTATTGTAACTATGAACCAAAGGATTAATGCGATTAGTAGCTGTTTGTCTTTGTAAAAATTTTCTAGTTCTCCAGGAATGTTGGAATTTATTTCTATCAAATATAAATATCTTAAAATAATGTATGCTGAAATAGGAATTGTGTAAATTAGTATAGGGTAAATACTTAGAAATGAGTATAGAGAATATGAGAGAATTAGTAATGTTGTTGAAATTATTAAGAGTTTATTCAATAAATCTTTGGTGTAATATTTTAAAACTATTTTGTGTTCTTTTGAGGAATTGAATTCATGGATTCTTTTTCCTGTGGCTAGAAGCAGACTAAGAAAGAATGTGCAAAGGATTAACCAGGGGCTTAATCTTGCTTCGATGATAATTATTCCTGAGATTGCGCGGATTATGAAGTTGGTTGAAATTAATGTTATATCGAGAAAGATTTCTTCTTTGAGTTTTAAGGAATAGAATAATGTGAGAAAGAATAATAGTAAGACCAGAAAGAAGAATTTTTCTGAGATTAAGATTGATATTGATAGTGATGCAATTGCGGTGATGATTGCTATTATTCCTGCGAAAGTTGTTGAGTAGTAATTGCTTGCTATGGGTCTTTTGGATTTTTTTGGGTGGAGCTTATCTTTGTCTTTGTCGAGAATATCATTGATGATGTAATTTGTTGAGGAGATCAAACATAATGCAATGAAGCCTATGAATGTTAATATTATTGCTTCGAAAGTTGTTTCTTTTCCCAAGAATATTAATGCTAAGAAGATAATCAGGTTTTTGTAATATTGTTTTACTCGCAAAAGCTCTAAAAACTGCATAATTTTAGTTTAAATCCGGCTATTAAAAGGATTAATGAACTAGGATAGATATGTTCTGGAATTTGATAAATTTTAAATATTCTTGTTGGATATTTGATTTTATGGTTTCATGTGAGATGTGTGGTTATAATGGAGATTTAAGAAGGGCTGTTGTAGAAGGAACTTTGTTGATGCTTTGTGACAAATGCATTAAATTTGGGGAAGTTGTTGAGTTGAAAAGAGGGCCTTCGGATAATGTTGTTTCTGAGAGAATGAAAAGAATGAATACTAGCAGGTTTGCAGCAATGAGAACTTCTGGGAATGTTGTTGAAGAAATTAGTGAGGAATTAGTTGTGAAGAATTATTCAGAGCTTGTGAAAAGGGCTAGGGAGAGAATGGGAAAAACACAAGAGGAAGTTGCGAAGGATATTGCTGAAAAAGTTTCTATTGTTCAAGGTGTTGAAGGTGGGCGTTTGGAACCTTCATTGAAGCTTGCGAAGAAATTAGAACAGTATTTTAAGGTTGATTTGATTAGGGCAATTAGTAAAAAGCAGGATGAGGCTATGGAATTAGACCTTGGATTGAAACCTGGTTCGATGACTATTGGGGATGTGATTAAAATAAAGAAATAGTTAGGAGTTTTGGGTAAATTTCAATAGTAAATTCAACAACTTTTTTTGCATATTCTGGTTGTAAGATTTTTCCGTAATATAAGATTGAATTTCTGGATATCCTTAGGTCGTTTAGAAATGAAATTTCGTGGTAAGTAAATCCTAATGGTTTTAGATAAGAAATCTCTGCTTCATGTGCATATGGTCCTTGTGAATTATATCCTTTGATAAGCAGGTTTGCTCTTATGATTTCCATAATAATATCGTAATTGTCTTTTATTATCGAATTAGAGTTTTCTTCGTCAATTCCCATAACTGCAATGCGTTTTTGCATGCCTTTGAAAGATTTTTGTGCTTCTTCAATAAAATATTTTGCTCTTGATTTGTCGATGTAACTCTTTTTTATTATTCCTTCATTGACATAATCTTCGAATGCTTTTGGAATGGTCATAGTTCTATACTCCCATTTAATATGATCCCATTTAGAATATTATCTTTTAAATGTTTGTGTATTGCTGACCAGGAATCATAGAAATTTATTCTTATTTCTCTTTCAAATATTTTTTCAAATTTGCTTAGATTGATTTCTTTGTCTTTTGCTCCAATTATTGCAATGTCTATGTCTGATTTATGATTCTCGTTTTGCGTGTCCATGCCTAGTGAATAACTTCCAAATAGAATTATTGTTGTACCTGGAAATTCGTAGTGCAAATATTCTGAGAATCCAGATTCATAAATTGATCTTAAATTTTCAATTCTTTTTTCTTCAATTGCTCTTTGATTGTTTCGGTTGATGCTGATTAGTAATAAATTAATTGTTTTTGATCTTTTTATTGTGAGTAATTGGTATTTTTCTAATTCTTTAATTGATTTTGAAATTGCTGTTGGAGAAATTTTTATTTGTCTAGATATTTCTCGGATGTTTAGTTCTTGACCTGCTTTTATGCACATGAGTTTGAATATTTCTCTTTGAAGCTGTGTCCATTTAACTTTGTATGTGTCCATTTTAGTTTTTAAGTGTCTCTATAAGTTTATAAGCCTTTTGAAAGTAAAAGTAATTAAGTTGTTTATGTTTAATGTTTTTTATGAATAAGAAAGAATTGGAGATTGTATTGTCTTCTTTGGAGAATTTTTTTAGGAGGGATGTTAAGTTAGAGCAATATCCTACTCCTTCTGATATTGCTGGTGAAGTTCTTTGGGATTCTAATGTTGTTGATAAAAAAGTTGCGGATCTTGGTTGTGGGAATGGAATATTTGGAATTGGGGCTTTAATTTTGGGAGCCAAGAATGTTATTTTTTTAGATATTGATGAAGAAGCCTTGAAAGTTACTAAAAGAAATGTAAAGTTTATTGAGAAGAAGTTTAATAAAAAATTTAATGTGAAATTTGTTAATTCAGATGTTGTGGATTTTGATCAGAAAGTTGATGTTATTTTTCAGAATCCTCCATTTGGTACGAAGAATGAGCATGCTGACAGAGTTTTTTTAGAAGTTGCTGTGGAACATTGTGATATTGTTTATACTTTTCATAAGAGTTCTACACGAAGGTTTGTAGAAGCTTTTTTCAGGGAAAATTCTTTTGAAATGATTAAAGAGTTTAGATTTAAGTTTCCAATAAAACGAGCTTTTGGGTTTCATAGAAGTGTTTGTAGGGATATAGAAGTCTCTTG
>Ga0233425_10005363_pt1 | contig 20324 bp, 21 predicted proteins | sample Watercolumn_Towu_2_FD_181712 | JGI IMG/M metagenome (GOLD analysis project Ga0233425, IMG submission 181712) | Freshwater microbial communities from Lake Towuti, South Sulawesi, Indonesia - Watercolumn_Towuti2014_140_MG | ecosystem: Environmental > Aquatic > Freshwater > Lake | place... | reverse complement strand
CATCCTGACCGGCACGATGCTGTCGGTCGCGGTCCTGGTGATCGACCTCGTGCAGCGGCTGCGCGGCGAGGGGATGGAGCGCGATCAGGCGATTCTCACGGCGGCGCCCATCCGCTTGCGGCCCATCCTCATGACGTCGCTCATCACGATCGTAGTGCTGGTCCCCGTCGCCTTCTCCCCCCAAACGGGCATCGACGCATACGCTCCGCTGGCCACGGTCACGATCGGCGGACTCACCGTTGGGACGTTGCTGGCGCTCTTCGTGGTGCCAATTGTCCACACGTATACCGACGACCTCGGGAGCGCGGTCAGGCTGGCCCTACGGCGGCTCTGGCGGCGCCGGGGGGAGGCGCAGGCATGAGGAGATCCAGCGCCGATCGGCGGATTACCGAGAACTCAGTCAAGAGTTGAGAGAACTACGGCAGCGCCATGCCCAGGCGGTCGCCCAGGTCTTGACCGAATCCCAAGGAAAGATGCTCGGGCTGCCCACTTCGTCTCAAGAGAGGGGAGGAGCTCAATGAATCTCGTGAAGAAACTTCTTGCGCTTGTCGTGGTCGTGGTGGCCGGCATGTGGGCGTATTACGCCAACGTCAGCTCGGGCAAGTCAACGATGGACATGAACATGCGGATACCCTCGGGGAACATCCCGTTCCCGGTGACGCTGGCTACGGTTGATCGAGGAACCGTCACGGGCACGGTGACCTACACCGGGAGTGTGGTGCCACTGAACGAGGAGGACATTTACCCTCGCGTGACCGGGCGGATCGTGGAGATGCGTGTATATCCAGGCGATCGCGTCGAGAAAGGACAGGTCGTGGCGCGCCTCGACGACACCGAGTTGGCTTCGCGGGTCCGGGAGGCTGAGGCGGTGGCGGCGGCCGCGCAGGCCAACCGCATCCAGACGGAAGCCGACGTGGCCGCGGCGGTCCAGGGTATCGTGCAGATGGAGAAGGAGTTGGCCGCGGCAGAAGCAGAGGCGGGCTACCAGCAGAGCGTTGCCCAGCGAGACGAACTGCTGTTTTCGAAGGGAGCGCTTTCCCAGCAAGAGGCCGAGAGTTCTCGGGCGATGGCGACCGCCGCGCGGGCGCGGGTGCAAGCGGCGCAGGCACGGCTCGCGCAGGCCAAGGCCACGGAGCTTTCGACACGCCGCAAGCTGGACATCGCCGAGTCGATGGTTGCCCAGGCCCAGGCCCAGGTGAAGACGGCGCAGGTGGTCCATGACTACGTGAATATCCGGGCCGCTTCCTCCGGGTACGTGGTGAAGCGCCAGGTGGCCCCCGGCGTGCTCGTGCAGCCCGGGATGCCGGTCCTCAAGATCGCCCAGATCGACAAGGTTCGGCTCCAGGCGAACGCGGGCGAGAGGGATCTGCCGCGCATCCGGGTGGGCTCACCCGTGGTGGTGGCCGCAGCGGGAGCCGGCTTGCCGCCGTTCAAAGCCAGCGTGACTTCGGTATTCCCCTTTGTGGATCAGGGGGCGCGCACTGCCGTCATCGAGGCTGTTGTGCAGAACGACGGGCGACGTCTCCTTCCGGGGCAGTACGTGCAGATGCAATTCGTGACCGGTGAGCGCAGGGATGCTCTGATCGTCCCCCAGGGCGCGGTGGCCCGGATGGGCGAGAAGACCACCGTGTGGGTGCTCAAAGGGGAAGACCAGGTGGAACACGCCGAGGTGACCACTGGGCTGGAGAGCCCGGAGCGGGTGGAGATCCTCAGCGGGCTCGCCGGTGGGGAGCGCGTCGTTTCAAGGGGCCACGAGGGCCTGTACGCAGGGGCCCGGGTCAGTGATGTGGCTGCGGAGAAGCCAGTCGGGCAAGAAGGGACGGACGTTCACAAGGGCATGCCAGGCATGGAGGGACCGAGCAAACCCAAGGTGCCGGAGAAGGCTTCGGACATGAAGGACATGCCGGGCCATGGATCGGAGAGGAAGGTGGCCCAGGCAATTGGTGCCGGGGTCCCGGCAGGCAAGCTGCAGATCAATCTATCCAGTAACCCCGTCAAACTCTCTTCGGGCAAGGCTACGTTGCGCTTCGAGGTGAAGGACGCAACGGGAGGAGCGGTTACCGACGCGAAAGTGGACGTGAGTGCCATGATGCCGGGAATGTCCGTTCCCAAGGTGGCGGCGCGGGCGGCGAGGGAGCCTGGAGTGTACGAGGTTGCTCTCAACCTCGGCCATGGGGGAGCGTGGGTGGTTGAGGTGGTTGCCACTCGGCCCCAGGGTGGGGCCACGTCTGCCAAGTTCAATCTGGAAGCCAAGTGAGGACTCCCATGTCTACCGTGGCGCTAGCGATACGACTGTTTGGAACTCTGATGATGCATTCGCCCTTTCGATCCTTCGTGCCGGCAGTTGTTTTCCTGGCCGCCATCCCGTGTGCGGCGGGCGCAGTGGAGAGCCTTCCCCGGATCGAGGGACCCCTGACCAAAGAGCAGGTGGTTACGCTTGCCCTGGAACACAGCCGAAAGGTCAAGGCCTCTGGCGCCGATCAGCGGGCCATGGCTTCCATGAAGCGCGAAAGCCTGGCGGGTTTCTTCCCGCAGGTCTCGATGAACGGGTACCTGGTCTATCAGAACATGACCTCGAACATCTACAACTCCACCGGCGACACCATGGCACGGAACTACCAGTTGGCTCCGACGAACCGATTTAGGGACCTGAACTTCACCGCTATGTGGCCGATCTTCTCCGGGGGGCGGACCTACTACGGATACAAGGCGGCCGATGCCCGGGCCGAGGCGGCGATTCTGATGCTCCGGGGAACCGAGGTCGATGTGGCAATGCAGGCGCGCCTGGACTACATCGCTGCGGTGCGGGAGCAAGAGAACGCCCGGGTCACCGGAGAATTGCTGCGCCAGACGGAGGAGCGCCTGCGCGTGAGCCGCGAGGAATTCGCGGCCGGTCGGGTTGCCCGGTTCAATGTGCTCCGGGACGAAGCTGAGATGGCAAGTGTGATCCAGATGGACACCATGGCCAGGAATCAAGCCGAGCTCGCTTTGATCGCCCTCAAGACGACGCTGGGCGTGGATCTGTCATCACCCATCACCCTATCGGAACCGCTCAAGTATGAAACACTCAGGCTCTCTGTGGCGGACGGCATCCGAGAGGCGCAGGAGAAGAACCCGGAGGTCCAGGCTGCCGTCAAGGAGGTCGAGGCTGCCGCTGCGGAGGTCCGGGCGGCACTGGGGAGGTACTTGCCCGAGATTTCAGCCACGTGGATGTACGATTGGCAGCAGATGCGGAACAAGGATGAGCCCTTCCAAAAACCCGAGGGATACTCGGCAGGTCTTGTGATCACCATCCCGCTTTTCGACGGTTTCATGCGCGAAAACGCCATCGGCACCGCCCGGGCGAAGCGGGACAAGGCGGTCGAGCAGGAGACGCTCGCCCGGCAGCAGGTAGCCAAAGAGGTGAACCAGGCGGCGCTGATGCTTCAGGCTGCGGAGAAGAATGTCGAGGCGAGCAGAAAGGGGCTGGATCAGGCGGAGGAGCAGTTCCGGATCGTCCGAGAGCGGTACGCCGGAGGCCGGGGCATCCAGCTCGAGGTCTTGGATGCGCAAACCGCCCTGACTCGAGCGCGTTTTAATGCCGTCTCGGCTCTGGCGGATTACAACTCGGCACGCACGATGTGGCTCCGGGCAACTGGGAAAGTGCGCTCAGACCCAGGTACGGGATCATGAGATCGGGTCCGCGTCGCGGATCGGTCTTCGTGTCTGGAACCATTCGCAGAGGATGAAGCAATGAAGGTCTTTTCGCGCTTCACCAGGTTCATCCTGTTGCTCAGTCTTATCTTGGCGTTCTCCACCGTTGAAGCGTTAGCACAGATGGGTATGTCCTCTGGCATCGCACCGAAATCTAATATGCAGGGGGGACAGAATGCTGCGCCTTCGGGGGGCATGTCCGTGATGGGGGGTCGCTCCACCGCCGGTCCGATGCCCGGCGCTGGGGGTACGTCCAGTATGAGTGGCAAGCTGGGACCGGATGGCTTATCCGGATTGGGCGGCCAGCTTGGGGTGTCGGGCCTGGGAGTCATGTCGGGGATGGGTGGTCAATCCGGCATGTCGAGCCCTGGAGGGATGGCGGACCAGAAGAATCAACCAGGTATGTCGGGTGCGGCCGGGAAGTCGGGGATGCAGGGAGAGCAGGATGGCCCCTCGGCCACGGGAAGCGCACCAGGCGCGGCTAGCCGGTCGGCCACGGAGATGCCTAGCGATGCAGGGGTGGGCAGAGAGAGGGGTGTTTCCGGCCAGGGGGGTATGTCCCGGCCCAGCGGGCAATCGGGGCTGTTCGGCAGGCCCAGTCAGGGCAGCATGGGGCGGATGCGCTGATTACCGCCGAATAGTCATTGCTGAAATAGTCGATTTGGATTCGTGATTTGCGTCCGTTCGTGCCAGTTGAGGATTCGACCGTTCGGCCATCTCACCCCGCGTCAGCGGAGGTCCCGAGTCGTCCGAGTTGTTCTTTGCATCCTTCGGGCATGACCATCCAGGACAACCGTAGCGTTGCATCGTTAATCCTTTGAACCAGCCATCGCGTGACGCACCTTGACATACGTTGGGTGTGTTTATACTATAGCGAGGCGATATAGAATGTATGAATCGGCTAAAGGATTGGAGGATCGCGATGAAGCTGTCAACCCGAAGCCGGTACGGTACCCGCATGCTGGTTGACATGGCCCAGCACTACAATGAGGGCCCGATTCAAGTGGGGGATATCGCCAAACGCCAGGCGATTTCCGTGAAGTATCTGGAGCAGATCATCATTCCCCTCAAGAGGGCTGGATACTTGAAAAGCATCCGAGGCCCCAAAGGGGGGCACGTTCTGGCCAGGCGCCCCGAGGAGATCACGGTCGGGGAAATCGTGGCCGTGTTGGAGAGGGGAACTGCCTTGGTTGAGTGCGCCGAAAAGCCCGAGGTGTGCAGCCGCTCGGATGGCTGCTTGACCCGTCCTCTCTGGGCTGACGCTGGCAATGCTTTGTTCTCACGGCTGGGGGCCGTTAGCCTGGCGGATCTGGTGAGGAAGGGCCAGAGGGTGCGAGCGTCAACCGCGCCGAAGCTGACGAGCCACGCTCAATCCTCGAAGCCTTGATTGCCTGGAGCGCACCATGTATACCGACAACGAATCCGGCGAGATTGGATAACGAGAGAAGATTTTCTGGGGAGGGGGGGATTTGCCGCTGAACCGCCCGGAGGAGATGCGAGATGGCTTTGAGCAATGAGGAAATCCTGCGCTACAGCCGCCACCTGATCATTCCGGAAGTGGGGTTGGAAGGCCAGAACAAGCTGAAGGAGGGCAAGGTACTGCTGATCGGTGCCGGAGGGCTGGGTTCGCCGCTGGCGCTATATCTGGCGGCCGCCGGCGTAGGAAAGCTGGGGCTGGTTGACTTCGACATCGTGGATCTCTCCAACTTGCAGCGGCAGATCCTCCACGGATTCTGGGACGTCGGGCGGACGAAGCTGGAGTCGGCCCGTGACACGATCAAGGCCCTCAATCCCGACGTGACTGTGCAGACCTACGAAACCCGCCTGACCTCCGCCAACGCGCTCTCGATCCTGGCGGACTACGATGTCATCGTGGACGGCACCGACAACTTCGCGACGCGTTACCTCACCAATGATGCCTGCGCCCTGCTTGGCAAACCGAACGTATACGGCAGCATCTTCCGCTTCGAGGGGCAATGCACGGTGTTCGATGCGCGGCGGGGGCCCTGCTACCGCTGCGTGTTCCCCCATCCCCCCCCACCAGGGTCCGTGCCGAGCTGTGCCGAGGGAGGAGTTCTCGGTGCTCTTCCAGGGATCATCGGCACGCTGCAAGCGATGGAAACAATAAAGCTCCTGCTGGGGCTGGGGGAGACGCTGATCGGTCGGCTCGTGTTCTATGACGCGCTGACTGCGGAATTTCAAAGGTTCGAACTGCAGAAGGATCCCGCCTGTCCGCTTTGTGGCGAACACCCGACGATCACAGGGCTGATCGACTACGAAGAGTTCTGCGGATTGCATACCCCGCCACCAGAGTTCGAAGGGATCGAACATTGCCAGATCAGCCCGCAGGAGCTCAAGGCACGACTGGACCGAGGCGATCGCTTGATGCTGATCGACGTGCGGGAGCCGCATGAATACGCCATTTGCCGGCTGGACGGAGCGCGACTGATGCCGTTCAACACTTTTGCAGAGCGGGCCCACCAGTTGAACAGCGCCGACGAGATTGTCCTCCTCTGCAGGAACGGCCTGCGAAGCCTTCAGGTGCTGCAGCTCTTATGGGAGGCGGGCTTCCGCAAACTGTACAATCTGGCCGGCGGGCTGGACGCCTGGGCCAGACAGGTGGACCCGACGATGCCGCGGTACTGAAATCCCCCCGTCCCCCCCCTTTGCAAAGGGGGGCGGAGGCCTGCCCGCGCGAAGCGAAGTGCAGCAGGTGGGGGGGATTTTGCTGAAGGCGTCAGACGGGCGCGTCGAATATTCCGGGGAGCAAAGTGCGTTCTTGAAGGAGTCAGGCAAGGCTCAACCGTGGAGGCGTGCAAGAAATGTACATGAAAGGCTTGAAATGCCGGGAGTGTGGACGGACCTATCCGGAGAAAGCCCTGCATGTGTGCGAGTACTGCTTCGGCCCGCTGGAGGTGGAGTACGATTATGCCGCGATGAGTCGGGCCATCAACCGCCAAGCCATCGAGGCTGGGCCGCCCAATATGTGGCGCTACCGGCCCCTGCTGCCCCTCCACGGGGTGCCCTCGGTCGGCCGCCACTGCGGTTTCACACCGCTCGTACGCGCCCGCAACCTGGGCAAAGCGCTGGGGCTCACCCACCTGTACATCAAGAACGACACTGTCAACCACCCCACCCTCTCCTTCAAGGACCGGGTGGTGGCGGTGGCTGTCAGCAAAGCGCTCGAGTTCGGCTTCCCGGTGGTCGCGTGTGCCTCCACGGGGAATCTGGCGAATTCCGTGGCGGCGCACGCCGCCGAGGCAAGCCTCACCAGCTTCATTTTCATTCCCACCGGTCTGGAGCAGGGCAAGGTGCTCGGGACCTCCATCTATGGTGCGAATGTGGTGGCGGTCGACGGCACCTACGATGAGGTGAACCGGCTCTGCAGCGAGATCGCGGATAAGTATGGCTGGGCCTTCGTGAACATCAACATCCGTCCCTACTATGCCGAGGGCTCCAAGACCTTCGGGTACGAGATCGCCGAGCAGCTCAACTGGCGCACGCCCGATCATATCGTTGTCCCGGCTGCTGGGGGCTCGCTGATCACAAAGATCTGGAAGGCCTTCCAGGAGCTCTATCGACTCGGGCTGCTGCCTGGGGTCTCGACCCGCATGCACGTGGCCCAGGCCGCCGGGTGCGGCCCCATCGTGAGTTCCGTCAAAGCGGGGACCGACATCATCCGGCCGGTGAAGCAGCCCAGGACGATCGCGAAATCTCTGGCCATCGGCAATCCCGCGGACGGCTATTATGCGTACCGGGTGGTCAAGGACAGCGGAGGGGCGGGGGAGCACGCCTCGGACGAGGAAATCGTCGAGGCGATGAAGCTGCTGGCCACTACCGAAGGCATCTTTGCCGAAACAGCGGGGGGGGTCACGGTGGCGGTCACTAAGAAGTTGGTTCAACAAGGAGCCATCCACTGCGATGAGGTGACGGTCATCTCGGTGACCGGCACCCACGCATATCGAATCCACGCTTGCCTCGTTTGATGAGGCGTTGGCTCAGGAGCCGGCAGGAGCCGGGACGCTTAGGTTGGGGGTTTCTTGAGGCAGAGCCTGCTGCCGTCCGCCGGTTGAAACCCCCCGTTGCCCCATTGGCAGGCAAATCCCCCTTCCCCCCCTTTGCTAAAGGGGGGCGGCGGGGGGATTTTGCTGGCGGGGAGTCGATGGGGTCGTGGCTGAAAGCTGATCGCTGAAAGCTGGCGGCTGAGAGCGAATAGCCGGCAACTGAGACATCCACAATCGAGATTTTCCAACAGGAGGGGGCAATAGCCATGAGCGTGCTCGTGCGAATTCCCACCCCACTACGCGCCATGACGAAAGGACAGAGGGAACTGCAAGCCGAAGCCGCAACGGTCAAGGAGCTGATCAACCGACTGGATCAAGACTATGCTGGGATCAAGGCTCGCCTCTGCGAAGAGAATGGAAACGTCCGCCGGTTCATCAATGTCTATGTGAACGAGAAAGACATCCGGTTCCTGCAGGGTACCGAAACGCCTTTGAAGGCCGGCGATCAGGTGTCAATCGTTCCGGCCGTTGCCGGAGGAACAGGTACTGGCGGCGCTTCTCCTCCGCGAGTCGCGGGAACTTGAACTCTTGAATCACGAGATTGGTACAAAGCAACGGGATCGCCAATTTCCAGCAAGTGGGCGTCGTCGTTTCCTTCTTGCCGCAGGCGCGGCGATACTGGGCGTGGGAGGCTTCGGGGCGATATCCTTTTGGCGGGGCGGGGGCAAGCATTCCCGGGCCTACGCGCTGGCGCCAGAGAGTGCTCTGCCCGCCAAGATCCGAGAGGCGCCGCCCACCATCCGCGAGGCCTACCGATTTGCCATCGCCAACCGGGATATTCTCAGGCAGATCCCCTGTTACTGCGGGTGCGGGGCAGAGCACCCGAGTAACGCCGAGTGCTACATCAAGGAGGTCAAACCCAATGGAGAAATCGTCTTTGACCCCATGAGCTTCGGGTGAGGGATCTGCGTGGACATCACGCGGGACGTGATGCGCATGCTTGACGAAGGGAAGCCCCTGAAGGACATCCGCGCCTACGTGGATCGAACGTACAGCCGCTTCGGGCCATCCACCCCTACGCCCCCGGTATTCTGAGCCGATGCGCCGGGCGATTGTTCTCGCAGTTTCTCTTGCATTGGGGGCCACGGTTCTCCTGGCCCCCTGGCCTGCTCCCGCGCCTCCAGCGGCGGGGCGGGAGGTGGTGATTCATGCCCGCCAGTATGCGTATACCCCCGGGGTGGTGCGGGTGTCGCAGGGCGAGACGATCACCATCGTGCTGGAGGCTGACGACCTCACCCATGGCCTGTACATGGACGTGTATGATGTCGACCTCGTGGCCGTTCCGGGCCGGTCGGCGCGGGCGAGCTTCGTCGCCGATCGGCAGGGAAGATTCCGGATTCGCTGCTCGAAGATTTGCGGGAGCCTCCATCCGTTCATGCTGGGGGAATTGATCGTGGAGCCCAACACGCCTTTCTGGCGAGCCGTCAGCTTGGCGGTGCTGTCGGCGATCGGGACGGTGGCTTTCCTCTGGGTGGGGCGCCGAACCACGGATGAGGGACCCTTCGCATGAGCGCGGCGACCAGGCCTGCCTGCCTTCCCAGCGAGAAGTGTCTGGAGTTGACGCGCTGGTCTCCAATCCAGAGGCTCTTCCGGCATCGCGCTGTGAATTGGCTGCTGATGACGGTAGCCCTCGTGGGGTTTCTCATCGCCATTGCCGCGGGTATCTTGGGGACTGCGGCCGGGAGCGCCAACTTCGCCATCGTCTACGTCTGGATCGTGTGGTGGGGACTTCTCATGGGGGTGCTCTTGCCCCTGGGGGGTCGGTTGTGGTGTCTCATCTGCCCGCTTCCAGCCCCCGGAGAGTGGTTGCAGCGGGGATCTTTGGTGGCGTCGCCCGCAAACGGCTGCCCGGTGCGGCCGGGTGTTTCGCGGTCGCGGCGGTGGCCCAAGGCTCTTCAGAGCATCTGGCTGCAGAACGCCAGCTTCCTGGCCATGGCCCTCCTCAGCGCCGTGATCCTCACTCGGCCATCGGTGACGGGGTGGATCCTGTTGGGACTACTCGCCCTGTGCGTTGTGCTGGCGCTGCTCTTCGAACGGCGAGCCTTCTGTCGCTACGTGTGCCCGGTCGGCGGCTTCATTGGGCTGTATTCGATGCTCTCCCCGCTGGAACTCCGCGTGCGGGATCCGCTCGTCTGCCAAGAACATCGAAGCAAGGATTGCTACCTGGGAAATGCGGCCGGGTACGGGTGCCCGTGGCTGGAGCAGCCGTGGCGAATGGAGCGAAATGCCTATTGCGGGCTGTGCGGTGAGTGCATTCGGGCCTGCACGAAAGACAACATCACTCTGAATCTCCGCCTGCCAGGTCACGACCTCCTCGCTGTCCAGGGCTGGAGGTTGGACGAGGCCTACAAGGCGTTCATCATGCTGACCTCTGCTGTCATCTATCCGGTGGTGTTCCTGGGTCCTTGGGGGCGACTCAAGGCATGGGCGAACCTCGAGGAGTTCGTAGGGTTTGGTATCTATGCACTGGCGTTCTTGGGATTGAGCCTCGTAGTGGTACCAACTCTCCAGTTCGGGGTGGCTGCGCTCACTCGATGGGCGGCTGGCTTTGACGAAGTCCCGCTGAGGCGACTTTTCGTACCCCTGGCTTACCCCTTGGTTCCTCTAGGCCTTGCCGCGTGGGTGGCTTTTACCCTGTCGTTCGTGTTTGCCAATGTTTCATACGCTTTTCCGGTCCTCTCGGATCCCTTCGGCTGGGGCTGGAACCTCTTGGGGACACGGGACGTGGCCTGGCGACCGTGGCTAATGGAATGGGTGCCGACTGTTCAGGCCGCCTTGCTGATCGTGGGATTGGTTGCGTCCATCTGGACGGCGGACGCCGTCCTACGGAGGCTCGCCGAGGGTAGGCAGCGGATCGGAGGATTGACGGTTCAAGCCGCCGCGCTGACGGCCCTGACGGTTGTGTTCCTCTGGCTATACCTGGGGGCTTTCGCGTGAGCATCGCTCGGGGATCCAATTCGCCATCGCATCCGTGGAGAGGGGAGGGGAGGCACCTGGAGCGTTTGGCGCGAATCGTCACCGCTGCCCTGATCCTCGGGTCGATAGCGTTGTTCGCGGTGAAACTGGCTGGCTGGTTGGATCCGACGGACGATGCGATCGACCTGGTGGCGCGCCAACCGGACGCAGGGGGATGGTCGCGGGAGCGCATCGTGGTGAAGCGGGGCCAGCGGGTTCGTCTGCGTATCCGCTCGGAGGATGTGATCCACGGGTTTGCCGTTGGCCGGCTGGGTGTGGATGTGGGACCGATTGAGCCAGGCAAGGTGACCACGGTAGAGTTCATGGCGAATACGGCAGGGGAGTTTACATATTATTGCACGACGTGGTGTGACCCAAATCACCCCCGGATGCGCGGGGTCCTCGAGGTGCGAGACCCCGACCAGAGACCGTCGCTGGAGCAGGCCGCCGCGTCAGACACGATCCTCCAGCACCTCGACGAGCCGCGAATGGCGCAGACTATTCCTGCAGCGCGCCCGTCGGCGGTTCGAGGGGCAAGGTTATATACGGAGGGATGCGCGCGCTGTCACGGCGCCAGAGGGAAGGGGGTTGTCGGAGGACCAGCCGTGGATTGGCGAGAAGCCCTGCTCGAACGCAGCCCTGTCCAAATCCATCAGAGGCTGACGGGGGAGGTGCCGGGATGGCAAGGGGACCGCCAGACTTCCCACCCAGGAGTTCCCACTTCAGCGCCCACGGATAAGCCCCCACATGCGATGTCCGCGAAGGGCTGGCGCGATCAGGACCGCTGGGATGCTGTCGCATACCTTTGGTCGATGAGCACTTCCCCGGACCGCCCGGAGATAGGAGAGCGGCTATACGCGAGGAACTGTGCCCCCTGTCACGGGGAGCGAGGGGCCGGGGATGGCCCCGGGGGCAAGTACCAGCCCAAGAAGCCGGCGGACTTCACCGATTCGAGGAGGATGCTCGCGGGAACGACCGCGCTCTATACCGCGAAGATTCGCCGGGGTGGTATGGGTACGGGCATGCCCTATTGGGGGAACATTTTCACCGAGGGGGAGCTTTCCGCCCTCGTGGAGCGCCTCTGGTCTTTTACGATGGACATCAGGAGAGAGGACTCCGGATAAGCCAGGTGACGGGACCGCGTATCAATCGTCGGACACTGGAGAACATCCGCGTGGTGGGGCTTCGGCTTATGGAGGAACGAAACGTCTTCTCCGGCCCACGGCATTGCTGGGGCCTTTCCCCAGGGCCGCCGGTCTCAGGTCGGTGGCCGAGGACGTAGAGCGTGAGACCATGCGCATGATCGACGAAGCGAAATTGGAGTGAGAGAAGGGAGGAGGGAGGTGCAAGAACAACGGACGGGGTCGGCCGGCGAGGGCCAGTGAGATCCCCGGCCGGGCATCAGGCTCACTCAAGTGCTGACGCGCTTGTCCCGGACGGGGTGGGAAGAGGACCGATGCCGAGGTCCTAGAAGCGCCAGGATTGCTTCAGAGCAAACCTATCTCCGCGCCTCCTGCCAGAAGGGGCGTCGCCCGTGTGCGCCTCCGTTGGGTCTGTCATGTGACTTTGTCTTGACATTCTCGGTTGGGAGGGGGTACCTTCAGGGTGCGTTCGCGCTGCCCCACATTGCGCTATGGATCTCTGGCTGAATGAGACCGCGAAGGCTCCTCAAGCGAATCCTTGTGGTCCCGCACAATGTGCGGTTTCGCGATCTCACGAGATTGGCGGAAGCACTCGGCTTCCGGGTTGCAAGAATTGAAGGTAGCCACCATATCCTCACACATCCAGCCATTCCCGAGCTCCTCAACCTCCAGGATGTTAATGGCGAGGCGAAACCTTACCAGGTCAGGCAATTCCTTGACTTAATTGAACGGCACAACCTCCACCTGGGAGAGGACGAATGAGGGACTATCACATCAACGTCTTCTACAGCGACGAGGACGAGGGATACATCGCTGATATCCCCGACCTTCGGCATTGCTCGGCCTTCGGGGCGACGCCAGAAGAAGCGCTGGCAGAAGTCCTCAGAGCGAAGGAAGCCTGGATCAAGGCAGCCAAGGCGGCGCGAAGGCCTATTCCACCCCCGTTGTTCCGCCCGGCCATCTACCAGGTTGCGTAGGTCGGGACGGCCGCGAATCACCTACCCCGATGTGTGATTGTCCCTTGTCGGCCGCCAGACCTCTGCACACTCAGGGGCATCCTCCCGTCCTCGCAAGACGGTTTCCGCTTGACACTGCCGCGCATGCGCGTCGATACTGCGCCGCGGGAATATTCTCCCCGCACAGCAGCAGGGTAGAGAGGAGGAATGGAATGATGAGGAAACTTCTTGCAGGCGTCCTGGCGGGTGCCCTGCTTGTTGCCTTCCCGGTGGCCTCTCGGGGAGCCGAGTCGGGGGTCGCCCCGCTCTCGCCCAAGCAGAACGTGGTTGTCGCCTACGTGCCCATCATGAAGTTCGCGACGCTCTACGTAGCCAAGACACGAGGCCTCTTCGACAAGTACGGGCTGGACGTGAAGGTCGAGCAGGTGAAATCCGGCACCGAGGTGATCGCCTTCCTCACCCAAGGGAAGGTAGACGTGGGCGGCATCGCCATCGTGGCCTCGACCTGGAACGGTTGGGCCAAGGGGATGGACATGCGCATCGTCGCCCCCGGTGCCCTGGAGCCGACCACGGGAAGCCCAACCAAGCTTCTGGTGCGGAAAGACCTGCGGGAGAGCGGCAAGGTGCGGCAGGTGGCCGACCTTCGCGGCATGAAGGTGGCCATGGCGGGTGGGCCGGGGAGCGGCGGGGAGTACCTGGCCGCCAAGGCGCTGGAGCGGGGTAGGCTGACGATCCGGGATGTCCAGGCCCTGAACCTCGGCAATGCCGATATGCCGGCGGCCTTTGCCAATCGCTCCATTGACGCCGGCATCCTGGGCTCGCCCTACGCCGATCAGGCGGAGGCTACCGGCAGTGCCGTCTCCTTGGCGGAGGATCTGACTCCCGACGCCATGACCGTGGCCTTCGTTGCCTCCGGAAAGCTCCTGAAGGAGCGGCCGGAGGTTGCCAAGCGTTTCGTGCTGGCGCTGATGGAGGCTGCCCGCCTGATGCAGGGCGCCGACTACCTCTCTCCCGAGAACCTCAAGGCCTATCTGGTCCACGTCAATACTACCGAGCAGGCCCTCAAGGCTGGCGACCCGGTAATCTACGATCCGAACCAGGTCATCTCCCTGGATGGTCTGCGCGACGTTGAGCGGGTGCATCGCGAGAACGGCCGCACCGAGTACAAGACCCCCTTCGACCCGCAGGGCGTCACCGACTCCTCGCTCGTCGATTGGGCGCGCTCGGTGCTCGGCCGGAAGTAGCGGCCGCCGTCCAGGCGGATCCACGTTGTTCAAGATTATTGCCGAGAGCGTTGCCAAGAGTTTTCCCACCTCCCGCGGCGTGGTCCACGCACTCCGCGACTTCTCCCTGGAGGCGCGCGAAGGGGAATTCCTCTGCCTGGTGGGCCCGTCGGGCTGCGGCAAATCGACCTTCCTTCGCATCGTCGCGGGTCTCGTACCCGCCACCTCTGGGCGGCTCGAGGTGCGCCGCGGCGGCACCCTGGAAGATCCCAGCACGACCGCAGGTGCCGCGGCCACGGGTGGCCGCCCCCTGACCGCCATGGTCTTCCAGGAGTATGCCGTCTTTCCCTGGAAAACCGTGCTCGAGAACGTGGCGTTCGGCCTCCGGATGCGCGGCGTGCCTCGGGCGGAGCGGCTGGCCATCGCCATGAGCTGGATCGAACGGGTTGGGCTGCGCCGCTTCGCTCACCACTACCCCTCTCAATTGTCCGGCGGCATGCGGCAGCGCGTCGGCATTGCCCGGGCGCTGGCCAACGATCCCGAGATCCTGCTCATGGACGAACCGCTCGGCGCGCTGGACGCGCAGACGAGAACCGTGCTGCAGGAGGAGCTGTTACGTCTGTGGGAGGGCAGTCGCCAGACTGTTCTCTACGTGACCCATAGCATCGAGGAGGCGCTGCTTCTGGGAGACCGAGTGGTGCTCATGACCGCCCATCCTGGAACCAACAAGGCCGCCTTCGAGGTGCCCCTGCCGCGACCCCGCAGCCTTCGGACCACGACGGAGCCCGAGTTTGGACGGCTATCGTTGGCCATCTGGGAAGCGCTGCGCGACGAGGTGCGGCGGGCGCTGGAGGAGCAGGGATGAGGACCGCAGACGCTGGGCTCGTGAAGGCCGTGCTCTGGCGGGCCGGGGCGCTGGCGGTCTTCAACGGTATGATGAGCCTTTTTGGTCTCTGGCCCGCCCTGTGGTGGCTGGCCGGCCTAGTGGATTTCGTCCTCATCGTCCTCCTGGCCGAGGCGGGCGCGACCCTGATTCCTCCCCGCTTCGCGCGCCTCTACGCACGGGCGCTGGCCGTGGCGTTTCCCCTCATCCTTCTGGCGGGCTGGGAACTCATCGTGCGCGCCCGGATCCTCAGCCCCGACTGGTTTCCGCCGCCGACGCGAATCGCCGTGGCCCTCTGGCAGCTCGGGACGAGCTTCGACGAATTCAGCCGGACCTCGCTCCTGGGACGACCGTGGCTCTTGCCCCAACGGCTGGCCACGGGGGGGCCTGCCGATGCCGCGGCGCTTCTCGCCGAGAGCCACCTCTGGGCCACGCTCACGCGCGTCTTCCTCGGCTTCCTCATCGGGGCGGCCCCCGGCATTCTGTTGGGCGTGTTCATGGGCATGAGTCGCACCGTGCGGACCATGATCGACGCCACGCTGAGCGCCTTCTATGTGCTGCCCAAAATCGCCATCTTTCCCATCATGATGCTTGTCTTTCCCGATCCCTTCGGCGAAGGGCCCAAGGTCGCGGTGGTTGCCATCTCCGCCTTCTTCCTGGTGACCATCAACACCATGGTGGGGGTCCGGGACATCGATCCCGTCTACCTTGAGGCGGGGCGAAACTACGGCGCGGGCCGCTGGCAGATGCTCCGCCACGTCATCGTGCCCGGGGCCATGCCCGTCATCTTCGCCGGCCTCCGGCTGGCGCTGGGCACCGCCCTCATCGTCATCATCGCCGTGGAGTTCGTGCGGGCCAAAACGGGGGTGGGATTTCTTACCTTCTACTACTGGGAGATCTTGGCGCCCGAGAAAATGTACGCCGGCCTGGTGGTGGTGATGCTGCTGGGCGTCCTGCTCACCGCAGGGTTGCAGTGGGTCGAGCGCCTGGTCATGCCCTGGCGCCGGGAGCCCGACAGCCACGCCGGCTAGCTCACCCTCGCACTGGGGGGCAGCGACCGCTGTCGATTGGTCGATTTGTCAAGGAGTCAATTGGTCAGGTGGAGGAAGTAGGCACTCCCAGGGAGGAGCACCGCGATCACGCCCGCCGCCGCCTTCAGTTCCTGGCTGTCTGCCCTGCGGGTTGCCGCCACGGTGGCACTGATCCCGCCACCCGCCGCTGCGATCTCCAGGTCGGACTTTCCCTGGATCCGCATGGCGAAGTCATTTTCGCGGCTGCCCGCAAAGACGAGATGCGTATGCGGGTCCACCAAACCGGGTATGACCGTCTTCCCATAGGCCTCGATACGCTTCGAAAAAGCCATGGGTTTCAGAACGGAAAGCATGTCAGCGGCCGGCCCCACCCAGACGATTTTCCCGCGCCGGGCGGCCAAGGCGCCGTCTTGGATGATCCCCAGGTCCTGCATCTCCCCGTTTCGGCGGGGCCGCGTGGGGTCGCCTCGCAGGGTCAGAAGTTCCGCCGCACCCTCGATGGTCAAGTCGGCCTGGATCACAATGTCGCTTTCCTGTCCTTTTCTTCGACGCTGTTGAACAATCAGTCAGTTTCTGGGTCAGGACGGATTAGAGGATCGGGGGAATCAAGAAGAAGCCCGTCAGGGTGAAGACCGCAAGCAAGCCGGCCGCCCAAAGGAGCAGTATTCGCAGGCGGCGCGCGGTGAAGAATCCGAGGACGCTCATGTTTCACCCCCCGTGAGAGGAGAATCAGGCAGAGGCAACCCTGATGGAGCCAGAAAAAAAGTGCTCCGATATATCCATGCAAGACGAAGCGCAAGAAAGTATACGACGCATCTTGCGTCGGCACAATCGCTTCACCTTGTTTGCCTCTCCCGACGACCACCTAGCCGCTGATTCGACTGCAATGCGGGAAGCCGGGCGGTCTGGCGAGTCCCGCTGCGGCATTGACACTTGGGGTGCGAGGGGTATAATACAATCACCAGTGATTCCGGAAGGAACACTGAGCTGTTTCGATACCAGTTGACTCACGAAACATCCGCTTGGATCAGAACGTGACCGAGACGGAAGGCCAGCAGGCGAAATACCGCGCCCTCCGTGTTCCCGGAGGGCGTTTGTGTTAATGGCGCCTCAATACTGTGCGCTGCGTAGTAACATCGCAGCACCGCCTGTAGAGAGCCGAAGGAGGATTCTCTGATGGATCGCAAGAAGATCACGCTCCCCGAGTTGCAGACGAAGAAGGTGAAAGGCCAGCCTATCACCATGCTCACCGCGTACGACTATCCCATGGCGCTCGCCGTGGATCACGCGGGAATTGACATGATCCTCGTCGGAGACTCGATGGGCATGGTCGTGCTCGGCTACACAAGCACGGTACCCGTCACCATGGATCACATCGTTACCGCCTGCCAGGCCGTGGCGCGCGGCGCTCAGTACGCTTTCCTGGTCGGCGATATGCCCTTCATGTCCTATCAAGCGGATGTCCCCGACGCGATTCGGAACGCGGGTCGCATCATGAAAGAGGGGAGCATGGACGCGGTCAAGCTTGAAGGCGGTAGCGAGATGGCCCGGACGGTCCGCGCCATTGCCGATGCGGGCATTCCCGTGATGGGGCACATCGGGTTGACGCCGCAGAGCATCAGCAGACTCGGCGGGTATCGCACGCAGGGTGCGTCGGCGGCGGCCGCGCGCAAATTGCTGGAGGATGCGGTGGCGTTGGAAGAGGCCGGGTGTTTCTCGATTGTTCTTGAAAAGATCCCCGACCGTGTGGCGGAGCTGATCACCCGCCGTCTTTCGATCCCCACCATCGGCATCGGCGCGGGGGTCCATTGCGACGGGCAGGTGCTGGTGACTCATGACTTGCTGGGACTCTTCGACCGCTTCCTGCCGAAGTTCGCGAAGCAGTATGTCCAACTTCACGCGGCGATGGCGCAAGCCTTTGGGGAGTACAAACGCGATGTCCTGACGCGAGCGTTCCCAGCCGCGGAGCATTCGTTCCCGATCGGCGACGAGGAATACAACCAGCTTCTGCGATCGCTCGGGGAAGCCGGCGGACGATAGATGCCGCCCGCGGCATTCGCCGATCTGGAGGCAAAGGCGGAGAGCGGATATTAACAGGATGCTGAAAGACCCGTTTTCGCTCAGGCTGCTCAAAAAGGTCCAGATGTCCCGCGGCTTCGCGGGACGGCGCGCCGGGTACCCATCCGCAGGATGGGCACCCATCAAGATGGGTACCCGGTGCGAGGCGTACTTGGTCCGTACGCCGCAGCGCCGCGCGAGCGCGCGGGGTACCCGTCCGCAGGATGGGTCCCCGCGGATGGGCCTTTTTCAGCAGCCTGTTAAGCAGAAGGCGAAGCTGCCATGCAAATTGGAATCATCGGCACGGGCGCGATGGGCTGTCTCTTCGCGGCGAAGCTCGCACCACTCGCGGATGTGACGGTATTGGGCACCTGGCGACAGGGTGTGCAGGCCCTCCAGACATCCGGCGTGCGGCTTCGCGAGAACGGGGGGGAAGCTACGGTGCCCGTTCGCGCCCAGAGCGATCCGGGGGAAGTCGAACCGGTAGACCTCGCGATTGTCTTGGTGAAAGGCTACCAGACTGAGCGCGCGGCGAGATGGGCGCAGAGGATTTTGCGCCCAGAGGGAATCGCCCTCACGCTGCAAAACGGACTGGGAAACCTCGAGACCATCGCGGCAGAGGTGGGAGCGTCACGCACCGCGCTCGGCGTGTCGTTACAGGGCGCAACACTGCTCGAGCCGGGGTACGTGCGTCACGCCGGGTGCGGCCTGACTACGATTGCCGCCACGCCCGAGAACCGCGCGCGGCTCGAAGAGGTGGCGAGCCTTTTTACCAGCGCCGGGATCGACACCTGTCTCACCGATGATATCCGCACCCTGCTCTGGAGCAAGCTCACCGTCAATGCGGCCATCAACGCGCTCACCGCGATCCTTGGTGTCCCGAATGGCTGGTTGGTGGAGAATGTCGATGCCCGCGCTGTGATGGAGCAGGCTGCGTGCGAAACGGCGGCCGTGGCGAGGGCGCTCGGGATCGCACTGCCGTTTGATGATCCAGCCGCCCAAGCAGTACAAGTGGCGCAGGCAACGGCAACAAACAATTCCTCGACTCTTCAGGACGTACTACGGGGGGTGCCGACTGAACTGTCCATGATCAACGGTGCGGTGGTGCGTGAGGCGCAGCGGCTTGGTATGCACGCACCGGTAAATGAGGCGCTGCTGCGTTTGGCAAGCGCACTGGAGCACGCTGCTGGCCGTAACCGAAGCCCGCAGGTTTGCAATCCACATTCCTGACGAAGTGAAGCTGCGGATTCTTTGGATCAAATGACCAATGACCAATCCCGCGAAGCGTGGGATGACCAATGCTGGTGAGCGCGCGAGGCGCGCCGTCTAGGGACTTCACCGAGATTCGATCCGAAATTGGTCATTTGTCATTGGTCCCGCTCAAGCGGGATTGGCCATTCACATGATTATTGCCACCTCGACCGCACGCGATCCTCACCTGTCCTGTACAATCCATCGCCGCTGAGAGGCCAAAAACACCGCGAGCGCCGGGGCGATCCCCGACGCTCGTGTGATGCCCACCGAAGCGGGCGGGACAACCTCTATGCGAACCCTCTGTTCCGTCGTCTATTTCACCCTCTCATACGTGATCACGGCCCGCGCCATCCGGACTCCATCGCCCTTAGTGCTCCGACCGCTGCCGAGCAGGGCTGTGCGGTCAGCGGCGGTTTCCCGCGAGGTGGATGAAACTGACCCCGCCTCTTACTTTCCTGGCGCACTATACTTGGGCTTCATCTTCGCCGCTTCATCGATGTCCTCCGGCGTCAGTAGTACCGTCGTTTTGACGGTGACGGTGCCGGTCGCGGTGACGGTCAGCACACACGCCGTCACCGCGGCATGGTTTGGAAAGTCAGCAATGATGTAGAGGTCGGTGTCGCCGAAGGCATAATAGTAGGAATCGAGGCTGGCTCCCAGCGACTTGAAGAGCTTCTCCACGACGGCGCGGCGCTTGGTGCCCCCGTCTTTGAGCAAGCCCTTCACCCCTTCCCCGACATAGTTGACTTGAAAGAGATACTTCGGCATGGCTTATTCTCCTTTTACGACGTGCACACCTTCCCCTCGGGGCGGCGGCCCACAGGCGCAGACAGCTAGAGGTAGACCCCTGCCCGTCCGGTCCCTGCTGTCAAGAGATTAGCCGTTCCAGCGAGTCAGGTCTGGGTGGGATGCCTCCCCTCGGGCTTACGCCCGGGAGAGGCTACGGTGCGGAACTTTGAAGCATGTCCACCACACGGGGATCCTCAAGTGCCCCGAAGAAGGCGACGAGACGATTTGCGTACCACCTGTATCAAGCGCCTCAGGCGTTCTCATTAGCCCCACCAG
>Ga0233425_10005362_pt1 | contig 20330 bp, 19 predicted proteins | sample Watercolumn_Towu_2_FD_181712 | JGI IMG/M metagenome (GOLD analysis project Ga0233425, IMG submission 181712) | Freshwater microbial communities from Lake Towuti, South Sulawesi, Indonesia - Watercolumn_Towuti2014_140_MG | ecosystem: Environmental > Aquatic > Freshwater > Lake | place... | reverse complement strand
AGGCGGTGGTCAACGGCTCGCTCGGAGAGCTCGCCCTACCTGTCGCCCGGTAGCCATAGGTAGGGCGCGTTCTCCGAACGCGCCGCAGAGGTCAGGCGGTGGTCAACGGCTCGCTCGGAGAGCTCGTCCTACCTGTGCCATGGGGGCGATAGGTAGGGCGCGTTCTCCGAACGCGCCGGGGCCCTCTCGCGGCCGTATGGCCCGTGGCGCCTGCGCGGTATAGCGAATCGCCGATGCGCCCCAGCGCCCGTCACACGTCACACGGGCCTTGCAGGCAGGGCCGCCGCAGTGGCATGATAGGTGCTGGTAGCTCTTGGGAATCGCGTCCGCGTGGGTGCGGCGCCAGTGGGGCGCCCGGCGCGGACGCCGGCGGGCGATGGGGTTTCGCGGCGAATGGCGAGCGGCGAAGGCCGCGGGAGGAGCATCATGATCTTCGCTCGGTTCTTCAGGCGAAATCGGACCACGGGTCAGTTGGAGGAGCGCGCCGCATCTCCCGCGCCCGCGGCGCCCGCCGCCGCGCCGCCCCCGCGCCCGACGGCGGAGGAGCAGGCGGCCGACCTCGACACCGCCGTGAAGATGTTCGAGGCGATCCAGGAAGTGATGGGCGAGCCGGACCGCGCCCTGCGCCTGCCCTCGCGGGTCCTGCTGGCCGACCTGCCCGAAGACCTGCGCGGTCCCGCCTGGAAGCGCGGCGCGTTTCCCGACGCGACGCTGGAACTCGACCACGACGAAGTGATGAAGGGCCTCCGGGTCGGGCGCGTGGTCTGTCCGTTGTCCCAACTTCTCAAGCACCTGCCGCCGGGATGGGTCAAGGCCGACCCCGAGTCGGTCGTGGAACTGAGCCTCCGGGAGATCGTCTCCGCCTTGCCGCCGGAGATGCTCCGCGGCGCCACGAAACTCTCCGACGACATGATCGAGGTCGCGGGCATGAAGGACTACTTCGCGCCCAAGGCGGCGCCGAAACCCGCGGCCCCGGCCCCGACCCCGGTCTCCGCCGCTCCCGCCGCCGCGCCGGCGCCCGCCGCGCCGAGGCGACCGGGCCTGCCGGCCGCCGTACCCGGCGCCGCGAAGAAGCGCCCGAAACCAGTGCCGCCTCCGGGGACGTGGGACGGCGTGGAGCGCCAGCCCGACGCCGGCGCGCGCTCGGTCGATGTCAACACCGCCGACGAGGCCGCGCTGGAGGCGCTCCCGGGCGTGGGCGCGCACCGCGCGCGACTGATCCTCGAATGGCGGAAGGCGCACGGCCCGTTCGCCGGCGTGTTCGACCTGGTCGACATCCCCGGCATCGGCCGCCGCATCTTCATTCATATGACCGGCCTCCAGCCGGCGGTCACCAAGCGGCGGGACCGGCACGAGGCCCTCAATGCCCTGCTCGGCCTGCCCCCGAACGCCCGGCCGTCGCTCGTGCAGATCGCCGAAGAGACCGAGCGCCGTCTCGGAGCCGCGGGCTTCGTCCTCACCGGCCTCGACGGCGTCGTGCTGGCCAAGAGCCCCTCGCTCGGAGAGGAGGCGGACCGCTACGGCGCGCTGGCGCCGCGGATCTTCCGCCGCACACGCCGATACCTGCGCCGTCTCTGCGAGGGCCCCGTGAGCACGATGGTCCTGCCGACGGCCTCGCCGCCGCTGCTGCTCGCCAGTTCCGCCTCGTTCTGCGTGGTCCTCGCGCTGAAGCCGGACACCGATCTCAAGGCCGCCATCGGCGACGTCGGGAAGATCGCGGCGGAACTCGACTGGCTGCTGGGCCCGCGAGCCGTCGTGCGCGCCTGACGGGCCGGCGGGGCGGGAACGAACGCCGGGAGCGGACATGGCGGATGAGACCACCAGGTCGGGCGAGGGCGGCGAGGCGCGCGAGGCGATCGCCGCGTTCGAGCAGATCCTCGAGTTCCAGCCCGATGACATCGCCACGCTCGAGGCGCTCGCCCAATCCTACGAGCTGATCGGCGAACCCGCGCGCGCGCGGACCTACGTGCTGCGCCTCGGTCGCGTCCTCCTGGACCAGGCGGACCGGGCGGGCGCCGCCCGCCTGGCCGAGCGCCTCCGGTCGTTTCCCCCCGCCGACGCGGAGGCCGCCGCGCTCGGGGAGGAACTGCACAACCTGACGTTGACGCCGGCCGCCTCGGCCGAGGGCGGGGCGGCGCCGGAGACGGGGTCCACGCGCCGGACGGCGCACTTCGAGGAGGAACTCGCGCTGGCCTGGTCCCTGCACGAGGCGGACCTGCTGAAGCAGGAGGAGTACGCGGCCGTCGTGCAGGACCTCACGGAATCCTCGGGCGATGCGTCGTCCACCGTGTCGGTGCTGCACGCGCTCCGCAAGCGCTCCTTCGCCCGCATGGACGAGGTCCTCGACCATATCTCGAGGCACTCCGGCCGGCCCCTCATCCACCTGGCGTTCTTCGACGCGGTCCACGACCTCGCCGCGCAACTGCCGCTGGAGTTCATGACGCAACGCGGCGCCGCCGTCTTCGGCTTTGTCGGCCGGGAGGCGATGGTGGCCGTGCTCAACCCCCTGAACGAACGGCTGCGGCAGGAAGTCGAGACCGCCCTCGACCGCCCGTGCCACCTGTTCCTGACGTCGCCGGCGGACTTCGACGCCTGGATCGCGCGGGCGCGCGACGCGCTGTCCCGCGGCGGGTGACGCCGTCCGACGCCGGCCGCCCGGCGCCGCTCAGGGCAGCGATTGGCCGCAGCGCATGGTGCGGCGCGTGCCCTGCTTCTCCACGACGATCTCGTCGCGGCGCACCTCCACGACGCGCAGGCCCCGGTGCGTATCCCCCGCCAGCACGATGGCGCCGTCGGCAAAGAGCGCGCTGCTCGCCCCCGGACGGCTGGAAGCGAGGATCCCCTTCAGCGTCACCTCCGGCCACTTCACGTCCGCCGCCGCGTGATCGGCCGGCCCCTCGCCCGGCGCCGCCGAGGCGACGCCCTTCATCAGGCCGCCAATCCAGGTGGCTTTGACCCCGCTCTCGGGCGGCGGCGCCGAAACCGGCGTCGGGTCCGCAACCGCCGGGGAGGTCGCGGCCGCGGCCGCCGGTTCCGGCTCGGACGGCGCCTTGGGCGGCGGCGGTTCGGACGGCGAATCCTCGCCGGCGGCGTCCGTCTCCGCCGAGCGCGACGCGGCGGTCGCCAGGGTGGCGGCGACGCTCTCGAACACCCGGTTCCACGGCCCGGACGAATCCTCCCCGGGCGAGTCGGATACCTCGGCGACGGCCGCCTCGCTCGGTCCGCGCCACAGGCGGATGCCCGTCACGGACAGCGCGTAGACGAGCGCGAACCCGAAAGCGACGAGCAGCAGACAAAGCGCCAGGACGGCCCAGGGCGAAACCTTCCGCCGGGCGGCCGGCAACGGCGGGGGCCGGGGCGCGGCGGCCGGCGGCTCGGGCGCCTCGGCCGACGGCAAGGGCGGCAGCATGGGGCCGCTCGGAGCCGCGGGCGATGAACGATCCTGTTCGCGGCGGCGAAGCGCTTCTTCGATGATGCTCACATCAGTTCCTCCAGTTCTCGCAGCGACCGCCGGACCTCGGCTTCGCCCACGCATCTCGCGTTCGATGCATAGGCGGCCAGCAGGGCACGATCGCAGATCTTGTTGATCAGCCGGGGGATGCCCCGGGCCCGCCGGTGCACCAGCCGCGTGGCGCCGTCGGCGAAGATCGCTCCGTCGGCGCCGGCCACACCCATCCGGTGCCGGATGTAGTCCCCGGTTTCCACCTCGTCAAGCGGCCGCAGCGTGCACCGCACCATGATGCGTTGCCGCAACTGGCGGAGCTCGGGACGCCCGATGCGGCGGTCGAGTTCGGGCTGGCCGGAGAGGACGATCTGCATCAGCTTGTGCTGGTCCGTCTCGAGGTTCGACAGCAGCCGCACCCGCTCCATGCCGCCGTCGGTCAGGTTCTGCGCCTCGTCGATGAACACGGCCACGTTCACGCCGGCCGCCGCGCGGTCGAGCAGGAATTCGTTGAGCTGCCGGACGAGCCCGAGCCGGTCGCGGCCCCGTGGCGAGGCGCCGAGGTCGGCGAGGATGGCCTGGACCATCTGCGTCTCCGAGATGCACGGATTGAGGATCAGCGCCGACTCGACCCGCCCGCGCAGGCGGGAGAGGACGTGGCGGCAGAGCGTGGTCTTGCCCGAGCCCACTTCGCCCACCAACTCGATGAAGCCCTTCCGTTGCTCGATGCCGTAGATGAGTTCCTCCATCGCCTCCCGATGCCGCGGGGAGAAGTACAGGAAACGCGGATCGGGCGTGATGCTGAACGGCAATTCCTTCAGTCCGAAGAACTCCAGATACACGTCCGTGGCTCCCGCGCGCACAGGGGCCTGCCGCCCGCCGTCACGCGCCTTCATCCTAGCCCGGCCCGGCGGCGGCGGCAAGCGCCGCCGGCCCGACCGCGGCAGGCGTCAGGGATTCGGACCGCCGCGACCCGGTTCGGAACCGCCCCCCTCCCGTTCCCCCTCTTCGTGTTGCCGGTCGTGTGCCGCGTCGCCGCCTCCGTCGTGCGCGGGATCGTGTTCGCAGGTGACGCGCGGGGTCGTCCGGCGGAGAAACGCCGGGATGAAGCTCTCGCCGGGGCGGCCGGCGCGGATCTCCTCCATGCGGCGCCGGATTTCCCCGGCGGCCTGGGGCCGGATTTCCGCCGCGCGTTCGAGCTCGCGAAGCGCCTCCTCGCGCTGGCCGGCCGACGCGAACAGCAGGCCCCGCATCTCCATCATCAGCGCGCGGTCCCGGACCGCGTCCGGGTCGCCGGGCGGCGCGGGTTCCGGCCACGCGCGGAGGCCGGCGCCCAGCAGCGCGAGCGCCCGCGCCGGCGAGTCCCGGCGCAGGGCGAGCCGGGCCCAGTCGAAGAACGGCCGGTAGTCCCGCGGGTTCCGGCGGACGACTTCGCGCAGGACGTCCTCGGCGAGATCCGGCCGGCCGCCGCTGCGCTCGACCCAGTAGGCGGCCACGAGGTAGGCGTCCACGTTGCCCGGATCCATCGCGGTCGCGAAGCGGAGCCACGGAAGGATCTCGCAGGCGTCGGCGCCCTCGGCATGCAGCGGACTGGGCGGGACCAGACGCGCGGCCCAGCGGGTGAAGAGCGTCGGCCCGATGCTCGGGCGCTGGTGGGGAATGCCGCGGTGGAAATACAGGTCGGCGCGCTCGAAGAAGCGCTCGCCGACGGCGCCGCGCATCAGCCCCAGCGCGCGGTCGAGGATCCCGAGCCCCACGTCCGATCCGATCCGGCGGTCCACGTCGACCAGGCGCGTGGCGCCCGCGACCGCCGCCATCCAGAGCCCGACGGCCGCCGTGACCGGCGCCCAGGCCGCCAGCGTTCCGCGGTTCATGACGTCGGCCTCCGGAAGTAGCGGCGCCGGTAGCTGTGGATGCCGGCGCCGAGCAGGGCGCCGATCCAGCAGAGGCCGTAGCCGAAGGCGGCCGCCACCGCGCCCCACGGGGCCGGCCCTCCGTCGTGGACGAGGCGCGGGCGCAGGTCGAAGATCTCGAGATGCGGCAGGCCGTAGTAGAGAACCAGCAGGGCGTGCGATGAGAATCCCCGGCCGTGGACCAGCACCTGCGGAATGTCCGGCACGAACGCGAAGCAGAAGCCGAGGATGACGAAGGCGATGGTCTGCGCGGCGCCGGAGGAGAGGCGCGTCGAGAGCGCGAGCGTGAGCGCGACGAACAGGCCGGTCGCCGCCAGATGCAGCGCCAGCGCCTGCGCGGCGACGTCCATGGACCAGCGGCCGCCCATGAGCGCCGCCGCCCCCGCGACCGTCGCGTAGAAGGCGGCCACCGCCAGCCCCACGGCGGCCGTCGACCCCAGCCACGCGCCAAGGATGAGCTGCGAGCGCGCGACCGGCTTGGAGAGCAACACGAAGACCGTCCCGGTCCGTTCGCCCTGCGGGAGCTGGCGCGCCGCGACCGGGATCGCCAGCACCACGGAGAAGAGCCACGCCAGCGACAGGCCCGCATCCTTGACATAGCGGGCCGAGCCGCCGATGCCGAAGGCGTTGACGCCCGCCAGGCCGACGAGCATCGCGAGCAGCAGGACGAGGAGGACGTAGCCGTCCTTCCGGCGGACGACCTCGAGCACGACCCACCGCGCGATGATGCCGATCGCCGTCACGGCGCGCCCCCTCCCCCCGCCTCGCCGATCCCCCGAACGTAGTACTGCTCGAGGCTCTCGCCCGGCCGGGTCAGTTCGTCGGGGCGGCCCTCCGCCGCGATGCGGCCGCGCACGACCAGCGAGATCTTGTCGCACACGCGCTCCACCTCGGAGAGCTCGTGCGAGGAGAAGAACACCGTCTTGCCGATGACCCGCCACCGCGCGATCCACCGCCGGACCTCCAGCCGGGCGATGGGGTCCATGCCGCCCGTCGGCTCGTCGAGGAGCAGGAGGTCCGGGTCGTTGATCAGCGCCTGCGCCAGGCCGACCCGCTGGAGCATGCCGCGGGAGTACGTGCCCATGCGGCGGTCGGCCGCTTCGGACAGGCCCATTTCCTCGAGCCGTTCGCCCGCCCGGCGGCGCGCCTCGCGGGCGGACATCCCGAAGAACCGGCCGCACGACTCAAGGAACTCCCGGCCGGACAGGAACGGCGGAAAGGCGGGCGATTCCGGCAGGAAGCCGATGCGTCGGCGCGCGGCGGCGTGCCGGACGTCGGCGTCGAGGAGACGCGCCGTTCCGGAGGCGGGCTTGACGAAACCGAGCAGGACCTGGATGGTGGTGGTCTTGCCCGCGCCATTCGGGCCGATGAAACCGTAGACCTGCCCGGCCTCGACGGCGAGGTTCATGCCGTCGAGGATGCGGAACGGCGCCCGGCGCCATCCCGTCGAGGGCGCGTCCACCACCAGACGCTCGAGCTGGATCACCCAATCCATCGTCCGCCCTCCCGCCGTCGCCTGCCCGCCCCGGACGCAGGGCCGCCGGGCGTCCTGTTCACGGTCGTTACCATGAACCGGCCGGGCTAGGGCCACGAGGGCGCTTCTCGCGGCCCGGCGTCCTCGCCGGCCACGAGCCGCCAGAACCGCTCGGCCGGCACGAGAGACTGCTGCGTGAATCCCAGTTGCTGGAGCGACGGATGGCGGCGCAGCACGCGCGCGTCCGTCACCCGCGAGGGCAGCACCAGGGTCGTCAAGTGCCGGCATCCCATCAGCGGCCGCACGTCCGAGAGCCGGGGGCACGCCTCGACCAGCAGGACCGTCAGCGGCAGCCCGGACAGCGGCGCGAGATTCGAAACGGCCGTGCGCGTGAGGTCGAGTTCCTCGAGCGGCATGCCTTCGAGCGGCGACAGGTCCTCCACGTTCGTCCCCCGGAGGTCGAGTTGCCGGATCGCGGCGCCCCGGAGGGGCGACAGATCGGACAGCCGCGGGTTGTCGGCCAACTCCAGCGACTCGGCCGCCAGCCCTTTGAGCGGATCGAGCGAGGTGACGCCGCACGACGTCAGTTCGAGGATGCGCGGGCGAAGCCCGGCGAGCGTCCGCAGGTCGAGGAGGTTGCATCCGCCCAGGCGAAGCTCTTCGAGCGGCGCGCCCTGCAGCGGCGTCAGGTCCTGCACCGGGCACGAGCGGAGGACCAGTCGACGCAGCGGCATGCCCTTGAGCGGGCGCAGGTCGGAGATGCCTTCGCACGCCTCGATCGAGAGGTCCTCGATCGGCATCTGGGCCAGCCAGCGGAGGGTCTCGATGGGGGCGCCGCCGAGCATCAGTCGCTTGAGCGGCGCGCCCAGGAGCGGCGAGAGGGAACGGACGCGCGTCTGCCGGAGGTCGAGGACGGTCAGCGGAGCGCCCTTCAGGCCGGCGAGCGACTCGATCGGGCACCCGCGCAGCACGAGTTCCCGGAGCGGGACGCCCTCGAGCGGCGAGAGATCCTGGACCGGGCTCCCGCTGAGGTCGAGCCGGGCCAGCCGATGGCCCTTCAGCGGCCCCAAGTCGCGGACGGCCGTCCCGTCCAGTCGCAGCGCGTAGAGCGGCAGGTCCCTCAGCGGGCCGATGTCCGCCAGCGTCGGATTGCCCGAGAGTTCCAGCTCCAGGCCCTGCTCGGTCATCGTATGGGATTCCAGCAGCGCCTCGTCGGAGGGGTTGAGTCGCTCGATCTCCGTGAGCGCCGCGTCGATCCGCTCCGGGTCGACCTCGCGCGGGATCGGGTCCGCGCCCTCGAGCGCCTTCACGACGGGCTCCATCCGGCGGATCGCCTCCGTCGCGCCGTGCTGGGCGCGGAGCGCGGCCGCCGCGGAGCGGACGGCGGCGGCATCCGACGGCGCAAAACGGGTCCGGCGGATGCGCCGCGCCAGGTCGTCCGGACCTTCGCCGGCGACCGCGGTGACGTCGGCGGCGCGGAGGGCGCCGTCCAGCGCGGCCTGGGCCGAGGCCTCGGCCGCCTGCGCGAGCTGTCCCGCGACCGCCGACGCCAGCGCCGCCCCCAGTTCGTTCCCCGCGCCGTCGAACGCCTTCCGGGCGGCCTCGGGATTCCCGCCCTTCATCATCAGCAGTCCGCGCATGATCCATCGCTCGGCCGTGTTGTCGGCGCCCAGCCGTCGATACCGCTCCTGGAGACTCAGGTCCTCGAAGGCGATCGACCGCGCCACGAAGCCCATGCCGACCGGCCGGCGCGCCTCGATGATCCCGCCCGCCACGCCGAGTATCTCCCAGCTGTCGGCGCCGCCCGTCAACTGGAGGATGACGGTCTTCCCCGTGTCCGCGCGGATCGATTCCAGCACGATCTCCGGCGTCCGTGCGACGGCGGCGATGCCGTCCCGCAGCGCCGCGACGTCGGCCGCGCGAGCCGCCAGCGCCCTATCGGCCGCCGCCCGTTCCGCCGCCGCCTGCGCCGACGCGAAATCCTGCCGGAGCACGGCCGACGCGGCATCGGCCAGCAGCGCGGCCCAGGCCTCGCGTTCGAGCGCGCGGGCCTGCGCGAGGCGGGCGGCCTCGTCCATCCGGCGTCGAATCTCCTCCGCGATCGCGCGGCGGGCCTCCGCCGTCTCCTTCGCCATCGCCCCCGCGTACTCCTCGACCAGTCGCCGCGCGCCCTCCAGGTCGCCCGCCGCGGCCAGCGCGTCCGCGCGCGTGCGCAGGTCCGCGACGGCGGCGTCGGCCGCCCGCCGGCGCCGGTTCGCGAGCTGCGCGATGCGGTCGCGGACGGCGCCCTCCAGGCCGGTTCCGGCGGCGGCCTTCTCCAGATCGCGATAACGCGCCAGCGCGGCACCCAGATCGGCCGCCTCCGCCCGCGCGAATTCGTCCGCCTCCCGCAACCGGCGGTTCACGTCGGCCATGCGCCGCTCCGCCTCGTCCTTCCGCAGGGATTCGGCGGCCTGCTCCGGCGAGGGGACCTCGATCGGGACGGCCAGCGGCGGCGGCGGGGGTGCGGGCCGGATGCGGCGGACGCGGACGACGTACCACACGCCCACCGCCGTCAGGGCCAGCATCAGGATCAGCACGATCCAGGCCGGCCACATGGTGTGCTCCTCGCGCGACGCGGGCGCGTGGGCCTGGCGCAGTTTCTGCACCTGGTCATGGTTGAGCCGGAGCTTGCGCGCCTCGGCCAGCTGGCCGACGTCGCTCAACCGCAGGAGGATCGAATCGCCCCGCGCGAGGGGCTTGCCCAGCGGCGTCTTGCCGGAACGGACGCGGTCGAGATCCGCGATCAGCGCCTCCCAGCTCGGCGGGCGCGCGTGGGGATCCTTCGCCATGAGCATTTCGAGGAGGGCGACGCACGGGTCGGAGGTGCCGGGCGCGTAGACGCGCGGGTCGGGCAGCTGCTCCGTGACCTGCCTCTGCAGCGTCTCCTCGATCGTCTCCGCCGCGAAGGGCAACTGGCCCGTCAGCATGTGGTAGAGCGTCGCGCCGAGCGAATACATGTCGGTGCGGAAGTCGACCTCCCGCTCGCCCCGGACCTGCTCCGGGCTCATGTAGTTCGGCGTCCCTGCGATCGTGTCGTCCTGCCCGCGCCGCGGCGCGCGGCCGACCGTCACGGAGAGGCCCAGGTCGGCGAGCTTCGGCTCGCCGCGCGCGTCCATCAGGATGTTCGACGGCTTGATGTCGCGGTGCAGGAGGCGGTGCTCGTTCCAGGCATACGCGAGCGCCCGTGAGACCTTGCCGGCGATGCGCAGCGCCTCGCGTTCGGGCACGGTGCCCTCGCGGGACAGGCGGCTCTCCAGCGACTCGCCCTTGACGTAGGCCATCGCCATGAACAGCACGCCGCCGTCCTCGCCGGCCTCGTGCGCCGTCACGATGTTCGGGTGCTCGAGCCGCGCGAGGAGATGCACCTCGTTGAAGAACCGCTGCACCTGCTCGGCGTTGCCGGCCAGGTCCGACGGCAGGATCTTGAGCGCGACGGGGCGGTCGAGCGAGAGCTGCGTGGCCAGAAACACCTTCCCCATGCCGCCGGCGCCGATCTCCTGTTCGATGCGGAAGCCCCCGAGCGTCATGCCCGGTCCGGGGCCGCGCCGGGGGACATCGACGCGCGCGCGGCACGTGGGGCAATCCACGGTCTCGCCCATGGCCCGCCCCTCGATCTCCAGCTTCGCCCCGCAGTGCGGACAGTTGAAACTGACGTACATACGCCCCCGGGTCCGTCGCCGACGCCGCGGCAGAGTCTATCGGAGCGCCCGGCGCTTGCCAATCGTTTCGGCAGTCCGTAGCCTGACCGCCGTGAACGCGCCCGAACCCGGCCGCCCGCCGATACGGATCGACAGCCCGCAGAACGAGCGGGTCAAGGAGGCGCTCCGCCTCCGCGACCGCCCGGACCGCGACCGGCTCGGCCGGCTGCTGATCGAGGGCTACCGCGAGGTCAAGCGGGCGCTGGACAACGGCGTCCGGCCCGCGGACCTGTTCTTCTGCCCCGACGCCTTCCAGAAGGGCAACGAGCCCGCCCTCGTCGATCGCGCCCGCGCCGCCGGGGCGCGGCTCTTCGAGTGCTCCGAACGCGTGTTCGCGAAGCTCTCCTACCGAGATCGCCCCGACGGCCTGCTCGCGGTGGCCCCCCAGGTCCGCCGCGCGCTGGCCGACCTCGACCTCCCGCGCGATCCGCTCCTGCTCGTGTGCGAGCACATCGAGAAGCCCGGCAACCTCGGCACCATGCTTCGGTCCGCCGACGCCGGCGGCGTCCACGCCGTGCTCGTGTGCGACCGCTGCACCGACATCAACAACCCGAACGTCGTCCGGTCGAGCGTCGGCACCCTGTTCGCCCTGCCCGTCGTCGAGGTCGCGTCGGACGAGGCGGTCGCGTGGCTCCGCGCGCGGGGCATCCGGATCGTCGCCGCCACGCCGTCCGCGGCGGTCGAGCACACCGCCGCCGACCTGGCCGCCGGCGCGGCCATCGTGGTGGGTTCCGAGCAGTACGGCCTAACGGACCGGTGGATGGAAGCCGCCGACCTGAAAGTGCGGATTCCCATGCTCGGACAGTGCGATTCGCTCAACGTCGCCGCCGCCGCCACGATCCTCATCTACGAGGCCGTCCGCCAGCGCCGCGCGCCCCGCGCCGTCCGGCCGCCCGACGGCCCTACAGCCCCAGGTCGAACTGCGTGAACGGCGCGTCGAGCCGGGCCGTTCCCAGCGGGCCGAGGTCCATCGTGCAGCGCGCCGTGTACTCCTTGTCGAATTGCATCTTCTTGAACTCGCAGGACCAGCCGTCCTCCTTCGCGAAATCCGCCTCGGTGCTCTTGACCGTGTAACTCGCGGCGGACCGCCCCGCGGCGTCGAGGACCTCGATCTTCATCTTCGTGTCCGGCGCGGTCAGCGGGAACAAGGCGGTCTCCGTGATCACCTCGTCGTCCTTCCGCACGCCGATCATGACCCGTCCCTTGAACTTCGTGCCCCCGTCCGTGATCCGCGCCACGATCGTCGGTTCGCCGAAGAGGGGCTTCACGTACAGCGGCCCCGCGACGCCACGGGTCGGATTGACGCCCGTGCGCACGAGGTACGAGACGCGCTTGCCGCCCACGACCGCCGACACCTCGCCCGTGATGCTCATCGAGGACTGCGAGTTGCTGGAGAAGCGCCAGTCGATCTTGACCCGGTGTTCCGACTGGCCGGACTTGACCACGACCTCGACCGGCTTCTCCCCCACCAGGCTTCCGCCCTGCGGCTCGGCCCGGAGCAGGGTCGCCCGGCCGAACTTCGGGTCGCCGGGCGAGTAGGCGAAGGCCTTCTCCATCTTGCCGTACTTGCCGCGTTCGTGGTCGATGACCTGCGAGGGGGCGAAGGCGAAGTAGACGACCTGTTCCTTGTCCGGCCCGAACCGGAGGCCCACGACTTCCGCGTAGTCGGCGTGGTCCGGCTTGAAATCCGGGATGTCCGTGCCCTTGAACTCCCAGGTATTCACGTCGTCCTTCTGCGATTCGAGCGTGCGGCGGTCCGCCTTGGCCTTCGGAGCGGCGGCCGGCTTGGGCGTCGGTTTCGCGGCCGGCGCCCCCGGCGGCGTCGTGCCGGGCGCGGCCTGCGCCAGCGAGGGGATCAGCGCCTTGATCCGCGCGTCGGGCTCGGCGTCGGCGGGCACGGCCTGGCCTTCGAGCGCCTCGCTGAAACGCTCGCGATAGCCCGGCTGGTAGCGGTAGCGCGTCGCCGTCGAGAGCGCCGGCCATCCGTACGTCACCACGCCCTTGGGCGTATGGACCTCAAGGCCCTCGGACGACAACCCCTTGACCTCGCCCTCGATCGGCGTGCCGTTCGCGAGCCGCGGCGCCTCCGCCGCCCCCGCCGCCGCGCCCAGGATCGCCGCCAGACCGATCGCCGCCGCCGCCCGCCGCCTCGCGCTCATGCCGTGCCCCTTTCGTCCGCGGGCCGTCCCCCCCCGCCCGCCGCCCATATCCTACGCGCCCCGCGCCCCGATCTCAATGTCTCCGTGCGGCCGCCGCGGCGCCGCGAACCGGCGGAGGTACTTGACCGCCAGCAGGAGATCCTTCGGCCACGGCGCCTCGATGCGCACCGGCCGCCGCGTGACGGGATGCTCGAATTCCAGCGTCTCGAGGTGGAGCGCCGAACGCGCCAGCAGCGGGCGCTCGTCGCCCGCCGACGGCTTGTAGCCGCGCTTGATCGACGAGAGCATCAGCGGCCGGGCGTCGCCGCAGGCCGCGTCCGCCACCACCGGGCAGCCCATCGCGCGCAGGTGCAGGCGGACCTGGCGGCGACGCCCCGTCTCCGGCCGCGCGCGCAGCAGCGCGTAGCCGCGGAAGCGCTCCGCCACCTCGCCCGCCGTCGCGGCCGGCCGCGACCTCGCCCCTCCCGCGCGCGCCGCGCCCGCGCCCGCCGTCGCGGGACCGATCGGACGATCCACGCGCCAGGCGTCCTCGTCCGGCGCGCCGCGGACGAGCGCCGCGTAGGTCTCCGCCACGCGCCGGTGCCCGAAGAGCCCCGCCGCCGCGAAGTGCGTCTCGCGCGAGCGCGCGAGGAGGAACACGCCCGTCGTGTCGCGGTCGAGACGGTGCGCGGCGGCCAGGTGGACGAGCCCGAGGCGCCGGGCCCACGGCGCGCCCGCGCGGATGCCCTCGTGCAGCGCGCTCAGCAGGTCCGGGCCGGGATCGACCGCGTCGGGCGACGTCGCCCACCCGGCCGGCTTGTTCAGCGCGAGGAAGGCGTCGTCGAGATACAGCACGTCGACCGCGACGCGCGCCGCGCCCGCGCCGAACGGGATCGGGTCGAAACGGGCGCCCGCGGCCGCCCCGGCGGGCGGCGCGATCTCCGGCGGCAGCGGGCCCTCCACCTCCGGCGGCTGTTCGGTATTCCGCATGGCCGGCGGCCATGATAGCATACGCGCATGATGCTGGCGTCGCTGCGAAGGGAAGTCTGTCTCGCGAACCGGGAACTGGCGCGGGCGGGCCTCGTCGCGCTGACGTTCGGCAACGCCAGCGGCTGCGACCGCGCGCGGGGACTGGTCGTCATCAAGCCCAGCGGGCTCGCGTGCGACGCCCTCCGCCCGTCCGACCTGGCGATCGTGTCCCTGGAGGACGGCCGCGCGGTCGAGGGCGCGCGGCGGCCGTCGTCGGACACGCCCACGCATCTCGCGCTGTACCGCGCCTTCCCGGCCGCGGGCGGCATCGCGCACACGCACTCGCCCTTCGCCACCGCGTGGGCTCAGGCGCGCCGGCCCATCCCCTGCCTCGGCACGACGCACGCCGATCACTTCCGCGGGTCGGTCCCGATCACCCGCGCCCTCCGCCGCGCCGAGATCGCCGGCGACTACGAGGCCGCCACGGGGCGCGTCATCGCCGAGTGCTTCGCGGAGCGGGGCCTGGACCCCGCGGAGATCCCCGCCGTCCTCGTCGCCGCGCACGGCCCCTTCGCGTGGGGCCGCGATCCGGCGGCGGCCGCCGGGAACGCCGTCGCCCTCGAAGTCGCCGCCCGCCTCGCCCTCGACACCCTGCGCATCGATCCCGCCGCGCGCGGCCTCGACGCCGCGCTCCGGGACCGCCATTTCCGGCGGAAGCACGGGGCTTCCGCCTATTACGGGCAGCCCGCGCCGCGCCCCGCGCGGCCGCATCGGAAGGGAACACCGGCATGAGCCAGCGCGTCACGATCCGCCGCGGAGTCGCGATGGGCAAACTGAAGAAGTGCATCCGCCTCAGCAACGGCCGCATCGACCTGGTCGCGACGACCGACGTCGGCCCGCGCGTCCTGCGCCTGGGCTTCGCCGGCGGGCGGAACCTGTTCGCCGAGTACCCCGGCCAGTGGGACGCGCGCGGCGGCGACGCGTGGCGGATCTTCGGCGGGCACCGCCTGTGGCACGCGCCCGAGGCGAAGCCGCGCTCCTACGCGCCGGACAACGGCCCGGTGGAACACGAATGGGACGGCCGGACGCTCGTGCTGCGGCAGCGGATGGAGCACCTGACGGGCATCGAGAAGCACGTCGAGATCGCCCTCGACCCCCGCGCCCCGCGCGTGCGCGTGTTGCACCGGCTCATCAACCGCAACCTCTGGGATATCGAGGCGGCGGTCTGGGGCCTCAGCGTGATGGCGCCCGGCGGCCGGCTGGTCATCCCGCAGGAGCCCTTCCGCTCGCACGCGGAGTGGCTGCTGCCGGCGCGGCCGGTCGTGCTCTGGCACTACACCGACATGAGCGACCCCCGCTGGACCTGGGGCGAGCGGTTCATCCAGCTCCGGCAGGATCCCGCCGCGACGACGCCGCAGAAGATCGGCGTCTTCAACGCGCAGGGCTGGGCGGCGTACGCGCTGGGGGGCGACGTCTTCCTGAAGCGCTTCCCGGTCGCCGCCGGCGCGCGCTACCCCGACATGGGCTGCAATTTCGAGACGTTCACCTGCGCCTCGATGCTCGAGTGCGAGAGCGTCGGACCGCTCACGCGCCTCGCCGCGAACGGCGGGACCGCGGAGCACGTCGAGGAGTGGATTCTGGCGAAGGCGGACCTGGGCGCGACCGACCGCCGGATCGCCTCGGCGCTGCGCCCGGTCCTGAAACCGTAGCCCCCCGGGCCGGCCGCGGGATCAGACGACCTCGACCCGCGCGCTCCCCGGCGGTCCGACCTCGCCGATGCGCGCGGCGCGCGGATGCCCCGCGGCGCGAAGGTCGGCCAGGACGGCCTCGACCCGCCCCGGCGGCACGCACATCAGCAGGCCGCCGGAGGTCTGGGCATCGAGGAGCGCCATCCGCCGCGCGTAATCGACCGAGCGGTCGATGCGGAGGTCCGCCTCCATCGCCGACTGGTTGCGGAAGCAGGCGCCCGGCAGGCAGCCCGCGTCGGCCAGCGCCAGGGCGCCCGGCAACAGCGGCACATCGGCCGCCCGGATGCGCAGCGTCGCGCCGCTGGCGCGCGCCAGGCCGCGCGCGTGGCCCAGCAGGCCGAAGCCGGTGATGTCGGTCGCGGCCCGCACCCCGTGCCGCTGCATGACCTCCGCTCCCGCGCGGTTCAACTGCTTCATGGAGTCCATCGCCGCGCGATAGTCGGCCTCGGCCGCCAGGCCGGCCTTCCGGCCCGCCAGGACGATGGCCGTGCCGATGGGCTTGGTCAGCAGCAGCGCGTCCCCCGCGCGGGCGGCGCGGTTGGTGATGATGCGCGAGGGATGCACGACGCCGGTCACGGCCAGGCCGTACTTCGGCGGCGCGTCGGCGATCGTGTGCCCGCCGGCGATCACCGCGCCCGCGGCCGACACGCGCTCGAGGCCGCCGCGCAGGATGTCCTTGAGCACGCCGAGCGGGATCCCGGTCGCCGGGAACATCACGATGTTCATCGCGGTCACGGGCTGCCCGCCCATGGCGTACACGTCGCTGAGCGCGTTCGCCGCGGCGATCTGGCCGAATTCGCAGGGGTCGGAACAGAGCGGCGGGAAGAAGTCCACCGTCTGGACGATCGCCAGGTCGTCGGTCAGGCGGTACACGCCGGCGTCGTCGTGCGTGGAGATATCCACCAGCAGGCGGTCGTCCGGTCGGACGGGCAGGTCCGCGAGCAGCTCCGCGAGCCGGTCGGCGGGCAGCTTGGCGGCACACCCGCCCTGCTCCACGGTCGTCAGCAGATCGAACGAGGACCCGCTCGCTTCGGCGGTCATGGCGCCTCCTCCACGCGGTCGAACGGCACGCCGCGCGCCGCGAGCGCCTCCGCCGCGCGCGCCGCGTCGGCGGCCCGCAGCTCCACCGCGTGGCCGCATTCGGAGCTGAGGTGCCGGGGCGTCGGGACCAGTCGCGCGGCGATGCCGCGCCGGTCCAGCACCCGGGCCGCCCATATGGCGTGGTTGCTGGAGAAGAAGAGGATCACGCGGAGCGCGTCGGCGGTCATGGCGTCGGGCCCCCGCGCGCGACCTCCGCCAGCGCCGCGACGGCGGTCTCGATCTCGGCGTCCGTGTTCCGCCAGCCGAACGAGAAGCGCACCGTGCCCTGCGGGAACGTCCCCGCGGACCGGTGGGACAGCGGCGAGCATTGCAGGCCCGGCCGGCAGGCGATGTCCGCCCGCTCGCTGAGCGCGCGCGCGACGGCGGAGGGCGTCCGGCCGGCGAGATTGAAGGACACCGCGCCCGTCTGCAGGCGGTCGGACGGCACGTAGAACGCGATTCCCGGCACCGACGCCAGCGCCCGATCCATGAAGCGGCGGACGAGCCGGCGCTTGTGGTCGGCCAGGCCCGAGGTGTCGAGGCCCAGCGCCGCGTGCAGCCCGGCGAGGCCCGGCATGTTGGGCGTCCCGCACTCGAATCGGTCGGGAAGGAAGTCCGGCGCGAGGAGGCGCTCGGACTGGCTGCCCGTGCCGCCCACGCGCAGGGGCTGCAGCCGCGCGGAGTCGAACGAGTCGGCCAGCAGCAGCGCGCCCGTGCCCATCGGACCCATCAGCGCCTTGTGTCCGCTGAAGGCCAGGAGGTCCACGCCGTCTTCGTCGATCGACACCGGCACGACGCCGGCCGTCTGCGCCGCGTCCACGATGAACGTCAGGCCGCGCGCGCGGCACAGCGCGCCCAGCTCGCGCAGGGGCAGCACGGTCCCGAAGCTGTTGCTGCCGTGGTTGACCACCAGCGCGCGCGTGCGCGGCGCGATCGCGGCGGCGACATCCGCCGGATCGAGCGCCTCGCCCGGCCGGACGGGCAGGACCGTCACCGAGACCCCGCGGCGACGCTCCAGCTCCTTGAGCGGCCGGATGACGCTGTTGTGCTCGAGCGCGGTCGTGATCGCGTGGTCGCCGGGATCGAGCGTCCCCGCGATGGCCAGGTTCAGGGCATCCGTGGCGTTCAGGCCGAAGATCACCCGCATCGGATCGCGGAGCCCGAAGCGCGCGGCGAGCCGCTCGCGGATCTCGCAGAGGAGCATCCCGCTGTCGATGGCGCCCGGATAGCTCCCGCGGCCCGGGCTGGCGCCGCCGCTCTCGAGGAAGCGGCGCGCGGCCTCGACCACCTCGGGCGGTTTCGGGAACGACGTGGCGGCGTGGTCGAAGTAGATCATGGCCTCATCGTTCGACGCGGATCGCGATCTCCCGGCCGGACTCGCGGACCGCGGCCGCGAGGCCGTAGCGGTCGGCCAGCATGCGCACGATGTTCTCGCGCGCGACGGGGTTGTCCACCACGATCTCGAACGGGCCGGGCCCGCGCAGGGCTCGCGTCGCCAGGATGAGCGGCTCCGGGCACGAAAGGCCGCGGGCGTCGATGTGCCGGATCATGACGTCCTCTCCCGGTGCGCGAAACCGACCCACGCGCAGAAGAGCAGTCCCGCCCCGACCGCCACGGGCGCCGCGGGCGCGGCCCCGGCGGGCGTGCTGACCAGGGCGAAGTTGTGCGCCAGCGCGGCCCCGGCGAGCAGGCCGGCGACGAAGACGCCCGAATCCGCGTTCCCCTCGCCCGCCAGGACCAACTGCCGGCCCGGGCAGCCCCCGGCGAGCGTGAAGGCCAGGCCGGCGAGGACCATGCCCAGCAGGTTCCACACGTGGTCCGCATGGGCGATGGGCTGTCCGGCGAAGCCGGCGTGGAAACGGCCCGTGGCGAGGTTGACGACCAGCGCGACGCCCGTCAGCGCCGCGACCCCGCGGAGGAGATGCGCGTCGCGCGTCAGGATCAGGTCGCGGAACGCGCCCATCGTGCAGAACCGGCTGCGTTGCGCGAGGAACCCGACGGCCAGTCCCGCCGCGGCGCCCGCCCACGGCGCGGCGCGCTGCGCCCCGGGCCCCGTCTCGCTGAAGAACACCGCCGCGCCGGGTCCGAAGCTCGCGCGCGCGCCGAGCAGGACCAGCAGCGCCAGCGCCGCCACCGGCGCCAGCCACGCGCCGCCCCCGTGCAGCGGGTAGGCCCGCCCGAGTCCGAATCCGGACCGGAGGAACGCGACGCCCGCCGCGATGCCCAGGACGAGTCCCAGCCCGCCCACCAGCGCGTTGGCGTCGCCGCCGGCCAGCCGCAGGAGCCCGCGCCAGGGGCAGCCCAGGAAGACCAGCGCGCCGACCGCCGCGCACAGGCCCAGCGCGAAGCGCACGTGCGGCGACGACCCGCCGCGCGAGACCCCCTCGCCGGACAGCCGCGCGGCCAGGAAGCCGCCCAGCACGATCGCGGGAATCTCCGGCCGCAGGTACTGCGCCACCGCCGCCCGGTGCAGGCCCAGCGCGCCGGCGATATCTCGCCCGAAGCAGGCCACGCAGAGGCCCATGTTGGGCGGGTTGCCGGCGAGCTGGAGGATCGACGCGACCAGCCCGATCGCGCCGCCGGCGGCGACGGGGCCCCAACGCGAGGCGAAGAAGTTCCGCATACGCTTGGTCCGCGGGATTCTGCCGTCCGGGCGGCAACCCGGGATTCCGCGGATCGGGCGCCAGCCTACCCGGCGCGCCGCGAGGGCGCAAGCGGCGCCCGGCGCGCCGCCGCGCTCGGCGGGCGGGTCGCGCGGCCTACAGCTTCGGCACCGACGCCGCGGCGAGGAACCCCTTCGCGAGCAGTTCCTTCGCCTTCGCGTCGCGCGTCTCCCGGCTGACGCTGCCGAGGACGACCGCGATCACGCGCCGGTCGCCGCGCGACGCCGTGGCCGCGATGGAGTAGCCCGCCGCGCGGAAGTAGCCGGTCTTGAGTCCGTCGCAGCCCTCGTACTCCCCGAGCAGATGGTTGTGCGTCCGCATGACGAACGGCGGATTCTCGCGGAACGTCCGCTCGCGGGTGGACGTGTAGGCCAGCGCCTCCGGGTGCTTGAGCACCAGCTCGCGGCAGAGGACGGCGAAATCCCGCGGCGTCGTCATGTCGGCCTCCTGCCCCTCGCCGGGCGGCAGGCCGTGGACGGAGTGGAACGTCGTCGACGACATGCCCAGCTGCCGCGCGCGCTCGTTCATCAGCCCCACGAATCCCTCCTTTGTGCCCGCGACGTGAATCGCCAGAGCGACGGCCGCATCGTTGGCCGACTGCACCATCAACGCGTAAAGGAGTTGCTCGACCGTGAAACGCTCGCGCGGGTCGAGGTAGACCTGCGAGCCGCCCATGGACGAGGCCTCCTTCGTGATCGTGACGGTATCCTCGAGGCGGACCGCGCCCTGCTTGACCTTCTCGAGGATGATCAACAGGTCCATGATCTTCAGCATGCTCGCCGGGTAGCCGGCCGCGTCGGCATTGTCCTCGAACAGCACCGTGCCCGACGCCGCGTCGATCGCGACCGCGCCCCGGTACGGATCCCCGGACCTCGTCTCCGCCGCCGCCAGCGACGTCGTCCGCGCCGCCACCGCCGCCACGGCGGCCAGCGCCGCCGCCCATCCTCCGCCGATTCGCATCGAAACGATCCTCCGCTATGCCGGTCCCGCCGCCCAAACGCGCCGCCCAACGTCGTCGATCCGTCGACGCGAGTCAAGACCCCGCGCTCCGGCCGCCGTTTCCCGGGCGCATCGGCGATTCGTTATACCGCGCAGGCGCCACGGGCCATACGGCCGCGAGATGGCCCCGGCTCGGTCGGCATGCCGCGCCGGAGCCCTTCGGG
>Ga0233425_10005361_pt1 | contig 20335 bp, 21 predicted proteins | sample Watercolumn_Towu_2_FD_181712 | JGI IMG/M metagenome (GOLD analysis project Ga0233425, IMG submission 181712) | Freshwater microbial communities from Lake Towuti, South Sulawesi, Indonesia - Watercolumn_Towuti2014_140_MG | ecosystem: Environmental > Aquatic > Freshwater > Lake | place... | reverse complement strand
CGGACGAACTCACCCATCTCCTGGAGCTTGGCCACGACGGCCTTGCTCTCGACTCCGAGCTCCTTGGCGAGCTCGTAGACCCGGACCTTCGACACAGTTCTCCTGCTCCTCGGTCCGGGACGGGGTCGTACCGGACCACTCAGACGTGCGGGGACACGCTCATCGCTGGGCGTTCATCGGGTGCTCATGTCCTTCACTGCTCCCGATCGTGGGTGGACGGTGGTCAGTACAGAGTGCGGTGGTGCTGACGTGCTCGTGGTGCTGGTCGTGCTGGTCGTGCACCGATCAGGCGCCTCCGCGCCCGGCGGCGAGCCGCTCGAGCCCGGCGCGCAGCTCCGCGAGGTCGAGCGGTGCCGGGACCCTCAGGGCCCGGGGCAGCGCCCTCCTCCGCTCGGCGAGCGCGAGGCAGGCCGGGTCGGGGTGCAGCCAGGCACCCCGTCCGGCCGCGCGAGCCCGCAGGTCGAGGACGGCGACGCCCTCGGCCGCGACCACGCGCACCAGGTCGGTCCGGCTGCCCTTCCCCCGGCATCCCACGCAGGTGCGCACCGGGGTGCGCGCCCCGGAGGGCGTGCCGTCACCGCGGGCGGCGCCCGCAGCAGCGTCGGGGGTGACCGGGCTACCGGCCGTCGGCCAGTCTACCCCTCCCCCGGCGCCGCCGGTCACGTCCGTTGCGCCGAGTCGCCGTCGGCGCCGCCCGCCCGCTGGTCCCCGTCACCGTCGTGGGCGGGCTCGGCCGGGCCGCCGACCGCGGTGTCGGGCCGGATGTCGATACGCCAGCCGGTGAGCCGGGCCGCGAGCCGGGCGTTCTGGCCCTCGCGGCCGATCGCGAGGCTGAGCTGGTAGTCGGGCACGATCACGCGGGCGCTGCGCGCCGCGGCGTCGACGACGGTGACCGACGACACGCGGGCCGGCGACAGCGCGTTGGCCACCATCTCGGCGGGGTCGTCCGACCAGTCGACGATGTCGATCTTCTCGCCGTGCAGCTCGGCCATGACGGCGCGCACCCGCTGGCCCATCGGGCCGATGCAGGCGCCCTTGGCGTTGAGGCCGGGGACGGTCGAGCGGACGGCGATCTTCGAGCGGTGGCCGGCCTCGCGCGCGATGGCCTCGATCCGCACGGAGCCGTCGGCGATCTCGGGCACCTCGAGGGCGAACAGCGACTTCACCAGGTTCGGGTGGGTGCGCGAGACGGTGACGCGGGGGCCCTTCGGCGTCTTGGTCACCGATACGACGTGGCACTTGAGGCGCGTGCCGTGGGCGTACTTCTCGCCCGGCACCTGCTCCTGCGGCGGCAGCACCGCTTCGATCTTGCCGAGGTCGACGAACACCAGCCGCGGGTCGCTGCCCTGCTGGACGATGCCCGACACGAGGTCGCCCTCGGTGCCGGCGAACTCGCCGAAGGTCTGGTCGTCCTCGGCCTCGCGCAGACGCTGGAGGATCACCTGCCGCGCGGTGGTGGCGGCGACGCGGCCGAAGCCGTCGGGGGTGTCGTCGTACTCGCGGCCGGGCGTGCCGTCCTCGGTGGCCTCGCGGGCCCAGATGGTGACGTGCCCGGTCTTGCGGTCGAGCTCGGCGCGCGCGTGCTGCGCCGACCCCTCGGTCTTGTGGTAGGCCAGCAGCAGGGCCTGCTCGAGCGTCTCGACGATGAGGTCGTAGCTCAGCTCCTTCTCGCGCACCAGGGCCTTGAGCGCGCTGACGTCGATGTCCACGTCAGTCCTCCTCGTCCTCGTCGTCGTCCTCGTCGTCGAGGGCGTCATCGTCGTCGTCGAGGCCGGGGCCCTCGAGGGGCTCGGCCTCCTTGCGGTTGAACTCCACCTGCACGACGGCGCGCACGACGTCGGCGAGCGCGACCGTGCGCTTGCTGACCTTGCCCTTGACGGTGATCTCGAGCAGCACGGACTGGTCGTCGGACTCGACGACGCGGCCGACGACCTTCTCGCCGGTGCGCAGGGTCGCCTCGACGAGGCGGCCGGTGCTGCGGCGCCAGTGGCGCGGCAGGGTCAGCGGGCGATCGACGCCGGGCGAGCTGACCTCGAGGGTGTAGGGCTCGTCGCTGAGGACGTCGGACCCGTCGAGGGCGTCGCTCACGGTCTGGGAGGCGGCGGCCACCTCGTCGAGGGTGACGCCGGCGTCGCTGTCGACCAGGACGCGGACCACGAGCCGACGGCCGACCGTGCGGAGCTCGACGTCCTCGAGGTCGAGGCCGGACTCGGCCACCGCGGGCTCGAGCAGGGCGACGACGGCGTCGCGGGAGGCGGAGGTGCCGGCCTTCGGGCGCGGGGGGCGGGAGGAAGGGGGGCGCTTGCCGCTGGACGGCCGGCCCTGCCGGGGGGTGCTGGACACGTGCTTCCTCCTGGCGCCCGACGGTCGCGGGGCGCCGGAGGCGCCGCCCGCGGTCGGGCTGTGCTGTTGTGGGGGTCCTGTTGTGGGGTGCAGTTGGGTCGTGCTGTTGTGCGGGCCGCGGCCTCGCGGCCGTTGCTCGGGGGTCCACCCTACTTCCCCGCGGCACGGGCTCCGGCCCTCGTCGGGGCGGCCGTCCCGCCGTGAGAGAGTCGGGAGCGTGCCCGAGGTGACCCGACGCGACGTGCTGCGGCTGTCCGCCGTCGTCGCGGGCGGGGCCGCGGTGGCCTCGCTGGCCGCGTGCACTCGCGACGGCGGGGCGCCCGAGCCCACGGCGCCGGGCGGGCCCGAGGACCCCGACCGCGCGCTGCGCGGCGCCATCGGCACGAGCGAGACCGCGCTCATCGCGATGTACGCCGCGGCCGCCCCGCTGCTGTCCGGCGCGCAGGCCCAGCGGGTGAAGCGGATCGGGCAGCGGCACGCGGCCTACCGCCAGGCCATCGACCCCGACGGCCTCGCGACCGCGTCGGCGACGTCCACGCCGACGTCGTCGGCCACCGCTACGCCCTCGCCCGCCGTGACGCCCTGGCCCACGCCGCCCACGACGGCGGAGGCCGCGATCGAGGCGCTGCAGCAGGCCGAGCGCGCGAGCGCCGACGGGTTGCAGGCCCAGTGCGTCCTCGCCGTCGACGCCGAGCTCGCGCGCATCGTCGCCCTCGCGGGGGCCGGCAGCGCTGCGGCCGCGGCCGAGCTCGGGAGGGTCGGATGAGCGAGATCGAGCGCCTCGGCGACGTCCTCGAGGGCGTCGACGCCGGCATCTACGCCTACGGCCTCGTGGCCGCGCGCCTCGACGGCGACCAGCGCGACGCGGCCCTCGCCGACATGGCCTCGCTGCGCGCCGAGCGCGACCGGCTGCGGGCGCGCATCACCGCGCTCGGCGGCACTCCCCCGGCGGCGGCCGCGGCATACACGCCGCCGTTCGACGTCACCGACCGCGCCTCCGCCCGGCGGCTCGCGGCCCTCGTCGAGGACCGCCTCGCCGGCCAGCTCGCGGCGCTCGCCGCTGCCAGCACCGAGGGCGCGCGCGCCCGCGCGGCCGCCGTGGCGGCGCAGCGCGCGGTGCGGGTCGTCGAGTGGTCGGGCACCGCGCCGGTCTGGAACGGCGCGGACTAGCCGCGATGAGCGGCACGCCCCCCGCCGGGCCGGTACCCGCGGGCTCCTTCACCACCTGGCTCGGCATGATCGCGCCCGCGCTGCACGGCCGCGCGGAGGCCGACGTCCCGTGCGGCGACTGCACGGGCTGCTGCCGGTCGTCGCAGTTCATCCTGGTCGAGGAGTCCGACGCCGACGCGCGCCGCGCGATCCCGGCCGACCTGCTCTTCCCCGCGCCGTTCCTGCCGGGCGCGCTGCTGCTCGGCTACGACGAGCAGGGCCGCTGCCCGATGCTCGGCGACGCCGGCTGCACCATCTACGACGCCCGGCCGATGACCTGCCGCACCTACGACTGCCGGGTGTTCGCCGCGGCCGGCGTCGAGTCCGACAAGCCCGCGGTTGCCGAGCGGGCGTCGCGGTGGGAGTTCGACCACCCGGGCCCCGCCGACGTCGCCGCGCACGACGCCGTCATGGCCGCCGCCCGGTGGATCGGCGAGCACTCCGCCGATCTGCCCGAGCACCTCGTGCCCCCGCACCGCACCGCGCTGGCCGTCGTCGCCGTCGAGCTGCACCCGGTGTTCCTGCGCGACGGCGAGCTCGTGCAGCCGTCCGACGCCGCCGTCCGCGCCGCCCTCGAGTCCGTCGTCGCAGCCCGCCGCTGAGTGCGCGCTTTGGATGGGTGAGCGACGGCTATAGACGTCGCTCACCCATCCAAAGCGGGTCCTCAGCCGGCGAGGAGGTCCCAGGCGAGGCGGACGAGCAGGATCGCGACGACGACGAGGAACACGACGCGGACGAAGCGCGAGCCTCGGCGCACCGCGGTGCGCGCGCCGACGACGCCGCCCACGAGGTTGGCCGCGCCCATCGCGAGGCCGAGGGCCCACAGCACGTGGCCGCCGAGGCCGAACACGATGAGGGCCGCGAGGTTGGTGGCCACGTTGGCGACCTTGGCGATGGCCGAGGCGTTGAGGAACGAGTAGCCGAGCAGCGAGACGAGCGCGAACACGAGGAACGTGCCGGTGCCGGGACCGAAGACGCCGTCGTAGAGGCCGATGCCGAGGCCGAGCAGGACCGCCGCGATCCCGTGGCGCCCATGGGCCTCGGTGCCGTGCCAGCGCAGGTCCTGCCGCTCCCCGAGGTCGGGCTTGAGCAGGGTCCAGGCGCCGACGACGACGAGCATCACCAACGCGACCGGCCGGAACCACGAGCCGGGGACGTGCGTGGCCAGCAGCGCGCCGCACGCCGACCCGACGAACGCGGCGCCGGCCATCCGCACGGCCGTGCCGACGTCGGTGACCGCCGCCCGCCGGTAGGTCAGCGCCGCAGCCGACGTGCCGATGATCGACGACGCCTTGTTGGTGCCGAGCACGGTCGCGGGCTCGGCGTCGGGCAGGGCCACGAGCAGCGCGGGCAGCTGGATGAGGCCGCCCCCGCCGCTGACGGCGTCGACCCAGCCGGCCAGCAGAGCGGCGAGCAGCAGCGCGACGAGGACGGGCGGGGTGACGCCGAGGACGGTCGTCGTCTCCGCCAGCAGCGCCGCGGCGTCGGGCACGGTCAGGCGCCGGCCGCCTCGACGCCGTCCGCGGCGTGCCACGCCAGGACGACGTCGAGCACCTCGCCGATCGACTGCACGACGGCGTCGGGCACGACGTCGACCGCCACCTGCTGATGCTCGGGGATGGCGCTGTGCGGCACCCAGATCGCGCGCATGCCCACGGCCTGGGCGCCGTGGACGTCGTCCCACGGCCGGTCGCCGACGAACACCACCCGCGACGCGTCGTCGACGCCGACCGCGGCCAGCGCCAGCGCGAAGGCGTCCGCGTGCGGCTTACCGACCGGCGTCTCGCTGGTGTACACCGCGCCGTCGACGAGGTGCAGCACGCCGTCGCGGCGGAACACCTGCTCGTGGAACTCCCGCGGCCACATGGTGTTGGAGAGGACGCCGACCTTGATGCCCGCGGCCCGCAGGCCCTCGAACAGCGGCACCACCTCGCGGTGGGTGTGCGTGTGCGGCTCCCACGCGTCGAGGTACGCGTCGAGCGCGTCGCGGTGCTGCCAGCTCGAGGTGTCGATGCCGGCCGTCTCGAACACCTTGTCGAGGTGGCCGGTGCCGGCCTCGCCGAACGACTCGCGCTGGCGCCGCCAGAACGACTCCTCGGCGTCGAAGAGCCGCTGCGCCAGCTCGGCGCCGTGGACGGGGTCGTACACCTGGGCGTAGGCGTACCACTGCGCGACGAGGTCGATGTCGTGCCAGGGCGTGAGGGTGCCGCCCCAGTCGAAGACGACGGCGTCGACCCCGCTCATGCGCGGACGGCGGCGACGACGGCGTCGAGCGCGGTCGCCGCGTCGAGCTCGGTGCGCTCGCCGGACTTCCGGTCCTTCAGCTCGACGACGCCGTCGGCGAGGCCCTTGCCCACCACGACGATGGTCGGGACGCCGATGAGCTCGGAGTCCTTGAACTTCACGCCGGGCGAGGCCTGGCGCCGGTCGTCGTAGATGACGCGGACGCCGGCGGCCACGAGGCCGGCGGCGAGCTCCTCGGCGTAGGCCCAGACGGCGTCGTCCTTGCCGGTGGCGACGAGGTGGACGTCGGCCGGCGCGACCTCGCGCGGCCAGCACAGGCCGAGCTCGTCGTGGCTCTGCTCGGCGATCGCGGCGACCGCGCGCGAGACGCCGATGCCGTAGGAGCCCATCGTCACCGTGACGAGCTTGCCGTTCTCGTCGAGCACCTTGAGGTCGAGCGCCTCGGCGTACTTGCGGCCGAGCTGGAAGATGTGGCCGATCTCGATGCCCTTGGCCATCTCCAGAGCCGAGCCGCAGCTCGGGCACACGTCGCCGGGCAGGATCTCGGCGGCCTCGATGGTGCCGTCGGCCGTGAAGTCGCGGCCCATCGTGAGCTCGAAGACGTGGCGGCCGTGCTCGTTGGCGCCGGTGATCCAGCGGGTGCCGTCGACGACGCGGGGGTCGACGACGTAGCGGATGCCCGACGCCGACTCCTCGCCGAGGACCTGCGGCCCGATGTAGCCCTTGACCAGCTGCGGGTGCTTCGCGAGCTCGTCCTCCTCCATCGGGGCGGGGACGTCGGTGCCGAGCTGGGCCTCGAGGCGCTTCATGTCGACCTCGCGGTCGCCGGGCAGGCCGACGACGAGCGGGTAGGTCGTGCCGTCCGGGCGCGTGACGGTGAGGACGACGTTCTTGAGCGTGTCCGCCGCGGTCCACGCGCGGTCGGCGCGCGGCTGGTGGGCGTTGGCGTGCGCGACCAGGGTCTCGATGGTCGGGGTGTCAGGGGTGTCCTCGACGTGCGCGGCCGGGGCGTCGTCGAACGGCAGCGCAGCCGGCGCGGGCGTGACGACGGCCTCGACGTTGGCGGCGTAGTCGCAGCTGGTGCAGCGGACGTAGGTGTCCTCGCCGTTGTCGGTGCGCGCGAGGAACTCCTCGGACGCCGAGCCGCCCATGGCGCCCGACATCGCCGACACGATGACGTAGTCGAGGCCCATGCGGTCGAACGTCGCGATGTAGGCGGCGCGGTGCTTGTCGTAGGAGACCTGCAGCCCGGCGTCGTCGACGTCGAAGGAGTACGAGTCCTTCATGACGAACTCGCGGCCGCGCAGGATGCCCGCGCGCGGACGCGCCTCGTCGCGGTACTTGGTCTGGATCTGGTAGATCGCGAGCGGCAGGTCCTTGTAGGACGAGTACTCGCCCTTGACCATGAGCGTGAACATCTCCTCGTGCGTCGGGCCGAGGAGGAAGTCGTTGCCGCGGCGGTCGTGCAGGCGGAAGATCCCGTCGCCGTACTCGGTCCAGCGGTTCGTCGCCTCGTAGGGCTCGCGCGGCAGCAGCGCCGGGAAGTGGACCTCCTGGAAGCCGGCGCGGTCCATCTCCTCGCGGACGATGTTCTCCACGTTGCGGTAGACGTGGTACCCGAGCGGCAGCCAGCTGAAGATGCCCGGCGCGACGCGGCGGACGTAGCCCGCGCGGACGAGGAGCTTGTGGCTCGGCACCTCGGCGTCGGCGGGGTCCTCGCGGAGGGTGCGCAGGAACAGCGACGACATGCGGAGCAGCACGGGTTCTCCTCGGGCGTTGCCGGCGGCGCAGGGGTGCGCCCCGGGGCTCGCAGGATATCGGGGCGCCGGCGGGGATCCCGACCCAGTTGCGCCTGGGTCAGGCCGCGGGCACCGGCCGGCGGGCCGGGATCCTGCGCAGGTCCGACGTCCAGCCGAGGACGACTCCGGTCACCACGACGACGCCGGGCAACGCCATCCCCCAGGCCGGGCCGAACGCGCCGGCGATCACGCCGCCGAGGAGCGCGCCCGCCGGGGCGCCGAGGCCCCAGCTGAGCATGCGGCCGGTGGTGTTGACCCGGCTCTGCATGTCCTCCGGCGTCTCCTCCTGCCGGAAGGTGATGTTGTTGACGATGCTCACCAGGTTGGCGGCGCCGAAGAGGAAGACCAGCAGGAACGTGACGCGGTAGTCGTGCGGCCACGGGATGAGGACGATGAGCACCGCCATCGCCGTCGTGGCCACGAGGCTGACCCGGGCCGGCGAGTACGGCTTGAGCCACCGGCTGGCCAGGGTGCCCACGAGGCCGCCGAGGCTGAACACGGCGAACACCGCGCCGAGCCGCACATCGCCCTGGCGGATCCCCAGCACCTGGTCGGCGAACGGGACGAGCTGGCCCATGATCGCTCCGATGCTGAACGAGACCGTGGTGCCGATGAACGTCATCGTGCGCAGGGTCTTGTGGGCCCAGAGCCAGCGCAGGCCGGTGAGGACGTCGTCGCGCAGCCGCGGGTGGTCGTCGCGCCGCTCTCCCGACAGCGACCTCGTGATGCCGCGCACGAGGAAGGCGCTCGCGAGGAACGTGAACGCGTTGACCCAGTAGAGGCTCGACGGCGCGATCCACGCCACGGCGAGGCCGACGAGCCCGGGCAGCACGACGTCGAACACCTGCGTGGCGCCCCAGACCGCGTTGTTGGCCTCGCGGATGCGGTCCTTGCCGACGAGCGTGGGCACGGCGCCGAAGTTGGCGGCGTCCCAGAAGACGAAGACCGTCATGGTGACGAGCCCGACGAGGATCACGTGCGCAGCGGTGAGGTGCCCGGTGGCGGCGGCGATGGGGACCGAGGCGAGGACGACGGCGTTGACGAGGTCGGCGCCCACCATGACGCGGCGCCGGTCGATGCGGTCGGCGAGCGCGCCCGCCAGCAGCCCGAACAGCAGGTACGGCAGGCCCTCGGTCGCGGCCGTGACGCCGGTGAGCAGGGCGGACCCGGTCAGCGCGTAGACGAGGATCGGCGCCGCGACATAGGTGATGGTGCCGCCGGCGTAGGAGACGACGCGGCTGGTCCAGTAGCGCCACCAGTCCCCCTCGGCCCACAGGGAGCCGGGAGCAGCGGGACGGAGCACGTGCTCCATCCTCCCCCGGACGACCGAACGGAGGCGAACCGGTTCGGACGGCGTCAGAACAGGACGGTGGCGAAACGGCCGACCTCGCGGAAGCCGACCCGCTCGTACACGTGGCGCGCGACGTGGTTGTAGTCGTTGACGTAGAGGCTCACGACCGGGGCGATGTCGCGGCTGAGCTCGACGATGCGCGACATGCCCGCGAGCCCGAGTCCCTGGCCGCGCAGGTGCGGCGCGGTCCACACGCCCTGCACCTGGCAGACGCCCTCGCCCACCGCGCCGACCTCGGCCTTGACGAGCACCTCGCCGTCCTCGATGCGCGCGAAGGCTCGGCCGGAGCGCACCAGCTCGGCGACCCGCGCGCGGTAGGGCTCGGCGCCCCCGCCGGCCAGCGGCGAGACTCCGACCTCCTCGGTGAACATCGCGACGCAGGCGGGCATGAGGATGTCGACCTCGTCGTCGCGCACGCGGCGCACGAGGGGGTCGGGCTCGACCAGCAGCGGGTCGTCGGGGTCGATCACCATCACCGGCTGGCCCGCGCGGATCTCGCGGGCGGGGCCCCACGCGTGGGAGAGCTTGGTCCACAGGCCCGCCACCTCGTCGGCAGGGCCGACGATCGACGAGCAGCGGCGCCCGATGCGCCGGCACCGGTCGGCGAAGGCGCGCTCGGCGTCCGGCGTGACCTCGACCGGGACGAGGTTGGCGCCGAGGTAGAGCAGCGAGACGAGCTCGCCGTCCTCGACCCAGCCCCAGAGCTCGCCGCCCATCCGCCAGGAGTCGAGGTTGCTGGCCAGCACGCGCGAGGCGACGAAGCAGTGCGCGACGGGGTCGCGGGCCAGCAGGCGGCGAACCTCGGGGAGGTCGCGCGGCCCGAGGACCCGCAGCACGCCTGCGGTCGTCGCGGTCACGGGCACATCCTGCCGGACACCCGGCCCGATGCACCGTCAAGCCGCGGCTGCCGCCTCCGGAGCCGGGGACCGGGTCAGGCGGGCTGGTCCTCGTCGTCGCCGAAGTCGAGGTCGGAGAGGTCGGCGACGTCGACGGTGAGCGGGGCCAGGACGGCGTCGACGACGGCATCGGCCTCGTGGAGGACGGCGTCGACAGCGACGTGGCCGAGGTGGCCGGCCCGGTCCGCGACCTCGTGGGCCGCGTGCGCGAGCGTCTTCTCGGCGGTGACGACGGCGTGCAGGGCGGTCTGGGCGGTGCTCATGGTGGGCCTCCTCTGTCCACGACCGATGTTACTCACCAGTAATATCGGATGCCTGGCGGGCGCGCCGCAGCGCCGGAGGTGTGACGCCGCGCACGTCTGGATAGCGTCGGGGTGTGGCGAGCAGGGCGGCGAGCGCGCGGACGGGCCTGGGCCCGCTCGAGCTCGCGCTGCTCGACGCGGTCGACCTGCTCGGGGCCGACGTCGGCGCTCCCCCGGTCCGCGGCCGCGACGTGCTCGACGTCGTCGACCGCCGCGACGCGCTCGGCGGCCGCTACGCCTGGCAGGCCCTGGTCGACCTCGGCGTGCCGTGGCGGGTCCACCTGCCGCTCGTCGAGCTCGACGGCAACTGCGGCACGCAGCTCGGCGACCGGCCGGCCGACCCCGAGTTCGTCGAGGTCCGCCTGTCGCCGTTCGGCTCGCTCGTGCTCGCCGCCGAGCGGGGCGAGGTCGGGCCGGTGCCCGTCGGCCTGGTCGAGGGGTCGCTCTACCGCGGCGGCAAGGTGCCGCCGTTCCACCCGGCCGCGGTGGTGGGCGCGCTGCTCGCCGGCGAGGAGCACGCGGGCCTGCCGCAGATGCCCACCGGCGGCACGGTCGGCGGCGACGTCGTCGGGCTGCTGGCCGGCAAGCCGGTGCAGCTCACGCTCGGCTGCACGTTCGCGGCCGAGGTCGGCCGCCTGGTGATCACCGAGATCCCGCTCGGCGTCGACGGCGGCATGATCGTCGACGCGATCCGCTCCTCGATCCTCACGTCGAGGGGCGGGGCCGGGGTGCGGCCGGCCGCCTGCCCGGTGCAGGACGTGCAGGACGAGACCACGATGGTCGACGGCCTGCGGCTGGTCGTCACCCCGTCGAAGGGCTCCGACCTCCGCTACGCCGTGGAGTGGCTGCGCGCGCTGTGGCCGGTGACCGTCGGCGTCGACTGCCGTCTGCCTGCGCCGCAGGCGGAGCGGCTCGCCGGCTGGGACCGCGGCGACGGCAGCGGGCTGCGCGCGCTCGCGGACCTGCTGAAGATCTAGGGGTCAGCCGACCGGGACGACGACGGGGCCGGTGGCCTCGCCGCTCTCGGGGTCGACGCCCATCTCCTCGGCCATCTCGAGCGCCATCTCGACGAGGGTCTCGACGATCTTCGCCTCGGGGACGGTCGCGACGACCTCGCCGCGCTTGAAGATCTGGCCCTTGCCGTTGCCGGAGGCGACGCCCAGGTCGGCCTCGCGCGCCTCGCCGGGGCCGTTGACGACGCAGCCCATGACGGCGACGCGCAGCGGGACCGACAGGCCCTCGAGGCCGGCGGTCACCTGGTTGGCGAGGGTGTAGACGTCGACCTGCGCGCGGCCGCACGACGGGCACGACACGATCTCGAGGCCGCGCTTGCGGAGGTTGAGCGACTCCAGGATCTGGATGCCGACCTTGACCTCCTCGACCGGCGGGGCCGACAGCGACACGCGGATGGTGTCGCCGATGCCCTCGGCGAGGAGCGCGCCGAAGGCGACGGCCGACTTGATCGTGCCCTGGAAGGCCGGGCCCGCCTCGGTGACGCCGAGGTGCAGCGGGTAGTCGCACTGCGCGGCGAGCTGGCGGTAGGCCTGCACCATCACGACGGGGTCGTGGTGCTTGACCGAGATCTTGATGTCGCGGAAGTCGTGCTCCTCGAACAGCGAGCACTCCCACAGCGCCGACTCGACGAGCGCCTCCGGCGTGGCCTTGCCGTACTTCTCGAGCAGCCGCTTGTCGAGCGAGCCCGCGTTGACGCCGATGCGGATCGGAATGCCGGCGTCCTTGGCGGCCTTGGCGATCTCGCCGACCTTGTCGTCGAACTGCTTGATGTTGCCCGGGTTCACGCGCACGCCCGCGCAGCCGGCGTCGATCGCGGCGAACACGTACTTGGGCTGGAAGTGGATGTCGGCGATCACCGGGATGCCGGACTTCTTGGCGATGATCGGCAGCGCGTCGGCGTCGTCCTGGCTCGGCACCGCGACGCGGACCACCTGACAGCCCGACGCCGTGAGCTCGGCGATCTGCTGGAGGGTCGCGTTGACGTCGGCGGTCAGTGTGGTGGCCATCGACTGCACCGAGATCGGCGCGTCGCCGCCCACCTCCACCGGGTGGCTGTGGTGCCGCAGGGTGATCTTGCGGGAATGGCGGCGCTCCGCGAGGACGGGAGCGGGGAGGGCGGGCATGCCGAGTCCGACGGTCATGCCCCCATTCTCACCCCGCAGCGCCGCCCGCGCCTATTCGCCCACGGCGGAGCGGGCTACCCGCCCAACGTGATGGGCTCGATGAGGTCGGCCACGAGCACCAGCGCGCCCATGCTCACCAGGAAGATGCTCACCACGTAGGTGACGGGCAGCGCCTTCGCGACGTCGACCGGGCCCGGGTCGGGCTCGTGGCGCCACTTCGCCCAGCGCCGCTTGATCGACTCCCACAGCGCCCCGGCCACATGGCCGCCGTCGAGCGGCAGCAGCGGGATGAGGTTGAACAGGAAGAGGAACAGGTTGAGGCCGGCCAGCAGGCCGAGGACACCGGCCACCTTGTCGAGCACCGGGGTGTCCTCGAGCGCGACGATCTCGCCGCCGAGGCGCCCGACGCCGACCGGGCCGACGATGCCGTTGGGGTCGCGCGGCTGGTCGGTGAACGTCGACTTCGCGAGGTCCCAGAGCCGCACCGGCAGGGTCACCAGGGTCGACACGGCGCGCTCGGTGAGGCCCCACATGTAGGCCGGCACCTCGGAGATCGGGTAGGTCTCGCGCACCGACCCGGGCGAGACGCCGAGGAAGTTGCGGGTGACCGTCTCGGTCGTGCCGTCGGCGTTGGTGGCCTGGAAGGTCACCGACCGCATCGGGACGTCGAGGGCGATCGTGTTGCCGCCGCGGTCGACGAGGACGACGACGTCGCCCTGCGGCGAGGCCTTGATCGCGGCCTGGACGTCGTCCCACGTCGGGGTGTCGGTGCCGTTGACCGACAGGATCGTGTCGCCGGGCTCGATGCCGCCGGCGGCCGCGGGCGACTGCTGGCTGCCGGTCGGGCAGGCGCCGTCCGGGCCGAGGGCGCCGGTGGGCGCGGACTCGGTGGGAACGCAGGGCACGACGCGGGCGATCGTCGTCGTCACGTTCACCGTGCCGTCGGGCGCCTGGTAGGTGCCGATGCCGCACAGGATGATCGCGAACATCACGAACGCGAGCAGCAGGTTCATCGTGGGGCCGCCGAGCATGACCACGATCCGCTTGCGGACGGGCAGCTTGTAGAAGACGCGGTCCGCGTCCTCCGGCCCGATCTCGTCCATGGACTGCTTGCGGGCGTCCTCGACGAGGGTGGTCCAGCGGCCGGTGGTGGCGGCGCGCAGCTTCGTGGGGTCGGCGCCCTTGGCCGGCGGGTACATGCCGATCATCCGGATGTAGCCGCCGAGCGGGATCGCCTTGACGCCGTACTCGGTCTCGCCGCGGTGGCGGGCCCAGACCGTCGGGCCGAAGCCGACCATGTACTGGGTGACCTTGACGCCGAAGGCCTTCGCCGGGACCAGGTGCCCGATCTCGTGGAGGCCGATCGAGATCCCCACGCCGAGCAGGATGATCACCCAGCCCAGCATCTCCAGCCAGATCACGCGCCACGTCCCGTCAGCTCGCGGGCACGTGCTCGGGCCCGATCCTCGGCGGCTAGGACGTCGTCCACATCACGCGGGTTCCCGTATCCGCCGTCCAGGTGCTCCTGCACCACCCGCTCGAGGGTGTCGACGATGCCGAGGAACGGCAGCCGCCCGGCGAAGAACGCCTCGACGAGCTCCTCGTTGGCGGCGTTGAACACGGCGGGCGCGGTGCCGCCGGCGGTCGCGGCCCGGCGGGCCAGCCGCACGGCCGGGAAGGCGTCGTCGTCGAGCGGCTCGAAGGTCCAGGTGGACGCCGTGGTCCAGTCGCAGTGCGGCGCCGCGCCGGGCACGCGCTCGGGCCAGGAGAGGCCGAGGGCGATCGGCAGGCGCATGTCGGGCGGGCTCACCTGCGCCAGCGTGGAGCCGTCGACGAACTCGACCATCGAGTGGACGATCGACTGCGGGTGCACCACGACGTCGATGCGGTCCATGGGGATGTCGAAGAGCAGGTGCGCCTCGATCACCTCGAGCGCCTTGTTGACCATGGTCGCGGAGTTGGTGGTGACCATCGGGCCCATGCTCCACGTGGGGTGCGCGAGGGCCTGCTCGGGCGTGACGTCGCCGAGCTCGGCGCGGGTGCGGCCGCGGAACGGTCCGCCGCTCGCGGTAAGGAGCAGCCGGCGCACCTCGTCGGCCGTGCCGCCGCGCAGCGCCTGCGCGAGCGCCGAGTGCTCGGAGTCGACCGGCACGATCTGGCCGGGCTTGGCCGCGGCCTTCACCAGCGGGCCGCCGGCGACGAGCGACTCCTTGTTGGCCAGCGCGAGGGTGCTGCCGGCCTCGAGCGCGGCGAGCGTGGGGCGCAGCCCGATCGAGCCGGTCATGCCGTTGAGGACGACGTCGCAGCGCAGGGCCGCGATCTCGGTCGACGCGTCGGCCCCGACGAGCACCCGCGGCGCGATGCCCCGCTCCGCGAGCGCGGCGCGCAGCTCGGCCTCGCGGCCGGGGTCGGCGACCCCCACGACCTCGACCTCGAAGGCCGCCGCCTGCTCCGCGAGCAGGGCCGTGTTGCCGCCGCCGGCGGACAGCGCCACCACCCGGAACCGGTCGCGGTTGCGGTCGACGACGTCGAGCGCCTGGGTGCCGATGGACCCGGTGCTGCCGAGGATGACGACGTCGCGCATGGCCCCAGTGTGACGGACGGGCCGGGTGCACGCCCGCAGCGGACGTTCGGGTTGGATGTCCCGGTGATCCGAGCCGAGCGCGTCCCCGAGGACGACCCCGTCCTCCTCGCCCTCGCCACGGCGATGGTCGAGGAGATGATCGGGCTCTACGGCGGCGACGTCGGCACGTGGCGGCTGGTGCCCCGGCGCGGCGCGTGGGTCGTGCTGCGCGACGACGACGGAGCGGCCGTGGGCTGCGGAGGGCTCATCCCCCTCGACGTCGCCGAGCCGGGGTCGCCGGCGTGGATGGGCGAGCTCAAGCGCCTCTACGTCGTGCCGTCGCGCCGGGGCGAGGGGCTGTCGAAGCGGCTGGTCGCCGAGTGCGTGGCCCTCGCGCCGGAGCTCGGCTACCGCACCCTGTGGCTGGAGACCGGCACGCTGCAGCCCGTCGCGGTCGCGCTCTACGAGTCGCTCGGCTGGCGGCGCATCGAGCCCTACGGCCCCTACGCCGACGAGCACTCCGTCTGCTTCGCGCTGGACCTCGCATGAAGACGGTCGAGGTCGCCGCCGACGACCCGCGGCTGCTGGCGCTGCAGTCCGCGCTTCTCGCGGAGATGAACGCCCTCTACGACGGCACCGACGAGACCGCGCCCAAGCCGGTGGCCGACGGGGCCACGTACCTGCTCGTCGTCGACGACGACGGCGCAGCCGTGGCGTGCGGGGCGATCGCGCCGCTGCACTGGCCGACGGCGCCGCCCGCGACCGGCGAGGTGAAGCGGGTGTACGTCGACCCGTCGGCGCGCGGGCTCGGCGTCGGCCGGGCGCTCATGGCGTCGCTGCTCGACCTCGCGCGCGGGCTCGGGCACGAGCGGCTCTGGCTCGAGACCGGCGAGCCGCAGGCCGGCGCCGTCGCGCTCTACGAGCGCACGGGCTGGGCACGCATCGAGTCCTACGGCCAGTACGCCGACGACCCCCGCACGCGCTGCTACGAGCTCGTGCTCTGACGGCGTCCGCAACGCGCGCGACGCCGTCGGCCCGCCTCGCTACGGTCGCCGTCATGTTCTTGGAGAACATCGGCATCGACGCCCTCGACCCGCAGCGCCTCGGCCGGTTCTGGGAGCAGCTGCTCGGCTGCGAGCGGCTGACCGACGAGCCCGGCATCTACGAGACGCGGATGGCCGTCGAGGGCGGGCCCGCGCTCGACCTGTGCCTGCCCCTCGTCACCGACCCCACCGGCCTCCCGCCGCGGCTGCACGTCGACCTGCTCGGCGGCGCGGCGCAGGACGACGTGGTGCAGCGCGCGCTGTCGCTCGGCGCGCGGCACCTCGACATCGGCCAGCGCGACGTGCCCTGGGTGGTGCTCGCCGACCCGGAGGGCAACCCGTTCTGCGTGATGGAGGAGCGCGACGTCTACACCGGCACCGGCCCGATCGCCGCGCTCGTGCTCGAGTCGGCCGACCCCGACCGCGATGCGTCGCTGTGGTCGGCGATCTCGGGCTGGGTCGACGCGCCCGGCATCGCGCCGCGCACGCTGCGGCACCCGTCGGGCCGCGGCCCGCTGCTGGAGCTGACGCCCGAGCGGGCGCCGAAGGACCCGGGCTCGAAGAACCGCTGGCACCTCGACGTCCGGCTCGAGGCGGGCGACGACGCCGACGCCGTGGCCGCGACGATCGCGGCGATGGGCGGCCGCGAGCTGCACCCGGACTGGGGCGACCTGCCGTGGCGGGTCTACCAGGACGCGTCGGGCAACGAGCTCTGCGTCCTGCCCTACCGCCCCGAGTAGCGGCGGCAGTACCCGCTTCGGATGGGTGTCGCGTCGGATTACCGACGCCACACCCATCCAATGCGGGTAGCTACAGGGCGATGCCGCTGAGGACCAGGACGCGCTCGTAGGTGTAGTCCTCCATCGCTGCGCGCAGGCCCTCGCGGCCGACGCCGGAGGCCTTGACGCCGCCATAGGGCATCTGGTCGGCGCGGAACGACGGCACATCGCCGACGACGACGCCGCCCACCTCGAGGTCGCGGTGGGCGCGGAAGGCCACCTGGATGTCGTGGGTGAACACGCCGGTCTGCAGGCCGAAGCGCGAGTCGTTCACCGTGGCGAACGCGTCGTCGACGCCGTCGACCTTCTGCAGCACGAGCACCGGGCCGAAGACCTCCTCGCACACGACCTTCTGGTCGGCGGGGACGTCGGCGAGCACGGCGGGCGAGTACGACGCGCCGTCGCGGACGCCGCCGGTGAGCAGCGTCGCGCCAGCAGCGACGGCCTCGTCGACCCACGCCTCGACGCGGACCGCGGCAGCCTCGGACACGAGCGGGCCGACGACGGTGGCCTCGTCCCACGGCGAGCCGGTGGGCAGGGCCTCGACGGCGGCGACGACGCGCGGCACGAACGCATCCCAGAGCGAGGCGTCGACCAGCACGCGCTGCACCGACACGCATGCCTGGCCGGCCTGGTAGTTGGCGAAGGTCGCAATGCGCGACGCCGCGAAGTCGAGGTCGGCGTCCGACGACCAGTCGGGGCACACGACCGCGGCGGCGTTGCCGCCGAGCTCGAGGGTGACGTGCTTGTGCGGCACGGCCTTCTGGATCGCGAAGCCGACCGTCTCCGAGCCGGTGAACGACACGACCGGCAGGCGGTCGTCGGCGGTGAGCAGCGGGGCGACGTCGTTGCCGACGGGCAGCACCGACCACGAGCCCTCGGGCAGGTCGGTCTCGGCGAGGATCTCGCCGAGCAGCAGCGCGGTGAGCGGGGTGGCCGGCGCGGGCTTGAGCACGATCGGCGCGCCGACGGCGATGGCCGGCGCGACCTTGTGGGCCACGAGGTTCAGCGGGAAGTTGAACGGCGCGATGCCGAGCACCGGGCCGTGCGGGAAGCGGCGGACGATCGCGGCGCGCCCCTCGCTCGCGGCGTCGGTGTCGAGGCGCTGCAGCTCGCCGCCGAAGCGGCGGGCCTCCTCCGCGGCCCAGCGGAACGTCGAGACGGCGCGGCCGACCTCGGCGCGGGCCCACAGCAGCGGCTTGCCGTTCTCGCCGGTGATGAGGCGGGCGATCTCGTCCGAGCGCTCGGCGATCCGGCGCGAGACGTGCATGAGCGCCTCGGCGCGACGGGCGGCCGACGTCGCGGCCAGCTCCTGGCGCACGGCCCAGGCGGCGGCCACGGCCTCGTGCACCTGCTCGACGGTCGGCACCACGTAGGAGCCGACGACCGAGCCGTCGTAGGGGTTGGTGACCTCGACGGTCTCGCCCGTGGTGACGGGGCGGCCGGCGATCCAGGCGGGGAGGACGTCGCTCATGCCGACGACGGTAGGTCCGACCTGCCGACGCCCTCCGCTCCGGGTCGGACACCCGGCGGCCCGGCCCGCTCCGAGGTGGAGCGGCTCAGCCGTGGGGGTCGGTCGTCCGCGACAGCGCCAGCCAGAGCTCGGCGCGCACGCCCGGGTCGTCGAGGGGCTTGCCGAGCAGCGACTCGGCCCGGCGCAGGCGGTGGCGCACGGTGTGCCGGTGCACGCCGAGGTCGGTGGCGGCGGCGTCCACCTGGCCGTGGCGGGCGAGCCAGGCGCGCAGGGTCGCGGCGAGGTCGGCCCGCTCCCCCGGCTCGTCGAGCGGTGCCAGGAAGGCCGCGGCCCAAGCGTCGGCGGCGGCGGGGTCGAGCAGCGCCTCGAGGCCGCCGCCGAGCTCGTCGTAGCGACGGACGCCGTCGGCGCCGGCTGCGAGCGCCCGCCGGGCGCGGGCCAGCGAGCGGCCGAGCGAGGCGGGGTCGTCGATGGATGCGGGATCGCCTACGCCGGCGGCCCGAAGCACGTCGTCGTCGGACGGGGCGAGGCTGGCAGGCGATGCGTCGAGCGGCGCCGACGGTACGACGGCGAGCACGGTGCCGGGGTCGTCGGAGAGCAGTCCGGACGCGGCGGCCGAGCCCGGCAGCGTGTCGGCGATCCGCTCCTCGACGGCGGCGAGCGAGGCGGGGCCCGCGTCGGCGCCGCGGGCGACGACGACGCGCACCGGCGCACCGCGCAGGGCCGCCCAGCCGAGCTGGTCGAGCGGCAGGGTCGAGGCCTGGCCGTCGAGCAGCAGCCGCAGGGCCGCGGCCCGCACGCCGCGCTCGGCGGCGGTGCGGCCCTCGGACCGCGCGAGCGACAGCGACAGCAGCGACACCGCGAGGTTGACCACCGCCTGCTCGCCCGGCGTGAACGGCCGCGAGGCGCCGACCGCGAGGAAGCCGCGCGCGCGGCCGCGGACGCCGAGCGGCTGCAGCACGACGTACTCGTCGGCGCCGGACACCACGGCGGAGGCCAGCAGCCCCTTGGGCCGCAGCCGCGCCACCTCGGCCGCGAGCTCCGCGGCGCGCGACGACGCGGAGGCGGGATGCGCGTGCACGACCGCGCCCGACGGCTCGAGCAGCAGCGCGAAGCCGCCGACGTGCCGGGCCAGCCGGGAGACGACGGCCGACGGGCCGCCGTCGTCGGCGGTGAGGGCGGCGCGGATGAGGTCGCGCTGGGCGGCGAAGCCGCGTGCGGCCTCGTCGTACTCCTCCGCGGCGAGCAGGCGCGAGACCGCCTTGGTGACCGCGATGAACGGGGTGGGCTCGGGCACGCGCACGAGCGGCAGGCCCGCGGCCTCGGCGGCGGTCACCAGCGCGGCGGGGACGTCGTCGTGCGAGAGACCCACGCCGACACCGAGCGCCGCGACGTCGGCCTCGACCAGCCGGGCGACGTAGGCCGCCGCGGAGGCCGACCGGGACGACAGGCGCATGCCGGTGGTGAGGAGCAGCTCGCCGCCCTCGAGGAAGGGGCCGGGGTCCTCGAGCTCGCTGACGGCGACCCACCGCACCGGGCGATCGAGCCCGGACTGGCCGGCCAGGACCGCCAGGCCGAGGTCGGGCAGGGCGACGACGTCGCGCAGGCGAGGCGGCACGGGACCCTCCGGATCAGCGCCGGGACGCCGGTGTCCAGGCTGGACAAGCATAGGGGCGCGGATCGCCGGTAAGTCCAGGCCGCGTCGGGGCCCGCGCCCCTACGCTCGGGCCATGACGACCTCCACCTCCCCCGTCGCCGCGGAGCTCGCGCAGGAGCGCCGCCTCGTCACCGCCGTCCCCGGCCCCAAGAGCCTCGAGCTCCAGAGCCGCCGCACCGCCGCCGTGAGCGCGGGCGTCGGCGCCACCCTGCCGGTCTACGTCGAGGCCGCCGGCGGCGGCGTCATCGTCGACATCGACGGCAACTCGCTCATCGACATGGGCTCGGGCATCGCCGTCACCAGCGTCGGCAACTCCGCGCCGAAGGTCGTCGCGGCCGTCCAGGAGCAGGTCGCGAAGTTCACGCACACCTGCTTCATGGTCACCAGCTACGAGGGCTACGTCGAGGTGTGCGAGGCGCTCAACCGCCTCACCCCCGGCGACCACGAGAAGCGCTCGGCGCTGTTCAACACCGGCGCCGAGGCGGTGGAGAACGCGGTGAAGATCGCCCGCGCCTACACCAAGCGCGACGCCGTCGT
>Ga0233425_10005360_pt1 | contig 20341 bp, 15 predicted proteins | sample Watercolumn_Towu_2_FD_181712 | JGI IMG/M metagenome (GOLD analysis project Ga0233425, IMG submission 181712) | Freshwater microbial communities from Lake Towuti, South Sulawesi, Indonesia - Watercolumn_Towuti2014_140_MG | ecosystem: Environmental > Aquatic > Freshwater > Lake | place... | reverse complement strand
CGAGGGTGCGCGCGACGAAGGCCGCGGCACCCGCCGCTCCTGAATACTCCGGGATGAGGGGCCGGTCAACCAGGCCGTGGGCGCGCAGCGCCATCTGGCAGCCGTAGAAGGCGGCGCCCTGCTCCGCTGCATCGCGCATGAAATCGTAAATCGAGCGCTCGCGGCCGGTGGAGGGATGCATGCCCTCCGCCACGCCGGGTTCGAGCAGTTTCACCGCCGTGCCGGCGAAATGGATCTCCACCTCGCAGTCTATGGCGCAGGCCGTGGCGGCGTACACGAAGGGCGCGGCGGCGAGCTCGGGGCGTTCCGGCGCGAGCGACCAGACGAGGATGGCGAGCCTGGTGATCACGGCAGGATCTCCGCCGCCGGCTCGATGGCGCGGATGTGGGCGATGTAGGCCGCAGCGTCGACGAGATGCGCGGCATCGGCTTCCCAGTCGAGCGGCGCGCCGCGCGCCATCCAGCCGGCGCCATAGGGATCGCGGTTGATGAGATCGGGCCGCTCCTCGGCGGCTTCGTTCGGCGTGTCGAGGCGGAAGGCCACCGGCGCGTGCACGGCGAGCACGGTCTTGGCCGATTCGACTGTGCCGAGCCCGCGCCCGGCCGCCACCTCGGCGCCGGTCGGCTTCGGCGTGAAGGCGATCACCTCGCCCGCCAAGTGGATGCCAAAGCTGGTGGCGCCGATCACCACCTCGCCGCCCTCGCGCCGCACCCACATGTCGTAGCGGGTGTCGTAGAGGCGGTCGGCGGGGACGCTGCCCTTGTAGGTTTCAGTCGCCACAAGCCCCTCTTTGCAAAAGGGGGGTTGGGGGGATTTCAAGTGGCGGAAGAGAGTGGGAGTCGAACCCACCAGGGACCGCTTGGCGACCCCTCCCGGTTTTGAAGACCGAGCGCCCCACCGGGGTGCGATCTCTTCCGTTGTTCATATGATCCATTCTCTGTCGGCTCCCGCGCGCAGGGCGTGCTCGTCGCGCACGCGCCGAGTGTACCCGACGCGGTCGAAGAATTCGAGGATGTGGATGGCGACCTTGCGGCCGCCGCCGATCTCGTCGCGCAATGCCGCGGCGCGGGCGGTGCCGTCGCGCGCGCAAAGATGGGCGACGCGGTCGGCCAGATCGGCCACCGCCTCCGCCGTGAAGTAGTGGTCGTGCGCCACGGGGTACGCCAGGCCGACGCGGGCGACGCGCTTCATGAGGCCGCGCACGGTTTCCTCGACGATGCCGGTGGCACGGGAAATGTCGCGCACGCGCGGTGGCCCGTAGGGCTCGGCCTGTACCAGCGGCTTCAGCGTGCGCCACAGGTCTGCGTCTGTGGCGGCGAGCGCGGCGCGGTGTTCGGGCAGGTGCAGCCAACTGCCGCTCTGCGCCAGTTCGCCCGCGGCCAGCAATTCAAAAGTCAGTCTGTCGAACACGGCGCGGGAGAGCGTCGGCAGCGTGAGGCGCCGCAGGCGGTCGCGCTCGACGCCGATCATGTCGGGGGCGCGTTCGTGCTCGGTGCGCGCCGCCTCGAGCAGGCGCGCGCGCAGGGCCTGCCAGGCCTCCGGCGAGAAGCCCTTGCGGCCGTCGGCTTCCTCGACGACGACGAGGCCCATGCCGCGCCACAGCGCCTGCGCCTCTTCCGCCGCGAGGTTGCGGTTCAGCGCGGTGCGGTCGAGGTTCGTCCCGGCCGGCTGGCGCGCCAGCGCATGCGCCAAGGCCGGCCGCGGATCGTCCTGCTCGATCAGGCGCAGGTGGTCGAGGCGTTCCGGCGCGCGCTTGTGGCGCGCGGGCGGGAAGATGTCGAGGACGCGGCCGCCGCCGAGGGTGCGCGTCGCCGACTGGTCGCGCAGGATGAAGCGGTCGCCCCACAGCGCGCCCGTCGGCTTGTCGAGGAGGATCTCCGCCAGCATCGCCTCGCCCGGCGCGAGCAGTTCGCCTTCGAGCAGGGCGACGCGGCCGAGGATGTCCGAAGCGCCGAGGTGCACGTGCACCGGCATCCAGTGCCGGATCGGCGCCTCGCCGGACGCCGGCACGCGCAGGCGGGCATGGAAGCGCGCGACCGGCACGTGCAGGGCGGGAGCGACGACCCACATGCCGCGCGCGATGTCCTCCTTGCCGAAGTCGCCGGCAAGGTTGAGCGCCAGGCGCTCCCCCGCCCCGCCCGACCGGGCGCTGCGGTCTTGGGCGTGGAGGCCGCGCACGCGGGCCTTCAATCCGGGCGGCGTGACGACGACCTCGTCTCCCACGGCGACCGTCCCCGAGAAGGCGGTGCCGGTCACCACCAGGCCGACGCCCTGCAGGGTGAAGCAGCGGTCGATGGCATGGCGGAAGCCGCCCGCCGCGGCGCGCGCGGCGAGATGGTTGGCGGCATCGAGCAGATGGTCGTGCAGCGCGGCGACGCCCTCGCCCGCATTTCCCTTGATGGCCGAGACTTCGAAGACGGGCGCGCCTTCCAGCGCGGTACCGGCCAGCAGGGCTTCAATTTCGATGCGCGCCGCCGCGCGCCGCCCGGGCGCGACGGCGTCGACCTTGGTCAGCGCCACGGCGCCGCGCTTCAGGTCGAGCAGGTCGACGATGGCGAGGTGCTCGCGCGTCTGCGGCATCGGCCCGTCGTCGGCCGCCACCACCAGCAGCACGAAATCGATGCCGGTCGCGCCGGCCAGCATGTTGTGCACCAGCCGCTCGTGGCCGGGCACGTCGACGAAGCCGAGGCGTCCCGCGTCGGCATAGGCGTAGCCGAGGTCGAGCGTGATGCCGCGCGCCTTCTCCTCCTTGAGGCGGTCGCAGTCCACGCCAGTCAAAGCCTTGACCAGCGTGGTCTTGCCGTGGTCGATGTGCCCTGCGGTGCCGACGATCATTGCTGCGAAAGCGCTCTGAGCTGCGCCGCGAAGGCGGCTTCTTGCGCATCGTTCAGACAGCGCAGGTCGAGGCGCAGGGCGTCGTCCGCGATGTGGCCGATGACGGGGGTGGGCAGGCGCCGCAGCGCCGCCTCGAGCTTGTGCAGCACGCCTGCGCGCTTGCCGCGCGGGCGCGCGACGAGGGCGAAGCTGGGCAGGCGATCCACCGGCAGCGAGCCGGAGCCGATCTGCGAGAGCGTCGGCGCGATGGCAGCGTCGAGCGGCCACTCGGCCAGGGCCGTCTGCCACAGCGGCAGCAAGCGCTCGGCCTGGGCGCGGATCTCGGCCTCGGGGCGCGTCAGCAGGCGCAGGGCTTCGAGGCGTTGCGGCAGGCGTTCGGGGTCGCGGTAGAGGGCGAGCGTCGCCTCCAGCGCGGCCAGCGTGATCTTGCCGACGCGCAGCGCCCGCTTGAGCGGGTTCTTCTTGATCTTCGCGATCAGCTCGCGGCGGCCGACCAGGAGGCCCGCCTGCGGGCCGCCGAGCAGCTTGTCGCCGGAGAAGGTGACGAGGTCGGCGCCGGCTTCGATGGACTCGCGCGGGGTCGGCTCGTGCGGCAGGCCCCATTGCTCCAGGTTCACCAGCGTGCCGCTGCCGAGGTCGACGACGAAGGGCACGCCGCGCGCGTGGGCGAGCTCGGCCAGTTCGCCTTCCGGCACGGCGGCGGTGAAGCCCTGCACGGCGTAGTTGCTGGTATGCACCTTCATCACCATCGCCGTCTTCGCAGTGAGGGCCTCGTCGAAGTCGCGCAGGTGTGTGCGGTTGGTGGTGCCGACCTCGACCAGCTTCGCCCCGGCGCGGCGCATGATGTCCGGCACGCGGAAGGCGCCGCCGATCTCGACCAGCTCGCCGCGCGAGACGACGACCTCCTTCTTCTGCGCCAGGGTATTGAGCAGCAGGAACACCGCTGCGGCGTTGTTGTTCACCACCGTGGCGGCTTCCGCCCCGGTCAGCTCGCGCAGCAGGCCGTCGACGACATCGTCGCGGTCGCCGCGGCCACCGGACTCGAGGTCGTACTCGAGGGCGCACGGCGCGCGCGCCGCGCGCGCGATGGCCTCGACGACGGATTCGGGCAGCACGGCGCGGCCGAGGTTGGTGTGCAGCACCGTGCCGGTGAGGTTGAACACCGGCTGCAGGCGCGGCCGCATGTGCGCCGCGACGCGCTGTCGAATGGCGGAAACGAGCGCGTCGGTTGCAGGCAATGCCGCCCCGGCCTTCACCGACTCGCGCACGGCGGCCAGTTCGGCGCGCGCGGCATCGGTGACGACGCTGCGGCCGTGATCGGCGACGAACGATTGCAGGGCCGCCTCGGACAGGAGGCGGTCGACGGAGGGAAGATTCTTGAGTTCGTTCATGCTTTCACCCGGACCGGGCAGAAAGAAGGAATGGCCATTCTACCCCCCGCCGGGCACCAGCAGGAGGTTGGGGCCGCTGCGCGAAAAGCCGGATTCGTCGACCAGGATGTCGAGGGCCAGGGTGGCGAGGTCGTCGGCCACCGGGTCGGCGCCGGCATCCTTGTCGCGGCGGACGACCTTCAGGTAGGACTTGCAGACGTCGCAGGTCTCGGCCTGGACGAGGCCGGCGTCGCCCTCGATGTGCTGGTAGGCGACGCTGCTCTCGGGGGCGTCGCAGGCGCTGCACCTGGCGCGCGTCAGGTTCCATTCGCTGTTGCACAGCGAACAGTGCAGATAGCGCAGGCCCGGCACCTCGGGGCTGGCACCGATGACGCTGACCGAGGGCAGCCCGCCGCAGCAGGGGCAGACGCCCGGCACGTCGAGCGGGGCGATGGCGGCAGCGCCGAGCTGCACGGCCAGCTTCGTCCAGCAGACCTGCAGGGCGGCGGCGACGAAGGGCAGTTTGTCGGCCTGCTCGCCATAGAGCTCGGTGCGCAAGACGCGCCCGGCGAGGTTTTCCAGCGCCGCGTCGTCGAGGGCGCCAATGGCCTTCAGCGTCGCGCCGGCCGTCTCGCTCGCCGCCGGCGCGACCTCGGCGAGGATGACGCGCAGGGCACCGCGCCAAGCCGCGTCGCGCGGCCAGGACTGCGCCGGCACCAGCGGCATGCCGTGCTGGCGCGACTGACTTTTCTGCGCGTCGTCGGGCACGGGTACGGCGGGCATGGCATCGAGCGCCTTCTGCTGGGCCTGCGCCAGGCGGCCCATGAAGCGCAGGTAGTCGCCGAGGGGATGGCCTTCCGCCAGTTGCGCGAAGCGTCTTGCGCGGTGGGCGAAAACATCCCTGGCGTCGGCCGTCAGAACGCGTGGCGGCTCGCCGCCGGCCTGGGGAATCTGTCCGGGTTCGAGGAGTGTGGTCATAAGTAAATAAAAACCTGCGGGCGTTGCCGCCCGCAGGCTGTCGGAACTTGCATCGATTACTTGCCGGTCATCTGGCGATACCAGGCGCGGTGGTGCTGCCGGGCCCAGGCGCGGGTGACCGTGCCGTACCACATGGCGCGGATGGTGCCTTTGGTCCAGATGGCCGCATACACATGCACGAAGATCAGGGCGATCATGGCCACGGCGGCCACGGCATGCACCACGGCGCCGAAGCGCACCAGCCCGATCGGCGGCGAGAACTGCGCGCGCCAGATCAGCACGCCCGAGATCGTGAGCAGCACGACGCACACGGTCAGGGCCCAGAACATCGCCTTCTGGCCGCCGTTGTACTTGCCCTGCTCGGGCATGTTGTGGTCGTTGCCGTCCACCATCTCGCCGATGCGGTCCAGCCACTCCTTGTCGGTCTTGGTCATGACGTTCAGGCGCCAGAAGCGCAGGTACATCAGGACGGCGAAGAACGCCATGAAGACGCCGATGTAGGGGTGCAGGATGCGCGCCCAGGTGCCCCCGCCGAAGAGGTAGGTGAGCGGATAGAAGGCCGGATGGAAGAAGGCCAGGCCGGAGAGGGCGAGGAGGATGAAGCTCATCCCCACCACCCAGTGGTTGGCCCGCTCCTGCGGGGTGTAGCGCTGCAGGTCTTTCGGATCGCGGATCATTGGCTTTCCTCCTTCTCGGCTTCCCGTTCGGATTCCTTCGACACCTCGTTGGGACCCTTCATGACGTAGTGGAACAGGCTGCCCAGCGCCACCGCACCCAGTGCCAGCGAGGCGAGCGGCTTGGCGAAACCCTTCCACAGCGACACCAGCGGGCTGATGCCCGGGTTCGACGGCAGGCCGTTGTACAGCTCCGGCCGGTCGGCGTGGTGCAGCACGTACATGACGTGGGTGCCGCCCACGCCGGCGGGGTCATACAGGCCGGCCTTGTCGAAGCCGCGCTCCTTGAGGTCACCGATGCGCTTGGCGGCGTAGTCCTTCATGTCCTCCTTGGAGCCGTACTGGATGGCGCCCGTCGGACAGGCCTTGGCGCAGGCCGGCGCCTGGCCCACCGCGACCCGGTCCGAGCACAGCGAGCACTTGTAGGCCTTGCTGTCCTCTTTCGAAATGCGCGGGACGTTGAAGGGGCAGCCGGTGATGCAGTAGCCGCAGCCGATGCAGTTCTCCTCGTGGAAGTCCACGATGCCGTTGGCGTACTGGACGATGGCGCCCGGCGCCGGGCAGGCCTTGAGGCAGCCCGGGTCGGCGCAATGCATGCAGCCGTCCTTGCGGATCAGCCACTCCAGCCGGCCCTTCTCTTCCACCTCGGCGAAGCGCATCACGGTCCACGACTTGGCCGTCAGGTCGACCGGGTTGTCGTACACCCCGGTGTTGATGCCGACCTCGTCGCGGATGTCGTTCCACTCCATGCAGGCCGCCTGGCAGGCCTTGCAGCCGATGCAGGCGGATACGTCGATCAGCTTCGCCACTTCCATGGTCTTGCGCACCGAGGGTGCCGGAGTGGTGGTCGCCGAGCGCTGCTTGATGTCTAGCGATTGCAGTGCCATGGTTCCTCCCTCAGGCCTTCTCGATGTTGACCAGGAACGCCTTGTACTCCGGCGTCTGCGAGTTGGCGTCGCCCACGAACGGCGTCAGGGTGTTGGTGATGTAGCCCGGCTTGGTCACCCCCTTGAAACCGAAGTGCAGCGGTATGCCGATGGTGTGCACCTTCTTGCCGTCGACGTCCAGCGTGCGGATGCGCTTGGTCACCACCGCCACGGCCTTGATGTGGCCGCGGTTGCTGCGCACCTTCACCTTGTCGCCGGCCCTGATGCCCTTCTCCTTCGCCAGCTCCTCGCCGATCTCGACGAAATGTTCCGGCTGCAGCACGGCATTGATGTGCGCGTGCTTGGTCCAGAAGTGGAAGTGCTCGACCAGGCGGTAGGTCGTGCAGACGTAGGGGAAGTCCTTGGCCTTGCCGAAGGTCTCCATGTCGCCCTTGTAGACCCGCGCCGCCGGGTTGCTGGTGGCCTTCGGGTTCTTCGGGTGGAACGGGTTGGCATCCAGCGGCGTCTCGAACGGCTCGTAGTGCTCGGGGAACGGGCCGTCGGCCATCGCCGGCGCGAACAGGCGCGCCACGCCTTCCGGGTTCATGATGAAGGGCATGACGTTTTCTTCCGGTTTGGCGTCGGGACGCATGTCCGGAATGTCGTTGCCGCCCCAGGCCGTGCCGGTCCAGCGCAGCACCGTCCGCTTCGGATCCCACGGCTTGCCGGCGAGGTCGGCCGAGGCGCGGTTGTAGATGATGCGCCGGTTGGCCGGCCAGGCAAAACCCCACATCAGCGTCTGGCCGAGGCCGGACGGATCGGAGGCGTCGCGCCGGGCGGTGAGATTGCCCGCCTGCGACCAGCAGCCGCCGTAGATCCAGTTGCCGCAGGAGGTCGAGCCGTCGTCGCGCAGCATGGCGAAGCCGGGGATCTGCTCGCCGGCCTTGACCAGCACCTTGGTGGCGTCCTTCGGATCGGTGACGTCGGCCAGCGCCTTGCCGGAGATCTCCATGAGGAGTTCGGAGGGCGAAGGCTTGGCCGGGATGCGGTAGGGCCAGGCGAGATTCAGGATGGCGTCGGGGAACTTGCCGCCGTCCTTGGCGTACATCTCCTTCAGCTTCAGGTAGAGCGAAGTCAGTATCTGGATATCGCTCCTCGCATCGCCCGGGCCGTCGGCCGCCTTCCAGTGCCACTGGATGACGCGGCCGGAGTTGGTGAACGAGCCGTCCTCCTCGGCGAACAGCGTCGCCGGCAGGCGGAACACCTCGGTCTGGATCTGCGCCGGATCGGCCGCGTTGTACTCGCCGTAGTTCTTCCAGAACTCCGAGGTATCGGTCGCCAGCGGATCGATGATGACGAGGTACTTCAGCTTGGCCAGCGCGTCGCCCACCTTCTTCTTGTTGGCCACCGAAGCGAGCGGGTTGAAGCCCTGGCAGACGAAGCCGGTCATCTTGCCCTGGTGCATGCGCTCGAAGATGGCCAGCGTGTCGTAGGCGCCATCGCGCTTGGGCAGCCAGTCGTAGCAGAAGTCGTTCTCCTTGGTGGCGGCGTTGCCGTAGAAGGCCTTCATCAGGCTGGTGTTCCACTTCGGGAAGTTCTGCGGGAAGTTCATCTGCCCCGGCCGCAGCGGCTTCGGCGTGCGCCGCTCGAGGTACTCGGCGCGCGTCTTGTCGGCATCCATCGGCGCCGACTGGTAGCCCGGCAGCGCCTCCGAATACAGGCACATGTCGGTGATGCCCTGCACGTTGGCGTGGCCGCGCAGCGCGTTGATGCCGCCGCCCGCCATGCCCATGTTGCCGAGCAGGCACTGGATCATGGCCATGGTGCGGATGTTCTGCGAGCCGACCGTGTGCTCCGTCCAGCCGAGGGCGTAGAGGATGGTCATGGTCTTGTTCGGCGCCGCCGTCTCCGCGATCATGGCGCAGATCTTGAGGAAATCCTCCTTCGGCGTGCCGGTGACCCGGCTCACCAGCTCCGGCGTGTAGCGGGCGTAGTGCTTCTTCATCAGCTGGAAGACGCAGTTCGGGTCCTGCAGGGTCTCGTCGACCTTGGCGTAGCCGTCCTTGTCCTTCTGGTACTGCCAGGTGTCCTTGCCGTAGCTGCGCTTCTCGGCGTTGTAGCCGGAGAAGAGGCCGTCCTCGAAGCTGAAGCCCTCGTCGATCAGGAAGGACGCGTTGGTGTACGCCTTCACGTAATCGTGGTGGATCTTGTCGTTGGACAGCAGGTAGTGGATGACGCCGCCGAGGAAGGCGATGTCGGCGCCGGCGCGGATCGGCGCATAGAAGTCCGCCACCGCGGCCGAGCGCGTGAAGCGCGGGTCGACCACGATCAGCTTCGCCTTGCGGTCCTTCTTCGCCTCGATCACCCACTTGAAGCCGCAGGGATGGGCCTCGGCGGCATTGCCGCCCATGATGATTGCGAGATCCGTGTTCTTGATGTCAACCCAGTGGTTGGTCATCGCTCCACGTCCGAACGTCGGGGCCAGACTGGTCACCGTCGGGGCGTGTCAGATGCGTGCCTGGGTATCGAACGCGACTGCGCCTAATGAACGAAGGATCTTGTGGGCAAGGTAGCCGGGCTCGTTGGCCGCGGCGGAGCTCGCCAGGAAGCCGAAGGTGTTCCAGCGGTTGACCGTGGTCCCTTCCGCATTCTTCTCGATGAAGTTCGCGTCGCGGTCCGCCTTCATGTGCTTGGCGATGCGCGTGACGGCCTCATCCCAGGAAATGCGCTTCCACTCGCTGCTGCCCGCTTCGCGCACCTCGGGGTACTTCAGCCGGTTGGGGCTGTGCACCATGTCGAGCAGTCCGGCGCCCTTCGGACACAGCGTGCCGCGATTGACGGGGTTGTCCGGGTCGCCTTCGATGTGAATGATCTCGGCCTTGGCGTTTTTCGACTTGTCGCCGATGGAGTAGGCCAATACGCCGCAGCTCACCGAGCAGTACGGACACATGTTCCGCGTTTCGGTGGCGCGGGCGAGCTTGTAGTCTCTGACTTCCGCCAGGGCTGCGGTGGGGGAGTAGCCCAGCATGGCGATGCTGGATCCCCCTAGCCCGGCGGAGCAGATCTTGAAGAACTGCCGCCTGGTGACTTGCACGTCGTTCCCTCCTCCTGTAATGGCCTCGCGGGCCGGTTTCTGAATCGTCGGCAATCCGAAATCTTCATCGCGGAATGCCCATTCATTTTTAGTGATTCATTATGGCACTTTTCGCCGCCGGTCTGGGCTAGGGTTTCCCCTTATGTTCACTCTGGATTCAATGTCCCTTTTTCTCTCGATGGAAAAGTCAGCCCCTATGGTGCGGCGCAGTATGCCCCTGTATCTGAAAGGGTTTCATTTTTGACCGGGGCGCTTGCCTAATCCGGCGAATTGTCGGAAAGTTGATCCCTGAGATTTGAGTCAGCCATGCGCAACGAATCCCTGAATCCAGAATCGGTTCCGGCCGGCCTCGAGCAGTTCGTGCCGCCGACGACCCCGGCCACCTCCAGCCATGCCCAAGGCACGCTGGTCGACAAGTACGGCCGCCACATCACCTACATCCGCCTCTCCATCACCGACCGCTGCGACTTCCGCTGTTTCTACTGCATGGCGGAGGAAATGGCATTCCTGCCGCGCGAGCAGGTGCTGAGCCTGGAGGAATGCCTGCGCGTCATCCGCAGCTTCGTCGCCATGGGCGTGACCAAGGTGCGTATCACCGGCGGCGAGCCTTTGGTGCGGCGCAACGCGATGTGGCTGCTGCGCGAAGCCGGCAGGCTCGAGGGCCTGAAGGAACTGGTGGTGACCAGCAACGGCTCCCAGCTCGAGCGCTACGCCGCCGAGATGGTCGAGGCCGGCGTGAAGCGCATCAACATCAGCCTGGATACGCTGCGCGCCGACCGCTTCAAGGCCATCACCCGCGTCGGCGAACTCGACAAGGTGATGCGCGGCATCGACGCCGCCATCGCCGCCGGCTTCAAGGGCATCAAGATAAACGTGGTGATGATGCGCGGCGTCAATGACGACGAATTCATCGACCTCGTGCGCTTCGCCATGGCCAAGGGCATCGACCTCTCCTTCATCGAGGAAATGCCGCTCGGCGACATCGACCGCTCGCGCGCCGACAGCTATTTCGGCACCGACGAGGCGCTGGCCCTGCTGCGGCCGCACTTCGAGCTGGTCGGCTCGACCGAGAGCACGGGTGGCCCGGCGCGCTACTGGCGCATCCCCGGCACGAAAACGAAAATCGGCTTCATCTCGCCCCATTCGCACAATTTCTGCGACAGCTGCAACCGCGTGCGCATCACCTGCAAGGGCGAGCTGTATCCCTGCCTCGGCCAGAACGACGCCCTGCCCCTGATGCCGGTGCTGCGCGCTCACCCGGACGACGACGCGCCCCTGCGCCAGGCCATCGTCGATTCGATGGGCATCAAGCCGAAGGGGCACGACTTCAACGAGCAGATGCAGGACCCGAAGGTCGTCCGCTTCATGTCGATGACGGGGGGCTGAACCCTCGTGCCGTACCGCCCGCAGCTGACCGACGCCGCCCGCCCGGCCACGATCACCATCGCCGCCATCAATGAGCGCGGCGAATCCGTGCCGACGCCCATCGCCGGCGAACACCCCCTGACGCTCTACCTCGACAAGCGCGAGATCGTCACGTTGATGACGCTGGGCGGCGCGCCGGAGGCACTCGCCATCGGCTACCTGCGCAACCAGCGCCTGGTCGAAAGGCTGGAGGATATCGCCGCCGTGCAGGTCGACTGGGAGACCGATTCGGTGGCGGTCACCACCACCCGCAGCGCCGATGACATCGAGCAACGCATGGGCAGGCGCACCGTCACCACCGGCTGCGGCCAGGGCACGGTTTTCGGTGATTTGCTGGATGAGCTCGACGGCATGGCATTGCCGGCCGCCGCCCGCCTCGACGAGGCCACCCTGCACGGCCTGCTCGACGCGGTGCGCCACCACGAGTCGATCTACAAGCAGGCCGGCGCGGTGCACGGTTGCGCCCTCGCCCGCGGCACGGACATCCTGATGTTCGTCGAGGACGTCGGCCGTCACAATGCGGTGGACGCCATTGCCGGCCGGATGTGGCTGGATGGCCTCGAGGGCGGCGACAAGATCTTCTACACCACCGGCCGGCTCACCTCGGAAATGGTGATCAAGACGGCGCAGATGGGCATCCCCTTCCTCGTCTCGCGCTCCGGCCTGACACAGATGGGCTACGACCTGGCCAGGCGCGTCGGCATGACCATGATCGGTCGCGCCCAGGGCAAGCACTATCTGCTGTTCACCGGCGCGGAGCGTTTCAAGAGAAGAAACGAAACCGCACTCGACACAGAGAGCACAGAGGCACAGAGAACACAGAGAGAATCGTTCTTATGAGTAACTGTTGCTTTTTTCTGTGTCCTCTGTGCCTCTGTGACCTCTGTGTTGAATGAGCTTGCTTTCCAATGTCTGAAGAACGCATTATCGGCCTCATCCTCGCCGGCGGCCTCGGCCGGCGCATGGGCGGACGCGACAAGGGCCTGCAGCCCTTCCGCGGCAGGCCGATGGCTGCCTGGGCCATCGAACGCCTGGCGCCGCAGGTGGACGCCCTGCTCATCAACGCCAACCAGAACCTCGACCAGTACGCCGCCTTCGGCTATCCGGTCGTGCCCGACCGCATCGCCGGCTTCGCCGGCCCGCTGGCCGGCCTGCACACGGGTCTCACCGCCTGCGAGACGCCGCTGCTCGTCACCGCGCCCTGCGATTCGCCCTTCCTGCCGGCGGACTTGGTGGCCCGCCTGCGCGCCTCGCTGGAAGCGGCCGGCGCCGATCTCGCCGTGGCGAAGACCGGGAACCAGCCGCATCCGGTATTCTCCCTGGTGCGCCGCGAGGTGCTGGACGGACTCACCGTCTTTCTCGAGGCCGGCGGCCGCAAGGTCGATGCCTGGTATGCGGCTCTCAAGACGGTCGAGGTGCCTTTCGCCGACGAGCGTGCTTTCGCCAACATCAACACGCTGGAAGAATTGAACGAATTGGAACCATGACCTCGCTCCTGCAAACCCTCTCCTGCGCCGACGACTACGACCCCGAGTCCCTGCATGCCGAACGCGCCCGCCAGCTCATCCTCGATCTGGTGGAACCCGTGGCGGGCATCGAGCGCGTCGGCGTGCGCGAGGCGCTCGGCCGCGTGCTGGCCGAGGACGTGCTCTCGCCCATGAACGTGCCCGGGCACGACAACTCGGCCATGGACGGCTATGCCCTGCGCTTCGCCGATCTGCGGCCGGAAGGCGACAGCACGCTGCGCCTGGCCGGCACGGCCTTCGCCGGTCGCGCCTATGAGGGCCGTCTCGGTCCGGGCGAATGCGTGCGCATCATGACCGGCGGCGTGATTCCCGCGGGCGCCGACACGGTGGTGATCCAGGAAGTCGTGCGCACCGAGGAAGATCGCATCGTCATTCCGCCCGGACAGCGCCAGGGACAGAACGTGCGCCGCGCCGGGGAGGATTTGCGCGCCGGCACGCCGGCCATCCGCGCCGGCAAGCTGCTTCGCCCGGCGGAACTCGGCCTGATCGCCTCGCTCGGGCTGGGCGAGGTGACGGTGCGGCGGCGCCCGCACGTCGCCTTCTTCTCGACGGGAGACGAGCTGGCCTCGATCGGCACGCCGCTCGCAGAGGGCGAGGTCTATGACAGCAACCGCTACACGATCCACGGCATGCTCGCGCGCCTCGGCTGCGAGATCGTCGACCTCGGCGTGGTGCGCGACGACCCAACGGCGCTCGAGGCCGCCTTCCGCAAGGCGGCAAACGAGGCCGACGCCATCGTCACCAGCGGCGGCGTCTCGGTCGGCGAGGCGGACTTCATCCGCGGCCTGATGGAGAAGCTGGGCGAGGTCGCCTTCTGGAAAATCGCCATGCGGCCGGGCCGGCCGATGGCCTTCGGACGGATCGGAAGCGACGCCAATGCGGCCTGGCTGTTCGGCCTGCCCGGCAACCCGGTGGCCGTCATGGTGACCTTCTACGAGTTCGTGCGCGACGCCCTGCTCAAGCTCTCTGGCGTGTCGCCACTCGAACCCCTGCCGCGCTTTCGCGTACCCTGCATGACGGCACTCAAGAAGCGGCCCGGCCGCAGCGAATTCCAGCGCGGCATCCTGTTCCGGGAAAACGGCGAATGGAAGGTGCGCGCCACCGGCGCCCAAGGCTCGGGCGTGCTGCGCTCGATGTCGGAAGCCAACTGCATCATCGCCGTCGAAGCGGCGCGCGGCAACGTCGCGCCGGGCGAACTGGTCGACGTGCAGCCCTTCGAGGGATTGGTATAGGAAAAAACCATTAACCACAGAGACACAGAGGCACAGAGAGTATTCGAGTGTGTATCTCTTGTGCTTTTCTCTGCGTCTCTGTGTCTCTGTGGTTCAGGGTTTTCAGCTGAAGTAGAAGGGCCGGCCGACGGCGTGGCCCTGGGCGTAGCCGACGCCCATCTCGCGCAGCCGGTTGAGGGTGCCCTCGGTCTCGACGAACTCGGCGATGGTCTTCATGCCGAGCGAGTGGGCGATATTGTTGATGGCGCTCACCACCTCGCGGTTCATCGGCTCGGCGAACATGTCGCGCACGAAAGCACCGTCGATCTTGACGTAATCCACCGGCAGGTGCTTGAGGTAGGCGAAGGAGCACATGCCGGCGCCGAAGTCGTCCAGCGCGAAGCGCAGCCCTAATTCCTTCAGCTCGCGGATCAGCTCCGCCGCCTTGCTCAGGTTGGCCACGGCCAGCGTCTCTGTGATCTCGAAGCAGACCGCCGCGGCCGGCACCTTGTGCAAGGCGAGCTGGTCGCGCACGAAGGCGGGAAAGCGGCTGTCGTTGATGCTCTCGGCCGAGAGGTTGATGTCGAACACCGGCAGGTTGTCCGGCGTCGCGTCGCATTCGCGGCGGATCGCCGGCAGGGCATGGGCGAGCACCCAGCGGTCGATGGCCTGCATCATGTTGTGGCGCTCGGCCGAGGGGATGAACACCATGGGCGGAACGATCTTGCCCTCGCGATCCACCATGCGCAACAGCAACTCGAAGTGGCGCATGCCGGCATTGGCCTCGTCGAGGCCGGCGATGCGCTGACGGAACAGTCGAAAGCCGTTGCGCTCGATGGCATCGTGGATGGTCTCGACGATGTTCATGTCGGCACGCGGCTGGTGGCTCGTCGCCCTGGCGTGGTAGACGCGGATCTGGTCGCGTCCGGCCTCCTTGGCGGCATAGCAGGCGGTGTCGGCCTGCTCCATCACTTCTTCCGCGCTGGCGGCGGGATCGGACAGCACGACGAGGCCGATGCTGGCGCCGACATGGAAGACTTTCTCGCGCCAAATGAAACGGAAATTCGACACGTCCATGCGAATGGCGTTAGCGATGCGCAATGCCTGCTCCACCGGGCAGGCATGCAGCAGCACGGCGAACTCGTCGCCGCCCATGCGCGCCAGCACGTCGGTGGTGCGCACGCGATGGCGCAGCACGGTGGCGATCTGGCGCAGGAACTCGTCGCCGGCGGCGTGCCCGCCGCTGTCGTTGATCAGCTTGAACCGGTCGAGGTCGAGGAAGAGCAGCGTGTGCTGCTTGTCCGGCTCGCCGCCCGCGGCGATGGCCTTGCGCAGCTGTTCCAAGAAGCCGCGCCGGTTCATCAGCGTCGTCAGCGCATCGTGGTTGGCCTGCCAGAACAACTCGAGCGAGATGCCGTGCGGGATGGAGACGTCCTCCATGGCGATGAAGCTCACCCGGCGACGGCCGCTGTCCTCGCAGGCGCAGCTGATGTCGAGCACATGCTCGCTGTCGTTCGCGTCGCGCAGCACGGCGCGCAAGGCTTGCGCCGGCTCGCCGCAGGACGCCTGCAACGTCTCCAGCAGCACGGGTGCGCCGTCCGCGGCGCCGTGCAGCTTGAAGGCTTCGCCGAAGTCGCGCCCGGTCAGATCGGCCTGATCCACGCCGGTCAGCCGGCTCGCGGCGGCGTTGGCGAAAAAGATGACGCCGCGGTCATCGACGCCGACCACGGCGATGTCGACCGCCTTGAAGGCCGTGTCGATGAGGGAGAGCTGGTCGCGCAGGCGGCTCGTCGAGGTGATGGAGTTCCAGGCCAGCCAGCCACCGAAGGCGCTGGCGCCGCCCAGGCCGGCAAACCAGAACACGGACAGTGCCGGACTCTGCTCGCCCGGCCCCAAGGCCAGGGCTGCGCCGCAGGAGCACAGCACGGCCAGGGCCGCCAGGGCCCGTCCTGTCGAAAGCAAACGATCCTGACGCGCGCTCATTGCTCCCCCGCCTTGCGCAGGGGTACGGCCGCCACCGCCGGCGGCGCCTCGAGGCCGTCGAGCTCGACGCCCTCGATGCGAGCGAACTGACCGCTGATCTTGCGGCTGCTGACCTGCACGTCCTGCACGTCCTTCTGCGCCTGATCGATGTGCGTGGCAAGGCGCTGCATGCGTTCGTCGAAGCGGGCAAAGTCCTTCGACAGTTTGCCCAGGGCGTCCTTGATGATGTGGATCTGGTGGCGCGTCTCGACGTCCTTCAGCACGGCGCGCGCGGTGTTGAGCACGGCCATCAGGGTCGTCGGCGAGACGATCCAGACGCGCCGCTGCATGGCGTAACTCACCACCTCGGCGTGGTAGGCATGGATCTCGGCGAAGACCGCCTCGGCCGGCACGAACATCACGGCGCCGTCGGAGGTCTCGTTGGGAATGATGTACTTCGAGGCGATGGCCTCGACGTGCCGCTTCAGGTCGGCGCGAAAGTCAGTCTGTGCGGCACGGCGTTCGAACTCCGACGCGTCCGGCGCAAACATGCGGTGGTAGTTCTCCAGCGGGAACTTCGAGTCCACCGCCACCAGGCCGGTCGGCTCGGGCAGCTTCAGCACGCAGTCGGCGCGCGTGCCGTTGGACAGGGTGAACTGGAAATCGAAGCTGCCCGGCGGCAGGATGTTGCGCACCAGGGCCTCGAGCTGCACCTCGCCGAAGGCGCCGCGCGCCTTCTTGTCGCCGAGCAGTTCCTGCAGGCCGACGACGTTGGTGGTGAGGCCGTCGATCTTCTTCTGCGCCTCGTCGATGGTGGCCAGCCGGGCCATGACGCTGGTGAAGGTCTCGTTGGTCTTCTTGAAGCCCTCGTCGAGGCGTTCGCTGACGCGGCCGCTGATCTGTTCGAGACGCTCGTTGATGCTGCGCGTGAGGCTTTCCATGCTGGCGGAGAGCTGGGCGGTGGCCTGCGCCAGGCCCATCTGCAGCAGCTCGCGGTCGGCGCGCGCCTGCTCGGCCAGCTTGATCAGGATCTGTTCGATGACCTCGGCGCGCAACTGGTCCTGGCTCGCCTGGAAGGAAATGTTCAGTTCCGCGAGCGTTCGCTGCAGCCGCTCGCCGGATTCGGCACCCTGGGCAAGCAGGCGGTCGCCGAGGCGGTTGAGCCCATCGTGCAAGTCGGAGAGCATGGCGCGATGCCGCTCCGCCAGAGAGGATTCGATACCGGAAGGAAGATCCTTCGTCGCCGCGTGGAGCGCGGCGATTCGCCAAAGGATGAAACCCACTGCCGCTACCCCCAGCAGCAGTCCTGCAGCCGTCCAAAGCTCGGGCATGACCCCCTCAAGTTCCCCCGTGGAGCCCCGGCGTGGAATTCCATGCCTGCACAGGGGGTTACATTCTATTTTTAAGAACGAGTATAGCAGCGGGAAACGGGCTTGCCTATCCCTTTCGTGATATCCATCACGAAAGTGCGCGCAGGCTTTGCAGGGCCGGGGCGCGCAGGGTGCGGGCGGTGCCGGCCAGCCCGGCCAGCGTGATGCCGAGCACCCCGCCCACCACCCCCGCCGGCAGCACCAGCCAGGCCGGCTCGTAGGGCATCTGGAAGACGAAACGGCCGAGCAGCCAGCTGATGACGGCCGCGCCCACCCCGGCCACCACGCCAGAGATGGCGCCGAGCGCGGCAAACTCCGCGGCCAGGGCGGCGCGCAGCTGGCGATCGCGCGCGCCGAGCGTGCGCAGCACGGCGATCTCGTACTCGCGCTCGTCGTGGGTAGCTTCCAGCGCCGCGTAGAGCACGGCCAGGCCGGCTATGAGCGAGAAGGCGAAGACGAACTGCACCGCCTGTGCCAGCTGGTCCATCACCGCCTGGAACTGGCGCAGGATGGCGGCGACATCGATCACCGTCAGATTGGGATGTGCCGCCACCAGCTCGCCGACGAAGCCGGCCTTGTCCTGCGGCAGATGGAAGCTGGTGATGTAGCTCGTCGGGTACGGCTCCATCACGCCGGGCGGCGTGACGACGAAGAAATTCACGCGCATCGAGTCCCAGTCGAGCTTGCGCAGCGAGGTGATTTTCGCCTCCAGCCGCTGGCCTGCGATTTCATAGGTCAGCAGATCGTCCATCTTCAGCTTCAGCGTGTCGGCCAGGCCCTGCTCCACCGAAAACTGCGCCTGGCCGCCGTCCCCTGCGGCAAACCAGCGCCCCGCCGTAAGCGAATTGCCCTCGGGCAGCGTGGCCGCCCACGACAGGTTGAATTCGCGCTCGACCAGGCGCTGCGCCCGTTCCTCGGCATAGTCCGTCGCGGATACGGGACGGCCGTTCACCGCCACCAGGCGGCCGCGCACCATGGGCAGCAGTTCCGGCGTCTCCAGGCCTTTCGCGGCGAAGAGCGCGCGCACCGGCTCGCGCTGCTCGGGCTGGACATTGATGACGAAGCGGTTGGGTGCGTCCGGCGGCACGCTGCGCTTCCACGAGGCAAGCAGGTCGTCGCGCGCCAGCGTCAGCAGCAGCAGCGCCGTCATGCCGAGACCGAGCGCCACCGCCTGGATCACGCTGGTGCCAAGCCGGCGGGCGAGCGAGGCGATGCCGTAGCGCCAGCCGGCGCCGCCCGCGCCGCGCAGGCGGCCGGCGGCGGCGAGCGCCAGGCGGGCCACGCCGGCATAGATCGCCACGGCGAGCGAGAACAGGCCGAGCACCCAGAGCCCCAGCCTGAGGTCGGCCGCCATCCACAGCATCAGCCCGGCCAGCACCGCCGCGCCGAAGGCGTAGCCGGTCCAGGCCAGCGGCTCGGCCTCCGCCCACTCGCGTCGCAGCACGCGCACCGTCGGCACGTTGCGCAGGCGCGCCAGCTGCGGCAGGGCGAAACCGGCGAGCAAGGCAAGCCCGACGGCAAAGCCGTAGGCGAGCGGCAGGAGCGAAGGCGGCGGGAGCTCGGCGGCCAGCAGGTTCGCCAGCAGGCGTTCCAGCGCATACTGCGCGCCGAATCCGGCCGCGCAGCCGAGTGCCGAGGCAATGGCGCCGAAGAGCAGGAATTCGCCGAGATGGATGCGCAGCAGCTGGCTTTCACGAGCGCCGAGGCAGCGCATCACGGCACAGCCGTCGAGGTGGCGCTGCATGAAACGGCGCGCGCCGAGGCCGACGGCAACCGCCGCCAGCACGGCGGCGAGCAGCGCCGCCAAACGCAGGAACTTCTCGGCGCGGTCGAGTGCAGTACGCACCTCGGGCCGCGCATTCTCCAGGTTCTCGATGCGTTCGCCGCGTCCGAGGCGTTTCTCCGCCCATTTCTGGTAGGCGGCGACGGCCTTCGTCTCGCCGGCCAGGTGCAGGCGGTAGCTGACACGGCTGCCGACCTGGATCAGTTGCGTCGCCGGCAGGTCGCCGGCATGCATCATCAGCCGCGGCGCGATGTTGAAGAAGTTCACGCCGCGATCCGGCTCCAGAGTCAGCACCGCCGACACGGCGAATTCGGCATTGCCGAGCCGCACCCGGTCGCCGACCTTCGCTTCCAGCGCCGCGGTGAGGCGCTCGTCCAGCCACACCGTGCCGCGTTCGGGAATGCCGCCTGCCTCGGCATCCGGCACGTTCAGCGCCGGCGCATTGCGCAGCACGCCGCGCAGCGGATAGCCCGCCTCGACCGCCTTGATCTCGGCAAGCTGGCTGGCGCCGTTGGCCGAGGTCATGCTGGGAAAACCGACGCTCGACGTGATGCGCAGGCCGAGCCGTTCCGCCTCCGCCCGCCAGGCCTGGTCCCAGGCGTGGTCGGCCAACAGCAGCAGGTCTCCGCCGAGCAATTGATGCGCCTCGCGCGCCAGGGCGCGCGACAGGCGGTCCGAGAAGAAGCTGACGCTGGACAGGCTGGCCACGGCGATCACCAGCGCCAGCCCGAGCAGGCGCAGCTCGCCGGCGCGGAAATCACGCTTGAGCATCTGCCAGGCCAAGTGCCAGCCGTTCATTGCAGCTCCCGCAACCTGTCCACCGCCTGCTCGACGCGCTCCAGGGCGATGACCTCGATGCCCTTGATCGCCTGCTTCGGCGCATTGGCCTTCGGGATCAGCGCATGGGTGAAGCCAAGCTTGGCGGCTTCCTTGAGGCGTTCCTGGCCGCGTGGTGCGGGGCGGATCTCGCCGGCGAGGCCGACCTCGCCGAAGGCGATCAGCTTCTGCGGCAGCGGCTTGTTGCGCAGGCTGGAAACGATGGCGAGCAGCACGGCAAGGTCGGCCGCCGGTTCGCCGATTTTCACACCGCCGACGGCATTGACGAAAACGTCCTGGTCGAAGCAGGCGATGCCGGCGTGGCGGTGCAGCACGGCCAGCAGCATGGCCAGCCGGTTCTGCTCGAGGCCGACCGAGAGCCGGCGCGGGCTGGGCGAATGCGCTTCATCCACCAGCGCCTGGATTTCCAC
>Ga0233425_10005359_pt1 | contig 20346 bp, 18 predicted proteins | sample Watercolumn_Towu_2_FD_181712 | JGI IMG/M metagenome (GOLD analysis project Ga0233425, IMG submission 181712) | Freshwater microbial communities from Lake Towuti, South Sulawesi, Indonesia - Watercolumn_Towuti2014_140_MG | ecosystem: Environmental > Aquatic > Freshwater > Lake | place... | reverse complement strand
GCTCGTGCCTATGGTCTTGCCGCCGATCGTGGTCGGCATCACCTGGCTCGCGCTGTTCACCGTCGACATCAGCCCGATCCACAGGCTCCTCGCATGGATCGGGCTGCCGATGGGGCCGTTGCTGACCAACCCGTCGACCGCGATCTGGGCGATCGTGCTCGCGGGCACTTGGCAGCACTTTCCGTTCGCGATGCTGATGGCGCTGGCCGCGCTGCAGATGGTTCCCGAAAGCCCGATCGAAGCGGCGCGGATAGACGGGGCGAGCCGTTGGCAGATCTTCTGGCACGTGAGGCTGCCGTTCATCACGCCGACGCTGGTCGTGGCCGGCCTGTTCATCCTCATCGACAGCGTCAAGGCGTTCCCGCTCATCTTCATCATGACCGACGGCGGTCCGGGCGAGGCGACGGAGGTGACGAATTTCTACGTCTACCGCCAGGCCTTCACGTTCTCGCTATGGGGCTACGGCAGCGCGATCGCGGTGCTGATGATGGCCGGCGTGTTCGTACTTAGCTACGTGATCGACCGGATCACCACCCGCAACGATGGCCAGTGGAGCTAAGCGCGCGATGACATCCGCGGGGCAACGACGATTCCCTCACTGGCGCGGCGACACTGTCACCGCGTTACTCACGCTGCTGGTCCTGTTCCCGTTCTTCTATCTGATTCAGATGTCGTTCCGGCCCAAGGAGGACATCTTCGGCGGGGCGCTCCTTTTCTCGCCAACGTTGGAGCACTATGGCGCGCTCTGGCGCGGGAACTTCCCGTTTTCGTTCGTCAACAGCCTGGTTACCGCGGGCAGCGCGACCGTGCTGGCGATGGGGATCGGCGTTCCCGCGGCCTACGCGCTGTCGCGCGCCAGCTTCGGCGGCGCCCGCCAGATCGGCCTGTGGATCCTGGTCACGCGAATGGCGCCGCCGATCGCCTTCACGATCCCGCTGTTCATCGCCTACCGGTACCTCGGGCTGCACGACACACGGACCGGCCTGGTGATCGTCTACCTGACCTTCAGCCTCGCGCTGGTGATCTGGATGATGAAACCGTTCTTCGACGCCGTGCCGCGTCAGCTCGAGGAGGCGGCCGCGATCGACGGATGCGGCACCTGGCAGACGTTCCTGACGGTCACCCTGCCGCTTACCGCACCTGGCCTTGCAGCGACCGCAGTGATCTGCTTCATCCAGTCATGGAACGACTTCTTCTTCGCGCTGATCCTCACGCGCACGCAGGCCTCGACCGCGCCGGTGGCGATCGTGGGGTTCATCCAGTACGTCGGCTGGGAATGGGGCCGGATGGCTGCGGCGGGCACGCTCGTGATGATGCCGGTGGTGCTGTTCTCGGTGCTGGTTCGCAAGTACCTCGTGCGCGGCTTGGCCGCGGGCAGCATCAAGGGCTGAAGGGGCAAAGGAAAACGATGTCGACAGTAAGCCTCGAGGGGGTGTGGAAGCGATTCGGCGACGTCGTCGCGGTGCGCGACGTCGGCCTGCAGCTGCCGCACGGGGGCCTCACGGTGTTCCTGGGGCCCTCGGGCTGCGGCAAGACGACCACGCTGCGGATAATCGCAGGCCTGGAGTCGGTGTCCGAGGGCAGGATCCTGATCGGTGAGCGCGACGTTACCTACCTCGACCCCAAGGACCGGAACATCGCGATGGTGTTCCAGAACTACGCGCTCTATCCGCACAAGACGGTCGCCGAGAACCTCGGCTTCGGCTTGAAGATTCGCGGGGTGCCGCCGACGGAGATCGCCGCCCGCGTGGCGAACGCGTCGCAGCTGCTCGGGCTCGCCGACCTGCTGGAGCGTCGGCCCAAGCAGCTCTCCGGCGGGCAGATGCAGCGGGTGGCACTGGGGCGTGCGCTCGTTCGCGATGCCGAGGTTTTCCTGCTCGACGAGCCGCTGTCGAATCTGGACGCCAAGCTTCGTGTGCAGATGCGCGAGGAGATCTACAAGCTGCACCGGCGGATCGGCAAGAGCATGATCTACGTCACTCACGACCAGGTCGAGGCGATGACGCTGGCCGATCGGATCGTGATCATGCGCGACGGCGTGGTGCAGCAGGTGGGCTCTCCCCTGGAGATATTCGATAGGCCCGCCAACGTTTACGTCGCAAGCTTCATTGGCTCGCCCGAGATGAACCTGCTCGACATGCGCGCCGCCGGCGGCACGCTGGCGGGCACCTCTTGTATCGTGCCCGCTCCCGCCGGCTGCGCTCTGGCGCCCGATGCGCCACTCAAGGTGGGCATCCGGCCTGACCACGTCGTGGTCGTGCCTGATTCCGATGGCGAGTCGGCCTCAGGCTGGCTCGACGTCGACGTCTGCGAACACCTCGGCACCACGACGCTGATGATCGGCGGCTTCGACGGCCAGCGGCTGCGGGTGCTGACGCCACGCTCGAGCGCCCAGCCGGGCGACCGCCTCGCGGTACGCCTGCCGGCCGACCGATTGCACCTGTTCGATGCCGGTAGTGGCGAACGGATCCGCTGACGACCGGCACGCCACCGCGTGTGCCCCCAACGTGATCGAAAAGAGAGACCCAATGGCCGCCAATTCCGTCCGCAACGTCATCCTGGTCGTGTTCGACTCGCTGCGCCGCGATGCGCTGGGCTGCTACGGGACGCCCCCTGCGTGGGCATCGATCCGGACGCCGAACCTCGACGCCTTTGCCCGCGACTCGGTGAGATTTACCCGGGCCTATCCGGAGTCGCTGCCCACGCTGTGCGCGCGCCGTGCCATCTACACGGGAAAGCGCACCTACCCCTTCCACAACGGCGACTTCCGCCACATGAAAGGGGACTGGTGCGCCCACTTCTTCCCGGGCTGGGGGCCGATTCCCGAGGAGCAGGACACGCTAGCGGAGATCTTCTCGGCCGAGCGTTTCCGCACCGGGCTCGTCTCCGACCTTTACCACCAGTTCCGGCCGGGCAAGAACTTCTGGCGCGGCTTCGACCAGTGGACCTTCATTCGCGGCCAGGAGATGGACCCTTCGCGCAGCGGCCGCGTGCCGAGCCAGGAGGAGATCGAGCGCTGGATTCCGCGCGAAATGAGCGAGCTCCACGATCCCGTGATGAAGCGTGCCTACAAGGACTCGTACTGGTTCGACAGCCGCGCATTGTTGAACATGCGCGACCGCGTGCGCGAGGAACTGTGGTTCAACGCGCAGGTGATGCAGGAGGCTGCGCGCTGGATCGAGCAGAACGATGACGCGAAGCGCCTGTTCCTGACGGTGGAGTGCTTCGACCCGCACGAGCCCTGGTTCGTCCCCGAGCACTACCGGCGGCGGCACGATCCGCACGAGGGGCGCGAGCAGGTTATCTCTCCCTATGCCGAAGTCCCCGATCTGGCACCGGACCTGCTGCGGCGCACGCGCGCCAACTACGCAGGCTTGGTAGAGATGTGCGACCGCTGGTTTGGTCACCTGATGGAGACGTTGCGCGTCAGCGGCCGGCTCGACGACTCGCTGGTCATCGTCACCGCAGACCATGGCCACACTATATGGGACCGTCGCGGCTTCATCGGCAAGCGGCACTACCCGTCCGATCCCGAGGTGTTCCACCTGCCGCTGCTGATGCGCCACCCGCAGGGCCTGGGCGCCGGCACGGTGTGCGATGCCTTCGTGCAGGCGCACGACCTCGCGCCGACCATGCTTGAGGCGGCGGGCGTGCGCGCACCGCAGCCGCTGGACGGGCGCTCCGTCTTCCGAACCGCCTTCCACGGCGCGCCGCCGATACGCGAAAACGTCACTGTCGGCTGGGGCGCCACCTTCACGGTGATCGACGATCAGTGGTGGTTCAACGCCAAGGTCGACGGCTCCGGCGCGCTGCTGTATCCGGTGGGGCGTGCGCTCGACCAGTCCAGCGTGGCTGACGATCATCCCGATCTCGTGCGCAAACTGTTCGCCGCCGGCAAGGCCGACGCCGGAGGGTCCTTCCCCGTCTACCTGTTCGAGCGCGCGGCAGCGCTGCCCGACATGCCGGGCAGCGCCTCGTTCAACGCCGCAGCGTAAACGCCGACGATCGATCCGACGCATCCGACAACCTGGAAAAGGACCAAGTATGGCGACGAACCCGAAAATTCGCGAGCTGACCACGCTTTCGTGCAGCGCGTCGTGGCGCAACTACTATTTCGTGAAGCTCATCACCGAGGACGGCGTCGTAGGCTGGAGCGAGTTCGACGAGGGCTTCGGTTCGCCTGGGGTGGGGGCCGTGATCCGGGAACTGGCGCCGCGGCTGGCCGGCCAGTCGGTCATGAACCACGAGCGTATCCGCGAGGACCTGCACTGCGTCACGCGCCCCGGCTCCGGCGGCGTGGTCGGCCAGGCGCTCGGCGCGATCGAGAATGCCCTGCTCGACGCAAAGGCAAAGACGCTGGGCGTGCCCTGCTACGAGCTGCTGGGGGGCAAGATCCGCGACCGGCTGCGCGTCTACTGGTCGCACTGCGTGACCTGGCGTGCGGCGCGCAGGCCGCACTACCAGCCGGAGATCGTGAATGCGGACGGCGTGCGCGCACTCGCCCGCGAGGTCCGCGAACGCGGCTTCACCGGGTTGAAGACAAACATCTTCCGCTACGACCGGGATGGGAAGATTCTGGGCTGGGGCGCAGGCTTCGGCACGCCGTTCCTTCCGGCGCTCAATATCGAGCGCGAGATCGTGATCGGGCTGCGCGAGCACCTGCGAATCATCCGCGAGTCCACCGGCCCTGAAATGGACGTGCTGCTCGACTTGAACTTCAACGCGAAGACCGAGGGCTACCTGAAAATCCTGCGTGGTATCGCCGATCAGGAGTTGTTCTGGGTCGAGATCGACACGCTCAACCCGCAAGCGCTGGCCTGGATACGCTCTCGGAGCCCGCACCCGATCGCCTCCTGCGAGACGCTGATTGGCGCGCAGCAGTTCCTGCCCTTCCTGCGCGAGCAGGCGGTGGACGTCGCGATCGTGGATACACCGTGGAACGGCGTTTGGCAATCGATGAAGATCGCGGCCGCTGCGGAGGCACACGAGGTGAACGTCGCCTGTCACAACTTCTACGGGCACCTGTGCACGATGATGAACGCGCACTTTTGCGCTGCGATCCCCAACCTTCGCATCATGGAGGTCGACATCGACCGCATTGCCTGGGACAACGAGCTATTTACCCACACGCCCGAATACGTGGATGGTCACCTTGTCGTACCCGAGCGGCCCGGCTGGGGTACCGAGCCGAACGAGGAGGCGCTCCGCCGCTACCCGCCAATCGCAGCGCCTGGACTGATCGGGCGCTCGCGCCCCCCCGGTCTGAGCAAAGCCCCCTATCCATAGATGAACGCTCCAGTCGACGTACTCGTCATCGGCGCCGGCGCTTCCGGCGCGGCCGTGGCCTGGAGTCTGGCCGAAACCCGCATGCGCATCCTGTGCCTGGAGCAGGGCGACTGGGTGAAATCCACCGAGTTTCCCAGCAACGGTCGCGACTGGGAGGAGCGGCAGTTTGGCGATTTCAGCACCAGTCCGAACCGCCGGCGCAACGCCGCCGACTACCCGATCAACGATACGGATTCGCCGATCAAAGTGCTCAACTTCAACGGCGTCGGCGGCGGCACGATTCTCTACGCCGCGCACTTCCCGCGCATGCACCCCTCGGACTTCCGCGTGCGTTCGCTCGACGGCGTTGCCGACGACTGGCCGGTCGACTACGCGATGTTGGAACCGTACTTCGCGCTGAACGACCGCATGATGGGCATCGCCGCGCTCGCGGGCGACCCGGCCTATCCACCAAAGGAAGCGGTGCTGCCGCCTCTGCCACTGGGCCGCACCGGCACGACCCTGGGTCGGGCGATGAACCGCCTCGGCTGGCACTGGTGGGCGGCCGACAGCGCGATCGCCACGCGCGAGTACGAAGGCCGCGCGAAGTGCGCCAACCTCGGGCACTGCATCGCCGGCTGCGCGCAAGGCGCCAAGGCCAGCACCGACCTTACTTATTGGCCGCAGGCGATGCGTCAGCGTGTCGAGCTGCGTACTCGCAGCCGCGTGCGTGAGATCACCGTCAACGAGCATGGAATGGCCTCGGGTGCGGTCTACTACGACGCCGAGGGCGTCGAACACTTCCAGCCGGCCGAGGTAGTGATCCTCGCCTGCAACGGCGTCGGCACGCCCCGCATTCTGCTCAATTCGGTGTCCGCCCGATTCCCGAACGGTCTGGCGAATTCCAGTGGCCTGGTGGGGAGGAACCTGATGTTCCACCCCTATTCGTCGATCCGCGGTTATTTCGACGAGCCCATGGACGGCCACCGCGGCCCTCACATCGGCACCTGGAGCCAGCAGTTTTATGAGACCGACCCGTCGCGCGGCTTCGTGCGCGGCTACACCTATCAGTTTGTTCGCGGCCAGGGACCGGTGGTGACCGCGATGACCGGGATGGCCACAGGACGCATTCCCTGGGGCGAGGGACACCATGCCGCTTACCGGCGGCTCTTCGACCGCAGCGCCGGCATGGTCGCGATCTGCGAGGACTTGCCCGAGGAGCACAACACGGTCACGCTGGACCCCGAGCTCAAGGATGCGCACGGCATTCCGGCGCCGAAGATCACCTACCGGCTTAGCGCAAACAGCAAGCGCATGCTGGAACACTCGATCGTCCGCGGCGTGGAGATTCTGCAGGCGGCCGGCGCGCGTGACATCGTCAGCGAGGCGCCGTTGCCAAACGCTGGCTGGCACCTGCTGGGAACGGCCCGCATGGGCACCGATCCGCAGCGCTCGGTGGTCAACGAGTGGGGCCGCAGCCACGACGTGAAGAACCTGTTCATCGTGGACGGCAGTGTCTTCGTCACCTCCGGGGGCGTAAACCCGACGTCCACGATCCAGGCGCTCGCGCTGTACGTGGCCGACAGAATCAAGCTGCGCTTGGCCAACCTGTTCGATTGAAGCTGCAATGAGCCAATGGATCCCCGTCACGAGCCCCGCGTTGCTGCAGGACGTCCAGCGCCGTGCGCTGCGCCGGATCGCTGCGCTGATGATCCCGCCGAGCGAGGAGCACGGCGTGCCAGGCGCCGACGACGAAGCGATCTTCACCGATATCGTCGGCTCGCTTGGCCGGGACGCCGATGCGGTGCGTATTGCGCTGCAACGCCTCGATGAACTCGCCGGCGGCCCCTTCGCGGACTGCGCCGAAGATGCGCAGCGGACGGCGGCGCTGCGTCTGCGCGAGGGCGATGCCGCGCTGGCTGCCGTGCTGGTCGCGGTGGTCGTGCGCTGCTACTACCGCGACGATCGGGTGATGCGCTCTCTGGACATGGCGCTTCGCCCTCCGTACCCGGAGGGCTTCGAAGTAGAGCAGGGCGACTGGTCTCTGCTGGAGCCGGTGCGCGCGCGGGGCAGGGTCTATCGCGAGGTTCCCTGATCGGGTTGTAACCGGAGGACCACTCGTTTGACGGACAACGACGAATTCGCCGGAACCACCGGCACGAGCTACCGCACGTCCACAGGTTGGCTGAGTCCCGAAACTAAGCCTCCGCCTGGCGCGCCGAACGTGGTGCTGGTAGTGCTCGACGATGTCGGCTTCGCGCACCTGGGCTGCTACGGCTCGACGATCGACACGCCGAGCATCGATGCGCTGGCCGCCGCCGGCCGTCGCTACAACAACTTCCACACGACGGCGATGTGCTCGCCCACCCGCGCATCGCTGCTCACCGGCCGCGAGCACCACGCGGTGGGCATGGGGATGATCACCGACTGGTGCACCGGCTTTCCCGGCTACCAGGGCGAGGTGTCGCGCCGCGCGGCGACGCTCGCGGAAATGCTGCGCCCGGCCGGCTATGGGTGCTTCGCGCTCGGCAAGTGGCACCTGGCGCGGCTGCGTGACGGGACCGCGGCGGGTCCGTACGGCCAGTGGCCGCTCGGCCGCGGCTTCGACCGGTATTACGGCTTCCTCGGCGCGCTGGCGGATCACTGGAATCCCGAGTTGGTCCGCGACAACCACCCGATCCCCACACCGCGGCGACCGGGCTATCACTTGACGGAGGACCTGGTCGGCCAGGCGATCGGCATGATCCGCGATCACCGGACCGCGTCCCCGGACCGGCCGTTCTTCGCGTACCTGGCGCTTGGTGCCTGCCACTCGCCACATCACGCGCCGCGCCGGCACATTGAGAAGTACCGGGGCCGTTTCGACCTAGGCTGGGACGCGGCCCGCGAGCAGTGGTTCGCACGCCAGGTCGCTCTGGGCGTCGTGCCCGAAGGAACGCGCCTGACGGCGCGGAACGAGAGGGTGCGCCCCTGGGCGTCGATGGCGCCCGACGAACGCAGGCTTTGCGCGCGCCACCAGGAGGTGTTCGCCGGGTTCTTGGACCACACCGACGAGCAGATCGGGCGTCTGGTGGACTACCTGACGGCGCGCGGCCTGATGGAGAACACGCTGTTCGTCCTGTTGTCGGACAACGGCGCCACCGAGGAGGGCGGCGACTTCGGCGACGTCAACATCCGCCGCCACTACCAGTTCCTCCCCGAGAGCTTCGAGGAGCAACTGGCGTCGATCGACCGGCTCGGCAGCGAGTTCGCGTACGGCAACTATCCGCGCGGTTGGGGAAATGCGGGCAACACGCCGCTGCGGCGGTTCAAGATGCACACGCACGGCGGCGGGATTCGCGACCCACTGATCGTTCACTGGCCGGCGCGGATCCGCGCGGGCGGGCTGGTGAGCCCGCAGTTCTGCCACTGCGGCGACATCGTCCCCACGGTCCTGGAGGCGATCGGCCTCGAGGCCCCGGCCATGGTGCAAGGGGTCGAGCAGATGCCGGTGCACGGCACCAGCCTGGCCTACACGTTCGACGATCCGTTCGCCGCCACGCGCAAGCGCGTGCAGTACTTCGAACTGATGGGAAACCGGGGGCTATGGGCCGACGGGTGGAAGGCCGTGACCCAGCACGTCAAAGGAACTGATTTCGACCGCGACCGATGGGAGCTCTATCACGCCGACGCCGACTTCTCCGAGTCCGAAGACATGGCGGACCGTTACCCAGAGAAGCTCGCCGAGCTGGTTTCGCTATGGTGGAAGGAGGCCGAGCGCCACCACGTGCTCCCGCTGGACGACCGGGACCGTGAGCGCGTTCTGCTGACCTACCTGCCGGAGAGGCGGTCGCGCTACGAGTTCGAGCCGCGCGCGGGTCGCGTCCCCGCCGTGGCCGCGCCGCCGGTATCCGGCCGCTCGTACCGGATCGTCGCGGACGTGGAGATCGCCGAGCACACCGAGGGCGTGATCCTCGCGGCCGGCGGGCGGTTCGGCGGCTACGTGCTGTTCATGCAGAACCGGCGCCTGGTACACGAGTACGTGGGGCCGGACCGCCGCTGGATCGTCGAATCCACGAATCCGTTGCCCGCAGGACGGCACGAACTCGCCTTCGAATTCCGCAGAAGTGCCCATCGCGCGGGCGCAGGCGTTCTGGTCTGCGACGGGGCGCCGATTGGCAGCGTCGCGATGCACGGCCTGTGGCCGTTGGCGCCCAACATGGGAGGCGTGCACTGCGGCTACGACGACGCCAGCCCGGTCAGCGAGCGCTACGCCTGCCCGTTCTCCTTCAGCGGGACGATTCACCGCGTAGTAGTTGAGATCGGCGACGACCACGTGCCGGACCGGGCGCGCGAAAATCGCCAGGCGCTAAGCGAAGACTGATCGACAGGTCGATCGCGACCAACCGGCCCGTCCCGCGTGAGCGCCACCGCGCTCTCCGGCACGGCCGTTGGCGCTCTTCCAGGCGGCCTGATACTCGATCCAAACACGGTTCTCCATCAGCGCCGACGATCCGGCTCGGCCTGCGCTCGCGTGTGGCGGTCCGAATGCGTCGAAATCGGCCCCCGCGGGCGGGCCCTCATGCCAACCAGCCCATCCGAGGCGCAGGCTTACGCCAAACACCGCGTGACTTGCGATTTCCCCGGCCCGGCGTCACTGGCAGATAACCGATTTCGTCGACGATCAGCAGGGCGTTGCGGGCGATGAAGCGGATACGTTCCTTGAGTTGGCCTTCACGCTCCGCTTTCGTCAGCGACGCCACGATGTCGGCGAGAGTGCCGCTGTAGACGCTTTTTTGCCCGCTTTCACCGCCTCGACGCCCAAGGCCGTCGCCAAGTGCGTCTTGCCGGTTCCCGGTGGCCCCAGGAAGTGCACGATCTCCTTGCGGGCGACGAACTCCAACTCGGCGAGCGCCAGAACCCGGTTGCGGTCAAGCGACGGCTGGAAGGCGAAGTCAAAGCTCGACAGCGTCTTCACCGATCCCAGACGCGCCGTCATCAACGCCATCTTGATCCGCCGAGTCTCGCGCAGGGCACGATGCCGGCCGGCATCAAATTCTTCGCGAAGAGCAATCGGGGCAGCCATGGCGAATCTCCTGTCCGTTCGCCATCTTCAGAATCACAAATCCCCCCTTTCGGGAATCCCCCCGTGAGTCTCAATCAGACTTTCTTGGTATTAGGCTTCGGCCGCGCCCGCCTATGGAAGCACTGTGGAAGCAAGAGGGTGGGAGTCGCGGTGCGTGCCTACGAAAATCAGAGTGTAGGGCGTCTCGCGCTAAGTCAATTAAGTTATTGAAAAAGCGTAAAAAAAGCAGTAGCGCGTGGTTCTGCGTAGTCATCTCCCTCCCATTAATTCCCGCCGGGATGGCGTCCAGAACAGACTGGACCTTCAGGTTGGCGGCGGTGGGATTGCAAGGTAACCCACTCAGTGCTATACGTCTTAGTGTTATGGAAGGCAGTGCGGGAGCAGGATGCGCGTCTTCAAGACCAAGCCCTTCGCCCGCTTCGCCGGCCAAGAGAGTATCGACGACGACGCGCTCTGCGACGCAGTCCAGCGTGCTGAGAAAGGGCTGATCGACGCCGATCTCGGCGGCGGGGTCATCAAGCAGCGCCTGGCGCGGGAAGGGCAGGGCAAGTCGGGTGGGTTCCGGAGCATCGTTCTGTTCCGGCAAGCCGAGAAGGCGTTCTTCGTCTACGGTTTTGCCAAGAATGACCGGGCCAACATCAAGCGGGACGAATTGAAGGCGTTCCGCAAACTGGCCGACCAGATGCTCGGCTACGACGACAAGGCCCTCTCGGCCGCGATGAAGAACGGGACGATTACGGAGATCATGTGCCATGGGTAAGCGGTATCGCAGCAACGCTCTTGCCGTCGTTCATGAGACCGCGCTCGGACTCGCCGGGGCGGGTGTCATGGACAAGCGGACGATGAAGGCCTTCGACGAGATGTGCCTAACGCCGGTCGAAACACTGACGCCGGAGCAGATCCGCCAGATCCGGACCAAGGAGAAAGCGAGCCAAGCGGTGTTCGCGCGCTACCTCAATGTCACCACCGGGTTGGTGAGCCAGTGGGAGCGGGGCGAGAAGCATCCACGCGGCGCTTCCTTGAAGCTACTCACGTTGGTCGCTAAGCAGGGACTGCAGGCGATTGCCTGACGTGTGAGGCTGCATTCTGAGCGAACCCCCGCGCAAATCGGGTTTGCTCTGGTGTTCGCACGAACATCATCCGCATGCGCAGGGCTACGCAGAGAGCGTTGGATTTCCGGTCGTCACCTGTTCGGCGTCAGGAACTGCGAGACAGTTTGATGGGTCTTGGGATTGGAGGGTTTCTGGCTCATCGTAGCCCATGAGGTAGCGAAGATGAGCCAGAAACCTGTAGCGTCACAGACTGCTGAGCAACATGTGCGCGAGATCCGTCGGCGCTGGACGGCATCCGAGAAGTTGTCGCTGGTCCAGGCGACCTATGAGCCCGGCGTGACGGTAAGCCTGGTTGCGCGGCGGAACGGCATCAGCCCGCTCTTGTTTCGACTAATTCTTGGTTGAGAGAAGCAAGTTAAGACGGCTGCGTGTCCCCGCAACCACCGATAGTTGACACCCCGGAGAACCCACTCCGGGGTGTTTGCTTTTCACGGTCTCGGAGGTTCTATGTCCGACATCGAGGATGCCGGCCAGGAGCCCGTGAAGTTCGGCCCTGAGCCCGTTGGGCGCGGTTTTGTCGGGCGTCAGCACCACTTGACGCCGCCATCCGACAAAATCGCCGACGCCTTGAGGTCGCCGTCATAGAGCGCCTGGTGGACCTCGCTGATGGAGGCGTTATTTTTCTCAATTACATTAAGCAGGAGTACGAATCCCCTGGGGACAAGCAGCTTCACGGCACGATTCCACTAATCACAGCCTGAAGTATACCACCGGCCCTTTGGATGGGCGAACGCGGCGGGGCCGAAGCCCCTCGGGTAGCGCAGCGCCAACACCTCTCGATCAACCACCCGCTATGCAGTAGATTCCCAAAACGCTTGGTACAAATAATCAGGCAGGCCACCGACGCATGGAATTGCTACGCGCCCCCGCCGGAACGCCTTCGTAGGCGAAATTCCGGCGACCTATTTACGCAAGTGGATCATCTGAGCGGACGCGCCGCTATTTCCTGAGGCGGCGCCCGTCCGGATCGAATAGCGGACGCGCGAGGCGGCTTGCAGCGCGACGCTCGCCCAGGATTTCGACGAAATAGCCTTGCCCGCTTGCCGCCTGCGCGCGCTCGACATAGCCGGTCGCGAGCGAGCGGCCGACATGGGGTCCGTAAGCGCCCGAGGTAACCCAGCCGACGACCTTGTCGCCGAGCCAGATCGGCTCATCGCCCGATGCGTCCGCATTCACGGCCTCGACCGTAAGATGGACGAGCGCGTATTTCGGCCGCTCGCGGGCGGCCATCGCCGCAGCCTTGCCGACGAATTCCGGCTTGTCCCAGGCGATGAACCGGTCGAGGCCGGCTTCGGTCGGCGAATAGACGGGCCGATACTCGCGCGCCCAACTGCCATAGCCTTTTTCCAGGCGCATGGCGTTCAGGGCGCGAGCGCCGAAATGGCGCAAGCCGTAATCCTCGCCGACCGAAAGGATGGCGTCGTAGAGGGCGCGCTGACAGTCGGGCGTGACCCATATTTCGTAGCCGAGGTCACCGGTGAAACTGATCCGCCCGATCATGGCTGGCACCGCGCCGACATCCATGCGGCGGATCGACAGAAAGGGAAAAGCACCGGTCGAAAGATCGTCCCGCGTCAATCGGGAGAGCAATTCCCGCGACTTCGGCCCTGCGACAGCGAGACCGGCGAGCCCGGCGCCGTAGGCGCGGAGCTCGACGCCGGCCCGGGGCAAGCGCGCCTGCCACCAACGCAGGTGATAGCCCTCGGCGACACCGGCGCCGATGACGAAAAAGCGCTCGGCTCCGATCCGACCGACGGTGAAATCGCCGATCAGCTTTCCGGCCTCGTTCAGCATGGGTGAGAGCGCGATCCGACCGAGTTTCGGCAGTCGGCCCGCAAGCACCCCGTCGAGCCACGCCTCGGCGCCCGGCCCCGCGACTTCGTATTTCGCGTAGGTCGAAATCTCCATCAGCCCGCAGGCGCCGCGCGTCGCCTCGACCTCCGCCGCGACGGGCGCGAAGGCGTCGGTCCGGGTGAAGCGATAGGTCTCGCGCGGCTCGGTTTCGGGCGGCGCGTAATAGACCGGATATTCGAGGCCGTAGGCCGCGCCGAAGACCGCGTTCCGCGCCGCGAGCCGGTCGTGGATCGGCGTCGTGCGGAGCCCGCGCCCGGCGGGCAGTTCCTCATTCGGGAAACGGACGCGAAATCGCCGGGAGTAGTTCTCCCGCACCTTCGCGTTGGTGTAGGCCGCCGTCGCCCAGTCGCCGAAACGCGCGACATCCATGCCCCAGATGTCGAAGCCGGGATCGCCTTCCGTCATCCAGTTGGCGAGCGCGAGCCCGACGCCGCCGCCCTGGGAGAACCCGGCCATGACGCCGCAGGCGACCCAATAATTCCGCAGACCCCGCACCGGGCCGACCAACGGATTGCCGTCCGGCGCAAAAGTGAACGGACCGTTGACAATCTTCTTGATGCCCGCGCGGCCGAGCGCGGGGAAATGCCGGAAACCGACTTCGAGCGATGCCGCGATGCGGTCGAGATCGTTCGGCAGAAGCTCGGTGCCGAAATCCCAGGGCGTGACGCGCTCCGACCAGGGTACGCCGGCACGCTCATAAGTGCCGATGAGCATGCCGCCGCGGCCCTCCTGGCGCATGTAGATTTCGCCGTCGAAGTCGATGATGTGGAGCATCTCCCGCGAGGAGGAGAGGACCTCGGGGACATCCCCGGTGATGAGATACTGGTGCTCCATCGCCAGGATCGGCAATTCGAGTCCGGCCATGCGCCCGACCTCGCGCGCCCACAATCCGCCACAGTTGACAACATGCTCGGCCGCGACCGTCCCTTGCTCCGTCACCACGTCCCAGCCGCCGTCCGCGCGCGGTTCGGTCGCGATCACCCGGTTGTGACGGACGATTTCGGCGCCGAGCTTGCGCGCGGCCTTCGCATAGGCCTGGGTCACGCCGGAAGGGTCGACATGGCCTTCCAGCGTGTTGTACAGGCAGCCGATGAACTGCGACTCGTCCATGAGCGGAAACATGCGCTTCGCCTCGGCGGGTGAGACGAGTTCCATGTCGAGGCCGAGATAGCGCGCGCGGGCGCGCATCAGTTTCAAGAAATCGAATCTCTCGGGCGTGCCTGCAAGCATAAGCCCGCCTGTGATGTGAACGCCGCAGGGTTGCCCCGACGCTTCCTCGATCTCGCGGTAGAGCTTGATGGTGTACGCCTGGAGCCTGGCGACGTTCGGGTCGCCGTTGACGGTGTGCATGCCGCCCGCCGCGTGCCAGGTCGAGCCCGAGGTCAGCTCGGCGCGCTCGATCAGCAGGAGGTCGCGCCAGCCTGCCCGCGCGAGGTGATAGAGCACGCTCGCGCCGACCACGCCGCCGCCGATGACCACCGCCCTTGCCCTGGTCCGCATTGCCGCTCGCTGCCTCCTACATCACCTGGTCCAGAAATTCGCGCGCGCGCGGATGGCGCGCGGAGGCGAAGAACTCGGCGGGCGGGCCGTGCTCGACGATCACGCCGCCGTCGGTGAAATAGACGTGATCGGCGATCTCGCGCGCGAAGCCCATTTCGTGCGTCACCAGCATGCAGGTCATACCCTCGGCCGCGAGTTCGCGGACCGTGACCAGCACTTCCTTCTTGGTCTCGGGATCGAGCGCGGCCGTGACCTCGTCGAACAGCATGATCTTCGGGTTCATGGCCAGCGACCGCGCGATCGCGACGCGCTGCTGCTGTCCGCCGGAAAGCTCGCCCGGATAGGCGCCCTCCTTGCCGATCAGACGTACCTTGGCGATCAGCGCCCGCGCGCGCGCCTCGACCTCGCGCGGGTCCTCCTTGAGCACATGGATCGGCGCCATCATCACGTTGTCGAGCGCCGTCTTGTGCGGAAAGAGATTGTATTGCTGAAAGACGATGCCGACCCTGCGGCGGAGCGCGAGCTTGTCGAGGCCGGGATCGTTGACCTCGATGCCGTCGACCTTGATCGAGCCCCGGGAAATCGGCACCAGCGCGTTGATCGCGCGGAGCAGCGTCGACTTGCCCGAGCCCGACGGCCCGATCACGCAGACGCATTCGCCCCTGGCGACGCTCAGCGAAATGTCGCGCAGCACGAGCGTGTCGCCGAAATGCTTTTCCACCTTGTCGAGCACGACGATGGGCGCGCCGAGTTGATGACGGGGCGCCATGTCAGTGCCTCTCCGCGAAACGCCGTTCGAGAACCTGCGTGTAGCGCGCGATCGGGTAGCAATAGGCGAAGAACATGCAGAGCAGCATGAAATAGATCGGCAGATATAGATCGACCCTGCCCTCGGCGACCAGCGCGCCGCGTGTGAGCGTCATCGAATCCTGGATGCCGACGACCGAAATCAGCGTCGTCGCCATGGTCAGGATGGCGTAGAGATTCATCCAGGGCGGGATCATGCGCTTGGTCGCCTGCGGCAGGATGATCCGCCAGATCGTCTGCGTCCGACTGAAGGCAAGGCTTTCGGCGGATTCCCACTGGCCGACCGGGATCGAGAGCACCCCGCCCCTGACGATTTCCGAGACATTGGCGAGGACGGGTAGCGACAATCCGAAGATCGCCTTGAGCCAGGCGGGGAACGGTATCGCCGCGTCGCCTACCCTGATCTCGAACGGCAGCAGGAACGTCGCGAAGAACAGGAGTACCAGCCAGGGCGCGTTGCGGAAGAATTGCGTGAGCAGCCACGCCGCCTTGCGGACCGGCGCCAGCAGCGAGATTTGGGCGAGCCCGAGGAGCACGCCCGCCGCCGTGCCGATCGCCATCGACGCCACGCTCACCAGCAGATTGAACAGAAAGCCGGTGAAAATCAGCGGCGCCCATTTCACCAGGATCGACAACACGCCCGGCCGACCGGTCGCCGTGGCCGCTTCGGCGATGGCGGCCCCGAGGAGCGCGGCGGCAACGGCGGCCGCCAAGGCCCACCCCGAGCCTAAGAGCCGGACGAGGCCGGACGATCCCCATTCGCTCGGGCTGGGCATCTGCGCCCGTGCCTGGAGAACGGCGAGGTCGCTCATGCCGAATAACCCGGAATGCGCATCGCGCGCTCCCACCGATGCAGGAAATACACCAGCACCGCGACCAGCGCGACATAGGTGAACAGCAGAACGACCATCATCTCGCGCACGTTCAGGACTTCCGACCATACCTGCGAGGCGGCATAGAGAAGTTCGGGAACACCGATCGCGTAGGCGAGCGTCGTGGTCTTGAGCAGGTTGACGAGATTGTTGCCGAGCGCGGGCAGGCAAACCCTGAAGGCAAGCGGTAGGATGACGTAGAGGTAAGCCTGGAAGCGCGAATAGCCGAGCGATTCCGCGGCCTCGACGGTCGCGCGGGGCACCGCTTCGATCCCGGAGCGGAAAATCTCGACGTTGAACGCGCCAGCGAAAAGCGAAAACGAGATGATCGCCCAGCCGATATTGTCGATGAGCGGTACGGCGGCGCCGTATTTGTCGGTAACCGAGGGCAGCGCCGCGCTGACCGCGAAATAGAAAAAGGCAAGCTGCACCAAAGGCGGCGTGTTGCGGAAGAACTGGACGAAGCCCTGGACCAGCGCGCGGACGGCGCGCGACTTCGCGCCCTGGAGCCAGGCCCCGATCAGGCCGATGAGAATGCTGAAGACGATGCAGGTCGCCGAGAGCCAGATCGTCGTCAGGAGGCCGGTGAGAAAGCGTCCGCGGTCGAGCGGATCGTAGACGATCGAGACCTCGATCTTGTGCGCATCGGCGAGCCAGCGAAAGAATTCGACGACCGATTCCATCGCTCAACCCCGCTCGCCCCGACTGAGGGGAGCCGCCATGAGCCGCGGCTCCCCGGTCGCGGGCCTCAACCGCCCTTGTACTTCTTGTTCTGCTCGATCAGGTAGGGGCTCGACTTGATGCCCCACTTCTTTTCCAGCGCGAGCAGGCGGCCCGACTTGTGCCAGTCGACCGACATTTCCTCCATCAGCTTGCCGAAAGGCGCGTTCATGTCCTGGAGCCGGACGCCGATGGCCCAGAGCTGCGGGTCTTCCGACACCAGCGGCATCTCGTGGTTCGCCCACTTGGCATCGCCCCCGGCGAGCGTCGAGCCGATCAGGGTGTCGTCGAACAGGAAGGCGATGCAGTTGCCGCCGAGCAGCGCGTTGAGCGCATCCGGCACCGCCGGGAAGACGACGAGGTCGGGCTGATAGAGCTGGCCGACGCGGCGATTGTAGTAGGCCCCCTGGACGGCGCAGACCTTCCGTCCCTTGAGGTCCTCCCACTTCTTCAAATTCGCGCTCTTGGGCGCGAGCACGTTGGTCGCGCCCGCGTAGTAGTTGGGCTCGATCATGCCGACGACCTTGCGCCGCTCGGTGGTGTCGCCCATGGTCGCGATGACGAGATCGACGCGGCCCTGGTTCAGGAATTCCATGCGGTTCGCGGCGATGACCGGGATCATCTCAAGCTTGACGCCGAGCTTCTTCGCGACATCCTCGGCAAGCTCGATCTCCATGCCGACGATCTTGCCCGACGGATCGAGGAAGCCCCAAGGCTTGTAGTCGTTCTTCACGCCGACGACGATTGAGCCTCTCTGCTTGATCTTGTCGATGGTGTCCTGCGCGGCCGCGCCCAGGGCGAACGTCGCGGCGACGACCGTGGCGACGGCGAGGCGAAAATCGATTTTCATGTCTCTCCTCCCTTGTCGAATGGCGCGCGTTGCGCGTGCCCCCTCTTGCCGGAGCCAAGAGTGTCTGTCAGCGCGGGGGGACACAATTGCTTCTAACCGACATGGACTTGCCGATTAACGACAGGGCGTCCTTGCGGGCGGATCCTTCGATTATGCGGTTGCGGAGCGGAGCGAGCGCGCACGGTCGATGCGGGGCGAGTGGCCGAAGCGCGATTTGTAGGCGCGCGAGAAGTGGCTGGCGCTGATGAATCCGGAGGCGACGGCCACCTCCAGCACGGGCATCGTCGTCTCATGGATCAGACTGCGCGAGCGTTGCAGGCGGAGGTCGCGGTAATAGTCGCCGACCGTCTGCCCGACATGGCCGCGAAAAAGACGTTCGAGCTGGCGAACGGAGACGGCCGCCGCCTTGGCGAGAGTCCGTCGCGAAAGGGGTTCCTCGAGATTGCGCTCCATCGCCGAGATGGTGGCGAGAACGCGCTCGCTCCTGATGCCGAGGCGCTGGCCGAGCGCCATGCGCTGCGGCCCGTCGCCCGACCGGATCGTCGTCTGGAGATACCATTCGCTGACGGCGTTGGCGAGCAGGATGCCTTTTTGCGCCTTGATCAGCGCATGCATCATGTCGAGCGCGGCGGTTCCGCCCGAACAGGTGAGCCGGCCGCGATCGATCTCATAAAGCGTCCGCCGAATATCGACGCGCGGAAACGCCTCGATGAAGGCATCGAGATGCTCCCAATGGATCGTGCAGCGGTATCCGGCGAGCAGTCCCGCGCGAGCCAGCACGAAAGGCCCGCCGGAGACGCCGCCGAGCCCGATATCGCGGGAAGCGAGGCGGCGCAGCCAGTCGAATGTCGCCCGGTCCCGGAACTGCGACGGATCGCCGCCCGCGCAGACAAAGAGCATGTCGAGCTTGACGCGGTCCGACATCTTCGCGTCCGGCACGATGGCGACGCCGTTCGAGGCGGCGACGGGCTTTCCGTTCGGGGTGAAGTGGATCCAGCGGTAGAGTTCCTCGCCCGAAAGACGGTTCGCCGCGCGGAACGGCTCGGCCGCGCAGGCATAGGACATGAGAGAAAATCCGGGGATCAGCAGGAAGCCGACGACGGTCCGCTCCCGCCCGCGCGCAGCCGCGACGGCGCGCACGCGCTGGAAGCGGGTGTCGCGAGGCGGCATTTCGATGTCGTTTTGGGACACGTCTCAATGTCGCTCCCGGTCAATTATCGCCATCGAGCGCCGTCCGGCGCCCGACGTCAAGGGTGGACTTTCCGGACGCCGCGAGAGAGGCGTGATGCGGTATTCGATCTTCAGCCTGATCGCCGAGGCGTTGCGCGGCCACAGCGGATGGCCCGAGGCCTGGCGCCGGCCCGCGCCCAGGCCGCGCTACGGCGCCATCGTCGTCGGCGGCGGCGGGCACGGCCTTGCGACCGCATACTACCTCGCGAAGGAGCACGGCCTTCGCGATGTGGCGGTGATCGAGAAAGGCTATCTCGGCTCGGGCAATGTCGGGCGCAATACCACCATCATCCGCTCCAACTATCTTCTGCCCGGTAATACGCCGTTCTACGAATGGTCGCTCAAGCTCTGGGAGGGGCTCGAACAGGACCTCAATTTCAATGCGATGGTGAGCCAGCGGGGTGTGCTCAATCTCTTTCACTCCGACCAACAGCGGGACGCGGCCGCCCGGCGCGGCAACGCCATGCGCCTCGCTGGCGTCGATGCCGAACTTCTCGACGTGGAGCAGGTCCGCACCTTCGTCCCGCTGCTCGATTTCGACAATGCGCGCTTTCCGATCATGGGCGGATTGCTGCAAAGGCGAGGCGGCACGGCGCGGCACGACGCCGTCGCCTGGGGCTATGCGAGAGGCGCCGACCGGCTGGGCGTCGACCTGATCGAAAATTGCGAAGTCACCGGATTGCTGATCGAGCAAGGCTCGGTCAAGGGCGTGGAGACGACGCGCGGGCGGATCATGGCGGACAAGGTCGGGCTCGCGGTCGCGGGCAATACCACGCGGCTCGGCGACATGGCCGGACTCCGGCTACCGATCGAGAGCCATGTCCTGCAAGCCTTCGTCTCGGAGGCGGTCAAGCCGAAGCTCGACACCGTCGTCACTTTTGGCGCGGCGCATCTCTACATCAGCCAGTCGGACAAGGGCGGGCTCGTCTTCGGCGGCGACATCGACGGCTACAACTCCTACGCCCAGCGGGGCAACCTGCCGGTGATCGAGGACGTGATGGAAGCGGCGATGGCGATCCTGCCGTCGCTCGGACGACTGCGGGTGCTTCGCCATTGGGGCGGGGTCATGGA
>Ga0233425_10005358_pt1 | contig 20347 bp, 35 predicted proteins | sample Watercolumn_Towu_2_FD_181712 | JGI IMG/M metagenome (GOLD analysis project Ga0233425, IMG submission 181712) | Freshwater microbial communities from Lake Towuti, South Sulawesi, Indonesia - Watercolumn_Towuti2014_140_MG | ecosystem: Environmental > Aquatic > Freshwater > Lake | place... | reverse complement strand
ACGATCATTTGCCCAATATCTACGGTCTGTTCTGTCACTTGCAAAGTTGTCATTGTCAGCTCCCCTTAATCTCAGCTTTCCGTCCCCATTATACTTCGCCGGCCGCCAAATCGGCAAGGACAGTCACATGGCTGTCCGTCGGCTCGGTGATGCGGGAGAGGATCTTCAGCCTTGTCCTGAGCCGAGTCGAAGGGAGGGTGCTCTTCCCCGCGCCGTTGCGGCCGATGCCTGCCCTGAGCTCTGTCGAAGGGATGCCGACCACTTCGCCCTGCTTGACTTCGAAGGAGACGTCCTTCAAAGCCCACAGCGTCTCCTGTTCGGTGGGGGGTCGCAGCGCCCGCTGCAGATAGGCGAACGGCGAGGTGACCAGGCTGCGCACCGCGCCGGCCAGGTTCTGCGGCTGGCGCTCAGCGGCGCCGATGCGGTACATCTTGCTCAGGTGGTCGACGCGGATGGCGAGGTCAGACATAGACGCGTAACGCCAAATCGTTAGAAATCATTAGGGTATCGTTAGGCCTGCGGCACCAATCGGTAGTAGCGTCCTCGCCCCTCACCAACTGCCTCTATGAGCTGTCTCTCCGTTAACGTCTTCAAGTCCATAGCAGCAGTGTAGTTGGACACTTTGAACAGATCGCGATACTCGCGATTCGTGACCCGTCCATGTTCCCCGACATACAGCACAGCCCCCAGTTGACGTTCGTTCAGTCCTCTACTCCAGGGTGGTAGTTCTTCTGTTTTTGTCATGAACCGCTCGCCAGGCCCCATCAAAGTCACCCGGAACTCGCTGCCCAACTCTTCGAATCGAGGTCGAGGCAAACCATGCGTCTCCATAGCCGCCGCCATCCGGCGCACCCCTGTGCCGAGGCGCTCGATGTACTGACTGCCCAGATCCCGGAACACGCCGACGATGATGGGATTGCGCAGCACCGACTGCGGTTCGAGCCGCCGCATTTTTTCCAATGAAACCCCCGGCGGCAACGTTCCCGGGCTGTACACCTCAATGCGATCATCGAACATGAAGATGCGAATGCGTTGACCTTGCCGGCCATAGTCCCGATGCACCACGGCGTTGACGATGGCCTCTCGCACCGCCTCGCGAGGATACTCCCGATACTCTACGCCCACAAATCCCTCGATGCGCCGGCCCACCTTCATGTGGCGGTAGATGAACTGCTCGGCGTCATCCACCAGTTGATACAGCGGGCCGCGCAGGTCGCGCCGGTCGAGGTAGCTGACCACGTCAACCCCTTTGAAGCGCACGCAGGCAATCTCGGCCTGAGCGACAAGGCGCTGGGGATCCTCGGCGAAGAGCATGACGCCAGCGTTGGTTGGTACCCACACCTCTCCCTGCCGCGTCAGGCCGCCCAAACTGCGCAGCGCCTCGTCCCAGGATAGCCCCAACCGCTGGCCGCTCGTTGCCTCACGCTGTCGAAGATAGGCCGTCATCAACGCCTGTGAGAGGTCGGCAATAGTTGCACCACGACACGGCAGCGCCTCGAAGCCGCCTTCGTGGCCCTCGATGTACAGGCGTCGCACTTCCTCGTCCTGGGCTTCCCGATTGCTGGAGCCGACTCGCACGTAGGGACGCGTCTCTCCACTGACCAGGTAGGGCTTGCGCGTCCCCTGAGGACACTGCACCACCACGAACTCCAGTCCCTGATAGAAGACGAATTCAATGGCCGGCATCACGTCCAAAGAACAGCGAGCCCGCAGAATGTTAACGATTCCCCCCTCGATGCCTTGCGGGTTTGTCACCCCGACGAGTCGCCGGCTTCTATCCTCTACACCGAAGAAGATCGTGCCGCCCCGGGTGTTGTAGAAGGCAGTGATCAGTTTGGCCAGGTCAGAGGAAGAAGGCATCTCTTGCTTGAACTCCAATGTCTCACCTTCTCGCTGGCGAAGGAGACCCTCGAATTCTTCCAGTGTCAAGTTGTCACTCCTGCAACTTGTCCTTTTGCCACGAATCCTTCCCTTGTCTTCGTGTAATTCGTGGCTAAAGAACGTCTACGATCGTGCGTTCGGTCCGGCGGAAGTAGAACGCGCCGGTGACCAGGAGCACAGTCACGAACCCGACCGAGATGACGAGGCTCCAGTCGGGCGGAGAACCGGTGCCGAGCAAGGCCCAACGGAACCCCTCGACCACCGCGTACAGGGGGTTCAAACGGTAGAGCCAGCGCCACGCTTCCGGCACCAGTGTAGCAGAATACGCGACCGGCGTCAGGTATTGCCAGATCGTGATCCCGAAGCCCACGGCGATGGAGACATCGTGGTACTTGACAGACAGGCCCGCCAGCCAAAGGCCGACCGCCAGGGCCGTCGCGCCGGCCAGCAGCACGAAGAGCGGCAGCGTCAACACGGCCCAGGAGGGCGGGATGCGATAGACGAGCATCATGCCGATCAGCACCACGAAAGAGGCCAGGAAGTCCACGAACGCGGAGAGTACCGTCGAGAGCGGGATCACCAGGCGTGGGAAGTAGACCTTGGCGATCACGTGCTGCTGGCTCAGCAGGCTGCCGGCCGAATTGCGGGCGGCGTTGGCGAAAAACTGCCAGGGCAACAGCGCCACATAGGTGAAGATCGGATAGGGCACCCCCTCCGAGGGCAGGCGAGCCAGTGTCCCGAAGACGAAGCTGAAGATTACCATCTGGATCAGCGGCGCGATGATGATCCAGAGCGGACCGAAGGCCATCTGCCGGTAGCGGCCTTTCACCTCGCGCCACAGCAGGAAGTAGAGCAGCTCGCGATATTCCCACACGTCAGCCAGGCCCAGGGAGGCCCAGCCGCGGGTGGGTTGGATGACGACGGTTGGCGGCGATTGGGGGGCGGTACTGACGCTCAAATGACGACTCCGGTTCTGACGTGACTCAACTCGTCACGGCGGACATCCCCTTGGCTGCGGGGCGACTCGGTGACGCGGGAGAGGATCTTGAGCCTTGCACTGAGCTGAGCCGAAGTGAGGGTGCTCTTGCCCGCGCCGTTGCGACCGATGCCTGTCCCTTCATTACATTCAGGGCAAGCTCCGAGCTCCGCCGAAGGGATGCCGACGACCTCGCCCTGCTGCACCTGGAAGCTCACGGCGCGCAGCGCCCAGATGGTGTCATTAACGTTGGAAGGTTGGAAGGTTGAAAGGTTGGAAGGTTGAGCGTCAACTTTGAGCAACGGGTCGGGCCTGCCGCGCATACGCGCTCACCAACGCTCGCAGTCCGCGCGCAGCGTGCCCCCGCCGATCAGCCCCAGGCGGTAGTATTTGCTGACGTTCTCGACGGAGATGACGGTGTCAGACATGGGACGTTTCTTGCCACGAATTACACGAATTAGACGAATTAGCGTTGTGCTCTTTCAATTCGTGAAATTCGTATAATTCGTGGCTAATCTTCTAACGCACCACGCGCTGTTGTTCGAGCGATTTGGCGCCGAAGTTGAGCAGAATGGCGAGCCGCAGGCCGGTGGCGGCCAGGTAGTTGTGGACCTGGGCCTCGTGGGCTTTGGTCAGGGCCGAGATCGCTTTGAGTTCCAGGATGATTTGGCCATCTACCACGATGTCGGCGATGTAGTCACCCACGACGCGGCCTTTGTAGGTGACGGCAAGGTGTTTCGGCGCCTCGAACGGGATGCCGCGTAGGGTGAGCTCATGCTCCAGGGCGGCCTGGTAGACCGCTTCCAGGAAGCCGGGGCCAAGGATGCGATGGACTTCCATGGCCGCGCCGATGATGGCGAAGGAGAGTTCTTTGAAGAGGATCTCGGTCATTGGACGCTTCCTTTCTGCCGCGAATTATCTTTTCTTTGCCACGAATTCGACGAATTACCCGAACTATCTTTTCGTGAAATTCGTGGCAGGAAATCCGTCAGCGCGTCGCGCAGCGTGTCATGGCGTTGCTGCGCGCGGCCGATGTGGTAGAGTTTGCTCAGTCCTTCGACGGAGTCTACACTGAGCGTAGTCGAAGTGCTCAGGATGCAGTTCTCGACACGGATGGCGAGGTCGGTCATGGTTAGAACGTTCGAACGTTTGAACGTTGAGACGAGCGCGGCGCGCAGGCCGGCGCTGAGCCGTGTCGAAGTGGTGTCGTGGCGACCCTGGGCGCGGCCGATGTGGTAGAGTTTGCTCAGTCCTTCGACGGAGTCTACACTGAGCGTAGTCGAAGTGCTCAGGATGCAGTTCTCGACGCGGATGGCGATGTCGGTCATGTCGGTTTGTAGGTGGTCAGAAACTGCACCACCGTTGCCAGGACTGCGTGGATATCTGCGGTCGGATTACCTGTCAGCGAAGACGGCTGGACCTTACCTTCGGCATCATGGTGATGGTGTGGATAGGTTGCAATCGAACGGAATTCCTCTTTGTTGTCCCAGCGCAGCAGCGGAACGTCGGCAAATAGCTGGTAGGCGTAATCAATGTGGCCCCGATTGAAGTAGATGCGTGCCTGGAAGCTTGTCTTGTGGGTAAATTCCGCTCTGATCTTGAAGATGAATTGATCGGCCGCGAACTCTCGAGTTTCGATTTCAGCCAGCCGTTTGCACGCGGGATGCGCCTGAAGCGTCGCGCTCAGTACTCCAAGTAGAGCTGGCAAAGAGGTCATGCGGCCACCTCGCGGCGCACACCCAACCAGTTTTCCAGCATCTCTTGGGTCGCCTTCCAATCCAGCCAATCGTCCTCTTCCCGCATAATGGCCTGGCCGAGAGCCTGGCGTTGGCTCGGCTCGAGTGCGCCGGCTTCCAGGAGGGCGGAGCGCTCGTGCAGGTACTCACTGAAATGCTCGAAACGCATACCATACCTGCGCTCGAAGCGAGCTACTTCCCGTTGCAACGATGTGACCTGGCGTAGCACATAGTCCCGCACCAGTTCTCGTGCGGCTTGTTCTTCGGTGACAAAGACTCGCCGCCGAACTAATGGCTCGACCGCTACGGCAAAGCTCGTATCCATTTCAGCCTCCTCTCCAATCGTTCGAATCCGACATGAGCATTCTACCCCGTGCACGTTCTGGCGTCAACTGGCTTGGGACGGGTCTGTGGCTTGGCCCCCTCGTCACATCTCCCATCTTCCCCAAACACTTCTTCTGAAACGCCGCGTCCCCCACCGCCAGCACCCTTCGGCAGCTCAGAGCTTGCCCTGAGTGCAACGAAGGGACAGGCTCTCATCCACCAGCAAGATCTCCGGCTCCAGGTGGGCGGCCACGGCGAAAGCCAGGCGCACATACATGCCGCTGGAGTAGCGCTTCACCGGCGTGTCCAGGAAGCGCTCGATCTCCGCGAAGGCCACGATTTCCTCGAACTTAGCCTTAACCTCAGCCTTTCGCATGCCCAGGATGGCGCCGTTCAGGTAAATGTTCTCGCGGCCGGTCAGCTCGGGGTGGAAGCCGGTGCCCATCCTTCGACCTGGCTCAGGACAGGCTCTCCAGCAGGCTGGCTACCCGCCCCTTGACCTTGACCTGGCCCGCCGTGGGGGCCGTGACGCGGGAGAGGATCTTGAGCAGGGTGCTCTTGCCCGCGCCGTTGCGACCGATGATGCCCACCACCTCGCCTTGTTGCACCTGGAAGCTCACGTCCCGCAGCGCCCAGATGGTGTCATTAACGTTGGAAGGTTGGCAGGTTGAAAGGTTGGAAGGTTGAGCGTCAACTTTGAGCAACGGGTCGGGCCTGCCGCGCATACGCGCCCACCAACGCTCAAAGTCATCGCGCAGCGTGCCCCCGCCGATCAAGCCCAGGCGGTAGGATTTGCTGACGTTCTCGACGGAGATGACGGTGCTCACGTACAATCAGATGCGCCCTACGCGATCGCAATACTCAAACATACTGAAGCCAGCCCGGAGGTGATCAGGCCTGTCACCAGGCTGTCATGTCCTAAACTCGATACGCTCGCGTAATCAACTACCAGCAATGGACGATCTTGCACCAATATTGGATGTCGGTAGACCGCGCTCTTCGAGAGCCGCGTAGAGATCACGAACGCCCAACCCCAGTTTGTTGGCGAAGTGGCCCAAGCTGATCTCTCCGGCTTCAAATTGCTTATACAACTGCTGGAGACGATACTCAAACCCCAGTTGGATCAATTCGGCCAGAAACTGGGTGATGTCCTCACCCACTCCCGCTGCCTTGCGGCGCTCCGCTGCTTGCAGAACCCTTTCCTCGACAGGTACTACGACTTTCAACGTCATTCCTTCACCTCCTGCAACCGCACCAAACTGTGCTCAATCACGCCCGCGCGATAACGGGGACGGATCGTGTACAGTATAACATTCGCCATTTCAACAGCCAAGTTCCCAATCTGAGTCAGTTCAAGCACCAGATCAGGCAGCATCCAGACTTTCAGTCCCAACCGCGTGGCAGCTACAAAGGCTAAATAGTCGTCCGTCACCAGGGCTTCCACACCTGCTACCTGCCCGCACAACTCAATGGAATCTATCTCGCCATCGCCCAGGGCATAATCAGCCAGGTGTCGTGCCCACTTCCGTGCTGCTACGGGCGCCACCTGGATGACTCCCCGGGCGATCCGTTCCCCGGCAGCCACGCCATCGGGATAACCAGCACCTCGTACGGCGACTTCTTCCTCCACACTTGACGCAATCACGATATGGCACCCGGAAAGCAGGTAATCAACCACCAGTTTTCCTTGGCTCTTGAACTTGCAGACGGTGATCAAGGGGCCAGCATCGAAAACAGCAGTCAACATAGATCACTTCCCTCCATACTCGTTTTTGTCCATGCTTCTCCCCGACTCTGGCTCTCAGCCACGCCCAAATCCGCAATCCGCAATCGTCAATCCGCAATTCCATCACACCGTATCCATGAACGTGCGCTCGACCTGGTTGAACATCAGGATGCCGATCAGCAGGACGACCAGCATGAAAGCGCCGCTGTACAACAGGTGCCAGCCGTCCACCGTGCCGGCGCCCAGGAAGGCATAGCGAAAACCCTCCACGATCGGCGTCAGCGGGTTGGCCAGGATCAGCCAGCGGAATGGGCCTGAGACGCTCGAGAGTGGATAGACCACCGGCGTGGCGTACATCAAGAGCTGCACGCCGAAGGTCACCAGGTACTGCAGGTCACGGTAGCGGGTGGTCAGCGACGAGACGATGATGCCGAAGCCCAGCCCCAGCCCGGCCATCATCAGCACCAGGACAGGGGTGAGCAGGACCGACCAGGTGGGCCGGATCGCCGCGCCGGTCAGCCAGAAGTAGGCCAGGAACAGCCCCAACTGGATGACGAAGGCCGCCAGATTGGAGATCAGGATGGACAACGGCACGGTCAGGCGCGGGAAGTAGACCTTGCCGAAAATGCCGGCGTTGGCGATGAAGGTATTCGATGTCTTGGTCAGGCAGGCGGCAAAGTAGCTCCAGATGACCGTGCCCGCCATGTAGAACAGCATCTGCGGCAGGCCGTCGGTCGGCAGTTTGGCGATCCGGCCAAAGATCACCGTGAAGGTGATGGTGGTCAGCAACGGCTGGATCAGGTACCAGAGCGGCCCCAGGATGGTCTGTTTGTAGACCGAAACGAAGTCGCGCCATACGAACAGCAGCACCAGCTCGCGGGCCTGCCACAGCTCGTCCAGCCGCAGGTCGAGCCAGCGCCGCTGGGGGCGGATGATCATGGTCCAGTGCTCATCGGCTGTGCTTGACTTCAGCATAATTTCTATGATCCGATCCGGTAGAGCTTCAACGTCGGCCCCGACCGCTCGTCGGTTTGGTGATGCGGGAGAGGATCTTCAGCCTCGTCCTGCCCCACAGGGATGCTGCGCGAAGCCCAGCCGAAGGGAGGGTGCTCTTCCCCGCGCCGTTGCGGCCGATGATGCCCACCACTTCGCCGCGCTGCACCTCGAAGGAGACGTCCTTCAGCGCCCAGATGGTGTCTTGATTGCGGAGTGCGGAGTGCGGATTGCGGAGTCGTTCGAGAGGACGCGTCACCGCACCAACGAGGCTCTCGCGCAGCGTCTTGTAGCGCGCCTGGGGGCCGCCGATGCGGTAACGCTTGCTCAGGTTGTCGACGCGGATGGCGATGTCGGACATAGTAAGTTTACAGTTGTCAGTGGTCAGTTGTCAGTGGCTGTGGGTGACTGAGAACTGCCGACTGAGAACTGTTGACCTGGGAAGCATCTGAACGCGGATGGCGATGTTGGGCGTGGTGCTTCTGGGCGGGCCAAAACGGGCCATGATCGGGCCAGGCGATAATGCCAATCATCAGAAATCATCAGACAATCATCAGATGGCAAGAACATAACGAGTGCTCCGGCCTTTGCCCTCTCGCCGGATCAGATGGTTCTCCAGCAATTCACACAGATCGCGATGCGCTGTATCGTAACTTACTCCTGTCAGCACCTGGTACTCGCGATTCGTAATCCGTCCGTGCGAGCCAAGATACAACATCGCTTCCACCTGTCGTTCGTTCAGTTCTCTGGTCCAGGATGGCCGCGCCTGCACTTCTGCCATGAACTGCTCACCGGGACCCATCAGAGTCACCCGGAACTCGCTGCCCACTTCCTCGAATTGCGGCCGGGGCAGGCCGTGCGCTTCCATGTCCACCGCCATCCGTCGCACCCCTGTGCCCAGCCGCTCGATGTACTGACTGCCCAGGTCTCGGAACACGCCGACGATGATGGGATTGCGCAGTACCGACTGCGGTTCGAGCCGTCGCATTTTCTCCAACGAAGCCCCCGGCGGCAGTGTTCCCGGGCTGTACACTTCGATTCGATCATCGAACATGAAAACGCGGATGCGTTGACCTTGCCGGCCATAGTCCCGATGCACCACGGCGTTGACGATGGCCTCGCGCACCGCCTCTCGAGGATACTCCCGGTACTCGACGCCCACGAACCCCTCGATACGCCGTCCCACCTTCATGTGGCGGTAGATGAACTGCTCGGCATCGTCCACCAGTTGATACAGCGGGCCATGCAGGTCGCGCCGGTCGAGATAGCTGACCACGTCAATGCCCTTGAATCGTACACACGCTACCTCGGCCTGGGCGACGCGGCGCTGGGGATCCTCGGCGAAGAGCATGACGCCGGCGTTGGTCGGCGTCCACGTCTCTCCCCGCCGCGCCAGACCACCCAAACTGCGCAGCGCCTCTTCCCACGATAGCCCCAACGGTCGGCCGCTCGTTGCCTCTCGCTGCCGGATATAAGCCGCCATCAACTGCTCCGAGAGGTCGGCAATGGTTGTATCCCGACAGGGCAGCGCCTCAAAACCACCCTCGCTACCCTCGATGTACAGCCTTCGCACTTCCTCGTCCTGGGCTTCCCGATTGCTGGAGCCAATTCGCACATAGGGGCGCGTTTCACCGCTGACGAGATAGGGCTTATGCGCGCCTTGGGGGCAAGTCACCACCACAAACTCCTTGCCCTGGTGCGAAAAGACCTCGATAGTCGGCATGATGTCAAGGGAACAGCGCGCCCGGAGAATGTTGACGATCCCGCCCTCGACCCCTTGCGGGTTGACCACCCCGACCAGTTGTCGCGTCTCATCCTCCACGCCGAAGATGATCGTGCCGCCTCGGGTATTATAGAAGGCGGTGACCAGTTTAGCGAGGTCAGAGGAAGAAGGCATCTCTCGCTTGAACTCCAGCGTCTCGCCTTCCCGCTGGCCAATCAGGCGTTCGAACTCTTCGGGAGTCAAGGCGTTGCTCCTATTTCATCCACCAGTTCGGATCCAAAGGTAAGAAGGTGCGCGGCCATCGCGAACGCCAGGCGCACGCGCCAGGGGCGTGCCACTGGAGCCTGCCCTGAGCTGCGTCGAAGGGTAGCGCTTGACCGGCGTGTCCAGGAAGCGCTCGATCCTTCGACAGGCTCAGGACGGCGTCTCGGCGAAGACCACGATCCTTCGACTGCGCTCAGGACGGCGTCTCGTCGAACTTAGCCTTAACCTCAGCCTTCTTCATGCCCAGGATCGCGCCGTTCACGCGAAGCGGATGTTCTCGCGGGTCCTGAGCCACGGCGAAGGATCAGCCCTGTCCTGAGCCCAGTCGAAGGATCGGGGTGGAAGCCGGTGCCCATCCTTCGACCTGGCTCAGAGCTTGCCCTGAACACCGTGAAGGGACAGGCTCTCCAGCAGGCTGGCGACGCGGCCCTTGACCTTGACCTGACCCGCCGTGGGGGCCGTGACGCGCGAAAGGATCTTGAGCCTTGCACTGAGCTGAGCCGAAGTGAGGGTGCTCTTGCCCGCGCCGTTGCGACCGATGCCTGCCCTGAGCTCTGTCGAAGGGATACCGACGACCTCCCCGCGCTGCACCTGGAAGCTCACGTCGCGCAAGGCCCACAGCATCTCCTGTTCGGTGGGGGGTCGCAACATACGGTGCAGATAGGCGAACGGCGAGCTGACCAGGCCGCGGGCGGCGCCGGCCAGGTTCCGCAGCTGGCGCTCGGCGATGCCGATGCGATACCTTTTTGACAGGTTTTCGACTTCGATGGCAATGTCGTTCATAATTTCAGATTGCGAATTGGCAATTGCGGATTTGCGGCCTCGGCGGGACTTGATCGCCTTGCCGATGCTGGTGGAACTGGCAAGCACCCCCCCCCGATTCCTGGAGGAGCCATCGGCGATCCTCTGGGTAGCCAACCCTGGCCTCGTGGCTCATGGCTCATTTGACATTTACCCTCTTATGGGCTATAGTACAAATGAACAAAAACGGGCGCATTGATGTACCGTTTCCCTCGGGCGAAAAGCGGCGGTTTCCCCGCCGCGGGCCGGGTGGTTCAATGCCCTTTGGGGCCATATCCCGGATAGCCCGAGGCGTTTTATTTCCCCACCTTGCCTTACTCGAACCACACAGTTCTGATCTTGTCTTCCAGGCCAGCCAGGTAATCAGCCCCACTTCTGACCCGACTCTCCACTACTGCTCCTGCCACCATGTCTGCCAACTGCAAGCCGTCCTCACGATGTGCAGGACGTCCACGCACCTTCTTGATCCCTGGCTGCATCTGTCGTGCTCGCAATGCCCCGGAGATGGCCACCCGGATGCTGCGTGTGAGCTCTGTTGTGGTCCTATGCGCGTCTATCACCACAAGGGCATTTTCAACCGCTTCGGCAGAGAGTTGGTCGGCAAGGACGGCAATGAACTCACCTAACAGATCATACTGATTGCGCTGCTTGAAGCGCTCGGACAGCCTTTGCTTGTCCACCATGAGCACCCATGCCTTGAAACTGGCCCCGCGCAGTGCGTCGAAGAAGGCCGCTCGCTCCGTTTTAGGGATGTGAGCATGGTGAAACTCGTAGGCCTTGTGCAGCCCTCGTTCAGCACGAAGATCTGCGATGAGCTTCCGAAATCCTCCATAGTCTGCAATGCTGACGACGGCGATGACCAGATGGTTCGTAGAACCACGCTCGAACCCGAATCCCAGATCACCCGACCAGTCAATGAAGAGGTGCCGAAGTGGCAAGATGAGGACTCCTATTCATCAGTCAGCTTCATGAACTCTCCCCACCGCCCGCACCCCTCGCTTCACTCCCTGGCCTGTCGGCCCGGACAGGCCAGGCAAGCTCTCGTCCACCAGCAAGATCCTTCGACTTCGCTCAGAGCTTGCCCCTTCGTTGCACTCAGGGCAGGCTCTGAATGCAATGAAGGGACAGGTCTCCAGCTCCAGGCGCCGTTCCGAGCCTGTCGCTTGCACTGAGCCTTCGGCCCGAGCCTCAGGCCGAAGGGCTTGTCGAAGTGAAGGATGCGCGGCCACGGCAAAGACCAGGCGCACGTACATGTCGCTGGAGCCTGCCCTGAGCTATGTCGAAGGGTAGCGCTTCACCGGCGTGTCCAGGAAGCGCTCGATGCTTCGGCAAGCTCAGCACAGGTCTCGGCGAAGGCCACGATTTCCTCAAACTTAGCCTTCACCTCAGCCTTTCGCATACCCAGGATCGCGTCGTTCACGCGAAGCGGATGTTCTCGCGGCCGGTCAGCTCGGGGTGGAAGCCGGTGCCCACCTCCAGCAGGCTGCCCACCCGGCCGTGGATCTCGGCGCGGCCGGCCGTCGGCTCGGTAATGCGCGAGAGGATCTTGAGCAGGGTACTCTTCCCCGCGCCGTTGCGGCCAATGATGCCGACGACCTCGCCGCGCTGCACCTCAAAGGAGACGTCGCGCAACGCCCACAGGGTCTCCTGCTCGGTGGGGGGACGCAACATGCGCTGGAGGTAGGCGAACGGTGAACCGAGCAGGCCGCGGGCGCCGGCCAGGCCCTGCGGCTGGCGCTCCTCGACGCCGATGCGGTACATCTTGCTCAGGTGGTCGACGCGGATGGCGAGGTCGGTCATGGTGAAATCAGAGAATTTGGATGAAAAATACTTGACAAGATACGTCCGGCGACTTATAATAAGCTCAAACTGAGTCCATAAGTCCTGGATCGGCTGCTCCGATGTAAGTCGGTGCTACTCCGTCGTTGAACGGTGAGAATCGGCTCCCAGGGAGGGCCAGTTTTTTGTTTTCTCGACGACGTCCTCTATCACGATGTGGCTGCGCAGGATGTCGTAACACATCTCATCGCCTCGCTCGTACTTCTGAAAAAGACTCCAGGCAACCGCATCGGCTACTTGCAACGCCTGTTCCTGGCGAGACTCGACCTGCTGTAATACCAGGACCGCTTGCGGACCGATACCGTCGGTGATCGCTTCGACCAGACGGTCGCGGAGCCGTGCGTCCGTATAGCGTTTGTCTAGTGTCAACGATAGCTGCGGATACCGTTTCAGGCAGTGTTCTACGGCCAGGCGGCACACTTGCCGATAACCCTCCTCAGGATCAGTCGAGCTTGCAGAACTGGCCTTTCTCCACACAACGGCTACGATCTCGACATCTTGCTCAGCCACCTTGCGCAGCAAGCGTGCGATCACGTGCTCGGGCGTGTGGTGTGCTTTCAACTCCGGGACCTGCTTCAGCTCCCGAATCCCCTCGCTGTTTCAGAGCTGGCATCCCCATGATTCGAAAAACAAACTGCAAGCGAATGACAGAAGTTGACAACAAGATGCAAGCGTGGTATGCTCGATTCAGTCAAAAACCTGGAGCATCAGGTTTCCCCCCGGTGAAGGCGTGCCCGGCCGCCGGGCGCGGGTTGGGTTCCAGACGCTAAGAATCTGGATAGAAGCATCCCCAACTAGCCGGGGTGGTTTTTATGTCCGGCACGTACACGATCTCCAGTTGCTCTTTTAGCTGCACCAGATATCCCTGTGCAACCCCGCCGATCTCAACCCAACTCTGAACCCTTACAAAACATCCACGATGGTCCGCTCGGTGCGGCGGAAATAGAACGCGCCGGTGACCAGGAGCATAGTCACGAACCCTGCCGAGACTAAGAAGCTCCAGTCGGGCGGCGCCGCGGTGCCTAGCAAAGCCCACCGGAACCCCTCGACCACCGCATACATGGGATTCAGCCGGTAAAGCCAGCGCCACGCTTCCGGCACCAGCGTGGCGGAATACGCCACCGGCGTCAGGTATTGCCAGATCGTGATCCCGAAGCCCACCGCGATGGAGACATCGTGGTACTTGACAGACAGCCCCGCCAGCCAGAGGCCGACCGCCAGGGCCGTCGCCGCAGCCAGCAGCACGAACAGCGGCAGCATCAACACGGCCCAGGAGGGCGTGATGCGATAGACGAGCATCATGCCGATCAGCACCACGAAAGAGGCCAGGAAATCCACGACGGCCGACAACACCGTCGAGAGCGGGATCACCAGCCGCGGGAAATAGACCTTGGCGATCACGTGCTGCTGGCTCAACAGGCTGCCGGCCGAGTTGCGCGCGGCATTGGCGAAGAACTGCCAGGGCAACAGCGCCACGTAGGTGAAAATCGGATAGGGCACCCCTTCCGAGGGCAGGCGGGCCAGGGCGCCGAAGACGAAGCTGAAGATCACCATCTGGATCAGCGGCGCGATGATGATCCAGAGCGGGCCGAAAGCCATCTGGCGATAGCGGCCCTTCACCTCGCGCCAGAGCAGGAAGTAGAGCAGCTCGCGGTATTCCCACACGTCAGCCAGGCCCAGGGAAGCCCAGCCGCGGGTGGGTTGGATGACGACGGTAGGAGGCGGAGGGGTGGGGGTCAACATATCGGCGGCAGCTATCATCAGATGAAGATCGTCTTGCCAGCAATCACCCGTAGAACTCCCGCACGGTACTGACGACGATTGCCTGCTGTTCGGCCGTTAGCTCCGGATAAATCGGCAACGCCAGGGTTTCCGTTGCGGCCGTTTCGCTCTCGGGAAAGTCGCTGGTCCCGTAGCCCAGGTCGGCGAAACATTCCTGCAGGTGCAGCAGCACGGGGTAGTAAACCTCATGGCCGATCTGCCGCGCCTTCAAGTGCGCCATCAGGGCCTCTCGTCCCCTGACGCCTGCCCCCTTCAATTCGTCCGCCGATAGATCTGCCGCAGCTCCTCCGGCGTGCTGGCCCGCTTCAGCCCCTCGTGGATCGCGCGCAGCAGGTACACGTCCTCGATCGGGCCGATCTCCGGTAACAGGCGCAGCCCCTCGGTGCCCCACTTGAGCTCCAGACCCAGGGTGATCCCGTCCAGCAAGCCTTGGCGCAGACCTTGCTGCTGCCCTTGCTGAATACCCTGCTGTAGTGCTTGTTGGAATCCTTGCTGCAGTCCCTTCTCGAAACCCTGTGCAATCCACTGTTGAGCGATTGTAGCCACAATCAGATCTCCCCCAGGAATCGTTGCCGCGAACGCTTCCTGCAGATCACGTTCAGTAATCGTCTCGGCCGCCGTAACCAGGTACCGCAGCATGGCCGCACAGAGCGGGGCGTGAGCTTCTTGCTGTGCAAGATCAACCCCGGTCGCCCTGCCTGGATGCTCAACGGACGAACTCCCAGATCCGTGCATCGCAACCCCAATCAGTAAACAGCGCCCTGGCGCGCGTCAGTTTGTCCCCTGATACAAGCGGCGCAGTTCGGGCGGCGAGCTGACCGTCTCCAACGCATCCTGCAGCGCCTGGAGCAGCGCCACATCCTCGATGCGGTAGATCTCCGGCAGCAGGGCCACGCCCTCGGCGCCGAACTTCAACTTCAGCCCGAGCCGGATGCCCGCCAGCAACCCCTGACGCAAGCCGGCACGCTGCCCCCGCTGTTCGCCCTGCTGCAACCCCTGCTGCAACCCCCGTTCAAGCCATTGTTGCGCAATCGTCATCATCAGCGCACCCCCTTCCGGAATCACCGCCTCCACCGCCTCCCGCAGATCACGCTCCGTGATCCGATCGGTCGCGCCCACCAGGTAGCGTAACATCGCCTCCACATACGCCAGCCCCGTCTTCTGGCGCGACAGATCATACCACAACTGCGCCAGCTCCGGCAACCGGTCGTGCAGATCGGCCCGAAAAACATGCTTCAGCAACAACAGCGCGGCCCGCAGCCCCACCTCCCCCTTCAACTCCTCATCGCTATACGCCGATAGATCGCACAGCCAGTAACGGAAAGCCGGCAAGTACGCGCGCAGCGGCTCCGGCGCCTCGAACAAGCTCTGAAAGTCCAGGGGAATCGGCCACCGCGCGGCCCCGTGATACATCACCACCGGCACGATCGGCCATAGCCGCGCCTCCTGCCGCAGCGCATAGTCCCACACCCGCACCATGTAGCGCAGCAGTTGCAGCGCCACCAGCGGATCGGCGTAGCTCTTGTGCTCGAACAATACGTAGATGTAGACCCCGCTCCCGCCCAGCAAGCGGACTGCGTACAGCAGATCCGAGAAGTGCTCCTGCAGCGCTTCATCCACAAAGGAGTCCTTGATCAACTGCAGAGAGGTCAGATCCAGCAGCGCGGCGACCTCAGGCGGCAGATAGTGCTGCAGGAAGTCAACCGCGACCTCCTGCCGTGAGAGCGCTTCTTTGAAAAACCGATCGTGCGGGTTGCTCAGCTCAGGTATCATGTTCACAGACATCGCTGAAACACCCCAGGTGGCCGAGCGAGCCGGCGCGCCGCCCCTTGTACTCGGCCCCGATCGCCTGCGCCGCATCCTCGATCACGTACAGCTTGTGGCGTTGGGCGATGTCCAGGATCGGATCCATCTCCGCCATTTGGCCGAAGAGGTGCACGGGCAGAATGGCCTTCGTGGCCGGCGTGATGGCGGCCTCGATGCCTGCCGGCGCGATGTTGTAGGTCAGCGGATCAATGTCGGCGAAGACGGGCCGGCCGCCCAGCCGCGCGATACAGCCGGCCGTGGCGAAAAAAGGCAGTACCGCAAAACTCGCTATTGGAGGCGCTGTCATTCTGAGCGGGTCTACCCCTAAACGTCGGTTACGGCGTGACACCAGCGAAGAATCTCCTTGTCGGCACGAGACCCTTCGCTAGATTCTCGCCGCAACCCACTTCACGGGACCGACCCGCTCAGGGTGACAAAGCGACTTTTGCGGCATTGCGAAAAAAGTGTAGGGCGTGGTGATGACCTCGTCGCCAGGCTTGATCCCGATCGCTATCAGGCTGACCAGCAAGGCATCCGTGCCGGAGGAGACGCCGATCCCGTGGGCGCACTGGGAGTAGGCCGCGACCTCTCCCTCCAACGCCTCCACTTCGGGGCCGAGGATGAAATGCTGCGATTCCAGCACGCGGTCCATGGCCGCGCGAACTTCGTCCATGATGGCGGCGTACTGAGCTTTCAGGTCAAGAAGGGGAACCGTGATCGTCTGTGGGGCTGTCATCGCCTTCGTGCACGCATGACTTGCGGTGACCGCTCATTTGTAAGTCGGACCGCTCGCTCTCGGCTTCAGGGCCGCGACTCATCGAACCTGTTCCAGCAGTGCAAAATACTCCTCGCGAGACATGCCGGCTGTTCGCAGGTTATTCTTGATGATCTCCGTATCAACCTGCTCATATTCGGGAATCACCACTGCCCTGTTGGCATGTGGGCAGCGCAAGATGTGGTGCGAGCCCTGCTTCCGCCGATACTCACATCCATACAGTTCAAAGAGCTTCACCAGGGTTCGCCAGTGGACCGGTGTGATACGGGACATCAGGCCATCCTGAAAGCGGATTTCTCAAAGCCAACCATCTCCCATTGAGGAACCAGGGTCCCTTTATCTCGCAGATACCCGCATTCCGAGAGATAATCCTGCAAGGTACCCAAGGCGGACATCTCCTCGAATTGAATCCCGATCACTTCCAGCAGGTTGCGCTTCGCTTCTTCCGGCGACGGTCCTTGGGAGACAAAGTCCAGCTCGGGGCATCGTGCAAGATACCAACCCCGTCTATCCCAGATCTCGATCGTCAGTTTCAGATTCACCGTGTCCTCCTGATCCACTATCTCGATACAACACCTAACTAACAGCCAGCAACGGCGCGTCCTCAGGCCAGTCCAGGCAGCGTACCACGCCCGGCTCGACTTCCCTGTAACGCCAGCCGCTCTCTTCACAAATCATGATACCATCGGCGTCCGGTTTCGGCAAGCGGTGGCCGTGGCGGCTCATCCACCCGCGCTGGCGCGCCGGTACGCCAAGCATCAGCGCATAGTCGAGCACATCTCCCAGCACCACGGCACCGGCCCCGATGAAGGCATAGCGGCCGATGGTTGCGCCGCAGATGATCGTTGCGTTGGCGCCGATCGTCGCGCCGCGGCGCACCACCGTGCGCAGGTATCGGTCGCGCCGGATGATCTGCGAACGAGGGTTGACCACGTTGGTGAACACGCAGGACGGCCCGCAAAACACGTCGTCCTCCAACTCGACCCCCGCGTACACGGACACATTGTTCTGAATCTTGACGTTGTTCCCGATCGCCGCATCGTTGGCCACGAAGACGTTCTGGCCCAGGCTGCACCGCTCGCCAATGGTCGCGCCGGCCATGATGTGGCAGAAATGCCCCCTGGACGTGATGTAGGTGAGCGACACATCGTACTGGCGCGTGCCCCGCTCCGTCTGGAGACACTCACGGAGGCGCTGCAAATGGGGATGGAGTCGCAACTGGAGCACGGTGTTGATCCGTCGCCCCGTCTCCTGTTCCAGTTCCTGCAACGGATCGAGGTTCCACGGATTGATTACCAACGGCTTCTCGCAGATCACGTCGGCGCCCACGCGCAACGCCAGCCGGCAGTGGGCGTCGTGCAGGTAGTTGGGCGAGCAAATGCTGACGTAGTGCACACGGTTCTCCTCTGGCCCCCGGCGCAGCTTCTCCAGATGCCGGTCGAAACGCTCGATGCTTCGGCAAGCTCAGCACAGGTCTCGGTGAAGAATCGCGTGTCGAACGAGTATTGATCGAGCAGCCCGACCGAATCGTGCGGATCCACCGCGGCCACCAGGTGATTGCCGGTGTCCTGGATTGCCTTGAGATGCCGCGGCGCGACATAGCCTGCCACGCCGGTGATCGCGAAGTTCTTCATTTGCACCTCTGTAATCCTGCCGCAAAGTCGCCGCCGGTCGGCTCGGGGATGCGGGAGAGGATCTTCAGCCTTGCCCTTTCACTACATTCAGAGCCTGCCCTGAGTGCAACGAAGGGGCAAGCTCTGAGCTCAGTCGAAGAGAGCGTGCTCTTCCCCGCGCCGTTGCGGCCAATGATGCCCACCACCTCGCCCTGCTGCACCTGGAAGCTCACGTCGCGCAGCGCCCAGATGGTGTCATTAACGTTGGAAGGTTGGAAGGTTGAGCGTCAACTTTGAGCAACGGGTCGGGTTTGCCGCGCACCCTGGCCCACCAGCGCTCGCAGTCGGCGCGCAGGGTCTCCCCGCCGATCAGTCCCAGGCGGTAATACTTGCTCACGTTCTCGACGGAGATGACGGTGTCAGACATGGGACGTTTCTTGCCACGAATTACTCGAATCATCTTTTTGTGAAATTCGTGTAATTCGTGGCAAAGCGTTCACCAGCGCGGCGCGCAGGCCGGCGCTGAGCCGTGTCGAAGTGGTGTCGTGGCGACCCTGGGCGCGGCCGATGTGGTAGAGTTTGCTCAGTCCTTCGGCTTGGCTCAGGATGCACCCTTCGGCTTGGCTCAGGATGTAGTTCTCGACGCGGATGGCGATGTCGGTCATGGTTGGAAGGTTGGAACGTCTGAATGTGGAGACATTACAGCCTGACCGCTACGCCATGGCGAATTCCATGTGCCTGCGCTTGGCTTCCGAGTAGAAGGCCAGTACGATGTCATGGTTGGGGATACCCCGTGCCTGCAGGGTTAGCGCCACGCCTTCTTCAGTGCCATCCGCTTCGATCCAGACCCTGCCATCGCGCAGCCGGATGTGAATGAGCGCAGAGTGAACGCGGCGCGGCCCATCCCAGCCGAGATACATGAGTTGATAGCTACGATGTTCGTCGTCGAAGACCAGGGTAGGCTCGATATTGCCATGAGAAGGTACGAACCGGGCATTTCCCGTAAGGATTTCCTTGACAATCTGGGCGTATCGTTCTAGTTTATCCATTGCAGTACCTCTTCCCTTACGGCATCTACGACCATGATCTTGATGTTCTGATCGACCAGTAGCACTTCTCCAGAGACGTCTTGAAACAACTCTTGATACGCCTCCTCATCCAGGGCCAGATAAAGAGTCCGGTCCGGAGCTGTCCTGAGTAGCCAACTCCGATAGATGGCATACTGGCCGATGGCTCGTTCCAATTCCGCGACGATCGAGACGCCAATGAAGCTCTTGACCTCGACGACGATCCTCTCGGCGTCTCTCTGGGCTGCAATCAACCGTTCAGCGCCCAGATCGGCATAGACGCGACGCGCCCCAAACACAATGGTGAATGGATCATGGGTGATGATCCAGCCATCTTTGATCAAGGCGTTCTTGACGATGTCATGGAGGTAGTCGCGTGCTGGCATACTCGAGACCGATTAGCTACCGAACGGACTTCCGTGGCCGGGAAAGTCAGTCAATGGTCACGGCCATGGCCGCATCATGCCACAAGTCAGGCGACGCGTCAATGATTCGCCATCGGCTCCAGCAATTCCAAACGTGATTTTGGTATCGCAGTTGGGTGTAGTAGAATCGGGCGGCATATTACGTTTGGAGTCATCGATGAGCGCGAATCTGTCGCAGACCCAACTGAATAAGATTCTGGCGGCGACGTATCAGGCCTTACCAGAGCATCGCCGCGGGCAGAACTGCGTGTATCGCCTGGCCGATGCAGCGTGGGCGGCCTTCGTGGTGTTTTTCAGCCAGGCGCGCTCGTTCCTGGCGCGACGCCGCGATGCCCGGCGGGCTACAGGCCAGGCCAATACCGCGCGCCTGTTTGGGGGCGGCCCGACGCCGACGGATCCCCAGATCCGTAACCTGCTGGACCCGTTGTTGCCGCGGCACTTCTTTTCGCCCTTCCACACGATTTTCCAGCGGCTCAAGACGGGCGGCTACTTAGAGCTTGTTTAATAATAGGATAACTTGACGAGTCGCTGGCGCCGGTCTCCGATCATATTGGCTGATCGAAGTTGCGCGTTGGGCCGACATCTGGCAGACTACAAGTATGTCCAAAAAAGCCTA
>Ga0233425_10005357_pt1 | contig 20348 bp, 15 predicted proteins | sample Watercolumn_Towu_2_FD_181712 | JGI IMG/M metagenome (GOLD analysis project Ga0233425, IMG submission 181712) | Freshwater microbial communities from Lake Towuti, South Sulawesi, Indonesia - Watercolumn_Towuti2014_140_MG | ecosystem: Environmental > Aquatic > Freshwater > Lake | place... | reverse complement strand
GGGAGACATATCAGAATTTTATAGCGAATGGCGAGGCCTTGGCGGATGTTTTGACGGCTTGCTACACTGACTATGAGCCGGAGTCATGTTTTGTGGCTGAAAGCGCCGGTGAAATTGTTGGTTATATTATTGGTTCATTGGATGTAAAAAGGATACGTAAAATACAGTTATGGAGGATATTGCCAAAGGCTGTTTTTAAATGTATTACCAGCCGTGCTATTATTGACAAAAACTCACTGAGATTTATGTTTCATGTGATCTTAGGTTTATTAGCAGGTGACTGCAAAATTCCAAACTTCTCAAAAGAATATCCTGCCACACTGCATATTAATCTTACGGCGCAATTTAGGGGAAAGGGTACAGGTGCAGGCCTAATAAATGTATTTATAAAATATTTGAAAGAAAATCTTGTGTCAGGCGTGCATTTTGGTACAATGAGCGAAAATGCGAGGGGATTCTTTGAAAAAATGGGTTTTAGAGTGCTTTTCTCGGGCAAGTTGACATATCTTAAGTATTACTTTGGCAAGGATTTGAATTATTATGTGATGGGGAGTAGAGAGACAGCAGATGGATAATGAAAACATCGAACAGCGTTTGAAAGACATTAATGAGATATCAATTGCTATTGATACTTTCGATGACATATTTTCAGATTTTGATCCGAGGCCATTGAATGATAGGGTTCTTTCAGAGGATTTTATTTCGGAGCTGAAAAAAAGATATAGGGAAACTTCTTCAGGAAATCCGGTTGTTACTATTCACGCGCCTATTTCGCTCAAGGACGAGAAGGTTGAGAAGATGGTGGTGCAGAGGATCAAGAGATATTTAAAATATTCTTCTCTTTTAAGAAAAAAAGAGATCAATATGTTTCGCGTTAGAGGGCTGATCTTTGTTGTTTCCGGCATAGTGCTTCTTGTTTCGTATACGGTGATAAATCATTACAAGCTTGCGGTACGTTTGACGAGAGAATTGATCGGGATTATTTTGCTTCCTCTAGGATGGTTTGGAATATGGGAAGGATGTTCAAAGATAGTGGATACATCGCCGAGGTTTATACAGGATTATAAATTGCTTGATAGATTGTCCAAGGCTGACTACAAGTTTATATTTTTGGAACCGAAGAAAACGTTGGAGCAAACGGCTTAAAATAAGTTCTCAGTGAGAAGTCAGAAGGAGATTTTCGGATGAAAAATTTATTCATTATTTCTTTTTTTGTATGCATTTGTGTGAGTTTGTTCGCGCAAGGAAGTATCGGAGTATTTAAAGATTCTGCGGCTCCTATTGAAATTTGCGCGGGGCAGGAATTTTCTATCGCGTTAAAGGCTCCGTGTGAACAAGGGTATAAATGGGAATTTTCAAAAATGTTGGATTCGAAAGTGGTTAAGCAGATCGGTAGCTCTAAATCTGGGAGCTGTGCCGCGGGAGACAGCGAGGAAATAATAAATTTTCAGGCAGTCGGACAAGGGACCACGATGATTTCTCTAAAGTACGCGCGTCCGGGTGAAAGAGATATGTATCCGTTGGATAGTAAGACGTTTATTGTTGTGGTTAAATAAGTGCTGAAGGCTTAAGGCTGAAGATCTGAAGGAAAGATCGTTTTGCTTCAGCGCTCTAACAAGGAGGAGGGATTTATGGTCGAAGTGAGCAATTTTAAAGGAAATCCGGTATTAATATTAAAAAGAAATGAAAATGATCAGTATCCGTTTTCATTCGGGCTTAGCAAGGCGAAGTTGATTCTGGAAAATTTAGACGAAATAAGAAAATTCGTCGAATCCGGCGCGAAGAAGGGAGAAGGCGCGGAATAGTTTTGGGTATAAAAAAGGGAAAAAAGAAAAAAAATGGAAGACTTCCGTTTTTTGCGATTTTCCCTTTTTCTTTTTTTGTTATGAGAGTTTTTATAAAGACATATGGTTGTCAGATGAATGTGGCGGATTCCTTGCGGATGGAAGAAGTGCTTTTAAAGGACGGTTATTCTATAACCCAGAGCGAAGACGACGCGGATATTATTTTGCTTAACACATGCAGTGTCAGGAAGTCTGCGGAGCAAAAGGTTTGGAGTAAGATAGGTGAGCTGAAAAATAAGAAGGTCATTATCGGCGTAACAGGCTGTATGGCGCAGGAACATGGGAAAAAAATATTTCACAGGGCGCCAAATGTGAAGTTGGTTTGCGGCACATATCGGGAAAATAAAATAAGCGAACTTGTTTCAAGGGCCGTAAAGGAAGGGAAGACAATAGATATAGCGATAGAAGAGTGCGCGGAAAGTCCGGGGAACGGCAAACATAAAAGTACAACCAATATCTGCGCGTTTGTTCCTATTTCAAGGGGGTGTAATAACGCGTGTTCGTATTGCATAGTGCCGAGTGTGAGGGGGCCGGAGAGAAACAGGCCGGCCGAAAATATAATAGACGAGATTAGGTATCTGGGGTGTAAAGACGCTACTCTTTTGGGGCAGAATGTTAATTCCTACAAAGACGGCCAGATTGATTTTGTCGGATTATTGGGGATGGTAAATGAGATAGACGGGCTTTTACGTGTGCGTTTTGTGACAAGTCATCCAAAAGACGCCGGTGAAGAATTATTTAAAGCGATAAGATACTTAGATAAAGTGTGCGAGTACCTTCATATTCCTATTCAAAGCGGTTCAAATAGGATTTTGGGTAAAATGAATAGGAAGTATACGAGGGAACATTACTTAGGTTTAATAAAAAAGGCCAGGCAGTACGCGCCGGATATCGCGATAAGCACGGATTTGATTGTCGGTTTCCCGGGAGAAACGGAAGAGGATTTTCAAGATACATTAGATCTTGTTATGGAAGTTAGATACGACAGCGCGTATATTTTTAAATATTCGCCGAGAGAAGGGACCGCGGCTTTTGAATTGGCGGACGATGTGCCGACGGATGTGAAGCAAGATAGAAATCAAAGGCTTCTGCGTTTGCAGGAAGAGATCAGCTTAAGTAAAAATAGAGAGTTAGTAGGTCGGATAGTTGAGGTATTGGTTGAGGATGTGAGTAAAGAGAATAAAGATAGATTAATGGGAAGGACAAGGACGAATAAAATTGTGGTGTTCCCACTTAAGGACGGATTGATCGGAAATCTAGTCAATGTAGAAATTAAGGAAGCGACCGCGCACACCTTGTATGGAATATAAACTAACACCCATGATTCAGCAGTACCGCAAAATAAAGAAAAACATACCAGACGGATGCGTTCTCATGTTTCGTCTCGGAGATTTCTATGAGATGTTTTTTGAAGATGCCAATATAGCGTCTAAAGCATTAAATATCGCGCTTACGAAAAGATCGAAAGAAGAAGGCAGGGATTATCCGATGTGCGGTATTCCGTATCATGCGGCGGAATCATATATCGGTAAGTTGATAAAATCAGGGCACAAGGTGGCGGTGTGCGACCAAGTGGAAGATCCGAAACTAGCTAAGGGCATTGTCAGGCGTGAAGTAACGCGACTCATAACTCCCGGGACATTATTGGACACGCAACTACTCGACGAAAAGAAGAATAATTTCCTGACATCGATTAATAAAATAGGGAAATTGTACGGGATATCGTATATTGATTTGTCGACGGGAGAATTCAAAGTGACAGAAGTGGGCAGTGAGTCGGATTTCTTGAGCGAATTTATGCGCATAAGTCCGAGCGAATGCGTTATGCCGGTATCAATAAAGGGCCTTCTTGAAGGTTTAAACGGCGGGAGAAAAGTTTTAATAAATTATTATGACGATTGGGTGTTTGATTACGAAAATTCTTATAACACGTTGAAGGAACTATTTAAAACACATTCTCTGGACGGATTTGGATGTCAGGGAATGGTTCCGGGGATAACATGCGCCGGGGCGATACTTCATTATCTCAAAGAAAATCTCCACAATTCCTTGGGGCACATTCAGAAAATCCAGCCGTATTCAATCAGTGAATACATGATTCTAGATAACTCTACGATAAGAAATCTGGAGTTAGTTGAGCCTCTAAGGCCAGGGTCAAAGCAAACCACATTGTTTGGTGTTATTGACTGTACTATTACCAGTATGGGCGGGCGGCTGATACAAAAGTGGATCAAACAGCCTCTTTTAAATGTCGAACAAATTCGTGACAGGCAGAATGCCGTAAAAGTATTATACGAACAGAGAGAAATTAGAGAGTCCGTCGGAGAAATATTGAAAAGAATACCTGATATTGAGCGTATAATCGGCAGGATAAATTCCAATTATGCCAATGCCAGAGACCTAGCGGCTCTTAAAGACGCGCTCGTTGGCGTATCAGAAATAAAAAAATATCTTGAGAATACCGAAGGCGTGATATTTGGCAAATTAAAAGAAGACCTGCTTGAGCTTCCGGAACTTTTAGGTGAATTGGAGCGCGCCATAATGCAGTCACCGCCTATGTCGATTAGAGAGGGTGGGTTTATTAATGACGGATATAATCCGGAGCTGGATGAGCTTAGGGTTTTGAGCAATAAGTCAAAAGAGTGGCTAACAAATATGCAGGTAAGGGAAGCTGAAAGATCTGGGATTAAGTCGCTAAAGGTGCGATACAATAAAGTGTTTGGGTACTATATTGAAATCAGTAATTCAAATCTAAATTCAGTACCGCAGGATTATATTAGAAAACAAACCCTTGTGAATGCCGAGAGGTATATTACTCCGGAGTTAAAAGAATACGAGTCCAAGATCCTGACGGCGAAAGAAAGGATCGGTGAGATAGAGTACGAATTGTTTAATGGGCTTAGAGTAAAAGTGAGCGGATTCACGAAAGAGATTCAGCGAATAGCTCAGGCGGTGGCGTTGTTGGATGTTGTTAGGTCATTTGCCGAAGTAACAAGAAAAAATAATTATATTTTCCCGGAGATTAACGACGGCGCGATTCTAAATATTTCAGGAGGGAGGCATCCGGTGCTTGAAATGTGTCTTGAGCCGGGCAAGCGTTTTGTGCCGAATGACACGTTGTTGGATAATGTGGACAATCAACTTAGTGTAATTACAGGGCCCAATATGGCTGGAAAATCCACGTATATCAGGCAGGTCGCGTTATTGACTCTGATGTCGCAGATAGGATGCGGTATCCCGGCAGAAAACGCGGTTGTAGGCGCGGTAGACAGAATTTTTACCAGAGTAGGGGCGAGCGATGATATCAGTAAAGGTCATAGCACTTTTATGGTTGAAATGAATGAGACCGCTTACATTCTGAATAACGCGACGCCGAAAAGCCTTATTGTGTTGGATGAAATAGGACGCGGGACGAGCACGTTTGACGGTATAAGTATCGCATGGTCAATCGCCGAATATTTGGTGAGAAACAATAAAATGGACGGAGTGGCGTCCGGACCGAAAACGTTGTTCGCGACGCACTATCATGAGCTTACAAGGCTCGCGGAAAAATACAAATGCGTGAAAAATTATAATATTGCCGTTAGAGAGTGGAATGATGAAATAATATTTTTGTATAAAATACTATCCGGCGGTACGGACAAGAGTTATGGCATACATGTCGCGCGCTTGGCCGGGTTGCCGTATGGAGTCCTTGAGAGAGCGAAAGAAATAATGGCACAGCTTGAAGAAGGGAGTTTTGCGAAAAAGAGTATGCAGACTGAAGGGCCGAAACAAATGTTTTTATTTGATATGCCGGGGAACAAAATGGCTGAGGCCGTGAAAAATATAAATCTCGATTATATTACACCGATCGAGGCGCTGAATAAATTGAAAGAATTGAAAGAATTATCGAAGCTATGAAAATACAAGTATTATCCGATGACACGATAAATAAAATTGCCGCAGGAGAAGTGATAGAAAGGCCCGCGTCGGTGGTGAAGGAACTTGTAGAAAATTCCCTAGATTCCGGGGCAAAGAAAATTGATATTGAGGTATCAGAAGGGGGAAAAAGTCTGATCAGGGTCACTGACGATGGGTGCGGAATGACGAAAGAAGACGCCCTTTTAGCGTTTGAGAGGCACGCGACTAGTAAGATCACAAGCGCGGACGATCTTTTCAAGGTAAATACACTTGGATTTAGAGGTGAGGCATTGCCCAGTATCGCCAGTATAAGCAAGATTGAAATGGTGACTAGGGCAAATGAGTCGGACAACGCTATTAGGATCAAGATTGACGGCGGAAAGTTCTTAGAGGTGAGAGAAGCTGGCGCGCCATATGGGACTATGATAAGCGTAAAAAATATTTTTTTTAATACCCCTGCCAGAAGAAAATTTTTAAAGGCCAATCAGACGGAGTTTTCGCACATAATGAATGTAGTGTCGCATTACGCGCTAACATTTAATCAATGCGGGATAACATTGAAAAATAACGACGACAATGTGATAGAAATATTTCAGAAAGATTCGCTCATTGATAGGATAAGAATCTTGTACGGCAATGACGTTGCCGAAGGTATAGCAAAAATTGATTATGAGAGTAACGGCATTAGAGTGACCGGATTTGCCGGTTTACCCACATTGAGCAGGCCGAATAAGTCTCTGCAGTTTTTTTATGTCAATAAAAGGCCTGTTGCAAGTAAACCGATGAATTTTGCCGTGTATCACGCGTATTCGTCACTTATACCGAAAGATAGGTATCCGGCGGTATTTATTTTCCTAGAGATCGCTCCGGACATTGTGGACGTGAATGTGCATCCCGCGAAAAAAGAAGTACGTTTCGGTAATGACAGGGAGATTCAGGAAGCGGTGCAGATAGCGGTTGTGAACGCGCTTCAGCTAAAACCGGAGGCGGCCGGCACAGCGCGTGAGGGTACGCATTTTACATACAGCAATGCAATGCCTACGGAATTATGGAGCGCGGAAACCGGCGTGCAGTATGTTAGTATGGATATTGCAAATAAGGCGGTGCAGATGCATAATGCATATATTATTAACCAAGTCGAAGACGGGATTGAAATAATAGATCAACACGCTGTTCACGAAAGAATACTTTATGAGAGGATAAAGGAGTCTCCAAAGAATAAAGAAGAAAACGGTCAGAGACTTTTAATTCCGATTAATGTTGAGTTGACGGTTAAAGAGGAAAAGATACTAAAGGAAAATATCGATTATTTTAAGGAGCTCGGTTTTAATATAGAGGATTTTGGCGGTCGTTCTGTTATAATTGACGCTATCCCGGATATCATGGAGAAGGTTGATATAAAAAAATTCATTAAAGATGCTTTAAGTGAATTGGAAGAAAAAGAGATGATTGATTCGCCGTCTAACGGGGTAAAAGAAAAATTGATGAAGTCAATGGCGTGCAGGTCGGCCGTTATGCAAGGGGACACGCTAAATTCGCACGAGATTCAGAATATTTTAAACGATTGGAAAAAACTTGATCTGCCGTATACTTGCCCGCATGGAAGGCCGGCAGTGGTTAAGATAACGAAAGAAGAGTTGGGGAAGAAGTTTAGGAGGACATGACTATGAGAATTATATTGTTGTTGTTTTTGTTGTTCTGTTCGGGATGCAGTTATTGGCCGCAGGCGGCACAGCCGGAATATTACGACACCGGCATCAAACAGGTAAAAGAGGATATAGACGACATTGCAGGGGCAAGGACACTGTAATAGTTTGAGTAGCGTTTATTATGAAGAACTTATTTTGGCGCATTTTATTTATTGTCATTGGTGCTTTTTTGTGCGCGCGGGCTTTTGGTGAAGTATTGTTTTCATCGCCTGAAGAAGAAAGCAGTTATACAGTGGGGCTAAAAGCTTACAGAGACAAACTATATCCTACCGCGCAGAAGCAGATGGAAGATTTTATAAAACAATACCCTAATTCGGCGGTAAAGGGGAAGGCGTATTCTATCTTGGGAGAGGTGTATTTTTACGAAAACAAAATAGAAGAGTCGGAAAAGTTATTTAAAGGATTGCAAAAAACGAAAGAATATGGGGATGTGTCTTTTTTCTGGCTTGGGAAGATTTGTGTCAGAAAAAATAAAATGGAGGAAGCGAAAAAGATATTTAATGAGTTTATTGTGCAGTATCCTAATTCGCCATATTTGCCATATGACCAGTTTAGTCTTGCTCAAATATATTTTAACGAAGACAATATTTTAGAGGCGGCGACAATATACGAGTCGCTTTACATTGCACATGCCGGCCAGATAGTAGGGATGAGAAGTAGTTTGGAGTTAGCGAGGTGTTTTTATAAAGAGAAAAGATATGACAGAGCGGAGTCTATTATAAGGAGGTTTATAAGAGACCAGAACCAGTCATATGTCAGGCAGTTTCTGGGAGAGGCTTATTTTATATTAGCACAGGTCAATGAGCGACAGGGCCTGTACATGAGGGCGATAAGGTATTTTAGAAGGGCAATCAAAGAATTGAACGATCCGCAGATACTTCCTCAGGCATATTACGGATTGGCATGGAATTATTGGCAGATAAAAGCTTTTAAGGAAGGCAGTATTTGGTTTAATGAGTTTTTAAAAAAATTCCCGATGTCCGATTTAATTCCGGTCATACGTCTTCGTCTGGCAGAGTGTTATATTTCCTTAGGCAGATATAATAAAGCGATTTTTCAACTCGAAAGATTTATCGCTGATAATCCGTCTCATCCGGCAATAAGCGGAGTAAGATTTTGGCTTGCTGAGGCGTATTTCCATCAAGATATGATTAAAGAAGCGGAAGAATCTTACAAAAATGTGATACAAAATTATCCGGAGTCTCAATATATAGATAAGGCGTACTACGGAATGGGATGGTGTTACTATAAGAAGGCGGACTATGAAAACTCGCGTAAGATGTTTTATGAAGTGATAGATAAAAGTAAGGAAGAATCGGTAAAGGCGGAGGCGCTTTTAAAGGTAGGGGATACCTATTTATTAGACGAAAAACTAAGCGACGCATTAAAAACTTTTACGGAAGTCCTAGAGAAATATCCCGGCAGATTTTCCGACAGGTCATTATATCAAATCGGAAACACATATCTAAAAATGGACGAATTTGATAAAGCTATTGCCGCATTTGATACTTTGCTTCAGGGATATCCCGCTAGTAATCTTGTGATACTTTCATACTACAAGAAAGGAAACGTATATTTCAATAAAGGACTGAACAAAGAGGCATTAGAGTGTTATGATGTGGTTTATAACAAATCAGTATCGAGTTCTTTAAAAGAACGCGCAGGTCTAAAGATAGGGAAAGTATTTTCTGTAATGGGAGACTATGGTAAGGCGAAAGAACAATATGTAAAAACCATGAAGGATTTTCCAGAAGGCAGGTGTAAATCCGAATTGTTGTACGAAGCCGGATTGTGTGAATATAATACCGGATATGAGGAAAAGGCGTTCAAATATTTTCAGCAGTGTATTCAGATTGAAGGCGGAGGAAGATTGCAGCCGGAGGTTAAATTTTGGATTGGAGAGAATTTTTTTAACAAAGGGTATTTTAGTATGGCAAAGAAGGCGTTTTACGGCATTGCTAAAGAATCTTCGGATAATGAATTGGCTGACGACAGCATTTTTTTATGCGGAAGGTGCGCGTACAAACTTGGCGAGTACAACGAGTCCAATTCTTTTTTTAACGAACTATTAGAAAAGTATCCCGATAGTTCTTTGGTCCCGGATGCTTTGTTCGGTATCGCGGAGAATTGCATATTTTTAAAAGACTATGACGCGGCATTGACGATTTATGAAAGAGTGATTAACTCTTTCCCTAAGACGTATTTGTTGGATGAGATATATTTGAGGCAAGGGGACGTATTTTTTGGGATTGGAAAGATGAGCGATGCCATGACATCATACCAGAACGCGGCAAAGAGCGAAATCCCCGACGTAAAGATCCGGGCCGAATTTGATATGGCAAAACTCATGGAAAAAGACGGGGAGACGTCAAGGGCAAAGGAACAATATTTGAAAATAGCCTATGAATTTCCAGACGAGACAGTGTGGTCCGGGAAGGCTTTAATGAGTGCGGGCGATATTTTAGTGCGCGAAAATAATTTAGAAGAGGCAAAGCAGATTTACGAGAAAGTAATAAAGAGCAATTATCCTGAAAAGGCAGAGGCAGAAGAAAAGATAAAAGAAATAATAAATCCCAAATCCCAATAAGGAGGATTTTCATGGATATTCTAATTCAAGGCGGACCGATAACTATTATGATCTTGGCATTATGTGTTGCAGGGATGACGGTTTTCCTTGGGAAGGCGTTTTATTTGCACAAAATTCACGTCAATATTCAGGAATTTATAGAAGGGCTTAGGAATGAACTGTCGGCTAGGAGAATAACAGAAGCGGTAAGTATTTGTGACAGTGCTCCGGGGCCGGCTACGAATGTATTGAAGGCCGGTATTATGCATTATGAGGACGGAAAGGTCAGTATGGAAAAGGCTATGGAAAAGACGGCAATAAACGAAATAGCGCGGCTAGAAAAAGGAGTGCCGGCGATAGCTACAATCGCGATGATATCTCCCTTGCTTGGTTTTTTGGGTACCGTGTTAGGACTGATGAATATTTTTAATTCGATGACGCAACGAGGCGGGCTTATTACTTCGATTGATTTGTCTCAAGGTATGTGGCAGGCGCTCATCTCGACGGCCTTTGGTATGGCTGTCGCCGTGACGATGTATATGGCTTACAACTATCTTGTGAGCAGAGTCCAGCATGTGGTAAGGGATATACAAATATGCTCCGCGGATTTGGTGGAGATTTTGAGCGAATGAGGCTGAAGAGCTGAAGAGCTGAAGAACTGAAGAGCAGTGGATCTTAATAATATCCATGATTTTACTTCAGCCTTCAGAACTATTATGAACATAAAGTCAAATTTAAAATTTAGAACGAACATAATCGAGCCGATATCATTTGTGAATGTCACAATACTTCTAGTGGTATTTTTTCTTTTTAACGCGAAATTTATCGGTCGTCCCGGCATAGTGTTTGATCTACCGCAGGTAGAGTATTCTGATCTGTATATGGTAAACAGCGCGGTAGTACGTTTGCAGAACAATAGAGTATTTCTATACAATAGGGAAATGGATACCGAGAAATTGCAGGCGGAATTAATAAGGATAAACCCTGAACTTGTGGCAATCCATGCGGGGCATGATGTGCCTAGTAAGCAGGTGACAGAAATTATCGCCATTGTTAAAAGTATAGGTGTAAAGCAGATTGCTTTAGCCGTCAACATGGTAAAATAATATGCGGAATAACACATTGAACATAGGGGTTGTATTTATAGCCGCGAATATAATTTTGTTTGGAGTGTTCAAAACTGACACGCAATACAATGGTGTTTTCAAAAACGCGAAGATGTATCTTATCTCAAACGAACAGATAGAATACCTAATGATCAAAAGTTTCGGTTTAGAAAACGCGGCAATATACTCTATGTCAAAGTATATTTTAGATAAAAACACCTTGTGGAAAGATATGTTAGACCTCAGGACAAGTGTTGAATCGAATAAAGAAAATGATGTGTACGTTGAATCGGACTTTTTAGTGGATAATAAAAAAACTATCGGAGTTTCAGCTCCGAATATGTGGATAGAAAGGGAAATAAAAATGCCTGAAGCGTTGCCGGAATTTACGGAGCTTTATTATTCAGATGCCGTTAGTGGCATTAAATATCAGTCTCAGTCTTCGGCAGTTGACTTAAGTAACGGAGTTAAATTAAAGTATTACATAAAAGGCCAGGCCGCGGATAGGGTTTTGTTGCAAGGGGATTTTCAAGGAGTGAAAATATCACAGAATACGCCGTTTTCTAAGCTGAAATTGCGTTTTTGGGTAGCGAAAGACGGAAGAGTAAATCAGGTAATGATAGAAGAGGGTTCCGCGTTCCCTGCCGCTGATCAGTCAATCGTTAAGGCAGTGAAAAAATGGAGGTTCAATCCTATTTACCGAAAAGCGTCTGGCATGGCCGTTACAGCCGGTGAAGAGAGTAGAACGCAAGGCAATTATGAGTGGGGAATTCTGTATGTGGGGATTGAACCATGATAACGGTGAATATAGCGATATTGATTGAGATATTTTTTTTTATAATAGTGGCGTTTGCCTTTGCGGGGTTCATTTTAGGGCGGCAGACTAAATCAATAGAAATAAAAGACAAAAAACTTTTTACTTGTCCTGTGTGCGCCTATTGTTACATAATAAAGAAAAAGGACAAAATACACAAATGTCCGCAGTGTAATAGTTTTAATGAATGAAAACTGAGGAGAAAAGCTATGAACTTATGGTGGTTTATTATTAAAGGCGGGCCGGTAATGATCCCGATAATTTTTGGGTCCATAATCGGATTGGCACTCATTATTGAAAGAATATTTGTTTTTAAAAAAACTAGGATAGACAACCGGCTATTTATGCAAGAAATCGAGCAATTAGTTAAGCGCGGAGAAATACAGATGGCTATAACTACTTGCGAAGTAGAACCCGGGCCTATAGCGGATGTGGTAAAGGCTGGATTAACTTCATACAGTGCTTCAGCCGCTGAAGGAGATATAAATTTCGCGATGCAAAGCGAAGGAAACGCGCAGATAGGGAGGCTCGAAAAGGGTCTTACAGGACTTGGCATAATAGTGACCATAGAACCCATGCTAGGATTTCTTGGGACGATAGTAGGTCTTATTCAGGCCTTCATGAATTGGGAAAAAATGGGGGCGAATATTAGTATAAACCTACTCGCTGCCGGCATGTACGCCGCGATGATAACAACGGCCGCAGGACTAATTATCGCTATTCCGTACTACATAGCGTACAACTGGTTTGTGAAAAAAGTTCAGGACATCGCTAAAGAAATGGACCAGGCGCATACAAAACTTTTGCAGTTACTGGGAAATCATAAAAACGCCAAAACTAAAATCAATGTGTAATGGATTCGCGCAATATGAGATATCAGACAAAAAAAATATTGGTCAATATGGAATCAATCGCGTTGACGGACATCATAACAAACATGTTCATCTTCTTTTTTATAACATTTTCTTTGCTCTATGTCCCGGCGGTGAAAGAAAAGGCGATTAAGGTTGACCTGCCGAAGGCAAAAAGCGGGATAGCCAAAGAAGATAAGGGCACAGTTATCACATTAAAAAAAGGCGACGCTGAGCATGTCTATTTTAACGGCGAATTTATTTCTCTTGCTGATCTAGAAAAACGCGTAAGAAGTATTGCCTCCATAAAACAGGATGAGCCCATCACAGTGAAATGCGACAAAAATGTTTATGTTGATAATATGGTAAAAATCATGGACATAGTGAAAGTCGCTGGAGTAAACAAGATAAATATTGCTATAGATCCCGTGAACGAAATACAAAACAATTTGCCTCCTCAAAAGTCATAATTCGCAGATGTATCGTTTTAATACCACCTTCCTAGAATTAGACACGCTGTAAAATCATAAACTATTAATCGTCAGTGCATTGCGTTTTTGGGCATGGGAAATGCTCTTTATCTGTCCGGTGAAGTTCCGTAGGTGTGTAAAAAATATTAGTTAACGACCTTGACAAGATGAGTTTCATGGTGAATGTATTAGGTAGGGCAACTAAAGAACAGGAGAATGGAAGCAGAATGCGAATAAATAATTTTCTAAGGACAATTACCTTAATTTTGTGTCTTTCGATGCTGTACACGGATTGTGTATGGGCGGGAGGTTTGTCTGCGGAAAAAGAAACCCTCGCGGCGGAAACACAAGTTATGAAGATTGGAGAGATGCTTCGAACCAATCCTTCCTTAAAAGCAGAATTTATTCGTGAAAGATTAGGCATACGTAGTCTAGCGGATATTGCTGGAAATATAGAACAGTTGGCTGAAGAGGGAATTGTTTGTATGACGTCCAGATGTTCTGACGGTCGGTTAGCATGGTATTACTGGGCGCAAAAAGAAAAAGTATTCGTGAGGGTTGCAAAAAGCGGATCAAAAGGGGACAGTTTTGGGAATTGTCTTGGAGGCACTAAAAGGCTACAAATTGATGTTGAAGGAATGGTTCACGAGATAGTTGAAGTTCCGTCCAACAGAGTAGATATAATAAACAGCTTCCTACGAAACATAAGCGGCCGTAGGCCTGAATGGAAAGTTGAGGCAACGCCCGAGGTAGCTGCCGGCGCGGTGAAAGGAAAAAGGCAGTCGACCGGTTTGTCCCATCGGAGATCTTTAGGCGTGAGAGGTAGAAGGGTATCCGCGACAACGGAAATCATGCCTTTGGTTCCTATCGTGGTAGCGGCTATAGCGCTATTTGTACTTGGTGTAAAGACAGGGGCTTTTGCTGTTGCGGTAAATTTATACGGGACTATTTTTATAGCGGTTTTTGCGATAGCTTTAGTTGTTGCAATAGTGAAAAAATGGAAAGTACTAACAGGCATTTTTATAAAGATGGGAATTGTTTTTATGCCATTGATGACCATGTGGGGATTTTTTATGACGAATACACATGACTCGATGCCTTTGTCTGCAGGAGATGCAGTACTTGAGCATCTTGTGGGGGCTCAAATACAAGGGGGCTTGCAGACAGACAATCGCCGTAGCGATTTTGAAAGAAGAAGCTTGCAAAGGAACATAGAAAACTTATACGCAGAAATAGGGGGTAATCCAATCAACACGCGAATGGTTAATCACTTGGTGTCGATTCTTGGAGGTACAGGCGAACAGGAAGCAGTGGAAGTTTTGGGTAAGGTCTTGGATAAAAACTTGGGATCGCTTGTTGATAAAAATATAGCGGAGGCTTTAGGAAATATAAAGGGTGAGGACTCACAGAATTTGCTATTTAGGCTTGTGCACAAGAAGGATAGAGATCTTAGTCTTTCTTTCGAGACGGCGATAACCGCCTTGCGTGGTATGGGGGTATCGCCAAGGGATCTTATTCCAGCGTGTAACCTAGCTTTAGAAACAAACCCGAATATGGCGGCCAAGGATAAGGCGATTGAGGTGCTGGGTGATAGCGGCGACAAGAGGGTTGTGAAGACTATTTTAAGAGAGTGGTTGAAGCATTTAGGTGGGTTTGAATTTACTGGCGAGAGTACTGAGAATATCAAATCCGCGCTTTTAAATTTAAGGCCAGTTATGACTCCTTTGCAGGTAGTAATGTCTGTTGTGCTTGGTAATATCTTCTATATTCTTGGTGTCATCCTAGCTCTCGCAATGTCATCGGGCATAATTGCTAGTGAAATATTTGCAGTCAAGAATATGCCGTCGTGGGAGTTTTTTAAATATATCTCTGATAAAAATATCCCTCTTACTCCAAAATACATAGGAAGGGTTGAAGAGGAAATGAAGAGATTGACCACTGAGCAATTATTTGAATTGGCAAAATCTGGTAACTTCGCTCCTTTGTATTTTGTAAGGTTAAGGTTTAGTAATAGGGTCTTAAACGATGATACACAAGACATGGAAAGGCGAAAATATCTTGGGTATTTAGGCATATTGTCGAATAGGAGTCTAAATATAGTCGCGCGAGCGAACGCGATGTTTTGGATAAGAGACAACTTTAGTGAACAATATAAGCTTGACCAAGAACTTAGACTGTCATTATTGCGGTTCAAGAATGATTTAAAAACTGCGGAAAGCCACTTAATTATTGAGCTTGAAAAAGGGAATAATGACCGTAATTTGAAAATGGGCTTAGAATGGTGTCACACAACTCTCGGAGATGTCGACGGGGTTATACTTAAATTCGATACCAAGGCTAATAAGGGCAGGAAGGGGAGTATTGATATAAGTGCATTGCTATATATGTCTTTCCTAACAGTGATCTTGACTGTGGTGGGGATCGTGGGTTGTGATAGCAGTATGTTTGGAGATTCTTCTGATACCTCGGTTCCATCGACCGAAGAAACGGCAAGAGGAGTAACAGATTCCGGTGTTTTGGACACCGGGGCTAAGGGTATTGACGGCGCAAAGAAAAATGAAGGGGAAGTAATAGGACCAGATAATGAAGGTAAATCTAGGGCGGGGAAAGCGGCGCTAAAAAAGGATAAAACCACAACCCGACAAGTAGCGGCGTTAAGGAATGTCGCCTACGGAAATGATAAAAACAAAAAGAATAGCGATGATAGGAAGAAAGCGATTGATGCACTGGCAGAGAAAAGTGATGTTGAATTTTTTAGGAGTACTGTAACAGTGGATGGGTTGAAAAAGTTTGACAAAGAAGTGTCTGAACACATTTTAGCGGTCGTGAGTAGAACTGATGTTCTAAAAGATGATCACATTGTGGTGAACAACTTAATATCAATATTGGATGATGAGAAGGTAAATGGAGAAGCAGATCAACTAGTGACGATGGTTTCTACGCTGAATGGTGTTAGAGGGGAATATCTAGGGAGAGTGTTAAGTTCGATAATAAGGCGTTTCACATATGCAAAAGAAGGCTACGACGAGTCCTCCCAGTTGCTTTTAAAGGAGACTTTGAGTGCCTTAGGCAATTCAGGGGATGCTGTAAATGCGTGTTGGGCTATCGATGAATTTACTAATTCAGCGCCCACGGGGATGCCTCTTGTTTATGCCGTTGAAGCGTTAGCCAAACTAAATAGGGGACCGCATGCGGAGTATGAAATAGGAAGAAAAATAGAAGCGATAATGGCAAGAGGTGATAGAAATGTAAACGTGGCCTTGGCGCAAATAGCGGCCAATAATGGGTACAAAGGATTGTGGTGGCCGCTAATGAAAGAACTTTACGCGTTGGCTTTAAGCGGTGATAATGACGTGCGCCCCACGTCAATCGTCGAGAGTTTGTCTCGTTTGGGCGAGAAGATGGAAACAAAGTGGCTGGTCTTTTTTGTCCCATTGCTGTTGATTGCAAAATTGATAGTTTTACCGTTAGCGCTGGGGATTAAGTTGAAGTGGATTGGCTATGTCTTGCTTGCAATTATTGGTTCATCATGCGCCCCGGAACTAATAGTCCATGTGGCAGGCAGGCGTTTTGTTGATTACTTCTTAAATGTAGGGCGTAAAATCATTATATCCAATTTTTGGATTTTGGGTGTATTGTGGGGCATTGATGAAACAACAAGGATGAGAAAACTAACAAAAATGCTTTGGCTTACAGATTCTCGTGTTTGGTTGGCGGCGAGAGAAAGAATAGGACAGTTAAAGGACAAAAATGAAGCGTTGCAAATAGCGTATGCCGATGAGCTTTTGAGTATGATCGAATATACTCGCTCTCCCATGATTTCCGAAGAGCGGGGTTTTCGATTACTTAAAGAAGAGTATCTTTATAAACTAGGGAACAGTAATGAGCAAACTGTGTGGGATAAGTTCGATCATCGGAGACTTTATTTTTGTTTACAAGGTTTGCGTAGTGATTGGATAGGGATAGGGCATGATGATGTACAAAGATACGAAAATTTTATTTTAAGTGCGGATCAAATACTGGAATATCTTAAAGCAAATTATGACATCCGGCCTTCGGCAGCATTTACTGAACCAGTGGAATTAGCTGTGTTTCCCGCCGTAGCGTCGCAGTATAATAGAAAGGTCAGGGATGAGAAAGAAGAAGAGATTTTGAGTATCAGTGTTGATATGCACGGAAATATCTCCGGTGGTGTGAATATTTCTGAAGGCGCTAATTTGAATAAATTAACCGATATATTGGGGACGGATGTTGATGGTGTCGGCGCGAAATTGAAAGAAGTATTAACCTCGGAGCTTCTGAAACTCAAGAAAAAAGAAACCCCCGGTATTTTTGGTAACGTGAAAGAAATTCGTTTTGTGGACAATCTTGGCGGTTTGCAGAGCCAAATGCCGGATAGTGAAAAAGGCGGCGCGGCGTATTACAAGGAGGGAGTTGTTTTTGTGGATATTGATGCCCTTCGGGCGGGCGCGATAGAGGCCGGAATTTTAAGCGATATTTTAAAACACGAATTCTCGCATAGTATATTGGCGCTGGTGGAAGATAATCCCGCCGTGGCAGAAGCCGCGTCAATTTATAAGAATCTACATGATTTTGCCAAGTTGACGCCTGATGAACAGCAGAAGAAAATTGATTATTTAAAAATTTCAGATAACGGGCTTGATAGCGCAAGTTATGTAAAAATCCTTGATTTTATAAAAAACACTCACACTTACAAAAAAAACCACTTGGTAGCTCTCTCTGTATATATTGTCGCTTCAGAGCCGAGATATGCTCGGCATAGGCAATTATTGTCAGATGTAACCGACCAAGTGATCGCAAATTTGACTGGTTTGATGGGAAGTGCCGTAGAAGTGTATAGCGAGCTGGAGGCAGCCGTTAGGGATTTGAACATTGCGGTTTCAGACGTAGGAATTTGTAATGAAAGAGCGGGTTTATTGTCACGAGGGAAAACAATTGTCACAGGCGAAGTCAAAGAAAAGGGACTTGGGGTGTTGCGGCCCGGGGATGTAATAGCTACTAAAAAAGGCGAAATTATGGTTGTAGTAAGCGTGGACATAGCTGTCGATAGAAGAGGTAGAATTGTTGGTACAATGAAATATAGGAAGTGGTCACGAACAGCAATGCTTGCCGAAGAAGGAAAGGTGACTTTTTCTAATTTTGATTTGTCTGATATTGTTTCGTGCATGCATGTTGAGAGAAAATCATTTAGCAAATCAAAAGAAGAATTAAATCCGCTTGGCGAATGGAGCATCCAAAAGATTATACAATGTGAAAGTGATCTGAAAAAGACGATAAGTGTGCTCGGAGCGAGCGGCGATGTACTGTTGTACGAAATTGTTAGAGGAGTTGGTAGAAAAAATCAGGTGTATCTGAAGTATTATACTAAATTAGCACAGGGAGACAAAGCCATAATAAAGGATATTTTTATGTCGGGGGATTCACAAGAAGCGGAAGAAGTTTTGAGATTGTTGGATATTTTAGATTTGATAGCAGGATATCCACGCGGAGGAGAAATAGCAAAAAATAGTTTAGATCTAAGAATAAATGATGACTTAGACGGAGAAAGAGATTTTGTGCTGAATACTGTGAGAGATAGAAGAATATTTATACAAGCATTTGATTCCAATTCTTTAATGGTTGAGGGCGGTGCGGTAATAGACGCATTTTTAAGTTTTATTCTCGGCGACATTGAAAGTAATCCAATAACTATAGGCTTATTTTCTTTTTATGGTGAAAATGGAGTGTATTTCACTTTGAGCGGACAAGGCAGGATGAAAGGAATGGCAGGCCTTGTCTCGGCATATATAGTGCCGGAGGAAGCGGATAAAGTATATTTAACCAACGCGCTGACCGGTGCCGTTAGGGCAGGTTTGATAGAAGAGAGAAAGGCGCAAAAAGTGGTAAGAAGCATGCTGACATACAAAGAGTTCATTGATCTTACTAGTGGCGGATGGACTGCGCGATATGCCAAGGTTTTGAGTGACGCATTAAAACTCGGTGGTGAAAATAATTTAAACAGAGATTTGCAAGAAATGTTAGGGCTTAACGCGGGGCTTATTATCCCGTATTTGAATATGATTTTAGAGCAATGCAGAAGCTCAGATTGGGATGCTCAGGCAATGGAAGAAGTAGAAAATGTTATCGAAACAATTAAGTCACGGGTAAAAATTATTCAGAAGCTTGGGATTGGGCTGACAACGGATGAACCGATAGGGGATTTAATATCTCAAGCGAGGGACGGGGCAATGAGATTAGTGCAAAGCGCGGTGTAAAAAAATATCGTTGCTACTCTTGACACGAACGGTTTTGTAGGGCATATACTTGGTAGATGGCAATAACAAGAGAAAAATGCCGTCGTGCGGTGGATTAGTTGTGGAACAATACAGAGAATGGTGATAAAATAATGAAGAAAATAAAAATAAAAGTATGGAGAAAAGGATGAATTTAATTAGAACGATCTGCCCTAAGTGTTTTAAGATCTTTAGCGTTTCGGAAGACTGCGATAAAGTGAGGTGCGATCATTGCGCTCAGATGTATGACCTGCCGAAATTTAGTGCTGTGGAAAGAAAAGAGGACTGAAGAAAACGAAAACAAGAAAAAGCAAAGCTACAGACAAATGCGGATGAAAAATTGGGAGAAGAAAATAAATGAGAGTTATTAACAAAATAGTTGCGGTAATTGTTGCGGCGATTTTTCTTTTAGAGACCGGTGCTTTTGCCGCGCCGGAAAGCAACATTAATATAGAGGTCCGTAAATCCGGCGTTTCGATAAACATGATTAATCCGCCAAGTGAATTTGAACCCGCACACCTACAGCCGCCGAGCAGGTCGCGAGGAGGCAGTCAACAAGGCAGTGGGGCGGAAGGGAAAAGCGCGGGATCTAGTTTAACTGTACGCGCGACAACGGTATTAGCTCCTATATTTGCAAGAATGCAAAGTTTAAGCGGATGGGTAAGGCAGATATTTATGAGAATGCTGGGAGTGGCTGACCATGTAGTTCCACAAACTCGAACTGGGAGATTATTAGCGGCGGGAGCAATTGCAGTAGCTGTATTAGGCGGACAAAAGATAGTAAAACGTTTT
>Ga0233425_10005356_pt1 | contig 20349 bp, 14 predicted proteins | sample Watercolumn_Towu_2_FD_181712 | JGI IMG/M metagenome (GOLD analysis project Ga0233425, IMG submission 181712) | Freshwater microbial communities from Lake Towuti, South Sulawesi, Indonesia - Watercolumn_Towuti2014_140_MG | ecosystem: Environmental > Aquatic > Freshwater > Lake | place... | reverse complement strand
TGCCCGCAACCACGTGCGTACTGGCGCACAGCGCAGCCGATCCCACGCACCCGCCGCACCCTCACAGGCCGTCGGGTTGCCCGCACCCACGGTCTGCCGCACCGCATGGGCCGTCGGGTTGCCCGGTCCCTTGCCCGCAGCGAGACTGAACGGTTACAGACCTGCCGGAAAGTTGTCTTGCCCGGGGAGGGACGAGTTGCTACACTGTCAGGCGGAACGATGGGGCGAATCACTGTGTAGCATGTTGGAGGGTGGCCATGGGCGAGACCACGTGCCTGTTCTGCAGCGGCACGGGCCGGGATGTCTGTTCGGCCTGTGAAGGGAATGGAAAGGTCGGCGGTTTCCTGGGGATCGGGGCCAAGACCTGTCCCAACTGCGAGGGGAGCGGCGAAGCCGTGTGCGAGCATTGCCTGGGAAGCGGGAAGGAGCGCACCCGAGAGCATTGACTCCGTCCTTCGCATGGAGTAGCAACAGAGGGACGTGGTGAGGCGGCACAACGGGAAGTGCACTGCGGTGCGGGTGGGTCACGGTGGATGCCAAGTTCGAGAACGAGGGGCTGGAGTATCCGTGGAGTGACGAACCGGAGTCGGTGCTCAGGGATCTGCTGGATTCCTCCCTGCTGGGAGTGACCTACATTTCAGACGGCGCAATCCGATACCTGAACTCGACGGCCGAGAGAATGCTCGGCATGACCGCCTCGCAGGCTCTCGGGATGACCATCGAGGATGCCATCCGCTGGATTCACGTGGAGGACCGCGAGCAGATCTCCACCCGCTACCGGGAGGCAGGCCCCGACGTTCTGAGTCAAGATGCTCACGTCGTGTTCCGCTGGTCTCGACCGGATGGCGTGGTCCGCTGGTTCAAGGTGCAGACCATAGGCGCTTCATTCCTTGGACGTCCGGCCATCCGGGCCGTCATGGTCGATGTGACCGAGCAGTACGAAACCCTGGAGAAGCTCCGGCGGAGCGAAGAACGATACCGGCAGATGGTGGAGGCTTCTCCCAGCGGGATCCTGGTGCACGTGGACGAGCGGGTGGTCCTCGCCAATCGGGCGGCCGTGAGGCTCTTCCGGGGCCGGACGGAAGCCGACGTGGTTGGCAAGCGGATACTCGACTACATTGCTCCCTGCTACCACGCGCTGGTCCGGCAGCGGGTCGAGCGGATCTACGGGGGGGAGGACTGCGTTCCGGTTGTCGAGCTGGTATTCCGGACACTTGCGGGAGAGTCCTTCTGGGTCGAGGCATCGGCCAGTTCGGTGGAGCATGAGGGGCGGCCCGCGTCCATGGTGGTGTTCCGGGACATCACCCAACGGAAGAAGGCACTGTCGGAGAAGGAGCACCTGGAGGCCCAGCTCCTCCAGTCGCAGAAGCTGGAGGCTGTCGGGCGGTTGGCGGGCGGGGTCGCACACGACTTCAACAACCTCCTGACCGAGATCTGCGGCCAATCCGAGCTGGTGCTGATGGACCTGCCGCCGGAGGATCCCCATTTCTCCATGATGCAGGCGGTGGGTGAGGCGGCGCAACGGGCATCTGCGCTTACCCGGCAACTCCTGGCCTTCAGTCGAAAGCAGGTGATGCTCCCCCGGCTGATGCAGCTCAACGAGGTCGTTTCGGGACTCGAGAGGATGCTCTCCCGCCTCATCGGGGAGGACATCGAGTTCCAGGTGGCGTTGTCGCCGGCGGCCGGGCAGGTCATGGTGGACCCCGGGCAGCTCGAGCAGGTCATTCTCAACCTGTGCGTGAATGCCCGGGATGCGATGCCGGGAGGGGGGAAGCTCCTGGTCACCACCGGAGTCGAGGTTCCCGACGAGAGGGCGGCTTCCCGGCTGTCCCTGGAGAACGGCGGGCGCTACGCGGTGCTGTCTGTGGTCGATACCGGGTGCGGGATGACGCCGGAGGTCCAGGCGAGGCTCTTCGAGCCGTTCTTCACGACAAAGCCCCAGGAGCAGGGGACCGGGTTGGGTCTGTCCACGTCGTACGGCATCGTCCGGCAGCACCTGGGGGCGATCGATGTGCGCTCGCTGCCCGGACGGGGCTCGGTGTTCCGGGTGTTCCTCCCGCAGGCGGACGGCCCGGCCCAGGAGTCGATGATGCGGGGGGACGAGGTCGATGCCAATGGGGGGGGCGAGACCATCCTGTGCGTCGAGGATGAACCGCTGGTCCGGGAGGTCACGGTGACGATGCTGCGCCGCCTCGGATACAGGGTCCTGGAAGCGGAGCATCCGAATCGGGCAATCGACCTGGTACGGGCGCATTCCGGTCGGATCGACCTGCTGGTGACCGACGTGATCATGCCGCAGATGAACGGCCGCGAGCTGGCCGAGTGCCTGCGAAGGGACAGGCCGGAGCTGGCGGTGCTCTACACTTCCGGATACACCGAGGACGTCATTGCCAATCAGGGGCTCCTTGCTTCCGACGTGAGGTTCCTGGGCAAGCCGTTCACGCTCAAGTCGCTCTCCGCAGCGGTGAAGGGGGCGCTGAAGCTCGCCCCGGAGGCCAGTTCTATGCCTCCCTGCAATGGCCGACAGGATGGGACATAGTCGTCCCGGAAGGGTCCCTTACTGGCCGAGCATTCGCTCGAGTTCCGGATTGAGCCGGGCAGGCTGGCACCGCGGCTGATCTCCGGGGATCAGCCAGACGGCAACCAGCTTTCGGATCAGCTTGGAATCGTCCACCGTCAGTGCCTTCATGTTTTCCCCCAAGCCCCAGGATCGGCCAGCCGAGTCCACAAGGGGTCGTCCTCCCCCCGCCCATGAACAGCTTCCCCGCGATCCCTCGAAAGCCGGCTGACACCGGCATTGGTCCTCACCATATCGTCCTTCCCGGTGTCCGGCAAGAACCGAGACAACTGGAAGCTCTGGACCTGAAAGCTCTCAGCAGGACGCGAAAAACGCACCCGCAGGGTCCGAAAACTTGCGTCATTCCGGGTCCGGGGCGGTAAGTTGGATGGGCTCCTTCAGCGCTGGTCCGTTCGAGATGGGGGACTGCCGTGGCATTCGAGGAATTCATCAGGGACTTCATCGTGGAGAGCATGGAAACGCTCGCCCGCCTCGCCGGCGGCAAGGCCGAGAGCGGGCACCTCCATCTGTGCGCAGCGCACGAAAGCGGCCATGTCACCATCGAGATCACCGATGACGGCAACGGCATCGACGTCGAGAAGGTCCGCAGAAAGGCCCTGGAGAAGAAGCTCATCACGGTCGAGCAGTCCCGGAGCATGTCCGAGGAAGAGGTCATCCGGCTCATCTTCACCCCCGGCTTTTCCACCACGGAGAAGGTGACAAACCTGTCCGGCCGCGGGGTCGGCATGGACGTGGTGCGGACATCGCTCGAGAAGATCGGCGGTACCGTGGACGTCACGACCCGCCTTGGCCACGGAACCACCATCAAGCTCAAGATCCCGCTCACCCTGGCCATCATCCCGGCCCTCATCGTGTCGAGTGGCTCCGAGCGCTATGCCATTCCCCAGGTGAACCTCTGCGAGGCCGTGCACCTGACCGGCAAGGAATCCGAGCGCGTCGAGATGATCCACGAGACCCCGGTGTTCCGGCTTCGGGGACGCCTGCTTCCGCTGGTGGACCTGAGCTTCGAGCTGGGGCTCTGCCAGCGCCGCGATTTCTCTGCGGGCGGAACCTCGGTCAACATCGTGGTCCTCAACGTCGACGGCCACGAGTTCGGCCTCATCGTGGACCGGATCGCGGATACGCAGGAGATCGTGGTCAAGCCGATCAACCGGCTCGTCAAGGGGCGTTCCTGTTTTGCGGGGGCCACCATCATGGATGACGGGCGGCCCGCCCTGATCCTCGACGTCCTGGGCGTTGCGCGGCGCTCCCGCGTGCTTACCGCGGAGCTGGACCGCCGCGTCTTCGATGCAACCGTCGTGCAGCCCGTCGATTTCGAGCGGAAGGAGACCGTGCTGGTGTTCGACCTGGCCGAGTACGGCCGGATGGCCATGCCGCTGTCCCAGGTGGGGCGGCTCGAGCTGTTCCAGCACTCGCGGGTGGAGGCCCTCGGCGGTCGCCATGTCATCCAGTACCGCGAGGACGTAATGCCGCTCATCTCCGTCTCCTCGCTGCTCGGGGCCGGAGGCCGCGACGTCTTCAGCGAGCGCCCGGACGGCGTGCTCAACGTCATCGTGTACAACCACCGTTGCCACCGAGTCGGCCTCGTGGTTTCGGAAATCGTCGACATCTTTGCGACGGGCGGCTCCCGATGAATATCGTGGCCAGGACCGGCGACGGTATGGTAAGTTTCCTGGTGGACGAGATTCTGGACGTGCTCGACGTGACCGAGACGGAGTTCGAGCCGGCCCCGGAACCACTCGGTGACCTGTTGAAGTCGCTGGTTCTCGGGGTTTACAAGCTGGACAAGCGGCTGTTGCTGCTGCTGGATACGGACAGGCTTCTCGACATCGACTGTGCGGCCGAGGCGTGAGGGCGCGGGGGGATGAAGCGGATCCGGATCCTGGTGGTCGATGATTCCATCGTCATGCGGAAGATGCTCAGCGTGCTGTTCAACGAGCAGCGCGACATGGAGGTCGTCGGCGTGGCGGCAAACGGAGCCGAAGCGGTGGACCAGGTACGCCGTCTCGAGCCGGATGTCGTCACCCTGGACGTCCTCATGCCGGGAATGGATGGCCTCGAGGCACTCACGCGGATCCGGGAATTCAACAAGACCGTGCGCGTGATCGTGTTCAGCGTCACGGTTTCGGAAAAGGCCACGGCCACCCGGGACGCGCTGGCCCGGGGCGCCGATGCCTGTGTGCTCAAGCCCTCACGGGTTCGGGACGCACCCGATGCCATGGAGGCCATCCGCTCCCAACTCGTTCCACGCGTGCGGGCCATGGTGGGCCGCCTCGGCTCCTCCCCGGGACTGGGAGTCATCGCCCTGCCGGACGGGGCCGGTGCGGCCCTGCGACGCGTGCGGCCGCAGCTCGTGGTGATCGGCGTGTCGACCGGAGGCCCTGAGGCCCTGGCACGGCTGCTGCCCGAGCTTCCCGATGACTTCTCGTCTCCGATCCTGATCGTCCAGCACATGCCGGAGATTTTCATCCAGTACCTCCAGAAGCGGCTCGATTCCCGCTCCCGGATCCGGGTGGTGGTCGGCGTAGAAGGGGCTCCGCTCGTTCCCGGGGTTGCCGTCCTGGCCCCCGGAGATCGTCATCTTGCGTTGATGGGGTCACGGGCAACCCCTCGGATCCACCTGAGCGATGCTCCTCCGGTCAACTCGTGCCGTCCGTCGGCGGACGTGCTTTTCAAGTCCGCCGGGGCGTTGTTCGGGGGCGACCTGGTCGCCGTCATCCTGACCGGCATGGGGTCGGACGGTTTGGCGGGGGCCCGGGAGATTCACGCTGCGGGCGGGGCCGTCATCGTTCAAGACGAGGAGAGCAGCGTGGTCTGGGGGATGCCGGGTTCGGTGGCTCGGGCAGGGTTTGCTCACCTGCTGGGCACCCCGGAGCAGATCGCAAAGGAGCTCACCCGGATCTCGAAGCGGGGGGTCGGCTCCGTAACTCGGACCCCTCCTGCCCGGTAGTTTGACACAACATGCGCACGACTTAGCATGGTCAGGGGCGGAGGACCCCCGTCTTTCGACTTGCTGTGCCGTTGGAGGTGCTCGATGGACAGTATGGGAACTCGGATCTTCGGGGCGATTCCGGTTTGGCTGCCGACCTTTGCCGTGGCCGGGCTCGGGATCGGATTGGGCGGAATCACGGAACCGGCACCGCTCGTCGGAATCGCCTCTGCTGCAGTCCTGGGGGTTGCCTGGGCCTTGTGGCACCTGGACAAGGCGGTACAGGACGCGGGCAGGGCGGTCGAAGCCCAGGTGATCGTTCCCGCGATCCCGGAGCCCGCCGCAGCCGCTCTCGAGGCGGAGCTGAGCCAGAAGCTCACGGCCTGGCAGGGGGATGTCGCCCGGATGGAGGATCTACTCAACCTGCTGGCCCTCAATGCTACCATCGAGGCTGCCCGCGTCGGCGATGCGGGCAAGGGTTTTGCCGTCGTTGCCAACGAGATCAAGGAACTGGCCCGGGAAACCTCCATGGCCACCGAGAACATCGGCAAGCAGATCAAGAAGATCCAGTCCGAGGCTGCCGCTGCCGTGGATGCCATCGGCCAGATCGGCCAGATCGTCTCGAAGATCAGCGAGTCGCAGAACATGATCGCGGCAGCAGTCGAGGAACAGACAGCGACGGCCAGCGAGATGGCTCAAAACGTCAACGAGGCTGCCCGCGGCAGCACCGACATCGCCCGCAGCATCTCCGGCGTCGCCCAGGCCGCGCAGAACATAGCGGAGACTGCCACCCGCACCCAGGAAGACGCCAACTCCCTGGTGGCGACGGCATCGGACATCCGCAACGCCACCCGAGCCCTGCTCAACGAGTGACGTCGTAAGGTCGGAGCTAGAACTTCACCTGCGCCCTCTTCTTCCCGCCCCCTTCGTCCCGCACCGAAAGGACCGTCTTGCCGGTCCGCTGGGCCCACTGCCGGACATCGGCCTCGAACGACGAACAGTCGCCGAGCACTTCCAGGATGTCCCCCGGCTTCATGGTCGGAGCCTTGGCCGCCATCTTGAGCACCGGCTGCGGACACTTCATCCCATTGCAATCCAGAACTTCCGTTGCCATTGTCGACCTCCTCCAGATTCCGGGGCTTCCAACGTTCCGGCCGCAACCCCCATTGGCTGCGCACCTGTTTGTCGCTTCTCCGACTCAGGCCCCCGTCCGCAAGGTCCTCAGCAGCTTCCCGACGCTGCTGCGGATGTTCACCTCGACGGTCGGCCGCCCGGACAGCTCGTGCGTCGAGCACGCCATGCACGGATCATACGCCCTGAATGCCATTTCCACCAGATTCAACTGGCCGGCGTTCACCTCGCCGTTCTGGATCACGGCACGGGCCGCCTTGTCCACCGACAGCGCAATTCGCCCCTGGTTGTTCTGGGTGGCGACGATCAGGTTGGCCCGGGTGACAAGGCCTTTCGAGTCGGTCTGGTAATGGTGGAACAACGTGCCGCGTGGAGCTTCGATGACTCCCCAGCCTTCTCCCTGGACCCGGAACTCGGGGTTACGGATGTCCGGCGCGGTCAGCCCCGGATCGCACGCCAGCTCCTGCAGCCGCTCCGCCGCATACAGGGCCTCGATCAGCCGTGCCCAGTGCATCGCGAGCGTCAGCCCCGAGGGCTTGCCGCCGAGCGCATCGAACATCCGGTCGTGCTCGGCCTGCGCCAGGGGGGTCGCCATGCCGTCCGAAGCGTTCAGCCGCGCCAGCGGGGCCACCGCGTAGATCCCGCTGTCCGCTCCGTCCTTGAACCCCTTCCAGCCCACGTTGCGCAGGTACGGGAACTTCACGTAGCTCCACGGCTCGACGTGCTCCGCCACGTGCGTCGCGTATTCCCGGGCCGTGAACCTGGCAAACTCCTTGCCGGAGGGGTCCACCACGCGGATCTTCCCGTCGTAGAAGTTCACCCTGTTGCCGGCATCCACGAGCCCCATGTAGTAGGTGTCGTGGCGATAGACATCCCCGGTGATGAGCGACACGTAGGCCGAGTTCTTCAGCACCACGCTGTCAAATACCTGGAGCGAGAACCGGCAGAACTCCACGGCCTGTGCCGCGATGTCCTTGAAGCGCGCCTGCTCTTGAGCCGTGACGCCGCGGGAGACGCCGCCCGGCAGGCCGGATACCGGGTGGATCGGCTTTCCGGCCAGCGTCCCGAGGATCTCCCGGCACTTCTTGCGCGTGTCGATGAGCCGGCCTGCGATCTCCATGCCGACCTTGCCGATGACGCCCAGGATGTTCCGCTCTCCGGCCGGCGCATCCGGCCCCATCACGAAGTCCGGCCCCCCCAGGAAGAAGAAGTGGAGCAGGTGATCCTCGACCATGAACGCACTGTAGAGGAGCTCGCGGATCTTCCGGGCCGTCTCGGTCGGCGGTGCGCCGTAGGCATCGTCCACCGCCTTGGTCGAGACCATGTGGTGGGCCACGGGACACACGCCGCAGATGCGGGGAGTGATGCGCGGCATCTCCTCGACCGGCCTTCCCTCACAGAACTTCTCGAACCCGCGGAACTCCGGGATCTGCAGGAACGCCCGGTCCACGCTGCCGTCATCCCGAAGGAAGATCTCGATCTTGCCGTGTCCTTCCAGCCGCGTAATCGGTGCAATGGTGATGCTCTTCATGGTCGTCGACCTCCCTTATCGGATGATCTTGCCGCGGTGGGCCAGCGACGACGCCAGCGAGAAGCGGTAGAGCGTCCCGACCGGGTCGTCGAACGAGGCCACGATGCTCTGGAGCTGCGCCTCGTCGCGGGTGCGCATCAAACCGCCCAGGGCCGACAGGAGCGCGGCCCCCTGGTCCTCCACGCCGTCGCATGCTCCGTAGCATCCCCGGCACGGCATGTTTGCGGACATGCACTTCTCTCCGCAGCCGCTCCTCGTTCCGATTCCAGCGCAGAATACTCCGTGTGCGAGGAAGCACTCGCTACCGGGCACCGTCACCTCGTGCACCCGGCGGAATGCGCCGATTGCAATCTCCTCCGGCTTGGTCTCGTTCCGTGAGCAGGTACTGCACAGGCTCTTGGTCGGGGAGAGCACGGACCCCTTGGGGGGGAGCTTTCCGGACAGCAGTGCACCCAGCGCATCCCGGATCGTGTCGGGCTGGGGGGGGCACCCAGGCAGGTAGTAGTCGACGTCGATGACCTCGTCGAGCTGTTTCACCGAGCCGTGGAAGCCGGGGAGGGTCAGCGTCTTCCCTTCCACCTGGGTCGACGTCTGCGGGAGCAGGCGCAGGGGGTTCACCACGGTCGGCACGTCGAAGAACGCCCGGTCCAGCAGCTCCTCCCGGCTCGACAGGTTCCCCAGGGCCGGGATGCCCCCCGTATGTGCGCAGCTTCCGAACGCAATGACGATCTGCGACTTGCGGCGAAGCAGCCCGGAGATCTCCTCCTGCTCGTCCAGGCGAACGGCACCGTTGATGAAGGAGACCGTGATCTCTCCGTCGGCCATCTTTTCGACGTCCGAGTACTTGGTATCCAGGGCCACCGGCCAGAACACGATGTCCACGGCCTGGGTCACCTTCACGACGTCCTCGTTGAGGTCCACGACGGCCTCCTCGCAGCCGCCGCAGCTCGCACACCAGTAGAACGCCACCTTTGGTTTCGACATGGTTCCCTCCGCTATGACAGCGTCATCATGCTCCCCCGCACCTATTTGGCGGCCTCTGCAGCCATTCGCTGCCGTGGGCCGAGCGTCTCGAGCGCGCGATGGAGCTCTCCCACCACGTCTGCAAAGCGCTGCCCCTCGGAAGCGGAGACCCACTCCAGCCGGAACCGCTCCGGCTCCACCCCCATTGCGGTCAGGAGCGGCCGCAGCAGGTGATAGCGTGCGAATGCCTTCTGGTTGCCTTCCTTGTAGTGGCAGTCGCCAAAGTGGCAGCCGAAGATGGCCACCCCGTCCGCACCTTCGGCAAACGCCTTGAGGACCATCTGTGGTTCCACGCGCCCGCTGCACATGACGCGGACCGGGCGGAAGCCCACCGGGATCTGCAGCTTGCGGTCTCCGGCCAGGTCCGCCCCGGCATACGAGCACCAGTTGCAAAGGAAGCCGACGATGTTGGGTTCGAATTCGCTCATCTCATCAACCCCTCGATCTCAGCAAAAAGCTGGTTGGTGGCGAAATGCCGGCTCTTCATGGCCCCGCCAGGGCAGGCCGAGACGCAGGTTCCGCATCCGCGGCACAGGGCCTCGGTCACCACGGAGAGCTTCTTGTCGGAATCGTAGCGGACGGCCTTGTACGGGCACATCGAGACGCACATCTTGCATCCGCCGCACAGGTCAGCATCCGACCAGGCGACCATGGCCTCCAGCTCCACCTGCTCGCCCGGGACCAGCTTGTGGAGCAGCTTGCCCGCGGCAGCGGCCCCCTGCACGACCGAGCCCTGGATGTCGGCCGGTCCCCGTGCGGCCCCCGCGATCTGCACCCCCTCGATGTTCGAGCTCACCGCGGCCAGCCGTCCGTGCTCCTCCTGGAAGTACCCCGTGCGGTCCAGTGACACGCCGAACAGCTCCGCCAGCCTCGCTGTGTCCGCTGCCGGCATCATGGCCGCGGACAGCACCACCATGTCGGCCTCCACCCGCTCGGGGGCAGCTCCCGGTACCTCGAGCACATAGGTCCCGTCCATGAACCGGACGTTCACTTCGTTGGTGTCGCTGGTCCGCAGGAAACGGACCCCGTCGTGCTGCAGCTCGTTGAAGAGGTGCATGTACCCCTTGCCCGGCATCGAGAGCTGGCTGTGGATGTCGATGATGGCCGCATCCGGCAGCTTCTTGCGGGCCAGGTGCGCAAACTTCATCGTGTAGGTGCAGCACGTCCCCGAGCAGTAGGGCGCATGGTTCACGTTCCGGCTGCCCACGCAGTGCACGAACGCGATGGACCGCGGCGTCCGCCCGTCCCGCGTCACCAGCTTGCCGCCGGTCGGGCCGCCCGAGCCCAGCAGTATCTCGAACTCCATGCTCGTGTAGATGTCCGGGTAGCGCCCGTACCCCAGGTTGGGGATGCGGGTCGCATCGAACATCGAGAACCCGGGGGCCAGCACCACCCCTCCCACCTTCAGCTCCAGCACCTCGTCCTTCTGGTCGAACACGACTGCTCCGAACGGGCAGGCCGCGGCACAGGCACTGCACTCCTGCCCCTGGAACCGCAGGCAGCTCCTGGGATCGATGAGCGGCACGTTCGGAAGCGCACCCGGGTAGGTGAAGTGGATTGCCTTGCGGGTCCCAATCCCCAGGGTGAACTCGTCAGGAACTCCGGTCACCGGGCAGGCCTGAATGCATCCGTCGCACCCGTAGCAGCTCGACGGATCGATGTAGCGGGCCTTGCGGTGGACCTTGACCGTGTAGTTCCCGAAGAACCCCACGACGTCCACGATCTCCGCTCCGGTCAGCACCGTGATGTCGGGACTGTGCAGCAGATGGTCGAGCTTGGGCTCGAGCATGCAGCTCCCGCACTCCAGGGCCGGGTAGACCTCCTCGTAGCGGTTGGCGCTGCCGCCCACCGACGGGGACTTCTCCACCACGACCACCTTGCGCCCTTTCTGCGCAGCGGTCAGCGCAGCCTCGATCCCGGCGACACCGGCCCCGACGACCAGCACGGTCCCCTCCACGTCCATGCGGGGGGTCTCCAGCGGCACGTGCGCAGCGACCCGGCGAACGGCTGCCCGCACCAGCGATTCCGCCTTCCGGGTTGCCCCGGCGCGATCCCCCGAGACCCAGGCGCACTGCTCCCGGATGTTGGCGATCTGCATCATGTAGGGGTTGATCCCCGCTGCCGTGCAGACCCCCCGGAACGTGTGCTCATGCTCCCGAGGGGAACAGGCAGCCACGGCAACCCGCTCCAGCCCGAGCTCGCGAATCTTCTCCGCCATGAGCCGCTTGCCCTCCTCCGAGCAAAGGAGCGGAACGCGCAACGCATGAGTGACGCCGGGAAGCCCCCGCGACCACCCTGTGAGGTGGTCCACGTCCACCATCTCAGCGATGTTGGGGCCACATTCGCAAACGAAGACGCCGATCGAAGGCATATACCCCTCCGTCAAGGTGTGAAACCCGTCTGCCACTGACACGCGATCGCTTTGCGACCGAAATCCCACCGATTCCCTGTCTTAGGGCCATTCTTCCCTCTTGTCCAGAGTTGTTTCCCTCAGGCTGGCAGGCCGTTGTCCATCCTGGCGCAGAGCCCCTGCATGGCCCCCGCGGGCTGCAGCACATTCCGTTTGCCCGAGCCTGCCGCCGGCCCTATACTTACCCCAACCGGGAACCAGCACGAACCGGGCCGGTCCTGGCGGAGGCGCAGACCATGACTATACTGCCGGCCTATTCCACCCCTCGCGCTCAGGAGAGCTCCCCCCTCTGGCCGGTCCGCCTTGCTCTCGCCGGGCTTGCCGTACTGGCCATCGGCTGCAGCACCCGGGCACCGCTCCCCGAGGACGTCGTCGACGGCCGCACCCCGGCCGATGTTCCGGTCGAGGCCGGCACTGCGGACTCGCAGGAGGAGCTTCCCGAAGACCTTGCCGCGGATCCGGGAGGGGATGGTCCCTCCGACACCGGGCAGCCCGGCGACGAGTCCGCCCCCGAGTGCGGGCCTGTCGGCGAACTCGCCCCGTGCGATGACGACAACCCGTGTACCCAGGACGAGTGTGGCCCCTCCGGCTGCGTGTACAAGCTGCTCGACGGCCTTGCGTGCGACGACGGCATCCAGTGCACGACCGGGGATTCGTGCGTCAAGGGAATCTGCAAGGGAGCGGGCAGCAACTGCTCCGACGGCCTCGACTGCACCTTGGATCTTTGCACCCTGGACGGGGATTGCGTGTTCCCGGTCAAGGCCGGGAGCTGCCTGATCGGCGATACCTGCTTCGGGGACGGAGATGTCGGCCCCCTTCCCTGCCTCGCCTGCCGGCCCGACCTCTCCATACATGCATGGTCCGATGCGCCGGACGGCTCGGCCTGCGGCGCCGGGGACCCGTGTGTCGTCGACGAGGCCTGCCTCTCCGGGGCCTGTATCGGCACACCGAAGTGCGATGACGGACTGTGGTGCACTCTCGACCTGTGCGATCCCGACTCGGGCTCCTGCGTTTTCGCCCCTCCGGCTGCCGGGGCCTGCCTGATCGAATCCACCTGCTGGCCCGACGGTGCCGCCCCCGCAGACACCGGAGGGCAGTGCCGCTCCTGCGACGCGCAGAAGTCCACCTTTGCGTGGTCTTTCGCTCCCGACGGTACCCCCTGCCTGGACTACCTGACCTGCACGACGGCCCCCGCATGCCTGGCCGGCGAGTGCGTCCCCGGCGGGCAGGCCTGCCAGGACGGGAATCCATGCACTTCGGACGCATGCGTCGCGGCCAAGTGCCAGCACGATCCCTTCGACGACGGTCTCGTCTGCCCGGACGACGGCTTCCCCTGTACTTCGGATCTCTGCGCCAAGGGCCAGTGCGAACACCTCCTTGACACGGGATGCCTGGTCGAGGGGCAGTGCTACGACCCGGGCCAGAGCAACCCCCTCGTGCCCTGCCTCGCCTGCCTGCCCGACAGCTCGAAGTCCTCCTGGTCCGTACTCGTTGACGGCACCCCCTGTGACGACGGTCTCTTCTGCACCGTGGGCGACCAGTGCTCGAAGGCCCAGTGCCACGGCAGCTTCCTCGATTGCCCCGGCAATGCCTGTGCTGCGGGCAAGTGCAACGAGGCGCTCGACAAGTGCGAGCTGCAGCCGGTGGGAGACGGTGCCGCATGCGATGACCAGGATCCCTGCACCATCACCGATTCGTGCCTCGGCGGAATGTGCACGGGAACGACAAAGGACTGCGCCGCGGCCGCAGGGGGCAGCTCCTGCGTGAAGGCCTGGTGCAGCCCTGCCGGGACTCCCGATGCCGGGAAGTGCCTCTCCGCCCCTCTCGTTGCCGGAACCCCGTGTGACGATGGCCTGGCCTGCACTTCGGCGACTGCGTGCCTGACAGGCGGGATCTGCGGCGGCGGGAAGCCCGTCACGGACGACGAGTGCTTCGCTTCGGTGGCCGGCCCCAAGGTCTGCAGGATCGGCCACTGCATGGAGCCCCTGGGGTGTCTCCTGGTCAACGGTCCCGATGGCGTCCCCTGCCTGGTCCTGCATGGAAAGGGTTCCTGCCTGGCCGGCGGGTGCAAGGTCACGTCGTGCAGCCCCGGATACAAGGACTGCAACGGCACGCCGGATGACGGATGCGAGACGTTGCTGGCCACGAGCCTGGCCCACTGCGGTGCCTGCGGAAATGCCTGTGAGCTGGCATCCGCCACGTCCGCCTGCATCCTCGGGAAATGCGAGGTCAAGGCCTGCCTGAACGGAGCGCTCGACTGCAACGGCCTTCCGGGAGACGGATGCGAAGCCGACCCGCAGGCCGACCCGTCGCACTGCGGGAAATGCGGCATGTCGTGCTCCGCAAGCGACCCGTGGCAACAGGGGGTGTGCCAGCAGGGCGTCTGCTTCTCGTCGGCCTGCCCGCCGGGTACTCTGAACCTCGACGGCGACCCCGGCAATGGATGCGAAGGGCTCGACGTTCTCTGGGTCGATGCCGACGCCGGAGTGCCCCAGGGCCAGCAGGACGGCTCGCAGGAACACCCGTTCGATACCATCGGAGAGGCAGTTCTCGCCGCGCTGCCGGGCCAGGCCATCTACGTCCAGCCCGGTACGTATCCCGAAGGGAACCTCGAGCTCACGGCTCCGGGGACCGTCATTGCCGGTACCTCGGCCACGGAAGTCATCCTGGCCGTGCCGCCCGGCGTGGAGAAGGGGCTGGTCATCCGTGCCGACTCGGTTTCCATCAGCCGCCTGTCCGTGCAGGGGGGGCGCATTGGAATCGAGTTCTCCGGAAACCCGATGGCGCCGATCCAGGCCGGACTCGTGGAGGATGTGATCCTGTCCGGCCAGATGTGGCCCGACGTGAAGGCCGGAGAGAGCGTGGCCGGAGTGGCAATCCGCTTCGCCGATGAAGTGAGTGTCGTAAGGACCAAGCTGTCCGGTATCAAAGGCCCGACCGGGAGCCCGGGGTGCACCGACCCGGCCGGTTCGGGCGGGGATGCGATCGGCATCCTGGTCCAGTGGTCCCTTTCGTCGCGTGTCGAAGACTGCACCATCCTGGCGGTGGTCGGCGGTGCGGGGGGGCCCGGCGGCGCGGCCGGGTGCGCGGACCTTGCGCCGGGGACCGGCGGCCGGGCCACGGGGATTCGAGTCGAGGACTCGCTGCAGGTGATTGTAGTCGGCAACAGCGTCAGCGGCCCGGCAGGAGGGGCCGGAGGGCTGGCCGGGGCGGCCGGGCAACTGACGGCCGGCATCGGCGGACCAGTCGCGGGAATCGAGCTGCACGATTCCTCCCTGTGCGAAGTCGCGGGCAACAACATTGCTGCACTCACCGGCGGGGCCGGAGGCAAGGCGGGGTCCCCCCCGAAGCTGGCAGGGACCGGCGGCATCGGGGTCGGAATCGGACTGTACACGTCGGAGAGCAACTGGATCCACCACAACTCCTTCGGCGTCGTGCAGGGAGGGGTCTCCGTTCTGCTGCCCGGTGAGAAGGCTGCCGACGGGGTCCAGGTCGGTTACGCGGTCTACTTCGGTCCCGGTTCGGAGAGCAACTCGGTCGATCCCTCGAACCATATCGGAGTGGCCCCGATTGTCTATCTCTATGGCGTGGACGGCCACTCCATCACGGGGCAGAACATCCAGACCGAGAACTGGATCAACCCCACGAATCTGGGCGGGCTCGTGGTCATGGCCTCCGCCAACATCCTCGTCACGGGGAACAAGGTCACGTCGGTCCGTGGGGAGCGGGGCTCGACCTCCCCCGGTGCCGGACATCCTGGGATGCCCGGCGGAGATGCCGTGGGGATCCGCATCCAGGATTGCGTCGGGTGCGAGGTCTCCGAGAATGCCGTGGCCGCGATCCAGGGTGGTGCGGGCGGCTTCCCTGAGCCGGAGGCGGCCGGTCTTCCCGGAGGTTCAGCAAGCGGCATCCTCCTCCAGGGGGACCAGACGTGCACCGTGAGGAGCAACGGCGTGTCCGCAGTGACCGGCGGTCCCGCTTCGTTCGGGACCCCAGCCGGCGAGGGGGGGGAAGCTTCGGCAGTAGACGTGGTCGATGGACTTGACCTGCTCATCGAAGGCAACGGAATGACTCTGATCGCAGGAGGGCCAGGGGGAGGGAGCGGTGCATCGGCCGGCCCCGGGGGCGGGGCGACGGCCTTGTCGCTGGTCGGTCTGGGGGAACCTCTTGGAGTGTCCAACAACGAAGCCTGGGCCGTGGACGGCGGCATTGGAAACCCGGCGGGAGAATCCGCCTGCGTCCGCTTCGATGCGTCGGCCGCGGTGACCATGAACCACTTCACGTGCGCCTCGGTGGGCCAGAAGGCCGGTACCGGACACGGGTTCGTGCTGGCGGAGAAAGGCCCCGGTACCCTGAAGCTCACCAATTCGATCGTGGCCCACGTGTCCGGAAACGGGCTGTGGAACCACCCGGCAAATCCGGTGCCCGCGCTCAAGTCGCTCTACTGCGACTTCTGGAAGTGCAAGCTCGGTGAGGTCAACCACGCGTCCAAGGACAACACCCTTATCCTGGATCCGCAGTTCATCGACCTGGCAGTGGGGAACCTGTCCGTCGTGCCGTCCTCCGGCTGCATCGATGCCGGCGATCCCACGAACAACTGTGTCAACGAGCCCTCCCCCAACGGGTGCCGGGTCAACATCGGAGCCGACGGCAATACCCCCGCGGCCACCCCGAAGGCCGGTGCGTCCCACTGCCCCAACTGCCCCCAGAAGTAAGCACGGCCGCCAGTCAAACCCACCCCGCATTCCCCCATTCCCGTCCTATGCCTTCCATTCGTCCTATTCGTCCTATGCGTCCTGTTTGTCCTCCTCTCTCTTCTTCCCCCCCACCTTCGCAACTCTCTCCCGCCTTCGCAGCAGGTCCGGATCCCCGGGCCGCAGCGCCAGCGCCCGGTCGATCAGCGCCAGCGCACCGGCTGGATCCCCGCCGCGCCGGCCCAGGATCTTCGCCAGCTCCACCAGAGCATCCACGGAATCGGGGAAACGCTGAGCCACGGTGAGCCAGGCCTGCAGGGCAGCCTGGCCGATGGTCGCGGCTGAATCGGCCGACGAATGTGCCTTGCGCCCATCCTGTCCGGACCTCCAGCTTTCAGGCTCCAGCCGGCCGCCTCTCCTCAGCGCCGCTCCCAGCAACCGGGCCGACCGCACCGCCTGAACTTCCGTCCCTTGCGCCACCGCGACATGGAGGTTCGGCACCGCCTCGGCGTGGAACCCGGCTTGGCAGAAGAGCTTCCCCAGGTTGGCAGCAAGGTCGGGATTGTCCGAGGGGGGCTCCGGCCGCACCAGCCGCAGCAGCGCGTCGGCCAGGTGCACCAGTGACAGCACGTCGTCGAAGTTGTGCCGCAGCACCGGCTCCAGCACCGACTCGTCCCGGGTCAGCAGGTATTGGAAGTACATCTGCGGAACCAGGGCGCCGGCAATGTCGTCGGTCCGCAGGAAGCCCAGCACTTCGGCCTCCATCCGGCTCAACGTGTGGCTGTCCAGCATGCCCGAGTACAGCCGCCGCCCGAGGTGCAGCAGATCCAGGTGGGGCATGAGCTTCATGTGCGCCTGGTCCAGGTCCATGAACCGGTGGATCACCAGCCGGCTCTCCAGCACCGACCGGTCGAACGACTTGCCGTTGTAGGTCACCAGGAAGCGGCTCTGTGCAAGCCTCTCCAGCAGCAGGTGGAGCTGCGCCTGCTCCTGGTCATAGTCCTCGAGCAGCACCTGCCGCAGCACCAGCTCTTCCCCTTCGAACCAGGCGAGCCCCAGCAGGAATGCCACCGTCCCCGCCCCGTGCGACAGCCCCGTGGTCTCCACGTCCAGGAACAGCGCCCCGTCCCGCCCAAACCCGCGCAGCCGCTCATCCTTGAGCCATGCCGCTCCAGCCGTCACTTCGGGCAGCAACACCCGGCTCATCAGCGTCGGCGCATACGGAATTGCCGTCTCCAGCCGCTTGTCCAGGACCCGCACCTTGCCGTGGGGAGTGTCCAGGTAGTCGGGGAGGGACGAGGAGGAAGGGGACGCCAGCGCTGGGGTGTCGACGCCAGGACCGGGATCCTGCCGCTGCCCTACCAACCTTCGAAACCGATCCAGCTTGTCCATTCCTGGCTCCTGCCCGCTAGATCCCCCCACCTAGCCTCCCCCGATGGGGGAGGTCGCAGTCAGGGAGGCACATCTGACGTGGGTCCTGCGGCCGCCCCACGTGGGGGCGGCGCGAGGGGCCCTGCCCCGAGCGGTGGGGGCATCTAGCCGCATCGGCCCAGAAGCTCCACCGCGATGGCCTTGGGATTGTGCGCATCCACCACCGACGGCCCGATGCAGGACGGGCAGCCCGCTTCGCATCCGCAATCCCGGATGAGCTCGAACGTGCGCCGCAGCAGCTCCGGGAACGAGCCGAAAGCCCCCGGGGCCAATCCCACGCCCCCGGCCCGCCGGTCATACAGGAAGATCGTGGGGGCGAACTCCCCCATCCCCTGCTCGTCGAAGTTGTACGCGGTCCTCGATTCCACTCCGCCTGGAGTGAACCACTTGGCCGACTGGTCGCCGACGCAATGCCCCAGGTCCTGCACGCTGCACAGCAGCTTGAGCGCCGCCACGAACCGGAGCGACCGGGCGATCCCAGCCACTGCATCCGCGATCTCCACCTTGCCGTAGGGGAGCCTGGACAGCAGCTCCGCATCGAACGAGGCCCAGCACCCCATCGTGTGCATGGTCAGCTCGGGCAGCACGACCTCGCCGTACCCCACGTTCTCCGATGTATGGAAGCGGATCTTCTTGTATCCCACCACCCGCTCGGTCACCGTCACCTCGCCGACCTTGAGCGCCAGCCCAGGAAGTGTGGCCGAGTCGTCCGTCTGGATCACCCGCACTTCGGTGTAGGTTTCGGCATCGGTGTAGTAGTCGGTCACCGCCTTTTCGACATAGGCCTTTCGCCCTGTATAGTCGAGCTTCTTCACCTGGTACTGGATGCCGTCCACGTTGTGGATGGCGCACTCGTGCAGCATGGTGTGGGCCGAGACGAAATCCACCTCAGCGATGATCCGGCCCGCATCCTGGTCAATGACCACGAAGTTCTCGCCCGGGATGTTCCTCAGGCTGACCGTGCTGGCCGGAAACGCATCGTTGGACCAGAGCGTGCGGCCGCCGACCCGGTGCACGATGTGCGACTGCTCCATGTGCTCGAACATGCCGCCCACGACCTCGCCCGGCAGCTTCCCGAACGCCTCTCCGTCCTGGAACGGCAGCTCGAACGCAGCACATTTGAGGTGGTCCGCCAGCACGAACGGGTTGTCCGGGTCGATCCGGGCCTCTTCCGGTGCCTTCCCCAGCAGGTACTCCGGATGCCCCACCACGTACTGGTCGAGCGGCGCGCTCCTTGCCACGAAGACCGCCAGCGATTCCCCGGTCTTGCGCCCCGCACGCCCCCACTGCTGGAGCAGGCTCGCCTGGCTCCCGGGATACCCGGCCACGATGGCGGCATCGAGGCTGCCGATGTCGATGCCCAACTCGAGCGCATTGGTTGCCACCACGCAGCCGATGTCGCCGGCCCGCAACCCCCGTTCGATCTCCCGCCGCCGGTTGGGCAGGTACCCGCCCCGGTATCCCTGGACCAGCTCCGGGTTGATCCGCTCCCTGGCCAGCTTCTCCCGCAGGTACTTGACCAGCAGCTCCACGTTCAGCCGGGACAGGGCGAACACGATGACCGGCACTTTCTCCTTCAGGAGCATCACGGCGAACTGCATCGCCTGCTTGATGTAGCTCGCCCGGACTCCGAGCTGCTTGTTCACCACCGGCGGGTTGTAGAGGAGCACGTGCCGCCCGCCGGACGGTGCTCCCGACTTGTCCACCAGCGTCACCGGCTGCTCGATGAGCCGCTCTGCCAGCTCGCCGGGATTGGCGATGGTTGCGGAGCTACACAAAAAAACCGGATTGCTCCCATGGAACCGGGCGATCCGGGTCAGCCGTCGGATCACGTTGGCCATGTGGCTCCCGAAAACGCCCCGGTACGTGTGCACCTCGTCGATGACCACGAATTTCAAGCCCCGGAACAGCTTCACCCACTTCGTGTGGTGCGGCAGGATGGCCGAGTGCAGCATGTCCGGGTTGGTCAGCACGATGTGCCCACGCTCCCGGATCGCGGTCCTGGCATCGGCCGGCGTGTCCCCGTCATAGGGGTGGGTCGCCACTTCCACGTCCATGTCGTCGATGAGCTGGTGGACCTGCGCATACTGGTCCTGCGTCAGCGCCTTGGTGGGGAAGATGTACAGCGCCCGGGACTCGGGGTCATCCAGGATCGCCTGGAGAACGGGCAGGTTGTAGGTCAGCGTCTTTCCCGACGCGGTCGGCGTCACCACCACCACGTTGCGCTTCTCCCGGGCCGCCTCGATCGCTTCGGCCTGGTGCGAATAGAGCTGCCAGATGCCCAGCTTCGCCAGCCCGGCCTTCAACCTCCCGTCCAGCCAGTCCGGCACCGCCCGCAGGTCCGCTTCTCGCGGCGGCATCATCTCGTCTGCGGTGAAGCAAGGTCCGATGTCCTTCGAGGCCTTCCATTCCTTGATCAGATCCGACAGGTGCGACATGCGGCCACCCCCTGAACATTTATTCAGTATGGCAGCCGATCAGGGTCCCGTCAACTCTCCCTTGCTTCGGGTTGCTCCAGAATCGATGGTCGGCTTCCGCACTCGGAGGCCGTGCTGCTGCGTCGGCCGATGCTCCGGAACGCTCAGTCAGACCGTCGATCCTGGGGAAGCCCGGAAAGCCCAC
>Ga0233425_10005355_pt1 | contig 20350 bp, 18 predicted proteins | sample Watercolumn_Towu_2_FD_181712 | JGI IMG/M metagenome (GOLD analysis project Ga0233425, IMG submission 181712) | Freshwater microbial communities from Lake Towuti, South Sulawesi, Indonesia - Watercolumn_Towuti2014_140_MG | ecosystem: Environmental > Aquatic > Freshwater > Lake | place... | reverse complement strand
CGAACTGATGCCCACGTGCATGCGCAGGAGGGCGTCGCCCATTTTTTGCAACAGCTCGGGCGCCGGCCGTGCCTGCAGGCCTGTCGCCAACAGCGCTGGAACCAAGAAATCGTGCGCGAGCTGCTGGCGCAGCTGTTCGGCATGGGCCTTCGTTTCGCGCAGCACCTCGGTCCGTGCCGCGTTAACCCGGCCCTGCACGACCTGCATCAGGTAGGTGCCGGCCAATCCCGCGAGCATCAGGGCGAGCGTCAGCGGAATGACGTAAGTCAGCCAACGTCTTTCCGACAGACGGACAAGCCATGCTCTCATAGTTGGCAATTCCTCTCAGCTTTGGGAGCGGCGCGGGCGCCTGCTCACGCAATTGACCGGGGCGGCCGCTTTGGCCGCGGACATCGGGAGGTCGTTAAGCAAGAGTGAGGCCTGACCGCCTCACTCCGGCAGGGGATGGAAGGCCTTGCCGACGTAGGCCACGATGTCCTCGATCTGCCTGCGATCGAGGACGGACTTCCAGGCCGGCATCGACGTGCCGGGCAGGCCCTCGCCGATGGCCTGGATCAGTCGTGCCTTCGTCTGGCCGCGCATGAAATCGGGGCTGGTCAGGTCGCGCGGATGCGGCTCGAGAAACTGTCCGATCCAGTTGCGGCCGGTGCCGTCCGCCGCGTGGCAGAAGGCGCAGTTCTCGAGAAAGAGCTTTTCGCCGTTGCGCTCGCGCGCGGACAGCCCCGTGATTTTCAGCGGCCTGTCGTGCAACAGATACGGGCTGGCGCCGGTGACGGCGTCGGGCCGGGGCGGATTGGCGTGGTCGTAATGGTTGCGCGGGAAGGAGAGCGGGCGCGCGTCCCAGGCGACGTCGTCCTCCTCGCGCCGGCCGCGGTCGTGGCAGGAGACGCAGCTCGAGAGGAAGAGGCGCTTGCCGCGTGCCTCCTCCGGCGTCAGCTCGCTCCAGGCCCGCGTGAGCGGAATCTCGCCGATGGCGAAGGGGAAGGCGACGCGGTAGCGCTGGTGCTCCGGCCAGCCGTTCTCGGCCGTGTGGTAGCGCGTGTTGGGTGCCTTGCGCGCGACGAACTCGTCGAGCACGAAATCGGCGACGGCGGCCATTTCCGCCTCGTTCAGGATGCCGCTGAAGGGCCGCATGGCCGTGCCCGCCTTGCCCTGATGCAGCGTGGCGATGACCGACTCGCGCGACAGCGCCCCGGGCGCCAGGCGCGTGAAGTCGGCCGGCGGCGGGCTTAGGTAGGTGGCGGCGAGCGTGCGCGCATCGCCCGAGTAGCCGTGGCAGAAATAGCAGCGGTAGTTGTAGATGTCGCGGCCGCTGGCAGCCCGTGCCGCGGGGGCGTTCCCCGGCTCAGCCATCGCCGCAGGCGATAACACGTCCGCCGGCCGGCAGGCGGCGAGCAGACAGGCCGTCAGGAGCGCAGTCAGCCCGCGCATCTCAGTTTCCCTTGCGCGCGGCTTCCTTCGGCGCCGGCCGGATGTACTGGCGGAAGACGAACTCCGCCACGTCGGCGATCTCCTGGTCCGTGAGCACCTTGCTCCATGCCGGCATTTCGGTGCCGAGCTTGCCCATGGAGATGGTGGCGAAGAGGATCGGACGATTGAGCACGGCGCGGGAGGCGTCGTCGAGGAAGTTCTTCGGCTTCGGCTTGATGAAGTAGGCGCGCGGTCCCTTGCCGTCGCCTTTCTCGCCGTGACAGGTGGCGCAGTTGGCCATGTAGAACTTCTCGCCGCGCGCGTAGCGACCCTGCAGGCCGCGTGGCAGCGGCTGCGCCATGTCCGCCTTGCCGGAGGCAGTGGCCTGCGCCGCCGGTGCGGCCGCTTCCTTGCGTCCCGTATGCGCGCGCGTGCCGGAAACCAGCTCCGGCGAGCTTTGCATGAGTACCTCGCGCACGTAGTCGACCACCGCCTCGATGTCGGGCGCCGACAGCCGCGAGGAGAAGGCGGCCATGGCCGTGCCCTTGCGCCCGTGCATGACGGCATCGACCATGCGTTCGCGCGTCAGCTCGGTGCGCGAGACCTGCGCGGTGAAGTTGCGCGCCGGCTGGCCGCTGCCGCCGTGGGCGACGCCGCCCTGGCCGCGATCGCCATGGCAGACCGAGCAGTTGTGCCCGTAGAGGGAGCGTCCGCGCGCCAGGCGCGGGTCGGTGGCGACGCGGCCGAACGTGTTGCGCACGAAATCGACCACTGCCGCCACTTCTGCGTCGTTGAGCTGGGTTTTCCAGCCGACCATGGCCGTGCCGGGCTTGCCATTGCGAACGATTTCGATCATGGCCTCGGTGGGCATGAGGGGCGGCTGGGTGAAATCCTTCGGCGGCGGCACCAGGCTGCCGCGCGCGCGGCTCTTGCCGTCGCCGCGGTCGCCGTGGCAGACCGAGCAATAGTTGTGATAGAGCACATCGGCCTTGATGCCGGACGCGCCTGCGGCCGGACTCGGATCCGCCGCTGCGGCGATCGGCGCCTGCCAGACAGTAAACAATAGAGCCGCCGCGAGCAGCCGCGCGCAGGTCTCGAAAGGGGTCGAAGGTGTCATGGCGGAATCGTCGGATCTGAACTTGCCGGCGATGGATGCAAGTTTCAGGCCGACAGATCGAGGGCCATTGTTGACTGGCACACAGGTTGCTAAATGCACGGCAGAACGGCCGTATTCGGCACGTGAGCACCTAGACGCAAGCTCGATGCAGTGCGGCGCGAGTCCTGCGGCGGAAAAAATTCTTGAAACTGGGAAAGGAAAAAATGGCTGGCGAGCGTTGCGCAGTCCTGCCCCCGCTGGCAAAGCAGGATGAAAAGTGAGTGTCTGGAGACGAGGAATCCGATGCGTATGCGCGAGCCTGGCGGCAGCCTGCATTCCCCCGGGTGCGTTCGGCGATGTCCGGCAGACGCCGCACAACATGGTGCATGGCGGACGGCTGGTCGAGCCGGGCGACGTCTGCGTCTTCTGCCACACGCCGGTCATCGGTACGGGACCGCCGCCGCGCGGCCCGGCCTGGCAGCCGCAACTCGGAGGTGACCATGTATTCAGCCTGTACGACGACATCGGGCGGCGCGGCGAGGGCGGCCCGCCCGTGGTCGGCTCGCAGTCGATCGCCTGCCTGTCCTGCCATGACGCCAATCAGGCCTTGTCGATCACCATGCGCTTGAGTTTCGACCATCCCTTCGGCGTGCCCTATCGCGGTTATGACCGCCTGCACCTGTCGCAGCCCGATGGCGGCCCGCGCCGGCCCGGCGGCCGCGAAATGCCCTTTGTCGAAGCCAAACGCCTCATGAATCTGCTGGATTTCCGGCTGCCGAGCTGGGGCTTGGTCGAAAACCGGACGGTTTGGTGGGTGCCGGTGACGCCGGGCTCAATGCGGCGCAGTCGCGCCGACCTGCCGTTGTACCTGCGCAAGGACAGCATCACCGGCGAGGAGCGGCCATTCATCGAGTGCAGCAGTTGCCATGACCCGCACAACGCCAACCGGCTCTTCCTGCGCATCAACAACGACGGCAGCCAGCTTTGCCTGGCCTGCCACGAAAAATAGACGGCCGCACTGTTTCTTCCGGAGGCGACATGAATAACCGCATTTCCTTCATACGCAAGGTCGCCGTGCCGGCGACACTGACTTTTCTGGCGCTCCTCCTCGCCTCCTGCGCGCAGGTGCCCGATGGCAGCCTCAAGCAGAAGGAGTCCAAGGCGCTGATATTCCCGCCGCCGCCCGACGAGCCGCGCTTTGTCTACGAGCGGACGATCTACGGCAGCGGCGACGTCGTGAGCGGTGATGGGGATTCGGTGCTCAAGGAAATCCTCACCGGCCAGTCGCGCCGCTCGGAGCCGCTGATCAAGCCGTATGCCGTGGCGGTGCACCGCGGCCGCATCTTCGTCTCGGATTCGGCCGACCGATTCGTCAAGGCCTATGACGTTCCCGAGGGCCGCGCCTTCAAGATCGGCGACGACGACAACGGTCGCCTGGTCAAGCCGCTCGGACTCGATGTCGATGCCGAGGGCAACCTCTACATCGCCGACGCGACAGCCAAGTCGATCCTCGTCTACGACCGCGACGGCCGCTATCTGCGCAAGCTGGCCGGGCCGAACTACTTCGACCGGCTCTCCAGCGTGACGGTGGACCGCAAGGGCGAGCGCGTCTACGTCGTCGACATCGGCGGAGTGGCCTCGGAGCAGCATCGCGTGCGCGTGTTCGACGCGCAAAGCGGCAAGCATCTCTACGATTTCGGCAAGCGCGGCAAGGGGCCGGGCGAATTCAACCTGCCGCGCGATGCCGCCATCGGCCGGGATGGCCAGATCTATGTCGTCGACGGCGGCAATTTTCGCGTGCAGGTGTTCGACGCCAACGGCAAGTACCTGCAGGCCTTCGGCAGTGTCGGCAAGCAGCTCGGCAATTTCGCGCGCCCGAAGGAGGTTGCCACCGACCGCGAGGGCAACGTCTACGTTATCGATTCCGCCTTCGGCAATTTCCAGATATTCAACCCGGACGGCGAGCTGCTGATGTTCATCGGCGACCGCTCGGAGCAGGACGGTCCGGCGCGCTACATGCTGCCCTCCGGCATCTACGTGGACGAGGACGGCCGCATCTATGCCGTCGACCAGTGGTTCCGCAAGATCGACGTGTTCCGCCCGTACAACATGAAGCACACGGACGGCTGGCTCGGCAAGCGGCCCGTCGCGCGCAAATAGGCTTTCCCCTTCCTGCATCCGGGAAGCTTCTCATCCGTGGATGGGAAATTCCCGGACATGACAAACGGAAACTCGGCATTCCTTCTTTCGGGAATGCAATAACCCCTTGCAAATAAATGGCTTGTGCGGCAGATGCAAGCCGGACAGCGGAGTGGCATGCAAGCTGCTTAGTCGTGTGCGGGTCATGGCGCTTTCGGCGTCATGGAATTCAAGGTTGCATATAACGTGGGGGATACCATGGCATTGCACACACACATCACAGGGGGCCTGCTGAGACTGGCGTCGGTTTCGGCGCTGCTGTTCGGCCTGATCGGGTTGAGCCAGCCCGTACTGGCGGGCATCGCGACGACCAAGCACAATCTGAGCACCGGATCGACGGCCACCAACCGGGTCACGGCCGGCACGGACGAGATCTGCGTCTTCTGCCACACGCCGCACGCCGCCGACACGACGGCGCCGGTGCCATTGTGGAACAAGCGCCTGTCGACCGGGGCGACCTACACCACCTACGCGAGCCTGAACTCGAGCACCATCGACGGCGAGATCCTGCCGACGGGCTCCATCTCGCTCGCCTGCCTGTCCTGCCATGACGGCACGCAGGCCATGGACAACATCATCAACGCCCCCGGCTCCGGCGGCTACGACGCCACCGGCGGCGGCCCCAACGGTCTTGGCTACACCTGGACCGGCAACGTCACCGCGGCGGGCATGATGACGAACCTGCCCACCACGCTCGCCATGCTCGGCACCGACCTGTCCAACGACCATCCGATCGGCATCCGCTATTGCGGTGGCGGCCAGTCTACCGCGACGCCGTCAGGCGCCTGCGTGGATGCGGACTTCGTGGCGCCGAGCAATGCCGTCATCAACAGCAACCAGGTCTGGTGGGTCGACACCACGGGCGGCACGGCCAGCCGCGAGAAGACGGACATGATCCTCTACACGCGCGCCTTCACCGGGGCCACGGGTCCCTCCGTCGAGTGCGCCAGCTGCCACGATCCGCACACCTCGGTGAACCCGACGTTCCTGCGCATCTCGAATGCCGGCAGCGGGGTGTGTCTCGCCTGCCACGTGAAGTAAGCACGACGATCGTGTTGCACGCGGGCCAGGCGCGCAGTCTGGCCCGCTGTTTTTTCGAGGAGGACATCGCGATGGACGGAAGGAAAGCAATGCGGCGTCGCGGCGCCGTCACCCTGTTGTGCGCATTCCTCGCCGCGGCCGCCTTCCCGGTGCTGGCGGATGCCGCGCAGGAACCGGCGACGTCCCAGCACGGACCGGCGGCCTTCGCGACGATCAACGGCAAGGCTGTCGCCATGCAGGAATTCGAGACCGCCTTCATCGCGGCCGTGCGGCAGAAGTTCTATCACGGCAAGATTCCCGATGGCCAACTGGAGGTCGTGCGCCAGGAAGTCGCCGATCGCATCATCGTCGGCACGCTGCTGCGTCAGGAGGCCGAGCGGCGCGGTCTCGTGCCGGAAGCGGCCCGCGTCGACGAGGCCATCGCCGTCTACGAGGGGCGCTATGCCGCCTCGCCGATGTGGCAGCAGAACCGCGAGCGGCTGCTGCCCGGGCTGCGCGATCAGATCGGCCAGCAGAATGTCATGGAACAGCTCGAGCGCAGCGTACGTGCCGTCCCCAATCCGGGCGATGACGAAGTTCGCGCGTTTTATGCGGCTAAAACGGAACTCTTCACGGAACCGGAAAAGCTCCGCCTGTCGGTGATCCTGCTCAAGGTCGATCCGTCGTCCCCGAAGCTGGTCTGGGACAAGGCGCGCGAGGAGGCCGAGACGATCCGCGGCCGCATCCGCGCCGGCACGCCGTTCGGCGAGCTGGCCCGTGTGCACTCCGCCGACGATTCGTCCGCAAAGGGCGGCGACATGGGCTACCTGCATCGCGGCATGCTGCCCGAGGTCCTGCAAGAAAAGATCGACCAGTACCAGGTCGGCGTCGTGCCCGAGCCGGTCACCCTGCTCGAAGGCGTGGCGCTGATTCGCGTCGAGGACAAGGTGCCGGCGAAGCCGCGCACCTTCGATGAGGTTGCGGGCCGCGCACGGGATTTGCTACGGCGTGAACGTGAAGACAAGGCCTGGAACGATTTCATCGCATCCTTGCGCGCCAAGGCGGATATCCGCATGGCGGCCGGCACGGTCAGGGACGGCACGTCCCGCTAGCGCGCAGCCTGTCGTCTGCGCGGGCAGGGCGAGCGCGTACGGGGAGTCCCGTGCGTGAGAAACCCCGATCCCTTCCGGCGCTGCTGCTGATCTTCTGGGCGACGGCGCTGCTGCCGGCATCGGTCGCGCGCGCCGAGCAGGACGCGGGTGCGGCAGCCGGAGATGTCGCGCAGGAGGGCGATGCGGCGCCGGCGGAAGGCACGCTGCAGGGGCTGCGCTGGGAGCTCGCGCCGCTGCGCTGGGGCGGCACGCTGGGCAATGTCTTCCGCTGGGCGCGCGCCGACGGTCAGCCGGACCGTTACGAGGTCGTGCAGTCGGCCAGCCTGCGCGGTGCCAGTTACATCTGGCAACCCTGGTTCGCGCAAGTCAGCGGCAGTGTCGGCTTCGTCACGAGCAAGATGACGGTGAGCGGCCCGAACACGCTGCCCGGGGACACGGGCGGGCGCATCACCAATCCCACCGGCAACGGCAACCTGGCGCTGTTTCCGCTCAGCCGCTTTCCCTTCACGGCCTATTTCGACCTGTCGGATTCGCGCAACAGCGCGACCCTGACGCGCAACGACTACACGACCAGCCGCTTCGGCGTGCGCCAGAGCTATCGCACCGAATCCGGCAACACCCAGATGTCGGCCAGCTACGATCGCAGCGCGATCGAGTCGACGTTCTACGGCAAGGACACGGTCAACGCGCTCAACGGCACGATGAGCACGGTCTTCAACAACCACAGGCTGGAACTCACCGGCCAGCATACGAAGACGACTCGGACATTCGGCGGCGAGGGCTCGCAGTTCGGCTACCTGCTGGCCCGCCACACGCTGCGCCCGGACGAATACTTCAGCCTCGAGTCCTTCGCCAGCCTGAGCAACTCGGATATCCGCTACAACAACCTCGGCATCATCAATCGCAACCAGGCGCGCTATCTGCAGGCCAACAGCTTCGCCACCTGGCGCCCGGAGGCGGACTGGCCGGTCTATGTCACGGGCGGCGCCCGCTATCTGTCCTATGTGACCGACTACGGCCTGGGCCAGACGGACAGCCAGTCGGTCTCGGCCAACATCGGCGCCACCGTGAACTATTCGCCGAACCTGACGCTCACCGGCGCGGCGACGATCGCCTCGCTGAATGCCAGGACCAGCGGCTACAACGGCATGGTCACCACGCAAAGCGCCGGCGCCAATTACGTCAGCAACCCGATCCAGCTGGGCGGCTTCAATTACTACTGGAATGCCGGCGGCACGATCTCCAACCAGACCGGCCTCGACTCGGGCAGCGGCATTGCGGCCTACCTGCAGTTCGGGCACAGCGTGAGCCGCGACATTCCGCTGTGGACGGGGGCCAGCTCCCTCTTCGCCAGCCAGAGCGCCTATGTGAGCACGAGCGCGCAGTTCGGGCAGTCCACCACCCTGGTGCACAACCTGGGCCTGTCCTATCGCGTCAATCCGACCGATGTCCTCTCCGGTTTCGCCAGTGTGAACTTCTCCGACACGCGCACGAGCGGGGAAAACGAGACCGAATACCAGAACGTCATGGGACAGATCAACGGCCAGTGGCAGATCTCGCCCCGCTCCTCGTTCAGCGCCAACCTTTCGCTGCAGTGGAACCGCCAGGGCACGGTGGCCGGCGTCCTGCCCGGCACCACGCTGCCCGGACAGGACACCTTCACCGCCTATGGCAATGCCAGCTACCAGCATACGCGCGCCTTCGGCATTCCCGGGCTGCGCTACCTGGCCCTGTACACCATCAACACGCTGAAGTACGACGCCCGCCTCTACGGCGACTTCACGGCGGAGCCGCGGCTCTTCGGCCAGTCCCTCGAGCAGCGGCTCGACTGGCGCTTCGGCCGGCTCGACATGCGACTGTCGACCATCTTCGCGCAGCAGAACGATGGCAAGAAAAATGCTCTGATCTTTTTCGAAACGCGCCGCGAGTTCGGAACCTTCTGATCCATAGAGGAATATCGCGATGCGGGAAAAGTTGTTTCCTGAATTCGAGAATGCGGTTCATGGAGTGGGAATGAGAATGCGAAAAACTCTCGGGCTGGGCCTGTGGCTCGGTGTCGTGCTGGCCGTGGTGGCGCTGCTGTTCCTCGATGTGAAGGAGGCCCAGGCCGAATACGGCGACGTGGTGATGAACAACCATTCGGACAAGTCGGGCGTGCGCCCCGTCATCTTTCCTCACTGGTTCCATCGCCTGCGCTTTCGCTGCAAGGTCTGCCATGCCGACCTCGGCTTCGAGTTCAAGGCCGGCGGCAACCAGATCGACATGCTGAAGATCATCGATGGCCAGTTCTGCGGCGCCTGCCACAACGGCGAGATCGCCTGGCCGGTGGACAACTGCAACCTTTGCCATTCGGCCAAGCCGGGCACGCCGACCCAGGTGCACGAGAGCACGATCCAGAAGCTGGCCATTCCCGCCGACGCGCCGGGTGCGAAGAAATAGGTGCCGCATGACACGCAATCGAATCCATATCCTTTTCCTGTTCGTGCTGTTCATGCCGGCGCTCGCCCTCGCGCAGGGGAGCGGCAAGGCGGTCTACGACAAGGCCTGCGCCCTGTGCCACGGCACCGGGCTGGCCGGCGCGCCGCGTTTCGGCAATGCCGCCGACTGGCAGGCGCGCCTGGCGGGCGGCACGGCCAGGCTTTACCAGAGCGCCCTCAAGGGCACCAGCAAGGGCATGCCGGCAAAGGGGGGCAACCTTTCGCTGTCGGATGCGGAGGTGAAAAGCGCCGTCGATTTCATGCTCTCGCGCGTCAGCGTGAAGGAGGCCGCCAAGCCCGCCGCTGCGAAGAGCGAGAGCAAGCCGGAGGCGAAGCCGGAGAACCGGCCGGAACCGGCGGCGACGGCGGCAGCGCCCGCGGCATCCGCACCCGTGGCGCCGATGGCAACGGTGGCCGCGCCGGCGACGGGCGCCGACGTGAATGCCTTCAACCGTCTGCTGCGACCCCTGGGCAAACGCCATGCGGCGCCGGCCGAGGACGGCATTCACGACCCGGCCAACGACGGCACGCATGCGCTGCAGCCGCCGCTGGAGGCCTATGCCGGACTGCCGCGCAGCAACGTCGGCGCGCGCATCGACTGGGTGGCGGCCCTGACCAGCAAGAAGATCGCGCCGCGCTGGGATCGCACGGACGTCAAGGCGGAGCCGGTCGCCATGGACCTCAACATCGTGCGCGAGGTGAAGGGCTCGATGCCGGACGTGGTCTACCCGCACAAGCAGCATACCGAGTGGCTGGACTGCTCGAACTGCCATCCGGCGATCTTCGTGCCGCAGAAGGGCGCCAACCAGATCAGCATGGCTTCCATCCTGCTTGGCCAGAAGTGCGGGGTGTGCCACGGCAAGGTCGCTTTCCCCGTTTCCGAATGCCGGCTTTGCCATTCAAAGAAGAAGGATCTGCCGGCGCCGTCCAGCGCGCAGGCGGCCGGAGCCAAGTAGGCCATGCGCGGAGGCGGGGCGGCCCTGTCGATGCTGTGCCTGGCGCTGACCGTCCAGGCGCAACCGACCGCGCGCCCGCAGCCTGCGGAAGCGCCGCAATCATTGCGCCAGAGGCAGGCGCTGATCAATACCCTGCTGGGCGACTCGCCGGCCGCGCACCGCATCGAGACCAGCCAGAACGCGGAGGCGAAGCGGCACTATGCCCAGGCCAAGGACCTTTCGGCGCAGGCGGCAGCGGCCGCCGCCGCCGGGGAGTTCGCGCAGGCGGAGAAGCTGCTCAACGAATCGATGTGGCAGATCGGCCGCGCGCGCCAGCTGGTGCCGGACAACATGGCGCGCGCCATCGGCTCGCGCGTGCGCTACGCCCAGTTGCAGAGCAGCATCGATTCCCTCCTGGCGTCCTACCGGCGCCACGGCGAGCGCGGTGGCCGCGACGAGTCGGCGAAGCAGCACTTCGAGCAGGACATGGCCCAGGTGCAGGCGCAGGTCGACAAGGCGCGCGATCATGCCACGGCCGAGCACATGGTCGACGCCGTGCGCGCGCTGGAGCGGGCGGAGCAGGTCCTGCTGCGCGGTCTCAACCGCGTGCTGGGCGCGGCGACGCTGGACTATGCGCAAAGCTTCGAGACGCCGGCACAGGAATACACCTTCGAACTGGAGCGCAACCGCAGCTATCGCGAACTGGTGCCGGTGGCGCTGGACGAACTGAAGCCCTCGCCGGATGCCCGTTCGCTCATCGAACGCTACGTCGAGCAGAACCGGCTCGCGCTGCAGGATTCGGGACGACAGGCGGAGCGGGGCGACCATGCCGCGGCCCTCAAGGCGCTGCTGGCCGGTACCGGCGCCCTGCAACGGGCGCTGAGCGCCGCGGGCCTGGTCATGCCCCAGGAAACCAAGTAAGAGGAGAAATGCCATGAAACACATCGGATGGCTGCTGCTGGCGGGATGCTGCCTGCAGGCCGCGGCGCAAAGTCAGCCCCCGGACAGCGCCGCCACGCGCCTGGCCACCTCCGCGGGCGGGCCGGTCGACCGCACGCAGCTCGAGCTGCGGCTGGAGGCAGTGGGCAAGCTGCTGGAGAGCTCGTCCGCGGCGCGGCAAGTGGAGGCGAGCGGCGATGCGCGCGCGAAGGAGAAGCGGGACAAGGCGCGCGACATTCACAAGCGCGCGCTCGAGGCCTACCGCGGCGGCGATCTGGCAACCTCGTCGCGCCTGCTGCCCGAGGCCTCGGTGCTCATGTTCGAGGCCGTGCGACTGGCCGCGCCGGAACAGGTGACGGCGGAAAAGGCACGCCACGACTTCAACGCGCGCCAGGAAAGCGTCAAGTCGCTCCTGGCCGCCTATGGCCGCATCGCCTCGGAGAAGCGCGATGCGCGCGCCGGCGAGACGACGCGCGCCATCGAGTCGAGCCTGGCGGAGGCGAAGCAGCTGGGCGAGGGCGGTCGCTATGTCGAGGGGCGCGCCGTGCTCGACCGCGCCTACCTCGTCGCCAAGGCGGCCATCGGCTCGGTCAGGCAGGGCGACACCCTGGTGCGCTCGCTCAACTTCGCCAGCAAGGAAGAGGAATACGCCTACGAGCTCGATCGCAACGACACACACCGCATGCTGATCAAGGTGCTGCTCGACGAGAAGCGCGGCGCGGCCGACGTCGAGCGGATGGTGAAGGGTTATGTCGACAAGGCGGGTGAGCTGCGGCAGCAGGCGGAAGCCGCCGCCGCGGGCAAGGACTGGACGGGCGGCATCCGCCTGCTCGAGGCGTCCACCGCCGAACTGGTGCGGGCGATTCGCAATGCCGGGATCTATATTCCCGGCTGAACGGCTGGCGTTCGTGCTCGCGGCCTGGCTTGTCGCGGGAACGGCGCTGGCGCGGGACTGGCTGCCGCTGGCCAAGGACGGCGTGCATGATCCGAAAAGCCCCGCCGTCCGGCAGTTGCAGGAGCCGCGCGACGCCCTGTCGGTGCTGCCGGCGGACACGACGGGGAACATGGTGCGCTGGGTCGAGGCGCTGGAGAAGGGCGCGATCGAACCGCGCGCCAGCATCCGGCCCGGCACCAAGGTGCAGATTCTCGACCAGGACATCCTGATGAGCCTGAAGGGCGGCATGCCGATCGTGCGCTTTCCGCACCGCCAGCACACCCTCTGGCTGGATTGCTCGAACTGCCACGAGCAGTTGTTCAAGTCGCAGACCGGCGCCAACAAGCTGTCGATGTTCCAGATACTGCAGGGCGAGCAGTGCGGGGTATGCCACGGCGCCGTGGCCTTCCCGCTGACCGAGTGCAACCGCTGCCACAGCGTGCCGCGGCCGAACGGGCGGGCCCTGTCGCCCGCCGCGCCCCTGCCGCCCCATGCGAAGACAGGTGCGAAATGATGCTGCGCCTTGCGGCGGCGGCCGCCATCCTGGCGGCGCTCGGGCTGGCGGCGGTGCCGGAGGCCTCGGGCGAGTACGGCGACGTGGTGCTGAACAAGCGCTCGCAGAAAGAGGGGCTGCGGCCGGTCGTGTTTTCTCACTGGTTCCATCGCATCCGGTTCCGCTGCAAGGTGTGCCACCATGAACTGGGATTCAAGATGCGTGTGGGTTCGAACGACGTACTGATGGCGGACATCATCGATGGAAAATTTTGCGGCATGTGTCACAACGGCGACATCGCCTGGGGCCCGGACCGGTGCGATCTCTGTCATTCCGGCAAGCCGGGCCTGCCCTCGGGGATCTATGGCGGCCATGAGACATCGGGTCCGGGCCGCTGGTAGGTGGCTGGCGGGCCTGCTGGCCGCTGCCTGGCTCGGACAGGCGGCGCCGGTTGCATCGGCCGAGCTGATCGTGCCGATGCAGATCCTCACCCACGGACGCCTTGCCGATCGCGTCGACCCCAACGGCATGCCGATGCCCGGCTCGCTGCAGCGCTTCGTCAACTTCGTCCATCCGGTTGCCGTGGCGGCGCGCGGGCAGGACGTGTACGTGGCCGACGGCGGCACGCGCAGGGTGTACCGCTTCGATCTCTCCATGCAGGTGTTGAGCGTCGTGCCCGGCGTGGAGGCGGCGCCCGGCATCCGCATGCAGGCCGCCCCGGACCAGTCGCTGCTGGTGCTCAATCCGGCGCGTTCGGCCATCGTGCGCATCGGCCGCGGCGGAAGGCTTCTGCAGACCCTCTCCGACAGCATCGTCACGGCGCGCTGGAGCGAGTTCGCCGCCGACGAGAGTGGCGCCCGGCTGGTGGCGACCGACAATGCCAACCAGCGCGTCGTCTCCCTGCAGTCCCTCGCCGGCACGGTGCCGCCGCTGACCACGGCCGGCGAGAGCGACGGCACGCTGGTGGCGCCCGGCGCCGTGGCCTTCGTCGGTCGCGCAGTGCTGGTCGCCGATGCCGCCTGCCACTGCATCATCGAGCTGGACGAGGGCGGCCGTGCGCTCCGGAAGTTCGGCGGCGAGACACTCAAGCAGCCGCGCGCGATGGGCGTGGACCGCTACGGACGGATTTTCGTGCTCGACGGATTCGATCGCGCCGTGCATGTCTTCCAGGGCGGGCAGCTGCTGGAGAGCTACGACGCGACGCGCCTGCGTCTGGTCGGGCCGCTGGCACTGGCGGTGGACGGCAGCTGGCTTTACATCGCCGACGGCCCCGGTGCCCGCATCGGCGTCTTCCGGCTCAGTCCGCCCGAGGCGGCAAGGCAGTGAGATCGGCGCGCCTCGTGGCCGGGATGCTGTGCCTTGCCGCCGCGGCGGGCTGCGCCACCGCGCCGGAGGACCGGCCGGTGCTGCGCTACGGCATCGGTGAATCGGCCGAGACGCGCCGGCTGGTGTGGCCGCCAGTCAAGGACGACGAGGTGCCGCGCTACCTCTATGCCGGCCAGCTCACCGGGGAGGAGAACTTCCAGGCCAGGAAGAAGGAGGACGAGACGCCCGGACTGGGCGACCTGTTGCGCTGGCTGGCCGGCGTGATCGTCGGCGAGGCGGCGCCGGTGGTGCTGCAGCGGCCGCAGTCCGGCATCACCGACGAGGCGGGGCGCATCCTGGTGACCGACATGAGCCGGCAAGCGGTGTTCGTCTTCGACGAGCAGGCGGGCCGCCTCGACGTCTGGGACAAGGCCGAGGGCCAGTTCAATTTCGTTTCGCCGGCAGGCATCGTTCTTGCACCCGACGGGCAGGTGTGGGTGGCCGATGCGGAGCTCGGCTTCATCGCCCGGCTCGATCGACGCGGCAACACGCTGCCGGGCCTGGGGCGGGGGCAGTTGATCCGGCCGACCGGCCTCGCGCTCGATGCGGCGGGCGGGCGGCTCTACGTGGCCGACACGCATGGGCACGACATCAAGGTGTTCGGCCTCGACGGCCGCCTGCTCGCCACGCTGGGGCGGCGTGGCGACGGGCCGGGGGAATTCAGCTACCCGACCCATCTCGCTTTTGCGCGCGGGCGGCTGTATGTGGCCGACACGATGAATGCGCGCGTGCAGGTGCTCGACGCCGCGACGGGCCGGCCGCTGCGCAGCATCGGCGACCGCGGCATGTATGTGGGCAATCTGGTGCGGCCCAAGGGCGTGGCGACGGACAGCGAAGGCAACGTGTATGTGGTCGAGTCATATCACGATCATTTGCTGGTATTCAACGAGCGGGGGGAATTCCTGATGCCGATCGGCGGCCTGGGCAAGGAGATCGGCCAGTTCTATCTGCCTGCCGGCGTGTGGACGGATGCGCGCAACCGCGTCTTCGTCGCCGACATGTTCAACGGGCGCATCGCGGTGTTCCAGTTCCTCGGCGGGGGCAGCGAGAGTGGCGGCGAATAGGGCGAGGGCAGGCCTGTGGGCACTGGCGCTGGCCATGCTGCTGGCGGCGGGCAGCGTTACGGCCTCGCGCATCGCCGACGTGCGCAACACCAAGCACAATCTCTCCTCCAGCGGCCCCGGCACGGTGAAAGCCACCAGCGAAACGCAGGTCTGCGTGTTCTGCCACACGCCGCACGGCGCCACGCCGGGCGTCACGCCGCTGTGGAACCGCGCCCTGTCGAACCAGACCTACACGCCCTACACCTCGTCCTCGCTCGACGCCAACGCCATCCAGGGCACGCTGAACCAGCCCGGCGGCAGCTCCAAGCTGTGCCTGTCCTGCCATGACGGCACGCTCGCCATCGGCAACGTCAATGTGCTCAACGGCCAGGGCTCGGCCACCAGTCAGGGCACGCAGTCGATCGCCGTGGGCGGCACCGGCGCCGGCGGCGTCATGCCCTCCGGCAGCGGCGACACGAGCGGCTTCACGCGCAAGCTGGGCATCGACCTGGGCAACGACCATCCGATCTCGGTCACTTACACCGCCGCCCTGGCCACGCGCGACGGCGAGCTGCGCAACGTCGATGCCAACCAGAAATGGCCGGCCGGCAGCGGCACCACCATCGGCGTGCGCAGCTCCGGCTACAAGCCGAAGGCGCCGCTCGAACCGACCGGCGCCGGCAACCTAGGCCAGGTGCAGTGCGCCACCTGCCACGACCCGCACATCCGCGAGACGGACGCAGCCAAGGGCAACCAGAAGTTCCTGCGCCTGAACCGCTTCCAGGAAGGCACGCCGACCAACAGCTACAACGAGACCGACGACATCGTCTGCCTCGCCTGTCACGACAAGAACCTGGGCAGCGGCACCTGGGCCTATTCGGCCCATGCCAATCCGCTCGTGGCGACCCAGACCTATCAGGCCGCGGCGGGCACGCAGCGCGAATTCCCGGCCAACCTGCCGGTGTGGAAGGCGGCCTGCCTCAACTGCCACGACACGCACACCGTGCAGGGCGCGCGACGCCTGCTGCGCGAGGGAACGGACAGCGCCGTGACGCCGAAGCAGGGCGGCAATGCGGCACTGGAGGAGACCTGCTACCAGTGCCACGACGGCACGACGACCGTCATCAATTCGGTCGCCACCGTGCCCAACATCAAGCAGGACTTCACCGCGACCCGCCACATGCCGATCCGTTCGGCCGAGCAGCTGGCGGGCAGCGAGGTGCACGACATCGGCGGCAACTTCACCGACGGTGCCTTTGTCGATTGCAGCACCACTACCAACAAGTGCGGCAAGGATTTCATCGAGCAGCGCACGAAGCTCGGCGTCGGCAACCTCAACAACCGCCACGCCGAATGCACCGACTGCCACAATCCGCACCGCGTCGTGAAGTTCCGCGATTTCCGCGGCAACCCGCCGGGCACCCTGTCCGGCGCGGCCGATGCCGGCGGCACGCACCGCCACGACGACGTGGCCGGCTACACCCACAGCAACATCGCCTCGGGCGTGCTGCGCGGCGCCTGGGGCGTCGAGCCGGTGTATGGCAACGCCTCTTTCCACAATCTGCCCACCGGCTACATCGTCAAGCGCGGCGATCCCGGCCTCAGCACCGATTCGACCGTGGCGGCACCGCACGTGACGCGCGAGTACCAGATCTGCTTGAAGTGCCATTCCGACTACGGCTATTCGGACAACAACACCTATCCCACCGGCAACCGGCCGCTGCTCGGCGCGACCGCCAGCCTGACGCCGGCCGGCACCAACAACCTGCAGCAGTACACCAACCAGGCCAAGGAGTTCCAGGCGCCGGTGTCGCACAAGGGCGAGGGCATCAGCGTCGGCACCACGGGCGGCGCGGCCGCCGCCTACAACGCCAACAACCACCGCTCCTGGCACCCGGTGATGGACGACACCGGCCGCAGCGGCACGGTGCGCGGCAACGGCACCAACATCAGCGCCCGCTGGCGCCTGCCCTGGTCGAACGGCGTCGGCGCGCAGACCATGTATTGCAGCGACTGCCACGGCTCGAACGTGACCTCGCAGACCTCGGTCATCCCCGATGGCGGCGAGAACGGCAACGCCTGGGGCCCGCATGGCTCCGCCAACAATTTCGTCCTCAAGGGCACGTGGAACAACGCCACAGGCACGGGACAGCAGGCGACCGGGCTGTGCTTCAAGTGCCACGACTACAACTCCTATGCGACCAATTCCGGCAACCGCACCGGTTTCTACGACACCGGCGGCCGCGGCGACCTGCACAGCTATCACGCCAACAAGATCGGCCGCATGCGCTGCAACTGGTGCCATGTCGCCGTGCCGCACGGCTGGAAGAACAAGGCCTTCCTGGTCAACCTCAACGACGTCGGGCAGGAGGCCGGTCTTGCCGCCGGCACCCAGGTGCGTAACAACACCACCGCGGCCTACAACCAGGGGCCGTACTACATGAACGCCGTTCTCAAGGTGCGGAATTTTCGCGCCAGCGGCCAATGGGCCGAAAACGACTGCGGCTCGCCCGGCGCGCCGGGCAATGGCCAGAGCGGCCGCAACTGGATGCGCGACAGCAACGAGAACTGCAGCAACCCGCCGTGATGGACGCGCAGACCCTCGTCGCCGGCATGGAGGCGGGCAGCATCGGGCGACGCGCGCTGGTGCAGCTCGCCTCGCTCAGGCTGACCCTCGCCGTCATCGTTCTTCTGGCGGCGGGCGTCATCGCCGCCTACTTCCTGCACGGCGCGACGACCTGGCCGGTGGCGATCCCGCTGCTGCTGTTCGCCATCAATCTCGGTGCGGCCGTCGCCGTTCATCCCGCCTTCCGCAGGCAGGCGGCGCTGCTGGTGTTCCACCTGGCGCTGATCGCCATCGTCCTTCTCGTCGCGGCCGGGCGGCTGACCTATCTGAAGGGCCGCCTCGAACTCGCGCAGGGGGAAGCCTTCGCCGGCCGGCTGACGCAGGCCGAGCAGGGGCCGCTGCATTTCGGCCGCCTCGAACGCGCCGGCTTCGTCAACGATGGCTTTTCGATCCACTACGCGGCCGGCCTGCGGCGTGGCGCGACGCGCAATCATGTGAGCTGGACGGACGCGGGCGGCATGATGCGGAGCGCCGTGATCGGCGACAACGATCCGCTGCTGCGTGCCGGCTACCGTTTCTACACCTCCTTCAACAAGGGCTTCGCGCCGACTTTCCTCTGGCAGCCGAGGGGCGGCCGGCCCGAGATCGGCGCGGTGCACCTGCCGGCATACCCCTTGCATGAGTACCGCCAGGCGCAGGAATGGCAGCCGCCGGGAAGCGCCACCTCCCTCTGGATCATGCTGATGTTCGATGAAGTCGTTCTCGATATCGGGAAAGCCACGGAATTCCGCCTGCCGGAGACGCATTCCCTCGTGGTGCGGCTGAATGATGTGCGACACGAACTGCAGCCGGGCGATGCACTGCGCCTGCCCGACGGCGTGCTGACCTACCAGGGGCTGCGCAGCTGGATGGGCTACACGGTCTTTCACGACTTCACGCTGCCCTGGCTGCTCGCCGCCTGCGCACTGGCCGTGGCGAGCCTGGGCTGGCACTTCTGGTCGAAGTTCTCGGCGCGGCCATGGGATCGGTGATGCAGCAGGAACTGCTCGTCCTCTGGACCGCGCTGGTGATCTACGTCTGCGGCGGCTCGATCGCCGTCTTCGGCGCCGTGCTCGGCCGCCGCCCCGAGCGCACCGTGCTCGGCCTGCTGCTGGCCGGTCTGCTGCTGCACACCGCGTCCATCGTTTTGCGCTGGGAGCGTCTCGGCCACGGCCCCTTCGTGACGATGTTCGAGATCCTCTCCAGCAACGTCTGGAGCCTGCTGCTCGTCTTCGCCGTCGCCTACTGGCGCATCCGCGCCCTGCGCCCGGCCGCCGCCGTGGTGATGCCGGTGCTGTTCGTCATGATGGGCTGGCTGCTGATGACCAGCCCGGGCGAGGGCCACCTGCCGCCGACCTATCACACCGTCTGGCTCTACATCCACATCGGCTTCGGCAAGGTGTTCCTCGGCGCGGTGCTGGTGGCGGTCGGCATCGCCGGCATCGTCCTGCTGCGCGCCACCGCCTTCGGTGCCGCGCGGTTTGCCCGCCTGCCGGGCGATGCCCAGCTCGACGAGCTGGCTTTCCGCTTCATGGCCATCGGCCTCATCTTCGAGACGCTGATGCTGGTGGCGGGCGCCATCTGGGCGCAGGACGCCTGGGGGCGCTACTGGGCATGGGATCCGCTCGAGACCTGGGCCTTCCTCACCTGGCTGTGCCTGGCCTTCGCGCTGCACGCGCGCCTGGCCTTCAAGATCGCGCCGCGCACCGGCGCCTGGCTGATCCTCGCCGTGTTCGTCATCGCCTTCCTGACCTTCTTCGGCGTGCCTTTCGTGTCCACCTCGCCGCACAAGGGGGCGGTGTGAACGGCCTGATTGCCGCGGTGAAGGAGGCGCCGGCGGCAACGCGTCGCCTGGCGGCCGCCTGGTGGCTGCTTGCCCTGGTGGCCTTCGCGCTCTCGATGCTGGAAGCGGTCCTGCTGGTGGCGGCACGCCTGCCGTACAACGGCGGCCTGGCCTCCGGTGCCTTCTTCCGCACGGCGCTCGTGCTGCACGTCGATCTCGCCATCGTCGTCTGGTTTCTCTCCGCGGCGGCCGGCGTCTGGGTGCTTGCCGCCGCCGCCCGGCCGATCGGCTGGGCCGCTTTCGCACTGTCGGCGGTCGGCGTGCTGGCCATGCTGCTGGCGCCGCTCGCGGGCGACGCGCTGCCGCACCTGTACCACTACGTGCCGGTGATCGATCATCCGGCCTTTCTCGCCGGCCTCGGCTGGTTCACCGCCGGCGTCGCACTGACGGCGTTCCTGCCCATTGTTGCCGCCGACCGCGCGGTGTTGCGCCTGGCGCCGCCCTGGAAATGCGGCGCCCTGCTCAGCGCCGTCGCGGTGCTGGCGGCCCTGCTGGTGCTGCTGGCGAGCCTCCTCGCCGGCGGCTTCGTCGCCGACGCCCTCGGCCATGCCATCTGGGGCGCGGGCCATGCGGTGCAGTCGGCCCATGTGGTGCTGATGATGAGCGCCTGGCTGGCGCTGGGCGAAGAGGCGTTCGGCCGCGCCCCCTTGTCTGCGCGCGGCAGCCGGCTGTTGTTGTTGCTGGCGGCGGCGCCCGCGCTGGCCTGCCTCGTCGCCAGCCTGACGCATGTCCCCGGCGAGGGCGCCTTTCACGATGTGTTTGTGGACATCATGCGCTGGCTGTCGTGGCCGGCGGCGGTGGCGCTGGGCCTCGGCCTGCTCGTGCTGATGCTGCGTCGCCGTGCCGGGGAGACTGACTTTTCCGCGCGCGCGCCGCTCA
>Ga0233425_10005354_pt1 | contig 20350 bp, 15 predicted proteins | sample Watercolumn_Towu_2_FD_181712 | JGI IMG/M metagenome (GOLD analysis project Ga0233425, IMG submission 181712) | Freshwater microbial communities from Lake Towuti, South Sulawesi, Indonesia - Watercolumn_Towuti2014_140_MG | ecosystem: Environmental > Aquatic > Freshwater > Lake | place... | reverse complement strand
AAGCGGCCGGCGGCCAAGGCGAGGTCCACGCCGAACCGCTGCCGCGCGCCGGCCGCCATCGCCTCGACCACCTCGCGGCTGCCGGGCGCGTGCCGCTCGAGCAGTTCGGCCGCAATGCCCAGCGGGCCTTTGAGTGCCTCGGCGCTGGCCGCCACCAGTCCGCCGCGGAATACGGCGTCGGACTCGGGCACCGCGCCGAGCCACTCGCTGACCAGTCCGGCAGTGCCCCATTCGGCCACGGCCAGCGTCTTCTTCTGCTGCCGCAGGAGCCGCACCACGGCGTGCTCCAACTCGTCGTCGTCCTCGCCGAAGACGAGGTTGCCGAGGCGCTCGCGGATCGTGGCAATGGCCGGCTGCATGTCGACGAAGCACTCGGCCTCGGTCGTCCCTTCGCCGGAGAGGCGGAAGATGATCGACGTCTGGCTGGCCGTGATGCCGATGGCCGGCCTCCGGCTCCGCAAGAAACCCTCGGGCAGCATGGCTTCCATCTGGCTCTCGCCCGCGCCAAAGCACTTGATGAGCTTGCGGCGGATGAGCCGTTTGCCCGCGCCGAATTGCCGCAGGCGCGCCGCAACCGAGTCGTGCCACATTTCCTTCATTTCGGCCGGTACGCCGGGCAGGCAAACGACGCGGCACACCTGGCCGTTGGGCCGCGGGGCATCCAGCTCAATGCCCGGGGCGGTGCCGTTGGGGTTCCGCACCACGCGGCTCCCTTCGGGAAACTCGGCCTGCACTTCGTTGCTCTTGGGCATTGGCCGCTTGCGACGGGCAAACATCTGCCGGATGTGCTCCAACGCCTGCTGATCAGTCACGAGTTTGCGGCCGACAGCCTTGGCCAGCGCCGGGCGGGTCAGATCGTCGGCCGTCGGGCCGAGTCCGCCCGTGGCGATGACGATGTCGGACCGCGCGACGGCCAGCCGGAACGTGTCGGCCAGCGGGTCGATCTCGTCGCCTACCGAGGTGTGATAGAGGACGTGGACGCCCAACTCTTCGAGCCGGGCACTGAGCCACGGGGAGTTGGTGTCGACGATCTGTCCGCTGACGATCTCGTCGCCGATGGGGAGGATTTCTGCGTGCATCATTCACCGTGTATCAACGAACCGGTGCAGCAGTGCAACTGCCGCCCCAACAGGATACACGACGAATGCGTCGGGTGCCACTGGCGTTAGGATCGGCGAATCAACAAGCGTACTCATCTCGCTCCGCGAGATGCCTCCCATCTCGCGGAGCGAGATGAGTACGTTGCGGCGGAAGCCGACACTTATTGTCTTGCCGGTCCTTAGTGACCCGCGCGCTGCAACTGATCCACCAGATCGCCGAGCTGGCCGTGGACCTCGTCGGTGGCGCGGACGACGATCGACAGCCCGGGGCGCCAGTACTTGATCGAGCCGGGGCCTCCGTTGACGTCCCAGGTGTGCGGGGCGATGACGGCCTGGATGAGGTCGACGAGTTCCTGTCCGCTGTCGCCGACCAGGGAACCGAAACCGCCGCCTCCACCGCCCATCATGGGGCCGCCCATGCCGGGCATCATGCCGCCGCCCATGCCGGGACCACCCATCATCCCGCCGGCCATGCCGCCGCCCCATTGGGCCAGGATCTCGGCCGGCTTGGGACCGGTGCCCGGCTTTGCCCCGTCCTTTTTGGCCAAGCGGTTCTCAATGGCCACGCGTTTGCTGATCTGCTGCGCCAGGGCCACCAGCCGGCCGCGGACCTTCAGCCGCAACGACTCGCGCTGCGCCTTGGGAATCTGATCGTCGCGCTGCAGTTCCTGATAGAGCACCAGGAACTCGCGCGCGGCCCGATCGGCCTCCTTGTCGCTCGGCTTTGCCCAGCGGCGAAGGGTCTCGTGGGCCGCCTCGCGGAGCGTTGCTCCAGTCCGCAGGGAAACGGCAGACGGGGTCGGTGCGGAAGATGCCGCAGTGCTGCCGGCCGTCGCCTTTTCGCCGGGCGATGCGGCCAACGCCAGAATGACGACACAAATAGTGGACATTGTTTGGCCTCCTGCTATCCCTATTCACTACTCATCCTAGCGAAGTTGTGCGGGAGGAGCAACGGTTTTTTGAAAGAAAATGGACGGAATGCATCGCTGCGTGTGCCACGGCCGGTTGGCAACCTGCTCCACGGCTACTCGGGGGCGATCTCGACCGCCAGCGGTTCCAACCATTGCCGGAGGCCCGGCGACGAGAGAAGATAGACCTGCGAGGCCGGCCCGGTGTGTTTGCCCGGCACGGCCGCCGTCAAGTCGAGTTGCAGAGACACCTGTTGCCCGGGGACCAACTCGCGCCAGACGCACAGCACTTCCTGCGCGCGGAGTTCGCAACTCGCGACCAGGCCCGATTCGCGCAACGGAGCGAGTTGTTCTTCGCGCAACTGCAGCCCGCCGGGAATGCCGACGACGACCGCAACCGACTGCCGGTTCTCGTCAGTCACGTTCGTTATCTCGACATCGAGTGTCACCGTCTTACCGGCTTTGACCCGGGGTTGCGACAGTGCGGCCGCCAGCCGCACGCCGCATTGCGCGTCCGGCGCCGGGCTGCCGTTGCCGCGGTCGGCCGGCGGAACGATCCGCACCTGCAGTGGCCCGCGGACGGCGATCTTGGCCGCGGCCGCGCCGACGCGACCCTTGCCGTGGGCTTCGATCAGCAAGCGGAAGTTGCCGCCCGACGGCGGCAGCGTGAAGCTCAACCTCGCCGAGCCGTCGGCATCGGTCGTCAGCAGCGGGCGCCACACCGGCTCGAAGGCGGGCGCTCCGGCCGCCTTTTCGACACCGCCGCCGCGGCCGACCGCGGCCTTTGGGGCCAGTGGCGGCGCGGCATCATTGCTTTCCGCGATCATCGGCGTCATGCGCGCGCCTCCCTTCGTCGGTCCCGGTGACAACGCGCGGCCCGGCGGCGCGCCTTTCCACATCATCGCGGCCGGCTCGGGTGGCGCCTTCAGCGCGGCCGCTCCCAGTCCGCGGTTTTCCAGCGTTGCAGCGGCCGGGACGGGCGCGCCGACGACTTCCTTGCGAGGCGATCCATTCGGCGGCTTCTCGTCCGGCGGTACGTCCTTATGCGGTTCCACTTCTGACGCCTCGAAGCCGGCAAAGGCGACCGCACCGCCGCGCGGCGAGCGGCCGCGGCTGGGATCCATGAGGATCGTCCCGATGATCAGACAACAGACGGTCACGCCTACGGCGGGCACCCAAAGGTGCAACCCCCACACGATCCGCAACAGGCCCAACAGCACCACGAGCACGACCAGGCCCAGCCCGGCGAAGAAACTGACCGCGGTCAAGGCGTTGAGGATGCCGCTGCGGCGTGCGCGGTAGTCGGCCAGTCCTTCGTCGTACTTCGCGCGGATATCCTTGAGGTTGTCGAACATGGCGGGCGGAGTCGGCGGCACGCCCGCACTCGCCGGCCGCTGCGACGGCTCGCTCCGGTTCGGCGGCACGCCACGATGTCGCGTTGCCGGAAGCGCCGACGGCTGCCCGGCGTGCGTGCCGAGAAGCAAATCCAACGCCGCCGTCGCTTCTTCGCCCTCGCCGAGGTAGAACTCGGGGCGGGCAATTTCGTCGGCGCGGTCGAGTGCGGCGGTGAGGAGGAAATCGGCAGGCAATTGGGGCGCGCGGTCCTCAATGACCGTCGCGAGAGCTTCGTCGCCCGCGCGCACGCCCAGAACGGCCGGCGCCGGTTTGCCCGACTCGTCGGTGACGGCCACCCGCAATTCGACCCTTTCACCCGGCGCATACCGCTCTTTCAGCCCCGTGATGCGGAGGTTCAGTTGCTGCGGCGTGCGGCGGAATACGAGCCGCTCGGCCAACGGTTTCGGCGGGTTTTCGCTGTAGTCGTAAGCGATCAGGCGGATCGCACCGCCGACGTGTTCGGGCAAGGGAATAGTAACCGGATTGGAACGACCGGCCTTGGCGTCCTGCGTGGTCGTAACCAGCAGTTGTTGTGCGATCTGCAGGTTGCCGCAGTACGCGGCCACGACGACCGGCAGGTTCGGCACGGCCGCGCGGACCTGGCACTCCAGCGGCTTGCCGGCGTCGAAGACGCCCGTCGCGGTCAACACCACCTTGGCATCGCGCGAGGCGGGGGGAAGCAAGAACTCCGACTTGATGCCGGCCGGGCTGCCGATCTTCAGCCGGTATTGCTCGCCGCCCGCAGGCGCAAAGTTGAAGGATCCCATGCCCGCGTGCGTCGTTTCGACCGCAACCACTTCGGTCCCGCTGCGATCGAGAATCGTGCCGCGAATGTCGGCCGGCTTGCCGTCGGCGGTACGGGCCTCAAAGAAGACGCGGTTCTCCAGGCCCGCGGCCAACACGCCCCCTTCGGGATAGAACGTGACGGCGAGTCTGCCGTCACCGGGAAGCGAGGACTTCGCCGCGGCCTTGTTCGCCGGCGCATCGCCATCGGCCGCGGGCGGTTCGTCGTTGCGCACCAGCAGCGGGCGTTGCACTTCGGCGAACGCCTGCGTCGGGCTGCACGCGACCAGCGCGTAGCGTCCGTCGGCCAATTGCTCGGGGATCGTCAACGTGCCACCAGCCACGCCGCGGTCGGTCTTGGCCGTGCTCTGCACCGCTCCCGCCACGTTGCCTTTCTCGTCGCGGATCTCGAACTGCACGGGGAACTTCTCGGCAGCCGCCAGACCGAACTGGGAAAGAACGACAGCACGAAAACGGACCGTCTCGCCGGGCCGGTACAGCGGCCTGTCGGTTTGCAGGTGGGCCATATAGCCGACCGGTTCGACGTTCAACTGCGTGAGAACCTGTTTCAATTTGTCCTGGTGAACGGCCAGCACCTCGAGGCGCGCGCCCGCGGGAATCTTGTGGTCGGCCGGAATGACCACTTGCAGACGGCCGTCTTCTTCGGTCTTCTCGCTCCGCTTCCACAGCCGCTTGTTGCCGTCGTAGATCGCCAGTTCGACTTGCGACGGCATGGCGGTTCCGGTGACGGAAGTGGTGGAGACCGTGTATTGGGCGGGAACACCCGGGTGCAACGTGGTTGGGCCGGTAACGACCAACCGCAAGTGATCGGCCGCCAGGCCGGCCAACTGCTCGCGATGATACCAATACCCGCCCAAGGAGACGGCCAGCAACAGGCCGGCCGCCACGCCGACCACCCAATTCGCGGCGCGGGCCCACGGCGATCGCTGCCGCGCCGGCGTCTTGCCGGCCTGCGCATCGGTCTCGGCCGCCTTCTCGGGCGGCCGGAGCGCGATCTTGGGCGCGGCGAATCGCGCCGCCTCGGCGAACAATGCCGCCTCGGCCTGCACGCCATGGAAGGCCTCGGCCAGCTCGGCGTCTTCCGCGATCCGCGCGCGCAGCGTCACCGCCTCGGCCTCGGGCAAGAGGTCGTAGGCCAGATCGAGCAGGCGTTGGCGGGTTTGAGTATCCATGTGGTTATGACGCGCTGTGCGTTTGCCGACGAGGGCGCGGGGTTCGGGACTCGGGGCTGGGGGCTCGGAGTTCGGGTCTAGCGCTCCTACTCATCGTTTCGCTCAAGTCCCGAGTCCCCACTCCCGACCACCGCTGTCGTTCATTGCGTCTTGTCGCTCCCATCGGCCGTCTGCAACGCCTCGCGCAGTTTCGTCAGCGCCAACCGCATTCGGGTCTTCACCGTGCCCACGGGAATACCGATCGATTCGGCAATTTGTTCGTAGGTCAATTGGCCGTTCTGCCGCAACAGGAACACCTCTTGTTCTTCGATTCGCAATTTCAACAACGCACCGCCGACCAGCGCCAGGCGTTCGCGATGTATGACCTCTTCCTGCGGGCTGTCTTCGTGCGTTACCAACTTGAACTCGCGTTCCTGCAAGGGCCGGCGGCGGCGGCGCCACGCAGTCCCGCGGAGGTCGCGGCCGGCGTTCAAGGCGATGCGAAAGATCCACGCCCGCAGGTTTTCAATCTCCTCCAATCCCTCGCGGCGTCGCCAGCACTTGACGAAGGCCTCTTGCAGGGCGTCGCGGGCGTCCTCCACATTTCCCAAAAGGTAGTACAACATGCCCAACAACTCGTCCTGCCAACGCGCAAAGACCGCCTCCAACCGGTCCTCTGCCGGCGGTGACTCGGTCTCGGCGTTGTGCCGGGATACGCGGGGAAAGGTCATGTTGCGCTAGTAAAGACGAATCGGGAGCGGGGCGCGTTTTGCCCCAACTCCGCCCGGGGGGGCCTTCTGGGCCGGAATACGCGACTGCAGGCCGTTCTGCACAGTGTATTCTACGCCACCCTACCCGAAGACCCCCCTTTAGGCAAGGGGAGGTGGCGGGGCGGCAACGGGAGCACGAGGTCGGCCTCCGACATGTGCGTGTGCCACGGCCGGACGACCGTGCTGTAGCAGGCCCAAGAAATAGAAACGCCCGGTCAGCCGTGCCGGGCGTCTCTTTCTCGTCGTAGCGGTCTGGGGAAGGTATCCCAGAGAGTCTGCAGCAAGTGCGCCACAAGGCGCGGCTGGGACTACTTCTTGGCCTTCTTGGCCTTCTTCTTGGCTGGCTTCTTCTTCGCCACCTTCTTCTTGGCTACCTTCTTCGCCGCTTTCTTCTTCGCCTTCTTCTTGGCCACCGTACATCCTCCTAACAGGTTTTGGCGAGACGCACGCTCCGGCGTCGGGCTGGGGCCGACACATCAGGCGCAACTCGCGGGGAAACACGACAACGAACCTTTCGACCTCCTGTCACCGGCGCACCGCGCGCCGCAACAAGCCGTCGTTCGTTTCCACAGCCGGCGAGGTTCCTTCCTTCACACGAAACCTCAACGCGACGAAGTTGTCCACAACTCCATCTGTTGCGTAATCCTAACCCGTTTTCGGTTTCTTGCAAGCACAATTTCCGCCCGTCGGCGCGTTTTTCATTCTCGATTGCGCTGTGCGGCAGCCGGCCAGCGCAGCAGCCACGCGCGTTGTTGCGAAGTCGTCTGGCGAGTTGCGCGAGTGCGCGACAACGGTGAGATCGCGCGTGCGCGCGGCGCGCTTTGGGGTGCGCAATGCGATGCCTCTGCGCGCAGTCATCGCAGCGTGCTGCGCGGCGCAACGACCGCACGCCGCACTCATGCGAAGGGCAATCGTGACGACGTGTGCGAGGATCGGCTCCATCATCGGTACACGCGCAGAGATCGCTGCTCACTACACGCAGTGTGGGCCGCATCCGCACATCTCGCGCGACGACCGGCATCGCCGCAACTCGTTGTGGCCGTTTCACTTGCGCGCAGCCGCGAGAATGTGGCGCCGCAGTCTCGCATGCTGCATGGCGCAGCTCATGAAGTGAGCGACGACTTGCAGCAATGCACTGATTGATGCGCGAATCGCCTCGCCGCCTCGTGCCGTGCGCGACATCGTGCGCGCCGCTACAGCAGCGCATCGATCATTGCGTTGCTCACTCGCGCGAAGATCGCACGTGCAGGTTTGCGCGCTGCACTCATGCGGCCTCCAACGACCTCCCTTGCACGACTGGTTCCTCCATCGGAGTGCGACTTGCGGACAATCGCTTCGAGTAGTACTTCCTGCATTCCGAACGCGCAGAAAATATTTTTCTCTTTGGGAAAGAATTCTGTCCAGAAACTGCATGGAAAGCCCCGGCGAGCGCAAAGCGATGGTCTTGCTGTAGTCGCAATCTCCGCGCGCATTGCGTCTTGCGTCGCGCAAACAAGGCATCGCGCGCAGGGAAAACGGTGCGGCGCGACGAGTGCAAACGGTTGTTCGTTGTCGATTGCCCGGCTTAACAAGTTTCGCCAGATTCCCGCGCGGAAATGCAACACTCACGGAAGCGGCAACCGTTCACGGGCACCTTCTGTTGCCTTTCGCTCCGCAAAAGCAGCGCTACTTTCGTGGAGCGAAAGGCGATAGCCTACGCCAGCGCGGCGATGCACAGCGCAGCGGCAAGAACGAGGAATAGAATCGTGCTGGCGCAGCCCGCGCCGCGGGCGACGATGCCGTGTTGCGCGGCGAGGGCCTCGACCGCGTCCTTGGCCTCCTTCAAACCGCAATTCGTCGCCGCCCTGAAGACCTTGATGGCCTCGATCTTCCGGCCTTGACGCAGCAGTGCAAGAACCTGCGTTTCCAGGGCCGATGGACCGCCTTCGGGCTTCTCTCCGGTCGTCTCGCCGGCAACGACGGGCGGACGCGTCCCGCAGAACTTGCACAATTCGCCATCGGCAGGCACGTTGCCGCCGCAGGCTGGGCACGTGGGCATGAAAGGCTCCTCGCGTCCGTCAAACCGGATGCTCTTCGTCGACCTTGGCAAAAAGTTCCTTCAGCGACAGCTCGAATCCCGGCAGCACCTCACCGCCGGAGAGCGATTGCGCTTCGTTCAGATCAATCCACTGGTCTTCGGCCGCGTACGCCTGGGCCGAGCGCGTCTGCGGTATTATACCATGCCCCGAGCTACCGTTGTTTCTCTCCTCGGGGCGCGCCACGGCCGCTTTGCAGCGCGTCGAGAATCGCGGCGGCCGCTTCGCACACGAAGAAGAGGACGATCAGCGACACGGCCCCGCCGAACCACGTTCGCCCCCAATACCACAGGATGCAGGAGGCGAGGATCGCCAGAACGCCGAATCCGCCCGCGATATAGCCGGCCAACCGATAGAAGGCCGGCCGCGCGAGAAACCGCTCGAGCGGGGCCAGCAACTCCGCCGGCTTGGCCGCCGGCTTGTGCGGAGCAACGGCCGGCATCGGGGCGGACGAAACTGCCGCAGCGGGCGCGGGCGTGGCCGGCGCATGCATCGCCGGTGAAACGTGGACCGGTGCCGAAGCGATCGCCGGCGGAGGCGTCGGCGACGGCGCAGCTACGGCGAAGACCTCGCCGACTTCCCGAGCCGCCGTCCACGTCGGCATCCCTTCGCGCCACAGGAGATCGGCTTCTTTCAGTTCGCCCGTCTGCACTTGCCGCCGCAGTTCGGCCAGGTCAAACGGCCCCTCGCGGCGTCCGCCCCGTCCTACATACCAGTTCGCCTTGGGCGCAACGGCCGGCAGTGAGCCGGCAACGTCGAAAACACCTGCCTCGTCGGGCTCGATCTCCAACGGCTCTTCGACCGGTGCGGAACCGGGCGGCACGGCATACTTCGATGGATCATTCGGCGGAACGGACATGGGGCTTCTCCCGGGAATGGCAGTGTGGAAGTCAGTGTAGGACAAAACCGCGCGCGCAGCAAGCATCGCCCCCGTGCGAACCAATTCGCCTCAATTCGTGCGCCGGGCGAACCGATGCTACCCATAAGGCCCATCGCGCCCGTGTTCTATTCCCGCAGTCGGTTCGATGACCCAGACCAGTCTGCCAGTACGAGGCCCGGCTCGCGTTGCGCGCCGTGCCGCCTTGCCTTGCCATACCGGGCGTTGGGAATTGGTCGAATTGGCGGCCGCGGGCAGTCTGGCCGCGATCTACCGTGCCCGTCCAACTGGTGCAACGGACCGTCCGGCTGCCTACGCGCTGAAGATGCTGCACGCGCGGTGGCGGAACGACGCCCGCGCCGCGCAATTTCTGGCCCGCGAGGCGGAAGTCGGACGGAGCGTGTCGCATCCGCACGTGGTTCCGGTCTTGGCCGCCCACGTGAGCCGGGCGCCGCGATACGTGGTAATGCCGTGGCTGGAAGGGGCGACGCTGCAATCACACTTGGCGGGCGGACGGCAATTCGATCCGCCCGAGGCGCTGTGGTTCGCACGTCAGGCGGCCGAAGGACTCGACGCCTTGCATCGCGCCGACTGGATGCACGGCGACATCAAGCCGGGCAACCTCTTCCTTTCGCCCGAGGGGCACGTCACGCTGCTCGACTTGGGCTTCGCGCGCAGACCGGACGAAACTGGTTCGGCCGTCGATCGCTGCGTGCTGGGCACGTGCAACTACCTGGCCCCGGAGTGGATCACCTCGACGTTGCGGGCCGACATCCGCAGCGACATCTACAGCCTCGGCGCGGTGCTGTTCGAGATGCTCTCCGGCCGCGCGCCGTTTGCCGGCCAGGACTTGGCCGAAGTGGCCACACAACATCGGCAGGCCAGGCCGCCGGATTTGCAGCGGCTCGTGCCATACTTGCCCCACGAGGTGGCGCAGCTCGTCCGACAGATGTTGGCAAAGGATCCCTTGCGACGCCCACAAACGCCCCGGGAACTGGCCGAAAGGCTGGCCGACCTGGAGATCGCTACGTTCTCCGAGCGCGCATGGTCATAGCGGTGCAGAGTCGAGCGTCGGCGGTCAGTTCCACCAGAAGTTCTTGACCGAGGCAGGGCCGGACTTGGCACGGACTTGGGCCGGTGCCTCGCTGGGCTCCGTCTTGGCGGCAATCGCCCAACTGTTCAGCAACACACCGCCCGAGGCGCTGATTACCCAGTTCGTCCCCTTCTTCAACACGCTCGCCTGGCTGGGCACCGTCTTCGGCGCGAAGAACTCCGCCGGCTGCACCTCCGTGGCCGACATGTTCGTCAGCACCGGCAGATCGTGCCCCGCCTTCTCCAGCAGCCGCTCCTTCACCACCAACGCGCCCACGATCGCCAGGTCCATGCAGTTCTGCAACTCCCCGAACACCGGCTCGGCCACCGCCAACTGATCGTACTTCTGCGTCATGTTGTCGGCCCACTTCTGCGCCACCGGGTTCGCCCTGCCCGTGTGCGTCTTGTTCCCGTTGGCATCGAGGAAGTCCTCTTCCGTCATGGCCTTCACGCTCGCGCCGCGGAGTTCCCAGGCCAAGCCGGCCGCGTCGCGCAACAGCGAATCGTACTTCGGCTCCAGCCACCACCGCGGCAGCATGTTGCTCATGCCCTTTCCCGTGGCCGTCATCATGTGCAGGAAGCTCGGCAGCCCACGCACCGGCGCGGGCTCGAAGTTCATGGCGATCCGCTTCATGCGGTAGTCGGCCGCCACCAACACGCGGGCAAAGTGGCTGCCGGCCGGCACGCCGCTGACCGTGATTTGTTGCAGGCCCAAAACCTGCTCGATGCCGGCCGCCGTGTTCGGACCCATGCCCTTCAAGTTGGCCGCATAGCCCCGCAGACGTTCCATGCCCTCGCGCGTGGGGTCGATCGAGCAACTGATGCCGCCCCGCGCGGCCTGCCGCGCCGTACGCAACGCCACCAACAGGTCGTCCAATTGCATCACCGGCCGGCCGGTTGTTACGCCCACCACGTTCCCACGCTTATCGACTTTCCAGCCTTCGGCCGGGCCCACCAGCACGATGTCTTGCTCTTCCGGATAGACGAACACGTAGCGGATGCGCTGCAGGCCGGCCAGATACTTGACCGCGTCGGGCAATTCCTTCTTCTCCTTGGCGCACTCGACGATGGCCGCTTCCAGGCGACGGAGCGAAATCTTGCGGAGTTCCGTGGCCGCATTGAGGTCGCCGGGCACCTCCTGCGCCACCCTCGCGCGGAGATTGGCCAGGGCGCCCAGTTCGTCGGTGGTCGCGTTCTTCAGCAACCCGTTGCTGTCGATCGCGATGCCGCCCACGGCGCGATTGTAGCCGTTGTTAAAGTTGGTCTGGCCGAATGCGTCTGACACTGACACGACAGAGAGAATCGTGGCCAGCAGGGTCAGACCGGCACGGAACACACCACGAGCAACTGTAGACCGTGAGAGCATGGTATCTTTCTTCCTGTTCTATGAAGCACCGCGTTCGTCCGCATTCGATACGTTAATTCCACCAGAAGTTCTTGACCGAGGCAGGGCCGGACTTGGCACGGACTTGGGCCGGTGCCTCGCTGGGCTCCGTCTTGGCGGCAATCGCCCAACTGTTCAGCAACACACCGCCCGAGGCGCTGATTACCCAGTTCGTCCCCTTCTTCAACACGCTCGCCTGGCTGGGCACCGTCTTCGGCGCGAAGAACTCCGCCGGCTGCACCTCCGTGGCCGACATGTTCGTCAGCACCGGCAGATCGTGCCCCGCCTTCTCCAGCAGCCGCTCCTTCACCACCAACGCGCCCACGATCGCCAGGTCCATGCAGTTCTGCAACTCCCCGAACACCGGCTCGGCCACCGCCAACTGATCGTACTTCTGCGTCATGTTGTCGGCCCACTTCTGCGCCACCGGGTTCGCCCTGCCCGTGTGCGTCTTGTTCCCGTTGGCATCGAGGAAGTCCTCTTCCGTCATGGCCTTCACGCTCGCGCCGCGGAGTTCCCAGGCCAAGCCGGCCGCGTCGCGCAACAGCGAATCGTACTTCGGCTCCAGCCACCACCGCGGCAGCATGTTGCTCATGCCCTTTCCCGTGGCCGTCATCATGTGCAGGAAGCTCGGCAGCCCACGCACCGGCGCGGGCTCGAAGTTCATGGCGATCCGCTTCATGCGGTAGTCGGCCGCCACCAACACGCGGGCAAAGTGGCTGCCGGCCGGCACGCCGCTGACCGTGATTTGTTGCAGGCCCAAAACCTGCTCGATGCCGGCCGCCGTGTTCGGACCCATGCCCTTCAAGTTGGCCGCATAGCCCCGCAGACGTTCCATGCCCTCGCGCGTGGGGTCGATCGAGCAACTGATGCCGCCCCGCGCGGCCTGCCGCGCCGTACGCAACGCCACCAACAGGTCGTCCAATTGCATCACCGGCCGGCCGGTTGTTACGCCCACCACGTTCCCACGCTTATCGACTTTCCAGCCTTCGGCCGGGCCCACCAGCACGATGTCTTGCTCTTCCGGATAGACGAACACGTAGCGGATGCGCTGCAGGCCGGCCAGATACTTGACCGCGTCGGGCAATTCCTTCTTCTCCTTGGCGCACTCGACGATGGCCGCTTCCAGGCGACGGAGCGAAATCTTGCGGAGCTCCGTGGCCGCATTGAGGTCGCCGGGCACCTCCTGCGCCACCCTCGCGCGGAGATTGGCCAGGGCGCCCAGTTCGTCGGTGGTCGCGTTCTTCAGCAACCCGTTGCTGTCGATCGCGATGCCGCCCACGGCGTTCTGATAGCCATTGTTGAAGTTGGGGTTAACCTGGCCGAACGACGCCTGCCAAGAAACGACAACCGCCAACGCGGCGACTAGCAGCAAGCCGACGCCGGCGGCAACGAGAACTCGCGATTTCTTCGGGGCTGGCATGTTCGTTCATCTCCCTTTGCTGTCAAATACCCGCAGGCGGACCCCGACCGTGCCCGGCGAGCCGTTCGGCCTTCCCTCCACCTATACACATGCGCCAAGGGTTGCCCAAAATGCACCCCTCTACCCATGCATGTTCAAGAATAATGTCCGGGGGCCGGATTTGCAAGAAAAGATACGGGTTTCTCGCCTTCAGCCAGTGCTACAGACGGGCGGATTTGCCGCCTGACCCTTCCTGCGGGTGGTGTTACTGCCGCCTTGCACAACACCCTAACGGTGGGTAACTTAGAAAGAAGGGGCGTTTCGGAGAGATTCGGCCGGGCCTTGGGCGGTTCCGGCCGGCGCCTCGACCTAAACGCACAACTTGCGTTGGGGCGGCAGTTGTACTGCTGCCCCGGGGTGGCAGTGCAACTGCCACCCCAACAACACGTCTCAGCAGGTCGGTATGGGCAACCGCGCCCGTGGCCTGCGGTCGGACAGGGGACGATTCGTGTCGGAACTGGCGTACCTCGTCATCCGCGAAGGCTCGAAGTGGAGCGACGTCTTCCGGCTCATCCCGGGACAGGTCGTCACCGTGGGCCGCGCGCCGACCAATCAGATCGTCATCAAGGACGAGCGCTGCAGCCGGATGCACTTGGAAATCTTCTTCTCCGCCGGGCAATGGACGCTCCGCGACTTGGACAGCCGCAACGGCACGGTAATCGGCAACCAACTGGTCAAAGGGGACTGGAATCTGGCGCCCGGGGACGTGGTGCGGATCGGCCATTCGCAGTTGGTGTTCGTCAATCGCCTGTCGGACGCCTTCGCCGACGCGAGTTCCGTGCTGCGGCCGACGCCCGAGGGAGTGGCCGCCGATCCCGACGATTCGAGCGTCTTGGCAGCATGCGAACCGACGACGATCACGCACCGCCGCGGGCAGACGCGCTTCCTCGTGCCCGGCGACGAGGTGCCCAGCGGCGTGTCGAAGATGGGGAAGGCCGCGGCCCAACTCTGCCGCCTGGCATTCGAGTTGGCCAAGGCGCCCGACATCAGCACGATGGCCGACCTGGCGTTGGCGGGCCTGGTCGAAGGGACGCAGATCGACGCCGCCGCCTTGCTCCTGCTGCCGCGGCAGTTTCGCGGCGAACCGCACGGCGAGGCGCTCGAAGTCGTCGCCTCGCGGAGCACCAGCGAACACCATTACCAACGCCTCGCGCCGGGGCTGGCCACGACCGTGATGCGCGAGGGCGAGGCCGTGCTGGCCCGCAACGTGATGGGCGACAGCACGCTCGGGAGCCGCGACAGCAAGGGCGAAATCCTGGCCACGAGCGTGATCTGCGCCCCGGTCCGCCGCGGCCGCAAGGTGTTCGGCGTGGTGCATCTCTACTCCAGCAATCCGAACCGGGTGCCCGACCCCGACGACCTGGAATACACGCTGGCCGTGGCCGACACGGTGGCCGTGGCCTTGGAGAACCTGTTGCAGCGCCAGGAATTGAGCGAAAACCTGACGCGGATCCGCACGGAGAACGTGCAACTCCGCGAGCGGCTGGGCGTGCAGACCGAGATCATCGGCCGCAGCGCGGCGATCCGTGCCGTGACCGACGAGATCGCCCGCGCCGCGGCCACCAACGCCACTGTGCTGATCCGCGGCGAGAGCGGCGTGGGCAAGGAGTTGGTCGCCCGCGCGATCCACGCCAACAGCCTGCGGCGCGAGGCCGTCTTCGTCTGCCTCAATTGCGCGGCCCTGGCCGAGACGCTGCTGGCCAGCGAGTTGTTCGGGCACGAGCGGGGCGCGTTCACCGGCGCCACGGAGCGCAAACTGGGCAAGTTCGAGGCCGCTCACAAAGGCACGCTCATGCTCGACGAAATCGGCGAGATGAGCCCCGGCATTCAGGCCAAGTTCCTCCGCGTGCTAGAAGGGCATCCGTTCGAGCGCGTCGGCGGCAACAAACCGATCACGGCCGACGTGCGCGTGATCGCGGCCACCAACCGCGACCTGGAAAAGGACGTGGCCGAAGGCCGCTTCCGCCGCGACCTGTACTTCCGCCTGCACGTGATCGAGATCGTCGTGCCGGGGCTTCGCAAACGCCGCGAAGACATCCCCGAGTTGGCCAACCACTTCCTTGTCAAGTTCACCGACGAGACCGGCCGGCGCATCGGCGGCTTCACGCCCGAGGCCACGCAGAAACTGCTGGCCTACCAATGGCCGGGCAACGTGCGGGAACTGAAGAACGTGATCGAGCGGGCGGTCGTGCTCTGCCGCGGCCAGGTGATCGACGCCGACGACTTGCTGTTGACGCGGCTGGCCACGGCCGGCGATACGGAAGTGCCCGCGGTCCCCGAAGACGAGTTCCTGCCGGCCTCGCTGGAGGCCATCGAGAAGCGCTACATCTTGGCCACGCTCAATCACACGAGTTGGAACAAGAGCCGCACGGCCAACATCCTGGGTATCGAACGCTCGACCCTGGACCGCAAAATCCGCCGCTACGCGCTGGACGAGGATCCGACGCGGAAGGGGTGATCACCATTGCCCCGTCTGCCCTGACGCGATACGATACTGTGCGGACCATCCCTAGTACCTCGAATCGGGTAGGATGCCATGAACATTTCGGTCAGTCAGGTCGTGGTGTGGATCCTGGTGGGTACGCTGGCCGGCTCCTTGGCCGGCATCGTCGTCAAACGCCAGCGGTCGGGCTTCGGGCACCTCGGAAACCTCGCGGTCGGCTTAGTGGGGGCCGCGATCGGGCTGTTCGCCGGACAGGTGCTGAAGATCGAGATCGAACAACTGGTCGCGATCGCCATCAACCTGAACGAAGTCCTGCTGGCCTTCGTCGGCTCCTTGGTCTTCCTGGCGGTGCTGGCCATTGCCCGCCGTGTATGGAGCAAGAAGAAGCGCGGCGAACTGGAAAGCTAGTAATGCAGGGTGCGTGAAACGCACCAGGCGTTGTTGGGGTGGCCGTTGTACTGCTACCCCGGGGCGACAGTGCAACTGTCGCCCCAACGCTGTCGCCCCAACGCGCGATCGGCAGGTTGGCAACCTGCCCCACGTGGAACCCGCTTACTTGTCCTTGTCGCGCAGCACCTTGCCGTCGGCGTTCTTCTCGGCGTCGTGCCGGAAGCCGGCTTCGACCAACGGCCCCATATCGTGCGGGAACTTCCTGTCCTTCGAGAGCTTGGCCGCGCGCCGTACGAGTTCCTCGCGCGTGAGATTCCCCTTCTGCTTGAGCCCGATGACGATCTCATTCCCCACGCCGCGGACCTCGACGGCATACAGATCGTCGAAGACCTCCTGGTAGGTCCGCAGCATCGAATCGTACAGTTCGTTCGAGCCGCGGTTCCAGATGTTGGCCACCACGATCCCCTTGGGCGCCAGCGCCTTGCGCACGGACACGAGAAACTCCTGCGTGGCCAGGCTGTACGGGATGCTGTCGGAACCGAAGGCGTCGAGGAAGATGATGTCGTACGGCTGGCGGCAGTCTTCGATGAATTTCCGCCCGTCCTTCACGTAGGCGTGCATGGCCGCGTCTTCGCGGAAGCCGAAGAACCGCTTGGCCACATCGACCACGTCGGGGTCGAGTTCTACCGCGTCGATGGTCATCTTCGGAAAGTGCTTGCGGAGGAAACTGGGGACGGTGCCGCCGCCAAGGCCCACGATCAGCACGCGCCGCGGCTCGTCCACGACCGCACAGCCCACGGGCATGACCTTTGCGTAGGCCAATTCCAGGTGGTCGGGATCGCCCGGCTTGACCACGCTCTGCCGCACGCCGTTGCGGTCGAACATCAGCGTGCGCAGCCCTTGCTCGTCCTCGGTCACGATGATCGTGCTATACGGGGACTTCTTCTCGTAGAGGACTTTTTCTTCCGTGGCGGCCGGCGCGACCAAGGCGGCGGTGGCGACGGCCAGCAGTCCGAAGAGAGCGAAGTAGCGGCGACGCATGGAAATGCCTCCGGTTCGTGACGTCCGCACGGCATCCTATTGTGCTCTGCCGCCACGCCAGATGCAAGCGGTGGAACGGGGAGCGGTGGAACGGGGACTGTCCCAGTTGTTGTGTCAGCAATAACGGGACCGTCCCCTTCCGCGGAGCAGGCGCCACGGACTCGTGTGCCACGGCCGTCCCGGCCGCGATGCATCGCGATCTTTGTATTGTTTGTGGCACTCGGCGCGTGTTGCTATACTCGAGTCGATGGGATGTGTGTTGCGCGCGACCATGATGTGGGAGTCGAAACCGACCCGGTCGGTTGCGAGTCCTAACGCCTAACGTCGGCCCGACCCCTTGTCTGCCGCCTGCGGCCCGAGAGTGTCGAAGATGGAGGCGATGGACCGCAAATATCAGTGATGTCCCCTTTTCATGCCCTCCCGTACTCCTCGCGCTCCGCGTGAGGTTCGGGCCATCACGCGACTTAACACGGCCGATTCCGCGGCGTCACTATCAGTGATGTCCCCTCTTCATGCCCCGTGCCAAGAATCAGGCACATTCTCGCTAATTCTTATGCGATTAAGCACAGAAATATCTTGCAGTAATGGAAACTACTGCTAGATTACATGCATTCGTCTTGCGGATCGAGAGAGCGCACTTACGGTTGGCCGCCCCGCAGCGGGGCATTCTCCTTCCACCGCCGTGTGACACGGCACATGAGGCAGCGTCTTAACCGGGTAGTTGTTCCACGCCGTCAATGACGGCGACTGGGGTGACGTTCTTGCCCGGACTCGTTGTTCCACTTCGTATTCTTGTGCCATCGGGCACGGGAATTGGCACATGGGTTGTGTTCTTGCCGGGCTCGTTCGGATGGGTACTCCGAGCGATGTCGGCGCACCAAGGAGAGTCTAGATGAACACATCATTGGCGCGTGTAGTAGCGGTAGTTTCTTTAGCAGTATGTCTCGTGTTGATTTCCTTCACGGGAGCGGCGTTTGCCCTTCCCGGTCCCGGCTATAGCGGCAGTTGCGGTTGCCATTCGACGGCTGCGCCCGGGCAGACGATGACGTTAGCGACAAACGGCGGCGCCGCCTTGACGCCCCTGACCCTGGCGTCGCGCACGGACGGCAACACCACCCTTACCCGGCCGTCGTTGACCGTCGCGGCCGGCGAAACGGTCCAGTTGACAATCACCAGCAGCGGCCTTCTCGACACCGACACCTACGATTTCACGGTCATGGGAACCAAGAAGACGACGCCCTCCACGTTGGAGTCGATGACCGCTTTGACCGGCATCAAGAACTCGGCCGGCAATTCGCTCTCGATCCCAGCTTCGGGCTGGACGCCTGCGACGACCGGCGGCTCGGCGACATACTCCGGCAAGACCGTATACTGGACCAATGAACAGCTAAACGGCCCTGCCGCGAGCAGCCGAACCTTCACCATCTCTGTGCCTGCGGGTACCACGCCCGACGTCTATAGCCTGACCGCCAGGGTTCCGGGCAATTATGGCAGCGGCAGTGCATTCGGCACCAGCCAGGAGATCTTCTTGAACGTCGTCCCCGAGCCCGGCACGCTCGTGCTGCTCCTCGGCGGGACGCTGGTGGGCTTGGTCTGCTGGCGCGGACGGAAGCGTCTCGCGGCGAAGTGAACCGTCGCAAGGCGGGGGTTGTAACGGATTGGGGACGAAAAGGTGGCAGTCACCAAATCCAGTGAGTATGGGCAGCATGGGCAACGTCGCCGGCTTCAACGAGGGCAGTGACGGCAACGGCACGTTCGAGCCGTCCGACACGCAATCCGGCGACGACGCCCTGCTGCCCACCTATGAGTTCGACGGGCTCAATCGTCGGGTTCGAATGCCCCTACGTCCTTGCGCGGCACGTGCGGATCGTCGCCGCCGTGCAGCACGAGTACCTTGCACTTGATGTGCTTCGCGTCCTCGGGCGTGGGCGTGTCGAGGCCGCCGTGGAAACTCACCACGCCGGCAACGTCGGCACCGTTGCGGGCAAGTTCCAGCACGCAGGTGCCGCCGAAGCAGTAGCCGATGGCAGTGATCCTCTTGGCATCACAGAGCGGATTGCCGCGTAGAACTTCGAGACCGGCTAAGACCCACGCCCGTCCAATCATGCACGATCACGACACCTAGCGCCCGGGGCTCGCCCGTCCTACGCCTGATCGAAGAGCACGCACAGCACGTCCAACGCTTGGACGGCGCGGGTCGGATCGCGCATGCCGTCGCCATCGACGCACTCTTCCCAGATCCGGAGCGCGTAACGCAGATACTGCTCGCGGGATTCGGCCACCTGATTTTCGCCCAACTCGGCGAGCACGGCCGGCCACAGGGTTTGCAGCGCCTCGGCCGCGGTCTGGTCGCCGTTAAGGGCCTCGTAGACCACGTCGTCGAGATGTTCGAGCCGCTGCAACACGGCCGCCGAATCGGCGGCGATCGCACGCGACGGACCGGCGACGGACGGCCGTCCGCCGCCGGCCGTGGAGCTCTTGGCGAACTGGCGATGGGCGGCGTGGGCCAGGCCCGGTGCAATCGTCCCGGTCGTTGCGGTTCCGCCCTCTCCCGCGGCGGGCGCGGCGGGCCGCGGCGCAACCGCGCCTTTCTCGTGGAACTCCGCGCTATCGAGTTCTTCGAGCAGTTGCAGACCCAATGCATCGAGGTCGTTGGTTGTGAGGTCGGCCCGCGGCTTCGCCAACTCAGCGGCCAGGAACGACGTGCGGCTTGCTGCCAGTACGCGGCCGACCAGCCGCGCCCAGCCATCGACCGGCGCGGCGCCGGCCGGCGAATCCTGGCACAAGTCGAGCACGGTGACGTTGTGTTGCCGGGCGATCCAGCGGTGCTCGGCCGCGTCACCCGACAGGGCCACGATGCGGAACGGCCGCCGCGACGAGAACCTCAGGCCCGTCGAGAAGGAGAACTCCCCGCGGCACGGCGGCGGCAGGCAACTGAACAACCCGGCGATCAGTTCGGCCGCCGACGGTTCGCCGCTGACGGCCAGGCAGGCGGCCTCCAGCGCCGCTTGCACGAGCGCGGCCATCTTTCGTGCCCCCGGATGCGTCGTCAGCCGCGCCAGCAACGTCTGATCGACCGGCGACGATCCGCCCACGAGCGACAGCGGTTCGAGCCGTTCGGGTACGGGCTGTCGGACTTCCATCGCGCCGCCGGCCACGGCCGCGCGCAACACGGCGAACGGATTGTTGGCGAAGCGGGCCAGAACTTCCGGCGCGACGATCAAACAGTGCGTGTACACGCGGTGCCCGCCGCGGCCGCTGTATTCCCAGCCGGCGGCCGCGGTCCGCGAGACGCAGTACGCGCCGCTGGGTAAGGGATGAAAATTGACGCTCAGCGGCGCGCCCGGCTCCAGCAGCGAATCGTGCGACGGACACCACACGGCCAACTCGTGGGCGTCGGCCTCGGCCACACCCGGGCTGCGGGCCACGAGTTGGTATCCGGCCGACCGTTCGGTCTC
>Ga0233425_10005352_pt1 | contig 20363 bp, 13 predicted proteins | sample Watercolumn_Towu_2_FD_181712 | JGI IMG/M metagenome (GOLD analysis project Ga0233425, IMG submission 181712) | Freshwater microbial communities from Lake Towuti, South Sulawesi, Indonesia - Watercolumn_Towuti2014_140_MG | ecosystem: Environmental > Aquatic > Freshwater > Lake | place... | reverse complement strand
GGAATCGGGCGTCAAGGACAGTGCAGCGGGCGGTTCCTCGGAGAAGAACGGTTCCGGTACGTCCGGGGAGACGGGGAATGGCGGGAAGACGACAGAGAAGGCCAGGACGGAGGACAAGACCGGGGATGACAAGGGACCGGCCTCTGGGGAAGGGGTACTGGTCCCCGTGCTCATCGAGGCGTACCCCGCCCCCACCGAGATCTGGGTGGATGACGTCCGCCGGGGCATGCGCAAGGTGGAGGGGCTGCGACTCGCCCCGGGAACGCATGTCCTGCGCCTCCATCACCCCACGTGTGATGCCTGCGAAGACACGGTCCGGGAGTTCCAGGTCCAGGCCGGGCAGCAGCTCGTGAGCCTCAAGGAGAAGATCGGCCTCAAGCCGGCCGAAGTCGTCGTCAAGTCGGCCTCACCGGGGCAGGTCTTCATCGACTCCGAGCTGGCCGGTCGAACCAACGAAGTGCTCAAGATCCGGGCCAGGGATCATCTTCCGTGGAAGGTGGCTCTCAAGGTCCTGTACGACGACCAGTCCGTCCCCCCGCACGAGGATTCCTGCATGGTGGTGGCAGGGATGCGCAAGGAGGTGGCCGTTCCGCCTCGGTGAGCCCTGGGCATATGCGCCGAGGTTTATTCCTGGTAGAAGAGGGTGATGGTGAGACAGTGGAATTCGCGGTCCGAGCTCTGGGTCACGACCTTATCCACGAGCCGGAACCCCGGATTGGCCCTCAACCAGCGAGAGATCAACTCCCCCAGCTCTTCCCGTTCCCTCGCCTTGGTAGCGGAGAATACCTTGACCCCGTTGAACCCCTCCATCGCCTGACCTCCTCTGTACCTGGTTCCCCCACCCTGAATTCACTAGGCTAGGTAGGAAATGACGCTAGCACGCTTCCTCGCACGGGGCAACCGAAAACCGCCCGGAGGCGCACAATTTCAATTGACAGTGCGTCTCAACCGCCCTATAAAGTCGGGCGGTTTGCCGTTCCTTGGGGGAGGGTTTCTCATGCCCGTTAAGATCCGGAAGAAGAGCGAAGTTGCGGACGTCAAGCAGCCCGATCAGGTCATGACCGGCCTGCGGACCACGTACGGTCTGCTGGACCGCTTCAAGTACCACCTGGCCGGGGCATTCGTCGCCACCGTCGTCATCCTGCTCGGAGTGTCCTGGTTCCTTTCCTATAAGGAATCCAAGAAGGGGGAGCTGGCCAAGGCGTTCTTCGAGGCTTTCAAGTTCATGGATGCGCCGGTGGGTGAGGATGCGGCACCGGTCGATGGAATGCCCTCGTTCCCGACCCAGCAGGAGAAGTTCACCCGCGTGTCGGATGAGCTGGGCAAGTTCATCTCGGAGCACGGCAGCGCGGACATCGGCACCACGGCCAAGCTGGTGCTTGCCGGCGTCAAGATGGAGCTTGGGGACTACCAGGCGGCATTCGACGGCCTCAACGAGTTCATCCAGAATAACGCGGACAGCCCGCTGGCACCGCTCGTGCACGAAAACCTCGGATTTGCCAGCATCCGGCTCGGGAAGACCGACCAGGCCGTCGAGCACTTCACCCGCATGAAGGAGCTGACGTCCGACCCGTACCTGAACGCACGGGCGCTGCTGCACCTCGGGGACCTGTACAACCCGGGGCAGACGGCCACGGACACGGGCAAGGATGCGGCCAAGGCCCGGCAGTACTACGAAGAAGCCCTCAAGCTGCTGCCCGAGGAAGGTGCGGGCGAAGAGCAGGCCTTTGACCCGGCTCTCTCCTACGCCCGCCAGGAGCTGGAGCTCCGCCTCACCATGCTCGAACTGAGCTGAGCCATGCCCCTCTCGGAGAATGCCGGGATGACGCGGCACGACGTGGCGATGCGCCTCGGGCTGCGGCTTCTGTGGTGTTGCCTTGCCCTGGCAACGGCCCTTCCCGCGTCGGCCGAGCCGGTGTTCAAGACCGTGTACCGGGTGCGCGTTTCCGACCGCGGGCTCTTTGCCCTCGGCCCGCTGGAGACTGCGACCCCGGCCGTCTCCCGTGACGGATTCAACGTCCTGGTCGGAGGAGGCAGCGGCCGTCTCCTGGTCCTCGATGCCGCCTCGGGTGAGACCTCGTTCGAGATTGAGCTGGACGGCGGCGTGTCCGCGACCCCGCTGGTCCTCGAGGACCGGTTCGTCGTGGGCACCGACAACGGCAGCATCTACCTCGTTGCCAACGACGGCCGCCTGCTCTGGCCCCAGCCCGCACGCATCAAGGGCGCGGTCCGCGGCAAGCCGGCCCTGTGGCACGACTCCGTCCTGATTGTGGGGGACGATACCAGCTCGCTCCATGCCATCTCCCTGGCGGACGGGACCCTGCTGGCATCGTTCTCGGCTCAGTCCTTTGCACGCCGGGGACTGTCGCCGTTCACGGTCTTTGGATACCCCGATCCGATGGTCGACGGCGACCTCGTGGTTGCCGGTTTCGAAACCGGGTTCGTCTCCGCGCTCAAGCCCAAGGGAGGGGATGCCTCCCCTTCGATTTCCACTTTCGAAACTGCCTGGCAGAACGGCCTCTGCTCCGCGGGTGAGCTGTCCCGGGCAACGGCCGCGTCGGGCCAGCCGCTCTGCTCCCCCCGTCGGGTCTTCCGGGATGCCGACACCTCGCCGACTCTGACCCCCGCGGGGCTCGTCACCGGCTGCTACTGTCGTGGCCTGGTCCTGCTCGACCCGGCGACCGGGACCATCCGCTGGGAGACGCCGATTCTCGGCCCGTCCGCTCCGGCCGTGGCCAACGAGCGCCTGTACGTGCTGTCAGCGGACGACCGGCTGCGTGCCCTGGACCAGGCCACCGGCAAGGTGGTCTGGACCACGGGGATCGAAGTGGCGCAAGTGCTGACTCCCGTGCTCGCCGGCTCGGCGCAGGATCCTTCCTCCGCGTTGCTCGTGGTAGCCACCGGAGGCCCGGTCTACCTTGTCTGGGCATCCACCGGGCGGATTGCCGGGCGGATCGACGTCAAGGGGGGCGTGGCCGCTCCGCCGCTGGTCGTGGGCCGCTCCCTGTTCCTTGTTGCCGCCGAAGGTTTCCTGTATAGAATCGACGTCTTCCCATAGGGACTCTCCCGTGGGGATGCTCACTTTGCGGAGGTGTGGCATGCGTGCCTTCTTCCCGGCGTTGCTGCTTGCCGTGTCGCTGTTCTGTTCGTGCGGATCGGGTGATTCCAACGGGCCTGCCGACGGGGCCGCCCTGCCGGATGGGACTGGGACGGACTTTGAGGTCCGAGGCGGAACCGACGCCCCGGGCGAGCTGCCCCCCCCGCTTCCCGAGGTCGAATGCAAGGCGGACGAGGATTGTATCGACAAGGTCTGCGACTGCATGGGCCGCTGCGTCGAGCCCGGCTCCAAGCCGTGCGAGGAGGACAAGAACTGCGGCGGCGGGAAGTACTGCGACCCGTGCGTGAAGTGGTGCTTTCCGCAGGGGACGCTTTGCTCTCCGTGCAAGAGCGAGAACACCTGCAACCCGATCACGGGCCAGTGCATGCCGACAGGGACCCAGTGCGAAATCGAGGGCAGCCACTGCCTGGATTTCGTGACCGGTGGGAGCTTCTGCGGGCGGGCATGCCTCAGCAATGCCGGTTGCCCCGCGGGGTTCACTTGCGAGGACCTGTCGGCGTTCGGGCTCGAGTACTCCCAGTGCATCCCGTCCGCGGGCGGGAGCTGCCAGTCGCTGGGGGAATGCGAGGCCGACACCGACTGCGAGTTCTCCTTCATCTGCAATCAGGACAAGGCCTGCGTCAAGGGGTGCACCAAGGACTCCGAGTGCCCCAACGGCACGGTCTGCTCCTCTTTCCGCTGCCAGCCAGCGTGCGACCCGGTGAACAACCCCTGTCCGGAAGGCCAGGAATGCAAGGAAGGGCGCTGCATGATCCCGGGCGGCTGCGTCGACTACTTCGACTGCCCGGAGCCCGAGACCTACTGCAATCCCGAAACGAACATGTGCTCCCCGGGCTGCCTCAACGACATCGACTGCAAGTCGGGCGGCAAGGAGTGCATCGACGGCAAGTGCGAGCAGAAGGGGTGCAACGCCAACTACTGGTGCAACTTCGGCCAGGTGTGCACGCTGGAGACCGGCGAGTGCGTAGTCCCGCCCGAGCCCTTCTGCAAGGCCGGCTGCGAGAAGGACGAGGAGTGCGGCCCCGAGCCGTCCAAGTGCGCCGAGCTCCAGGACGAAGACGGCCAGAGCCTCGGCAAGTTCTGCTTCCCCAAGTGCTACAGCGACCCGAACAACAAGTGCCCCCAGGGCTACCAGTGCGTCCAGCTCGTCGACGAAAACGGTGCCAGCCAGGGGGAGGTCTGCGCCAGGGCCTGCAACAAGGATCCCGTGGGATTCTACTAGGAACTACTCGAAGCAGAGCTTCAGGTCCTGGGCGATGCCGACGAGGGCCGACATCAGCTCCTGCTCGTTGCCCGCCGGGGTGTAGGTGATCTTGCCGGTACCGCCGTTCTTGGCAATGGCGACCAGCTCCTCGGGGTTGCCCTGGTAGTTGTAGGCCACGACGTAGGTCTTGATCCCCTTCTCTTCGAAGAGCGCCTTGGTGGCGGCCTCGAGATCCGCCAGGATCAGCGCTTCCCGCTCCTCCAGGTCGGCCATCATCTCGTACGCGCACGTGTCCGCTCCGTCGGACAGCAGGATCACGGTTCCCTTCCCCGATGTGAAGAGCGACGGAAGGAGGCCTGGCAGAGCCTCCATGGCGTCCACCAGGGGTGTCTTTCCGAACGGGTTGTGCTCCAGGAACCACTTCGAGAACGCGGCAGCCTGCGACGAGTCGAGGGGCACCACCGCAGTGCTCGGTGCCTTGCAACCGGTCGGACCGTACTCGGGGAACTGCAGCATCCCGAATGAGGCCATGGGGCTCATCGCTACAAACTTCTGGATGCTGCTGCTCACAGCGTCCCAGTGGAGGCTCATGCTCGAGGAAGTGTCCACGACGAACACCACCTCCGCCATGCACTCCTCCTTCATGCAGGCACCGTTGATGCAGAAGTGGCCGGCGCTGCACTCGATGGATTCCCCCCAGCCGGTACCGCTGGGCAGGCAGGTGGCATGGTGCGACGTGTCGATGCAAGCGGTGGCGGACGGGCTGCAGACCACCGGCTCGCACTTACCCGAGGTTTCGGCGCAGGCACTCCCCTCCTCACAGTTGACCGTCGTCCATTCGGTCCCGGACAGAGCGCACTCCTGCCGGGCCTTGAACGACAGGCAGACCGTCTGGCCGGGAGTGCACTCGACTGGAGGCTCCACATCCGGGTCCATCAACAGCTCGACCTCCGAGATCTGTCCGGCGGCCAGGTCGGGAATGGTGACGAGCGGCGACACCGGTTCCCCCGTCTCCGGGGCCATGCTGCCGCCCCAGAGCGTGTCCTGGAAACACCGGAACGTCACCGCACCTTCCGGGAACCCGACCGTCTTCCCCTGGGTATCCACCATCTTCTCGAGCAATTCCTGGATGGGGAAGGTCAGTGGCGGCTGGAACACCTTGAGCATCTGCGGCTGCCCCAGTTCCCACCCGGCCGATGCCTGCAGACGGACCGCGGCATCCGGGCTGCACTTGGGGCACGCGATGGTCAGGTTCACCTTGACCGGGGGACCGACTGGAACATCCGGCAAGACCTCCTCGATGTCCGGAGATGGCGAGTCGGCGTCCTCGCCCGTCGAGTCCTCCCCGATCACGGCTCCGCAGTCGATCTTGGCGTACCGGTCGCCGGCCGACAGGAAGTGCCCCTCGGCCACCAGTGCGCTCGTCGTGAGCGTCGCCTCCCCCGCAGCGGAGAGAAGCGGTTCTCCGCTCAACGCCACCTCGACGGTCCCGTCGAAGCAGCCGACCACGGCATCCGACTGAGGCACCGCCCCGGCAGAGAGCGTGACGGTCCCCATGATGCCGCCCGGCTGGCTGATGTAGATGCCCTCCTTGTCCTGCCCGAGCCCGGGGCATGCCGCATCGGCATCCCAGCGAACCGAGCGGATGACCATGCGGTTCGACTCGTCCAGGCACCCTTGAGCCGACACATCGAGGCGACACCCCCCGGCAGCCGAAAACCTCAGGTCCACCGACGTGAGGATCCCGTCCTCCCAGTCATCCACGTCCCGGCGGTGCACCAGGTCCGCGGTCACGGAATCGAATGCGACCGGCCCGAACGGGGTCACCAGCGTGCCGGCAACCGACAGCTTCTCCTCACCGCACGTGCCGCCGCCAGTGCCCGTGCAAGAGGCGGCGGTTAATGCGAAGAAGAGGAGGAACTGCCTGGGACGTATAGGACGAATAGGACGAATGGAAGACATAGGACACCCTCCGCAGACAGGCAAGCGCCAGCGCCAGCATCAGCACGAGCAGGCCGCCCGCAGGCATGGCCCCGGATGCCTGGCACCCGCCGCCGTCCTTCTTGACAGGATCGGCCGCATCGACATCCGCGATGTCGCCCGGAGGCTGGATGTCGCCGGGACCGCCCGGATCGGCAGCTACTTCCACGGCCGACTCCGGTGCGGAAAGCTCTGGCTGCTCGACCAGGTCGAAGACCGGATCGACCGCCTCGACGACCTCAACCACTTCGACCAGATCCTCCTGCTCTGCGGCCTCGATGAGCTCGGGTCCGGCCTCGGGCAGGGAATCGTCCAGGAAGCAGACGTGCACATCGACGCCCGGCTGCTGCACGTGCGTGCACTTGAACCCTTCCGGGCAATCGGAGGTCTCGCACAACGGAGCGCAGTATCCCTCCGAGTAGTCCAGGTTGGTGAACAGGCAGAGCTGGGAGCACTCGTAGAACGACACCCAGCACATGCCGGCGCAGTCGATCATCTCCTTGTTGCAGGGCTCACCGGGCCCGGCATGGGTCTCCCGGCAGACCGGGATGCCGGCGATGTCTACGCACTCGAACTTGTCGGGGCAGTCCTGGTCGGTTTCGCATTCGGTCTCGCCGCTCGGGTAGAGGGTGCAGAGGCCAGCCTTGTCGTCGCCGTCCACGGTGAGCTGGATGGCAAACGGCAGGCTGGCGTAGTACATGGTTGCAAACGGGTCCGGGGAATGTGAGAGGCCGAGCCAGTGTCCCAGCTCGTGCGTGATCATCGAGGCCGGGTCGATGTCCTTGCCGGTGAGAGGGTCCCCCCCACCTGGAATCCAGTTGAGGTCGAAGGTGTTCAGGGCCAGGTCCACCTCCATGGGCTGGCCCGGTTCGGTGGGAATCCAGAGAGTCGCCCCCGCCGCCCCCTCGCCAAAGGCCCACTCCTGGTTCTTACCGTCCACGCAGTAGATGGTGTTCTGGCCATCGGCGGCCCACATGGCGGACGTCGTCCCCAGGAACTGGAACGACACGTCGGCACACACCACGCCGCTCCAGGCCTGCGTGGCCTTGGCCACGATGTCCTCGATGTGGTCCCCGTTGGACAGCACCGGGCAGGCTTCCGGGTTGATGTAGTACGGAATCGGCATCTCGTTCCAGAGCTTGCCGTTGGTCTCGAAAGCCCGTGCCGGGGCGGGGGACAACCAGCCCCCCCCAACCGCCACGACCGCGAGGAGGGCCAATCGCATCATGCCCGCCCCCTCTTGAGCGTGCGGGAAACGATGAACAGCATGGCAAACGCAGCGCACAGCAGGAGAAGCGACCCGGCCGGAGCGGCGCCTGCACTGCACCCACCGTCCGCGGCGCCTGCTTCCTCCAGCACCCGCTCCCGCACGTCGAAGGCGTTCAGCAGGCTGGCCGTCTTGCCGTCGGAATTGGCGATGATGAGCAGGTAGATCCCAGGTTCCATGCCGGCGGGCACCTTTCCGGAAATCAACCCCTCGCTGACGATCTGGACCGCGTTGAGGTCGGTCCCTCCCAGCTTCACGGTTGCACCGGGCTTGAAGCCGGTCCCCACGATGGATACCGCAGTATCCTCGTCGTTGTAGCCGAACGACGGCGAGATCCCGGTGACGGTCAGCCCCGTGCCGCCTGTGCCGGAATCCTTGCAGCCACCGGCCTCGCAGACCTTGCCGTCCGCGCAGGTGCCGCAACTGCCTCCGCACCCGTCGTCTCCGCATTCCTTCCCGTCGCACTGTGGCTTGCACACTCCAGCCTGGCACAGACCGGCCACGCACTGCTCGCCGGCATCGCAAAGCCCGCACACGCCGCCGCACTCGTCATCCCCGCATTCCTTGCCGTCGCACTTGGGCTGACAGGCCCCGCCCTCGCACTTCCCCTGAACGCAGGCCTCGTTGGCAGCGCAGGTACCGCACTCCCCGCCGCAGCCGTCATCGCCGCAATTCTTTCCGTCGCACTTGGGAATGCAGCCGCCCGGCTGGCACTGGCCGGCCACGCACTGCTCGTCTGCGCCGCACTGGCCGCAGCTCCCGCCGCATCCGTCGCTCCCGCATTCCTTCCCCGAACAGTCGGCCGTACAGCCGCCGCCCGCAACCAGGGACGGTGCCCGGATGATGAAGTCGCCGGTCACCCCGACATCCTCCGCGTACAGCCACTTGTTCGCCGTCCCGGCGCAGTTTCCCGGAGGATAGATGATGTGGATGATGTTGCCGTTCTTCGTGGTGGCCTGGTCGTTGAGCGTCCCGACCTGCTGGCAGCCGCACATGCCCAGGTCCTGCATCTGGCTGCACTGGAAGCTGCCCCACTCGGTCTTGAGGTCTTCGGCCTGCTGCATGAACCGGATGACCACCGAGAATGCCCCCTGGTTGAGAATGGGCGGATGCCCCTCCGGGTCTTCCCAGTCGAACTGGAACTGCATGGCCGTGTTCCCCTGGATCGGCATCCCGAAGTCCTGGGTCATGGGATTGAACACGTCGTAGGTGCTGAGCTGGAAATCGGGCGTGCCCTTGCCCGGGTCGGCCGAGCTCCCACTGTGGAACCAGATCTCGATGATGGCATCGGTCTCACCGGCTCCACCGTTGGGCGGCTTGGCCATGAACAGGTCCACGCCCTGGATCTTGACCGGGTAGTCCGCAGGATCCGGATGGAACACGGCGCCGAAGGCCTCCCCCTTCACGAAACCGGGCTGCGTGGCAAGCGGAATCCCCGAGATCTGCTCCGCTGCCTGGCTGATGTCCGCCGGAAACTGGTCGTTCTTGTACACCTTGATCGTCTCGGAAAGCGCCGGGGACGCTGCCCCGAGCCAGATCAACGCAACCAGGGAGCAGACGAGACGCTTCTTCATGGCAATCCTCCAGAAAGTCGCAGACACGCCCCGAAGGCGGAGCAGGAAAACCCTCGACCGCAGCGAATATACCGTCGACACGCGCACGAGTCAAACCCGCACATGGAGCGTTGTCGCGCACCCGCACATGGAGCGTTGTCGCGCACCCGCACATGGACCGTTGACGCGCGACGCCCGTTCGGCTAGTCTCCCCCCATGAATCTGAGCGCAACGGTACGAGGCAGACATTTCTCTTTTCCGGACCTGAAGACGGTCCTTGGCAAGGCCAACGAGCTGAAGTCCGGAGACGTCCTGGCCGGTGTGGCTGCGGAGAACGACACCGAGCGGGTGGCCGCCAGACGCGTGCTGGCCGGCATTCCGCTCTGGTACCTCGTCGAGAACCCCGCAGTGCCCTACGACCAGGACGAAGTGACGCGCCTCATCGTGGACGACACCGACAAGTCGGTCTTCGGGCAGTTCGCCAACTGGACGGTTGCGGAGCTGCGGGAGCACATCTTGTCCTCGCAGACGGACGGAGAAAGCCTGCTCAAGCTCGGACGAGGCCTCACCAGCGAGTGCATCGCGGCCGCAGCCAAGCTCATGACCAACCTGGATCTCATCCGTGCAGCGGCCAAGATCCGTGTCGTCACCCATGCCAATGCCACCCTGGGAATGCGCGGGCGGTTTTCCGTCCGGCTCCAGCCGAACCACACCACGGACGACCCGGCGGGCATCCTGGCATCCGCCATGGAAGGGCTGTCGTGGGGCTCGGGTGATGCCATCATCGGCGTCAACCCGGTGACCGATACGGTCGAGGCCACCATCGCCATCCTCAAGCTGCTCCACGAGTTCACCCGGACCTGGAACATCCCGACGCAGCACTGCTGCCTGGCCCACGTCACCACGCAGATGGAAGCCCTTCGCCGGGGCTGCCCCATGGACATCATGTTCCAGAGCCTCGCCGGATCGGAGAAGTCCTGCCGGGCGTTCGGAATCTCGAATGCCATGCTCGAGGAAGCTCATGCCATGGTGCGGGAGCTGGCCACGTCGAGCGGTCCCAACTACATGTACTTCGAAACCGGGCAAGGCTCGGAACTGTCCTCGGGCGGGCACAACGGGTTCGACCAGGTCGTCATGGAGGCCCGTTGCTATGGGCTGGCCCGGCATTTCAAGCCGTTCATGGTGAACACCGTGGTCGGCTTCATCGGCCCCGAGTACCTCTTCAATGGAAAGCAGGTGGCCCGGGCCGGCCTCGAGGACCACTTCATGGGCAAGCTCCACGGCCTGCCCATGGGGTGCGACGTCTGCTACACCAACCACATGGAGGCCGACCAGTACGACCTCGAAAACCTGGCGGTGCTCCTCGCCACGGCCGGCGTGAACTTCTTCATGGGGCTGCCCATGGGGGACGACGTGATGCTCAATTACCAGTCCACGAGCTTCCACGACAACGCCTCGATCCGTGAGCTGCTCGGTCTTCGCCCGACGCCGGAGTTCGAGCAGTGGATGGAGAGGATGGGCTTGATGCAGGACGGGAAGCTGACGGGGCTTGCCGGCGACATGGGGGTGTTCCTCCGATGAAAGACAAGGAACTGGCCGACCTCATCCGCCAGGTCGTTCTCAAGGAAGTCGAGAAGACGGCCCCCGAATCCGCAGGGAAGACATCTCCTCAGGCCGCAGGGAAGACATCTCCTCAGGCCGCTGGGAACGCCTCTCCTCATGCTGCGGACAAGAGCTTACCGGCCCCGGTCCGGCGAACCGACTTCGGAGCCTCCCCCGAGGATGTTGCGTTGGCCAAGCGGGTGGCTGCGTGGCTCGGCACCGCAGTGCCCCCCTCGCCCTGGTTCGGGGCATGGAAAGCGACGGGCGACCGAGGCCACTACCTCGCCCGCACACCGGCCCGCCTGGCCGTCGGAAGAGCCGGAACCCGATACCGTACCGACACCCTGCTCAACTTCCTCACCGACCATGCGGCCGCCCGGGATGCCGTCCAGGACAGCCTCGCTGCGGACATGATCGCGAGTCTCGGGCTTGTCCCCGTGAAGTCGGCAGCGGCGGACAAGCGGGAATACCTCGTCCGCCCCGACCTCGGCCGCCGCCTCTCCGATGATTCGGTGACCGTGGTGCAGCAGAAGGGCACCAAGTCCCCCCAGGTCCAGATCGTTGTGGGGGATGGCCTCTCCGCTACCGCAATCAACGTCAACCTGCCCCTGCTGCTCCCCGTCGTCGAGGCCGAGCTGAAACGAAACGGGCTCCGGCTCGGCACCACGTTTGCCGTGAACAACGGCCGCGTAGCCTGTGGCGATCAGGTTGCGCGGCTGACCGATGCCGACGTGCTCTGCATGCTCGTGGGGGAGCGCCCGGGGTTGAAGACGGCCGAGTCCATGGGCGCATACATCACCTACATGAAGGTCGCCCGTTTCAACGAGGCCATGCGGGTCGTCGTGTCCAACATCCACAAGGGGGGACTTCCGCCCGACGGTGAAGGGGCCAGGCTCATCGCGCAGACCTGCATCACGGCGCTCAAGGACCGCAAAACCGGAGTGGAGGTCAAGTGATTCTCGAGCCGATCAGGCCCCAGGTGCTTGCCACCCGGGTGATCCCCAACGTGGATCCGCAGCTTGCGGCACGCCTCAAGCTCGCCCCTCATCACCGCGCCATCGGCATGATCACCTGCACCAGCGACGATGCGCTCTATGCATCCCTGGACGAGGGAACGAAGTGGGCACCGGTCGACGTCGTGTACGCCAAGAGCTTCTACGCCGGTGCCAACCACGCGTCCGGGCCGTTTTCGGGCGAAATCATCGGCATCTTCGCCGGTGCGGAGGAGGAATCGGTTGTTACCGCGCTGCGGGGAACGCTCGAGTACCTGGAGCGCAGGGCATGGTTCTACTCGGCCGACGATCGCAACCGGCTGGCCTTCTTCCCGCACGTGATTCCCAGCCTGGGCAACTACCTGTCGGCTCAGGCCGGGGTGGCCCCGGGAACGCCCATGGCGTACCTCATCGCACCGCCCATCGAGGCGGTCCTCGGCCTGGATGCGGCCCTCAAGGCCGCCGAGGTCGAGATGAAGGTATTCTACCCGCCCCCCTCGGAGACGAACTTCTCCGGCGGGCTCCTGGTCGGCGCGCTCGATGCGGTCGAAGCCTCGGCCCGGGCATTCCAGGATGCGGTGCTCGACCTGGCGGCCCGGCCGCGCCACCTCACGCCGGATCCCAGGGTCGAGGAGCTGGCGAGGACGTTCGGCAAGTCCGCAGCGTCTTCTGCCCCCACCCTGCCCTACCGGGTTCACGGGAGCGGGTTCGAGCTTTCCGCCAAGCCCGACACGCACACGCACCTGTTCGACAACCACTCGCTGGTTCACAAGAGTCACCCGGTCATCCGGTTCCGGGGGAAGCTCGATCTCCTCCAGGCACAGGTCATCGATGCGGCGGTCGAGGCTCGCCGGGCCGGCTGGACGGACGTGGCCTCTGACCTCGATGACGTGCTGCGCTACCTGCGTTCGCTGATGTCCTCGGAAGTCACCGGGAAGCCGGTTCCGGAGCTCACCATCGCCGGCTTCAACGCGGAGGAGCTGCACCGGATCTCGCACCACACGACCCAGTTCCTCAACGTGGGGTGGGTCCTTCCGGATGCCTCCATGGGCCCGGCCCTGTCCCGCCTGAACCTGCTTCGTGCCGCGTGCCGGGACGTGGAGCTTTCTGCGCTCGAGACGTTCGAAGAGTCGGATCACCTGTCGGCCGAGAATCGCAACGCGCTGCTGCACGGCTTCAATCGACTGTCCAATGCGCTGTATGTGCTGGTCTGCAAGGCCGTGTCCAGACTGAAGGGGTAGCCTGATGCCTGACGCCGTTCCCGTCCCCGAGAGCACGATTGCTTCCTGGCAACGCCGGATCTTCGCTCTCCTGTGGGTGAGCTACGCCTCCTACTACCTGTGCCGCATGAACTTTGCTGCGGCGCAGCCGGAGATCCTGCACGAGTTCCCGACGTGGACCAAGGCGGACGTGGGGCTCATTCCGTCCGTGTACTCGGTCTTCTACGCCGTGGGCCAGTTCGTCAACGGCCAGCTCGGGAGCCGGTTCGGTGCCCGGCGCATGATGGTGACCGGCCTTGTGCTCATTTCGGGCGCGAACCTGCTCTTTTCGTGGACCTCCAGCTATCCGCTGATGCTGCTCCTGTGGGCCATCAACGGTTACTGCCAGGCCATTGGCTGGCCGCTGGTGGTGCAGACCATGTCCAACTGGTTCCGTGTCGGCCGCCGGGGCACGATGATGGGGCTCATTTCGACCTGCTACCAGGGGGGCAATGTGCTGGCCTGGCTGCTGGCGGGCTACCTGACCTCCGAGTTCAACTGGCGTGCGGCATTCTGGGTACCGGGGCTGACCCTGCTCCCCGTGGCCCTCCTCCTGGCCCTCGGCCTTCGCAACCGCCCCGAGGATGCCGGCCTCCCCCATCTCCGCGATGATCTCAGCTTCCCCCCTTCGGAGGCGGATACAAGCAAGACAGCAGTTGGGGGGGCGAGGGGGGGGGGAACTGCCCCGACCGAGAGGGGCGATGGTGGCGCTGCGGCAGCAACGGCCCCCGCACATGACGACTGGACGATCCTGCGCATCGTGAAGGTGACGCTTTCGAGCAAGGTGCTGTGGATCCTGGCGCTGTCGTACTTCTGCTTCAACGCGGTCCGGTACGCGTTCATGAACTGGGGGATCCAGTACTTCAACGACTTCCACGGCGTGACAATCAAGGGGAGCGCGTTCCTGTCCATTGCGTTCCCGCTCATCGGCTCGCTGGGGGCCATTTCGTCGGGGTGGGCATCGGACCGGTTCTTCAACGGGAGGCGGGCCCCTGTGTGCACCGTCATGCTGGGAGTGCTGGCCCTGTTGTGCGTCGCGTTCACGCCGGTTTCGCCGGGGGATGTCCTGTCCGCCACCGTGATCCTCGGGGCCGCAGGGTTCATGATCTACGGTCCCGATGCCATCCTCACGGGGGCCGCTGCAATCGACCTGGCGCACCCCAAGGCCGCGGCCAGTGCCACCGGCTTCATCATGGCCATGGGCAACCTGGGGGCCTCGATCGTTTCCGGCTTCGGCGTGGGCAAGGTGCTCGACCGCTCCGGCGGCAACTGGACCCCCGTGTTCTATACCCTTGCCATCCTGTCGGTCGTCTCCGCTGCCACCGCAGCCCTTCTCTGGAATGCCCGGCCGAAGGGGAAGTAGGACGTCACGGTATCCTGGATGCGTCTCCCAGGAGGAAATCATGAATATGGGAGTCTGCGGAGCTGCTCGACGCGGCCGTGGCGAAGTACGAGTGCGGCGTGTGCTCCTGCACCGAGGACTGGGCAATCCAGAAAGATGGTGGGGCGCCGGAGGCGTGTAGGAAGCTACCAGGTCACCCACACGACGCCGTGGGTGCCGGCGGTGGTCTGGCCCGATCCCGGGTTGTTGGTGTAGCCCGGAATCACGAGGCCGCCGGCACCGCCGCCACCGCCGCCGCACGGTCCCACCGTGATGCCATTGCCGCCATTGGTTCCTCCGACTCCGCCACAGACGTTGTAGCCCGACGTACCCGGGTCGCTGCCCCCGCCGGCACCAAACCCCTGCCCGCTCCACGCCTGGATGTTCTGGGACGGGGAGGGCTGCCCACCCGCTCCCGCCATGCCGGCCATGTCGACCCCGGAACCCGTGCCTCCTCCGTCCGCTGAGTTGGTGTACCCGGCCCCGCCGCCCGATCCTCCATTGCCTCCCTTGGCACTGGCCTGAGGACCGCCCGACGAGTGCGGCTTCCCAGGCTGCCCCCCGTTGGCGGTCAGCGTCCCGAACTTGCTGGCCACACCGGCCACCTCCATTCCGCCGCCCGACCCGACCTGGAGAGCCACCGACGCACCGGGCACGACGCCGTATGTCTTCTTGATCTCGTAGTAGCCCGATCCGCCGCCGCCCCCCGGATAGTAGTAGCCGCTTCCCCCTCCGCCGCCCCCGCCGATCAGGGTAACGGTCAAGGTGAAGACCCCCTCGGGAACGGTGAAGGAATGGGAGCCGGGGTTGCTCCAGACACAGCCCGCCCCGAAGGTCACCCCCGTTCCACACGACACGGGCACGCACTTGCCGGCACTGCAGACGTGCAGGCCGGGGCACTGGCCGCAGGTCCCCCCGCATCCGTTGTCGCCGCACTCCTTGCCCGCACAGACCGGCACGCAGACGCACTGGCCCAGCACACACGAGGTTGGTGACTGGCACTGGCCGCACGACCCGCCGCACCCGTCCGCACCGCACTGCTTGCCGGCGCAGGCCGGCTGGCAAACGCACTCGCCCTGGACGCACAGGTCCTGTCCCTGGCACTGGCCGCACGACCCACCGCAGCCGTCCGCTCCGCACTGCTTCCCGGTGCACTCGGGCTTGCAGACGCAGAGGCCATCCACGCACGCGGTCGGACTTTGGCATTGACCGCACAGACCTCCACAGCCGTCCGCTCCGCACTGCTTCCCGGCGCAGGCCGGCTGGCAGACACACTTCCCGGCCAGGCACGCCTCCTGCCCCTTGCACTGGCCGCACGCTCCGCCGCAGCCGTCGTCGCCGCACAGCTTCCCCGTACAGTCGGGAGTGCACACGCACTTGCCGCCCACGCATTCCTCTCCGGCCAGTTTCCCGCAGGGTGCGCCGTCGACCACTGCGCTGTTGACACACCCGGTTGCCGGATTGCACCCGTCCGAAGTGCACGGGTTGGCATCGTCGCAGGCCAGGGCCGCCCCAGCCAGGCACCATCCGGCAGAGCACTTGTCTCCCACGGTGCACTTGTTGCCGTCGTTGCACGGGGCCTGGTTGGGGACGAACTGGCAGCCTGCGCCGGGAGCACAGGCATCGTCCGTGCAGGGGTTGCCGTCGTCGCACGAAAGCTTTGCCCCACCGATGCAGGTGCCAAGCTGGCAGTGGTCCCCCGTCGTGCAGAGGTTGCCGTCGTCGCACGAGGATGCGTTCATGCTGAAGACACACCCGAGCTTCGGGTCGCAGGAATCCGTGGTGCAGGAATTGCCGTCCTCACACGTGGTCCCCTGGGCGTATGTGCACTTGCCTTCTTTGCACTGGTCACCCGACGTGCAGGCATTCCCGTCGTCGCAGGGAGCACTGTTTGCGGTGTGGGTGCAGCCGGCGACAGGGTCGCAGCCGTCGTTCGTGCAGGGATTTCCGTCATCGCACTGGAGCGGACTGCCCGGCTTGCAGCCGCTGACCGGGTCACAGCTCTCCACTCCGTTGCAGGGGTTGCCGTCCCCGCAGGCCGGCGCCTTGCCCGCAAGACATCCGATCTTGGGATCGCAGCTTTCCGTGCCGGTGCAGGCGTTGCCGTCATCGCAGGAGAGCGGCGGCCCGCCGATGCACTCCCCGTTTGAGCACTGGTCATCGGTCGTGCAGACGTTGCCGTCCTCACAGCCTGCCGAGCTGGGCGTGTGCACGCAACCCTTTTCTGCATCGCAGGCATCGTCTGTGCAGGGGTTGCCGTCATTGCAGAACAGCTCAGATCCGGGCTTGCAGGCCCCCTGTGCACACTGGTCGCCATAGGTGCACTCATCCCCGTCATCGCATGCGAACCCCTCGTGGTCGGGGGTAAGAAGACACTTGCCCGTGGCCGGTTCGCACGATGCGAGCAGACAGATGGCATCCGGTCCCTGGGGTGGCGCCGGGCAATCGACCGGCGTCCCGGGCTTGATCGCACACTTGTAAGGCCACTGGTCCAGGTTGCAGTGGAGAGTTCCGTTGCAGAGGTCACCATCCTCGAGCGCAGCGCAATCCTCGTCCGTCTTGCAGTCGCAGGGGATCGATGTCCCGTCGCACACTCCATCGAGGCACTCGTCGGCCACCGTACAGGGATCGCCGTCATCGCAGCCGGCCAGGTTGTTGGCGAACTGGCACCCGCCCGCACCGTCGCACGTGTCGTCGGTACAGGGGTTGTCATCGTCGCACACGACCGGGTTTCCGGTGCACTGCCCGTCGGAGCAGTGGTCCGCCACGGTGCACGGATCGCCGTCTATGCACTCGCCCTTCAGGAGGTCCTCGTGGAGACAACCCGATTCCCCCTTGCACAGGTCGTCGGTGCACGGGTTGCCGTCATCGCACAGGTTGACGTAGTTGCCATCGACCTCGAGCGGCTCGTCCGTGGCACTGTCGCAGTCATCGTCGAGCCCGTTGCAGCTTTCCACGTTTGGGGGCTGGGCATCGCACTCCAGCAACCCTTCCGACGAGCAGACGCGCTTGCCCTCGCATGTTCCGAAATCGTTGGCCACGGCACAGGGTGTCCACAGCGCCAGCTTCACCGACAGGTCCGTACACGGGCAGTCTCCTGCATCGGCCAGGCACTGGCGGGTGGCGATCCCGTCGACGGTCTGGGCGTCCTTGCACGAGAAACCCCACGGGCAATCGTCGCTCACCTCGCACTTGCCGCCGCAGAAGCTTCCGGCCGCGCCGTAGGCAACGCAGACGTCTTCGGAGCCGCCGGGGCTCTTGCAGTCCTCCGCATCGGCACAGGGTCTGCAGAGGGTCGCGTATTCCGAGACGCAGATGAACAGCACGTCGGGCCCGCCGCCTCCGACCTGTTTGCACGTCCACCCGGCGGGGCACTCCTCCTGGCAAGGCTGGCTGCACACCCCCTCGCCAAGATGCTGGACGCACCATCCCGACAGGCACTGGTCGTTGTCAGTACACTTGTCGAAGAAGCACCCCTCGCCCGGCTGGCACGCGGGTCCGGCGTCCCCTGCGACGTCATTCCCGAGGTCTCCGGTCTTCATGTCGCCCAGGCCCACGTCGACTACTGCGTCCGGAAGCGCAGCGAGGTCGACACCGCCGACATCTCCCGCTACCTCCCCATTCCCCTGTGCGTCCTTCGAGACGAGCGATGTGCTGGAGCTGCACGCAAAGGCCAACGTTGCGACAAGCAGTGTGCAGGAAGCTGGAACCACGCGCATGGAAACCTCCTTATGCGGGACGACGGCGTTACTGATCCTACGGGAGCGTGAGGACGCGGTCAACGGTGGTGCTGTACGACCGAGACTGTCAACCCCCAATCGGCCCGGTCGGACGACACCTGCACTTCGTGCGGGACTTGCGTGAACTTCCACTACAACCATGTGGACCTGATATCGGGGTTTGAATCCTCCTGATCCGGATTCTGTTCTGAATTGACTTTCCAACGGACAACTGCTATTCTCGCCTTCGCTCGAAGGAGTGGCGCTCGGCTGGCGCCGGGAGAGTCTGCACGGGACGGCGGGTGCTGCGAACCCGCAGGAGGACCGGATGGTCGACACAAACCTGGCCGCAAGACTCGAGGAACTCCGGGCAACCGGTGAGTTTGGCACATCGGTGGTCGAGCACCTGGGCAAGTACCTCGTGGAACAACCCGACGAAGTTCTCTATCGGATGAGCCCGCTCCGGTATGCACAGACCGAAGGGCTGCGGGAACTGGATGCCATCGACCTGTTCCTGCACGCCACACGGGCCGGGGTCCTCGAGTTCACCTGGGGTGTTCTCTGCCCCGCGTGTGCAGCCTTCCTCGTGGCACCGGGGGGCATCCGAAGCCTGGTGCGCAAGCGGCACTGTGCGCTCTGCCAGATGCCGGTTACCGGGCGCCTGGACGAGAACGTCGAGGTGGCGTTCACGGTCGCTCCGTCGATCCGTCGCATCCGCTTTCATGATCCCGAGTCGCTCGACCCCCGTGCAGACGGACTGGCGCTCTACTTCTCCACGTCCCTGGCCAAGGACGATGGAATGCGGCCGGTCATCGGCCCCGCCATCCTTTGGCATGGCCGCGTCTCCCCGGGGGAATCCACTCAGGGGCGGGTATCCCTGCCGCCCGGCCGGTATGTGCTTCTGTCGCCGCATACCCACACGGCGTTGCGCCTGGTGGCCCGGGAGGGAGGCCCGACGCAGGTCCCCGTGGATGTGCTCGACCATTCCATCATTCCGGAGAGAGCCGCTGTGGCCGCGGGCGAAGTCGACCTGCAGATCCGCTCCCGAGTCTCCCGCACCGTCGGCCTGCTGCTGTTCCCGGATCCTCTTCCGCTGCCGGAAGAGCGGTCGTCCGACACAATGCCTCCCGCCCAGCGCCTCCTGCCCTACCTGTCGGGCAAACGCCTCCTGACGTCGCAGGCGTTCCGTGACCTCTTCCGTACCGAGAGCGTTCCCGCGGAGGGAGGGCTTGAGCTCCGAAGCCTGACCGTGCTGTTCACCGACCTGAAAGGCTCGACGGAGATGTACGAGCGCCTCGGCGACCTGCGAGCGTTCTCGCTGGTTCGGGGCCATTTCCAGTCGCTCCACCGGGTCGTCGCCCGGGCCGGGGGAGCAGTGGTCAAGAACATCGGCGATGCGATCATGGCCTCGTTCTGCGAGCCCGAGGCCGCGATGCAGGCTGCCCTCGCCATGAACCACTCCATCCAGGGGCTGCCCGGGGGGAGCGGAATGAGCCTGAAGATCGGCCTCCATGCAGGGCCTTGCATCGCGGTGGACCTCAATGACCGGCTCGACTACTTCGGGAAGACCGTCAACGTGGCCGCCAGGGTGCAAGGCCTGGCCGATGCCAACGAGATCGTATGCACCGAGAGCCTCTTCGGATCGGCCGGCGTTGCCGCAGCATGCGCGGCTGCAAGCTGCCACGCTCGGCATGAGCACGCCATGCTCAAGGGGATAGGGGATTTTGTGCCGATCGTTCGGCTGACTGCGCCCGACCGCTGACGTCGTTTCGGCCCGAAATGTGGACCTGTTATGCTATGGAGGGATTGTGACATGTCGTTCCGCAACCGGCTCCTGGCCCTGTCGGTGACGCTGCTGACGGGGAGTTTGCTCGCCCTGTACTTCCTCCTGTCCTCGGTCTTTCTCGACGAGTTCCGGCAGGTGGAAGAGCGGGATGTCCGGCAGAAGATGGAGAAGTTGCGCAGCGTCATCGACTTCGAGCTGCGTTCCCTCGCCAACAAGACGGGCGATTGGGCCAACTGGACGGATTCCTGGAACTACGCCAGGGGGACCAACCCGGGATTCCCGGATGCGAATATCTCGATGACGACCTTCACGGAGTTGGGGATCGATACTCTGGCGTTCATCGGCAAAGACGGGCAGATGGTGCACGTGCGGGCAGCGGACAGGGAGGCCGGCCGAGAAGTCGCCCCGCCATCCGCTTTCACGAAACCGCTGGAGGGTGGCAGTCCGCTCCTGTTGCACTCCAATCCGGACAGAGATGAGCTCCACGGGCTGCTCATGCTGC
>Ga0233425_10005351_pt1 | contig 20368 bp, 18 predicted proteins | sample Watercolumn_Towu_2_FD_181712 | JGI IMG/M metagenome (GOLD analysis project Ga0233425, IMG submission 181712) | Freshwater microbial communities from Lake Towuti, South Sulawesi, Indonesia - Watercolumn_Towuti2014_140_MG | ecosystem: Environmental > Aquatic > Freshwater > Lake | place... | reverse complement strand
GCACGCTGCTCGCCGGACTGGCGGAAGGCTCGGCTGTCTATTTCGTGCATTCCTTCGCTGCAGTGCCGGCGGATCCCGCCGTCCGCCTGGCGGATTGCGATCACGAGGGCTTCGCCGTCTCGGCCGCCGTGCAGAAGGACCGGATTTGCGGATGCCAGTTCCATCCCGAAAAAAGCGGCGAAGCCGGCTTGTCGATTATCGATAATTTTTTATCCATGCAGCTTGCTCCGGTTCGCGGAGCAAGGCCTGGAGGTGACTGATGCAGCATGACAGAAAGCTTTATCTGGGGATCAATCTGGAGATGGATCCTTCCGTGGCCATCGTCGAGAACGGCAAGGTGCTCGCCTTCAGCGAGGAGGAGCGCCATCTGAGAATCAAGCATGCCCAGAACCACTACCCGGAAAAAGCGCTCAAGTATTGCTTGAAGGCGGCGGATTGCGAACTGTCCGACATCTCCTTGATCGCCATCAACTGGAACCTCACCGCCTACAACGACGGCACCATGAAGGCGTTCTACGAAGAGGTGCGCAGGGAATTCCAGGTTGATGCGGCTACGGCGGGCTGGCAGGAAAGGAATCTCAAGAAGCGCTCGTGGGCGGAATACCGGCGCATGCATGAGCGGGAATTGCAGAAGATCTTCGGTCGCATCGACATTCCGCCCATCGCCGATTTTCCGCACCACTATACCCATGCCTTCCAGGCCTACATGCAGTCAGGCTACGACAGCGCCGTTTGCATCACTATCGACGGTTCGGGCGACCAGCATTGCACGGTCGTGTGGAAATGCACGGGATCCGAAATCACGCCGATCCATGAAGTGAATATCCCCCACTCCCTTGGCTGGCTCTACGCGGCGATCACCGAGTATCTGGGTTTCCAGGCCTACGATGGCGAATACAAGGTCATGGGCCTGGCCGCCTATGGCGAGCCGGATCAGGAAATTCGTTCACTGGTGGAAAGGCTCGTCACGACGGCGCCGGACGGCATCGGCTACCGCATTGCGCCCGAGTACATCCATTACGGCGCGCACACCTACTCCGGCCGCTTTACCGATGCGCTCATCGAACTGCTCGGGCGCCCGCCGCGGCGCGACGGAGAGCCCGTCGAAAAATGGCACACCAGCCTGGCCTATGAACTCCAGGCATTGCTGGAGCGCACGCTGATCCGGCTGGTCCGCTGGGCGGTGGGCGAAACCGGATTGTCCCGAGTCTGCATCGGCGGCGGCGTCGGCCTCAACGTCAAGCTGAACAGCAAGATATTCGAAATGCCCGAGGTGAGCGACGTGTTCGCCCATCCCCTGTGCGGCGACTCCGGCGCCGCATGCGGAGCGGCACTCCTGGCCTGCTATCGCGATACGGGGGCCCCCCCCGAGAGGCTGCGGACGCTGGCGCTCGGCTACGAGGAAGGCTCCGCGCGCATCGAGGAGTTGCTGAAAATCACCAAGGTTTCCTATGAAAGGCCGCAAGACATTGCCGAAGCGGTGGCCGCGGAGCTGGAGCAGGGGCGCGTCGTCGGCTGGCTCCAGGGGCGCATGGAAGCGGGGCCCCGGGCGCTTGGACAGCGCAGCATCCTCGCGAATCCGACACAGGAGGTATTCCGGGATCGGGTTAACGCCATCGTCAAGTTCCGCGAGGAGTGGCGCCCCTTCTGCCCTTCCATGCTGGAGGAATACGCGGACAAATACTTCGACCGCCATACCTACGCGCCCTTCATGATCATGGCGTTTCGCGCCAATGACGCCTTGCGCCGCGATGCCCCGGCCATCGTGCATGTGGACGGCACCGCGCGCGTGCAGCTCGTCAACCGCGAAACAACTCCTCTTTATCATCGCATGATCGACGCCTTCCGGCGACGCACCGGCGTGCCGGTGGTGCTGAACACCTCATTCAACGTCAAGGGCGAGCCGATCGTGTGCACGGCGCTGGATGCCTTGCGCACCTTCTGGGGCTCGGGCATCGACGTGCTGGCCATCGGCGAGTTCCTGATCCGCAAGCCGGCTCTGGGGCAGGGACGATGAGTGCAGGGTTCAGCCTGGCGGCCTATTCGGCATTGCTGCTGGCGCTGCGCGAACGGGGCTATCGGGACGTGGAGTTCGAGGACGCCGATCCTTCTGCCCCCCATCTCGTCCTGCGGCACGACGTCGACATGACCCTCGACAGTGCGGCGAGAATGGCGGTAGTCGAGGCGGAAATCGGGATGCGCGCGGATTACTTCGTCCTACTGCGCTCCGATCTTTACAACCCCCTCTCCCCATTTGGAGAGGGCTTCATTAGGCGAATCCTCGGGCTCGGGCATCGCATCGGCCTGCATTTCGATGCTTCCCTCTATCCCGAGCTGGATCAGGCCGGCCTGGACAGGGTTTGCGCAGCCGAATGCGCGTTGCTGGAATCCTGGTTCGGGATTTCCGTCCGCATGGTCAGCTTCCATCGCCCGGCGCCGGCATTCCTGGGGCTGGAAAGCGAGATCGGCGGCCGCGGGCATACCTACCAGCCGCGCTATTTCAGCGAGATCGTCTATTGCTCCGACTCGCGCGGCGGCTGGCATCACGGCCACCCCCTCGAAAAGGTGCAAGCAGCAGGCGGCCGGGCGCTCCAGCTCCTCACGCATCCGGTGTGGTGGGACAGCGAGGGCCGGGAAACGCCGGTGCAACGCCTCGACAGGCTGGCGGCCGAGCGGCACGATCGCTACCGCAGCGAGCTTGCGCGGAATTGCCAGCCCTATGCCGAGGCGCTGAAGAATCTATCCACCAATGGCTGAGATCATGGAAAACAGTGAAATCAAGGACCTCATTTGCAAACTCTTTCTTGGTGGTGATACCGGCTTCCCCCTGGAGCCCGACACCGACCTGCTGCAGGAAGGCATCTGCGATTCCCTGGCGCTCGTCCAGCTGGCAGCGCAACTCGAAGCGGCCTGTCCGCCCATCCGCATACATGATGCGGAGATCATCCCCGAGAATCTGGGCTCCATCGCCCGGATCGCGAATTTCCTGAAATGCAAGCAGGCGGCGTAGCCACGGGTCGGGAGGCGCCGGCGGACGCGCTCGGCTCAGGCGCCGGTCTCGGCGAACTGACTTTTGGCCGCCTCGCGCGCCGGCCGGACGAAATTGTCAGCGTAATGGTGCGCGCCGACGGCTCGGAACATGCGGTGACGGCCGGACAGCTGGCGAAGCGGGCAGCCGGATTCGCCCGCCGCCTCGGTCGGCCGCACGGACGGCGCAGCATCGTTGCCATCACCCTTTACCAGGGCCTCGATCTGCATGCCGCCTGGATCGGCACGGTCTGGGCCGGCCACATTCCGACCATGGTGGCGCCGCCATCGATGCGCATGGAGCCCGCCAAGTTCGCCAGCGGCTTCAGCGGCATCATGGAGCGGATCCGGGCCGACGTGCAGATCGTCGATCGCGCCACCGCGGAAAAGCTCGGCAGCCAGCTTGCCGTTCTGCCGACGGCGATCGTCGCCGAGGAGGTGCAGGATGCCGAATGCGACGAAGAACCGGCGCGCCTCGCTCCGGACGACGTCGTCCTGATCCAGCATTCCTCGGGCAGCACGGGGCTGCAAAAGGCCGTCGCCCTGACGAGCCGCGAGGTGCTCGAGCACAACGCCGCCTACTGCCGAACGCTGGCGATTACGCCGCGCGACACGATTGTTTCCTGGCTGCCCCTGTACCACGACATGGGCTTCGTCGCCTGCTTCCTGCTGCCGCTGCTGCATGGCATCCGGCTGGTGGAAATGTCCCCCTTCGAATGGGTGCTCCATCCGCAGATGCTGTTTCAGGCCATCTCCAGGCACCGTGGGACGCTCTGCTGGCTGCCGAATTTCGCCTTTTCCTTTCTGGCGCAGAGTGTCAGGCTGGAGCCGGGCGGGGATCGCCCCGATCTTTCCTCCATGCGCGCATGGGTCAATTGTTCCGAACCCGTCATGGCGTCGTCGATGCGGAAATTCGTCGAGCGTTTCGGCATCCTGGGCGCCGGATGGCACCAGATGAGCGCCAGCTACGCCATGGCGGAGAACGTGTTTGCCGCCACCCAGTCGCAGCCCGGTGTCGTCCGGGAGCTTGCCGTCGATCGCACTGCGTTCATGGACGGCCATGTGGCCGTGCCGGCTGAGATGGGGACGCCGGGCAGCATGGTTTTCGTCTCCTCCGGCAAGCCGCTGCCGACGAACGAGCTTGAAATTCGTGGCGGCGGCAGCGAACGCCTCCCGGGCGGCGCGGTCGGCGAGATCTGGCTGCGCGGCACGCACCGGTTCTCCGGCTACTACGGCAACGAGGAGCTCACCCGCAGTGCCATCGACGCCGAAGGCTGGTACAAGACCGGCGACCTCGGCTTCTTCCACGACGGCGAACTCTACGTTACGGGGCGCTCGAAGGACCTGATCATCATCCAGGGCCGCAATTTCTATCCGGGCGACATCGAGCGGTCGGTCGGCGAAATCGAGGGCATTTCCGCAGGGCGCGTGGTTGCTTTCGGGCTGCCCGACGACGCCACCGGAACCGAGCAGCTGATCGTCCTGGCGGAAGCCGAAGCCGCCGTTGCGGCAGACCCGCGCATGCTGGCGCTGCGCGTGCGCAATTGCGTTGCCCAGGAGTTCAACTGCACGCCCGCCGATGCCCGCATCGTGCCGCCGCGCTGGCTGGTCAAGTCCACTTCTGGCAAGCCGGCGCGCGCCGACAACCGGGCGAAATACATTGCCGAATTTCGCGGGGGCCGCGATGTTTAGCACCTGGCCCTTTTGGGCGCTGGTGATCGTGGCCACGGCGGTTTATCGGCTGTTGCCGGAAGCCGCGCTGCGCGGGCGCGCCATCGTTCTGGCCGGCCTCGGCATTGCCGGGCTGTGGGCCGTCCTCGGCTTGGCGGCCCCGCTCTTTCTTGCCCTGGCCGCCGCCACTGCCTGGATGGCGCTTGCCGCCGGCCGGCTTGGCAGTCCCGCCGCCGCCAGCCGTCCGACCCTCGCCGCCGCGGTGGCCGTGGCGCCCATATTCCTTGCCTGGATGCTCGGCAAGCACTTGTCCGGTTCCGCCGCGCAGCAACTCTTCTTCTTCGCCGGCACCTCCTACTTCCTCGTCAAGGCGTGGACCCTGGCCAAGGATCGCGCCGACGGCCGGCTCCGGAACTACGATCCGCTGGCCGCCGTCGCCTACTTCCTGCACCTGCCGACCTATCTTTCCGGGCCCATGCACTACTACACCGAGTTCGAGGCCGGCCTGCGGCGCACGCATTCCCTGTCGCCGGCGTCCCTGCTCGACATCGCATTCCGGCTGCTATGGGGCCTGACCAAGGTAACGGTGCTCTCGCCGCTCATCCAGCCGGTGAGCCTGCTCGCCCTCAGGGAGGCGGCCGACCCCTCGCTTGCGCAGCTGGCGCTCGGCGCGATCGCCTACTCGGCTGTCCTGTATCTGGACTTTTCCGGCTACAGCGACATGGCCATCGCCGTGTCGCGACTGGTCGGCATGGACGCTCCGGAGAATTTCAGGCTGCCATACCTGGCGCGCAACATCCGCGAATTCTGGCAGCGCTGGCACATCACCTTCACGCGGGCGCTGACCGCCTACATCTTCGTGCCGCTGTCCAGGGTCATGCAAAAACGCTGGACAGGACGGCCCCGACTGGTAATGATGACGGGATATACGGTCACGTTCGGATTTGCCGGCTATTGGCACGGGCCTACCGCAAACTTTGTCGCGTGGGGGCTGTATCATGCCGCCGGCCTGATCGCCTACGACCTTTTCCGCAACTGGCGCCTGCGGCGCAGGGTCGGCGGCGGCACGAAGGTCGAGGCGCGCGCGCTGCTGGCGCGCGCCCGGCATGCGGTGGCCGTGGTGGCGACCTTCCTATTCGTATCCCTGGGATGGGTCTTCTTCGTCCTGCCGCTGAACGTGGTTTTCCGCTAGCGCCCGCCCATGACAATCGTTTCCTCCGACCTCGTTCCGTTCCTCTACCTGCTGCCGTTCCTGGCGGCGCTGGCTGGGCTCGGCGCCTATCTCGAATTGCGCGGGCGCAATCTCAGCGGGCTGCTGCTGCCGGAAGAGTGGAAGATTCTTGCCAAGCTGGTCGCCGTCGTCCTGCTTTCCGTGATCCTTGTCATCGGCAAGATCGCGCTTGACTTTCCTGCGGAGAGTTTTCTCTATGGACGGTTCTAGCGTGACCTCGGCGACCATCCGCTGGAGCCGGATACTCTGCGTCATGCTGGCGTTGCTGGCTGCCGCCGAAGGCGCCGCCCGCCTCTATGTCTGGTTCTGGACCGGCAAGGAATACCGCTCCACGGCCCTGTACCGCTGGTCGCCCTACGGCCTGGTGCGAAACAACCCCGATGTCACTTCGCCCACATTCCAGATCGACAAGAGCGGCTTTCGCAACATCGAGGAATTCGACCGCCTGAAGCCCCCCGACACCTATCGCGTGATCCTGCTCGGCGGCTCCGTCCTCTACGCCGGCCTGGCCAGCGTCTTCCTGCAGGAAGACGGGCGCGTCGGCAGCGACGCCACCATCGCCCAGTACCTGCAGCGGATACTCGCCGCCGATCCGGCGCTCAAGGGAATGCGCGTCGAAGTGATCAATGCCGCCGTGAACTACAACCGCATCGTCGAGACCTCGGCCGCTTACCTTGCCGAGTACGCTCATTGGGATCCGGACCTGGTGATCGTCTTCGGCAGCGCCAACAACTTCATGGGCATGCCGACGGCCGAGGAGATCAGGCTGAAGACCCACAACGTGCAGGGCGATCATCCCTGGAAGAAGGAGTTCGAGCGGCAGGTCAACCAGCGCAACCTGGCCGCCCTTGCGGAGAACGCCCTGCTGACGGCATCCGATCACCTCGCCTCGGTCGCCATGCTGCGCAAGCTGCTCGGCAAGCTTCTCGACAGCGCGATCGCCGTGGTCGGCCGTCATTCCATGCAACCGCCGCCCCCGGGGAATTCACGCCCGGCCACCCTTGCAGACGAGGAGCGCTACTTCAACGACTATGCCGCCTACGCCGACGCCATGGTGGCGGCCGCACGCCGTCACGGGCAGGACATTGCCTTTTTCTGGGAGTACTGGCTCGGCGACATGGGCGGCATCAAGCCGCTGAGCGAACGCGAGCAGTGGCTCTACGCCCATGCCCGCCGCGCGCCGGAGCAGACCGCCTACGCCATGCGCATGCGCGACCGCTGGGTGCACAGCTCCGCCGAACGGAAGGTTCCCTACGTTGACCCGATCGATGTCCTGCGGACGAGCGATCAGACGCTGTTCATCGATTACCTGCATTACACCCGCCGCGGCAACGACGTCATGGCGCAGGCCGCCTACGATGCGCTCAAGCCCCTGATCCACGCGAGGGTGAGGAACAGGCAGCACAAGGCGGACTCAAGGTAGTTGACGATGGATACGAACAACACCGCCCTGCCGGATGAAACGCGCCGCATCTGGTTTGTCGTCATCGTTGCCTACTATGTGCTGGCGACTTACCTGACACCCTCCTCCGCGAAGGTGGAGCGATTTTCGTTTGCCTACTTCGCGTTGGTCATTCCGGCATGGCTGTACGTTATCGGCAACTGGAGATGCCTGCTGACGGGATACGGCACGGCTTCGAAGTTGCTGGCCCTGTTTGTCTTGCTGTCCGGTATCTCCGGCGTGATTCGCGCGGATTACCCGCTTGCCTACAACGCCATTTTTCTTGCGGCGATGGCCATCGTCATTGTCAATTCCAGGGTTTACTTGACGGTCGTTGAACTGAACTGGTTGTTCCTTTGTACCGTGATTGGCTCGGTGATTGTGTATGGTATGGGAATCACCGAATACGGCTTCCTTCCTGGCCAAGCGGAGGCGGCGGGTTGCCATGCAGTAATGAATTGGCGTGTATCCCTATTCAGGGTGACCGCAGAAAGCGCAATGTTTTCGTTCATCATCCTGGTCGCCAATATACTGTACGGTGACCGTGTGCCCTGGTGGGCGAGGGGGCTAACCATTCTGCTCGCCACTTATTTCCTCGTATTCAGCGGGGTCAGAAGCATCGTATTTCCCGCATCGGCGGTATCTTTGATATGCATACTGTCGGTGCTGCCGCGTTTTTCCGTGAATATGCGCCGTCGGTTTATTACCTCTGCTGCCGTTGCTTTGATGGTCATTCTGTTGGTACCGTTTTTTCTTGGAGTGAGCGGCGGGGCATTCTGGAAAAACTACGTGTTACGGACACAGACATGTGATTACCAGCTTAGATATTCCACAATTGACCAGGAAACAAAACCAGAAACAAAACCAGAGGGGATACCGCCGGACTGGTACGCATGGACATTCAACAGGCATTGCGCCGCGATGTACCAGCTTTTCCTCTTTGCCGGCTCACCTATGGGAAATCAGGATGTATATCCGAAATCGGACCAGATACTGGTTGATATCGGCTGCCCGACAGATCAGATCCACTACTACTGTGCGAGTTGCAATTTCTCCACTTATTGGCTGGCCCGTGCCGGAATTCCGGCACTTCCGTTGCTGATGTGTTTTCTTGTTTTGATGGCTGGGGCCATCACGCGCCGCGATGCAGCCCTGTCCTGGATACTGGTGGTATTTGGCGTTGTCTCTTTCAGTTGGGGTGTCATGTTCGTTCCCTATAACTTTATCTTTCAGCTCCTGATGGCGATGCCGGCGCTTGTGTCGGCCCACGAGCGACATCTGGAGAGTTCGTGATGCGGCAGCGCGCAGGGATCCTTGCCGTCATTCCCGCACGGTCCGGCTCGAAGAGGCTGCCCGGAAAGAACATACGGCGCCTGTCCGGAGTGCCGCTTATTGCATGGACGATTCGCACGGCGATAGCAGCCGGGGTGTTCGATGACGTGCTGGTTTCCACGGATGACGAGGAGATTGCCGCAATCGCGAGGGAATACGGAGCGTCGGTCCCATGGCTAAGGCCTGGCGAGCTGTCCACCGACACGGCAACGTCCGTTGACGTTGTGCTGCACGCCCTTTCAGCATGCGAATCGAAGGGGAGAGGTGCCGCATCTGTGATGCTGCTGCAGCCGACGTCGCCGTTTCGCAGCATGGAAACGATTCGCCGTGCGGTCGCACTCCATATGCAGGCAGGCAATCCTCCGGTCGTTTCCGTCTGCCCGGCGAAAGCGCATCCGGCCTGGTGTTTCCTGGTCGATGGCGAGGGATGCTTGCGCAGATATGCCGGCGACGGCCCCCCCCCGGCCCGATCCCAGGACTTGCCGCCGGTCTATCAATTAAACGGCTCCGTCTACCTGGCAACGACGGATGACTTGCGCAGCGAGCATTCCTTCCTCTGTTCCCGTGCTCGTGCGCTGGTTGTGGCGCAGCCGGAAGAAAGTATCGATATCGATGATGCATGGGATTGGCAGTTGGCGGAATGCATCGCTGCGGGGCTTGCCGCGAACGGAGAAGCAGCTTGGCATCGCGACTGATCGATTCCCAGCTCTTTCGCCGGGCCGGCATCTATACGCTGGCCAACGCCCTGAATAGCGCCATCCCCCTCCTGCTTTTGCCCATCCTGACCCGCTACCTCAGCCCGGAAGAATACGGCCTGGTGGCGATGTTCACGGTGCTGACTGCCGTGGTTGCGGCCATCGCCGGGCTGGGAACGCATGGGGCTGTTACGCGTGAATATTACTTTCGCAGCCGGGAGGAGTTCGCCGGCTTCGTCGGCACCTGCATCTTCATACTGGCGGCCAGTTCGGCTGCGCTGCTGGGCCTGATCGCGCTCTTCAGCCGGCCGCTGACCGGCATCACGGGCATTCCGGAGCATTGGCTGGCGGCGGCGGTGCTGATGGGGGCGGGCCAGCTGCTGTGCTCGATCGGACTGGTCATCTGGCAGGTGCGCGGATTGCCGGCGATCTACGGCGCATTCCAGATTGGCGTGTCGCTGTTCAACGCGCTGCTCTCCCTGGCGCTGGTCATCTGGGTGGAGATGGGTTGGCAGGGGCGCGTCGTCGGACAGGTGGTCGCCGTGTTTGCGATGGGCATGATGGCAACCGTACTCCTCGCACGGGGGGAATGGATCCGCTTTCGCTTCTCCCGCGATCATGCGCGCGGCGCCTTGCGCTACGGCGTGCCGCTGGTGTTCCATGCCTTGGGCGCGACTGCGGTCGCCACAGCCGACCGGACACTGATCACGAACCTGGTCAGCATCGACGAGACGGGGCTGTACGTCGTTGCCGCGCAGATCGCCATGGTGATCACCTTTCTGGCCGATTCGTTCAACCGGGCCTATGCGCCCTGGCTGTTCGAGAAGCTGAAGGAAGGCAATCCTGCAGTAATGCGCCGGATCGTGATTGGCACCTACTGGTATTACGCCGCGGTGCTGCTGCTGGCCGGACTGCTGATCCTGGCGGCGCCACTGCTTATCGGCTTCATCGTCGGCCCGAAGTTCTCCGGCGCGGCCCAGTACATACTCTGGCTGTCGCTGGCCAGCGCCTTCGGCGGCATGTACTACATGGTGACGTTATACATACAATTCAGCGGCAAGACGGAGCGGCTTGCCGCCGTGACCCTCACGGTAGGCGCCCTTAACATCCCGCTGTGCTATGCATTCATTCAGATGGGCGGCGGAATCGGCGCGGCGCAGGCGACCGCCGTATCGCAGCTGCTGACTTTTCTTGCCACGTGGGCAATGGCGGCCAGGCTGATCGATATGGATTGGCTATTGCAGAGAAAACGCTCTTAGCTTTTTAATCTGTGCCGGCGAAAGAATGCGCCAAACAGGATTACTGCGGTAGTCAGCACCTGTGGCACGGCCACGATGACGTGGAACGCCAGCGCGCTGGCCAGCGCCTGATTCGGCTCCGCCTGCAGCGCTTGGTGCAGGTAGGCCACAATCGCCGCTTCCACGACGCCTAATCCTGCCGGTGCACTGGGGATGGCGATTGCCAGCGCGAGCACGAGCGTGAGCACGCAGGCATTGGCGAGCGAGAACTGCTGGAAGACCGAACTGAACATCCAATGCACCGAGGCGACCGTTATCGCCCAGACGGCCACGGTGAGAAAGGCGAGTTGGATGATTCTCGCCTTATTCTTCTGTGCCCGCAGAGTGTCGAAGGCATCCGCTATCCAGCTGTGGGCCTGTCTGCCTGAGCGTTCCCACCGCGCCAAGGTCAGGAAACCAAGGGCAAGCGCCATCACCAGGCCGCCGACGAGCAGGGCGGCAATCGCGATGCCCTGGTTCAGGTAGGGCGCGACAACCAACTGGCTGGCGACGAGTCCAAGGAGCAGCAGTGCGCACAGGTCCATCAGCTTCTCCGCCGCCGTGGCGGCGATCAGGCGCGGTGCAGCAATGCCGAAGAGCTGACGGGCGTAAGCCAGCTTGGCCACCTCGCCGAGACGGAAGGGCAGCACGCCGTTCATGCCGAACCCGATGATTACGACCGCCAGCGCGGGGAGTCGTCGCGAAGCCAGCAGTAGTGACAGGCGGACGCCGTATACGCCGAGGACAGCGACGTTGAGCCCAAGGGCGACAAGCAGTCCCTCCGGGGGGATATCCTTCAACTGGCCAAGGAGTTCCTCGAAGGAAATATGCTCGCGCATCCAGTACAGGAGGAGCGCAAGTGCTGCGAGGTTTGCGGCAAGGAAGAGTCGCTTGCGCGTTGTTTCCATTTCGATCGGGTTCGGCGGGCGGGGCGCTCAGAGCTCGATCTGGCGGATGCGCCGTTTCAGCCGGATCGCGCCGAGCGTGTAGGTGATGAGCATTCGGGTCCAGTTGGACTTGCTCTTGCCTTCGCTGCGCAACAGGTAGGCGGCCGGAACCTCGACGATGGAGAACCCAGACTTCTGCACGAAATGCAGCAGTCGGAAATAGTAGTCGCCGTAACCGAAGAAGATCTCGTCCAGTGGCAGGCCCAGCAGCATCTCGCGCCGGGCCGTGAAGTAGCCGCCGAGGTTGTCCTGCACCTGGGTACGGATCAGCAGGCGCAGGAGCCAGTTGTATCCCATGGAAAGCAGGTAGTGGGTGGTATCCACCATGCGTCCGCCCGCGCAGAAGCGGGAGCCGCTGACGAAGTCATACACTTCGCCCACGTGCAGGAGCCGCGGAATCTCCACGGGGTCGTGCGTGAGATCGGAGTCCATGACTACGATGTGCTCGCCGGCCGCTCGCTCGATGCCGGTGCGGATCGACTTGGCGAAGCCGCGATCCTCTGTGCGCAGGATCGGCAGCACCCGCGGATCGTCGCCGAAGGCGCGGGCAACTGCGCCAAGGGTATCGTCCGGGCTGTTGTCGTCGACGACGAGAATCTGGTAGTCCCAGCCGGGCGGAATGTTCGCAGCGACGGCACCGACGAGCTTTACGATATTGCCCGACTCGTTGAAGGTCGGGAGTACGACCGATACGCTCCGGCTTGCCACGTTAACCCGCCTTCCGCAGTGACAGGAACACCAGACCGCCCGCCTCCGCCCGCTCTGCACCGCGCAGGATCCTCGTGCCGATGAATGCGATCGGCGCCAGTATGATCCGGCGCAGGCGCGGAAAGAGGGTCCAGCGGTTGAGGTATTTCTTGGTGAAGTATTCGGGAACGCTGAACGGCACCAGGAAGTCATTCATCAGGCAGGCGCGCCTCGGGCCGTAGCCGTGAGCTTCCTCTACTTCAAAACCGGTTTCGACTGCGATTTCCCGCCAGCGCTCCGGAGTGTAGAAATGATAATGGACCCAGAAGCGGTTGAAGAAAACCCCGAAACGCCGCTGCAGCTTCTTCATGCCGAACGCCGAGAGAATCTGGCTGATCCAGGTGTATTCGTCGAAACGGTTTGAGGGCACGGTAAGGTAAAGATACCCGCCGGGCGCCAGTAGGCGCAAAGCTTCCTTGAGGACAGGCCGGATGTCGGGAATGTGCTCGATGACGCTATTGGACAGGATGGTCCTGTAGCTGCCGTCGGGCTTGGGGATCGCGTCGCCGCGGCATTCGATCAGTTCGACATACGAGCCCAGTTCGCGCGCGCGGGAAAGCTCGCGCGGGTTGGGGTCAATCCCGGTGTCGAGGGGTTCGGCAAACAGTATTTTGGCGAAAAGCCCCTCGCCGCAGCCGATGTCGAGCACGGGCCGCTCGAACGGCTTGCCGGCCAGGATCCGGCATTCCATTACGCGTTCGAAGGCGAGCGCCAACGGCGCCATGGCGACATAGTCGGAAACGATGTCGGAATTGGTTTTGATGGTCTGTTGCATGGCGGGGCGTTGAAATGGCTCAGGACCGGCGCAGTTTTGCCAGTTGCGCACAGATGCGCTCGATTTCTGCACCGGTCAGGGTGGGGTAGCTGGGCAGGCTGACAATGGAGGCCGCGAGCGCATCGCAAGTCGCGAGCGGCGGGCAGGCGAAGTAGTCAAGCTGGCCGGGTGAATAGAAGCCGGGCCGCAGCTCGATGCCGGCTTCCAGCATCTGCGCCAGCACGGCGTCGCGTCCTTGCGGAAAGGCTGCCGGGTCGAGCCTGACGGCGATGGCCCAGACGACCGGTTCGACCTCGGACCGGAACGATTGGAGGGTGACGCCGGCCATGCCGGCCAGATGTTCGCGGTATGCTGAGCAGACGCGGTGCCGCTCGGCAACGATCCTGTCCAACTTGTCCATTTGAGCGCAGCCGAGGGCGGCCTGCATGTTGGTCAGGCGGAAGTTGAGTCCGGGGACTTCGTGCCAGTAGTGCTTCATGCGACGCAGTCCATGGCTGCGGTAGAGCGCCATCCGATCGTACAGGGCGTCGTTGCGTGTGACAACCATGCCGCCCTCACCCGTCGTGATGGTCTTGGTGGCCTGGAAGCTGTAGGTGCCGATAGTGCCCAGCGAACCGGCCAGTTGGCCGCAGTAGCGAGAGGGAAAGGCTTCCGCCGCATCCTCGATGACAGGAATGCCGCGATCGTTCGCCAGTGCAAGGATCGGTCCCATGTCGCAGACGTTGCCATAGGTGTGGACGACGACGATGGCCCGGGTGTTGGCAGTGAGGCAAGGTTCGATGTCTTCGGCACGCATGCACCACGTCTGCGGGTCGACTTCGCAGAAGACCGGACGGGCTGCCATGTGCAGGGCCACATTGGCGGCGGCCAGGAAGCCGAAGCCGGGGACTAGTATCTCGTCACCGGTCCCTATGCCGAGGGCGAGATAGGCGAGTTGGATTGCCGTGGTGCCATTTGAGACGGCGAGTGCCCGCGCGCCGCCGGACAAAGAAGAGAAGCCCTGTTCCAACTGGTCTACGAACGGCCCGCCCGAAATCCAGGTCGACTCTAAGGCCTCGGCGACGTATTGACGCTCATGGCCCCAGAAGTCGGGTTTTGCCCAAGGGATAATCGGTCCGGATAACGACAATGCTTCACCTATTCGATTCAACGATGTCAAGGTAGCCACTTGCAAAATCACGACGTTCGATAAGAGTGCATCGGTTGCGGCGGAGAATTCCGTCAATCAGTTCTCGACTGAAGCAATGCATGTTCCGTACGTTTAATATCGGTAGCATGGCTCTTATCCTGTTTGCCCAATGTTTAGGATCAAGAATCAGGCAGTAAAAAATACGGGCCTGCCCTAGGATGTTTTTATAGAAAGGCTCAATCTCAGTCACATATGGTGTTACGCCCATTGCAATTGCAATATCGACTTTCGGGATCAAATTCTCTGACACGTTCAATTGCAGAAATTGCACTGAGTCAAGGTGATCTGGAATTTTTTGGATAATGTTCTTTTTTGTGGTTTCGAGCGACGACGTGGATATGTCTATGGCAATGACCTGTGCGCCACGCTTCAGCATCTCGACAGTAAAGATTCCTGTGCCACAACCTATATCAGCTACAGTCGTGCCGGGTTTGATGTACTTGTCGATGAAATCCATCGTCAGCCTATAACGGTCGGCCATCAAGCGGGCCTCGATAGGAACGATAAACCGACGATACAATTTCGTCAGCCAACCTGGGGAGCTGAATTCCTCGTCGGAGTGGGAGGCCTCAAGATAAAATTTACCCCAATTGCCTATATTCTTATCCCAATAGTCCTTTGGGTTTTCCTGTGTCATGTCTTTGTCCGGCTTTTGCATATTTCGGGAATAATTTCCAAATGTGGCAGTGGGAATACCAATTGGGCTTTTCTGAACTTCTCGCTGCTGACAAAGAAGTCGTGGAAGTGCCAAGGTAACACGAGTAGATAGTCAGGTTTTCTCGTGAGAAGATCTTCTTCCGAAATGATGGGAATAAGCGATCCAGGAGTGAAGCAACTGAACTTGTCCCGGTTTACCTCGCCAACGGAAAAAACATCCTTCTCAGTGATCCCGCAATATTGAAGCACCACATTTCCTTTGGTGGATGCCCCCAAAGCACCTATCCGCTTGCCTTGATTTCGTGACTGGATTAGAAAGTCAAGCAGGGCACCCCGCGCCATGCCGACTCGCTCGGCAAAAGCCAGATACGGTGCAAGCGTGGTCAAGCCGAGTCGCCACTCGCGCCCAAGCAACTCGTCAAGGCCGGGATAAACCGGATGGGCGCTTTCTGCAGGGGCGGCCGTGACGGAAAAGCTCCCCCCGTTGATGTCGTTGAATTCGACATCGACGATGCGCAGCCCGACCTTGTCGGCCATCCACTTGATCTGCTTCAGCCCGTAGTACTCAAGGTGTTCGTGGCAGATCGTGTCGTACGCATTGCGTTCGAGCATGGTTGGCATATAGCTCTGCTCGAAGACCCAGATGCCTTCCGCGTGGAGGATGTCGCGAACCTCGCGCATGAAGTCCATGGGGGCTTCCAGGTCGTAGAACATGGAAAAGGAAGTGACGACCTTGGCTTTCTGCTCGCCGAAATGCGCGCGGAATTTTTCCAGGGAGAAGAAATCCGGGATCAGTTCGATATGAGGCGGGTAATACTGCTTGAACTTGACCCCGGTGGGGTCGATGCCAGCCAGACGGTAGCGTCCCGGCGGGTAGGCCTGCAGCGTCGTGCTGTCGTTGCTGCCGATGTCGACGATCAGGTCCCCCTGAGACAGGCTGGCCATGCCAAGAATACGCCCCACCTTCCCTTGCAGGTGACGCACCATGCTCGGGTTCAGGCCCGAGCGATAGCCATAGTTGTCGCCGTACATCTCGTTGAGATCGTAGCTGTGGGCGAGCTGCAGCAGTCCGCATACATCCGCGCCCGCTTCATCGTGGCATTTCAGGAGCTGCAGGGGGCCCCGAGTGACGGGCTGGTCCTTGCTGCGCGGGAAAACGCCGGTGAGGGCTTGTTCGCCGAGGTCGAGAACCTTGATCAGATTGGAGTTGCCGCAAATCCGGCAACGTTGGATCGGTGTCGGCATGGATCAGTGCTCCCGCCAGGCGGGAATATCATGGCCGGCTTCGCTCAGCAGCTTGTCCTTCTGGAAGAGGAGGACGTCGCTGGCGACCATTTCCCGGACGAGATCGCGCAGCGGCAGCTTCGGCGTCCAGCCGAGCTTCTCGCGCGCCTTTGTCCCATCGCCGACCAGGATATCCACCTCGGTCGGGCGGAAGTAGGCGGAATCGACGAACACCAGTCTTTGTCCTGCCGCCAGATGGCCCGGCTTGCAGCCCACGGCCTGCTCGAACAGATCGGCATCCAGGCTGCCGATCAGCCCCACCTCGTCGACGCCGGCGCCGGCGAACTCAAGGGCGATGCCGAGCTCCGCGAATGCCATGCGCACGAATTCGCGCACCTCGGTGGTCTTGCCGGTGGCGATGACGAAATCCTCGGGTGTCGGCTGCTGCAGCATCAGCCACATGGCTTCGACATAGTCTTTGGCGTGACCCCAGTCGCGCTTGGCGGAGAGGTTGCCCAGGTAGAGCTTGTCCTGCAGGCCGAGGGCAATGCGGGCCGCGGCGCGCGTGATTTTGCGCGTGACGAATGTTTCCCCGCGGATGGGGGACTCATGGTTGAACAGGATGCCGTTGCAGGCGTACATGCCATAGGCCTCGCGGTAGTTAACGGTGATCCAGTAGGCGTAGAGCTTGGCGACGCCGTAGGGGCTGCGCGGATAGAAGGGGGTCTTCTCGGTTTGGGGAATTTCCTGCACCAGGCCGAACAGCTCGCTGGTCGATGCCTGGTATATCCGCGTCTTGTCCAAGCCGAGGATGCGGATCGCCTCCAGGAGCCGCAGCGTACCAAGCCCGTCGGCGTTGCCGGCATATTCCGGGGTATCGAAGCTGACGTGGACGTGGCTCATCGCTGCGAGGTTGTAGATCTCGTCGGGCCGGACTTCCTGGATGATGCGAATGAGGTTGGTGGAGTCCGTCATGTCTCCGTAATGGAGGAAAAAGCGGACGTCCTGCTCGTGGCGATCATGGTACAGATGGTCGATCCGGTGCGTGTTGAACAGGGAGCTGCGGCGCTTGACGCCGTGGACGATGTACCCCTTGTTGAGCAGGAACTCGGCCAGATAGGCTCCGTCCTGGCCGGTGACCCCGGTGATCAAGGCGACTTTGTTCATGTGGGGCGCTGGGGAGACCCGATTATGGGATTCCCGAAAAAAACCGATAGAATATCATACTGAACATGGACTTATGTGCGGCCTGCCATAGCGCGACCGATATTCCGGCCAAACCGCTCAAACAAGATCAGACGGCAAAACAATGAGCTACATTAGGTGGCGATGGCTGCCCTTACTGCTATCCGCCCTTGCCGTCGCAGTCCTGCTTCACTCCGGCCCTCTCGCCAGACATTTCCATGACGCTCCGGACAAGGCCGCCCTGATCATGTCGGGACCACGGACTGACGTCGGGGACAATTATTACTACTTCACGATGCTGCGACATGCTTCGGAGCGGCTATTGCCCGAAGCGATTCGCCCGGAGGACCCGGATGGGGGCGACCACCGAAATATCAACGCGGTAGCCGATACCTACGCCGCAGCGCTTTACGCAGGTCATGTGCTATATCGAATGGCCGCTGCACTTACGACCACTTCGCGCGAAGCCGTCCTCCTGACTTCCATCCTGCATACTTGTCTTTTGGCAATAGGTTTTGTTGCCTTCTTGGTGACTTTGCTTCGAAGGGAATGCCGTAGCGGGTGGTTTCTGTTTTTTGCGCTGGCCTATGTCGGACTGGTGTTCGTGGATGCCTTCGGCAACAGCGCGTATTTCGGCCGGCTTTACTGGGCCGGCAACCTGCTGACCTATTATTCGAACCCGACGCGCATGGTCAATCCGACCCTGTTTTGGGCCGCAGGGCTGGCGGCGGCGGTATTTATCGTACGTTGGCTGCGCGAGGAGAAGACGAGGGATTTCGTTGGCGCTGTCGCGTTGGCGGGCTTGACAGGCTTTTTCAGCATCAGCGTCGGGGCGACATTGCTCTTGGCCCTTGGGCTGGCCATTGCCTTCGATATGGTCTCCAACCGCGTTTTCCGCCGACGCTTGCTGGCTATCGCCTTGGCGGCATTTGCCGGCCTCGCCTGGAGCTATTGGCGGTTGCGGGCATACTCATTAACCCCGCTGGGCCAGGAACTCAGGCATGGTGAGTTTCTGGGTCTTGCGCCGAAGTGGCAGTTCCTGTTCTTGCTCGGGCTGATCCCATTCGTCTGGCGCATGCTTGGCAAAGAAAAGGTGTTCGTTGCAGCACTTGTGGTTGCGGCGATGCTGGTTGGCATGTTCTGCGAGAGTTTTCACTTGGGAAGCCGGCTCTGGTTGAGGGGGGCGGTAATCTACGCTTGGGCGGCAGTGGTTTTCGTGATGACAAATATTGCGCTTGGCTGGCTGGCTTCAGGCGACGCGGTATCGCGCGGCAGGCAGTTGTTCAAGGCGGGCGCGGCGGTCTTGATGGCCGTCTTCGCATTTCAGGCGCAGCGTCCGTCTCTGGAATCGTGGCAAGGCTTCGTCGAGCGGGAAAAATGGGAGATGCTCGAGTGGATGGATTCCCATCTGCCCGAGGGGTCGATCGTCGCTTCGGCCGATGTCGAGGATGCGTTTCTCCTCCCGATTTACACCGGCGCCAAGCCCTTGTATGCGATGTACGGACTGACGAGCAGGACACGCGATGAAGAGTTGCGGCGCTATTTCTACACCATGAGGTTGTTTGGGCGGGATCGGCAACTTCTCGCGACAGCGCTGAGCCTCGGCCAGGAAGATGTTCTTGAATATCTGAAGCACGTGATGGGATCGGTGCCCGGCCCGTACAGAAACGATGCTGCCGATGCGATAATTTTCCTGGAGTTGGTGGTCTACCATTCATATGTTCGCGATTTATCTAACGCGCTTGTCGACCCCGTGCAGCATCAGCATCTGGAAAAACTGCTCAACAGCCGTGCCGAGGAGGCGTCGCGGTTGAGCTATGCTTTCGATTTCGCTGTTGTTGAAAACGGCCGGATGCCTCCGGGTTTTTCGGGATGGGCCGTCGCATATGGAAATGATCGCTATTCCATACTGAGAAATCCCCAGGTTCCCGAGCCGCGTAGCTGATATTCGAGGACGACCCTTGGCACCGCAACCTGTAGTCGCAGTGATCCTTTCCGGTGGAGCCGGGGCCAGACTGTGGCCCGTTTCGAGGGAAGCGCTGCCCAAGCCGTTTATCAAGCTCCACGACGGGCAAAGCCTGTTGCAGCGGACCCTCGGACGCGTCCTGGGCCTGCCGGACGTGAGCAGGGTGCTGACGGTTACGAACCGGAACTACTATTTCCTCACCAGGGATGAGTACGCGGAATTGCAGGGCGGTCAGGTCCAGTTCGAATACCTGCTCGAGCCTTTCGGACGGAACACCGCTGCGGCGATTGCGGCGGCGGCGAAGATTGTCGCAGAGCGCTTCGGCCGCGATGCAATCATGCTGGTGCTGCCTGCGGACCATGTAGTTGCCGACCAGTCGGCCTTCAATGTCGCTGTCGATGCCGCGCGAAAGCTCGCCGCGAACGGCTGGTTGGTGACTTTCGGAATGTCGCCAAGCCGGCCTGAAACCGGTTACGGCTACATCAAATGCGGCGAACAGCTGGAGGGTGGGCTGGGCTGTGCGGTAGCCGAGTTCGTCGAAAAACCAGACGCGGACCGGGCCGTGGAGTTTATACGTTCAGGGCAATACCTCTGGAATTCCGGGATGTTCTGTTTTTCCGCCGAGGCCATCGGCCGTGCCATGCAGGAATATTGCCCTGATGTCTGGAGAAGCGTGTCGGCGGCGCTTGATGCAACCGACCGTGGCGCATCGCCGATTCTCATGGACTCGACGTCCTTCGAAGCCGTCCCGGAAATTTCCATCGACTATGCCGTCATGGAGCGCTCCGACCGCGTGGCCGTGGTTGCCGGCAATTTCGGCTGGGAAGATGTGGGTTCCTGGCGTGCGCTATCGGAACTGATGCCGGCCGATGCCGATGGCAACCGCCTGAACGGGGAAACGCTGATGCTCGATGCCACGAATTGCTACATTCAGGCAGAGTCGAAAATCATTGCGGCGATCGGGGTGAGTAATCTCATCGTGGTGGATACGCCAGACGCCCTGC
>Ga0233425_10005350_pt1 | contig 20371 bp, 15 predicted proteins | sample Watercolumn_Towu_2_FD_181712 | JGI IMG/M metagenome (GOLD analysis project Ga0233425, IMG submission 181712) | Freshwater microbial communities from Lake Towuti, South Sulawesi, Indonesia - Watercolumn_Towuti2014_140_MG | ecosystem: Environmental > Aquatic > Freshwater > Lake | place... | reverse complement strand
AATCAATATCAAATGTAGCTGAAGAATAATGCGCGAGTTCTTCTTTAGTATGCTCTCTGATTTTCAACTCAAATAAACCTAAAAAATTAAACCACATAATTTGCTCTGCCAGCCAGTAAGCATGCCACTCTTCAAGCCTTTTTTCTTTCAGCATTTTTCCAATTGAAGTTTCTTTCAATATATCTCTTCCAGCTCGTTGTGTTTCAGCATCAAGCAGTTTTAGTTTGACATTTAAATGTTTTTCATCAAGAATCTCACATTTTTTCTCTTCTGGATTTACAAAAAACTCAAATTCACCTATCTGAAATTCCCTATCTCTGAATAAAAAATCTCTTGGAGCAATTTCATTTCTAAAGCATCTTCCTATTTGAGCAATTCCAAAGGGCAGCTGCTTTCTTGAAGTTTGCTGAACTTGCTTAAAATCTAAAAACATACCTTGTGCAGTTTCTCCTCTTAAATAAGCATCAACAGCATCTAATGCTCCTACCTTGGTTTTAAACATCAATGAAAATTCTCCTTTTATCTCATAATTTCCATTGCATTTATCACATTTCACTTTCCCAACTTCAGATTTATCTATTTTAGTTGATAATTTGCATTTTGGGCAGTAGGCAGCAACATCACTGAAGCTTTTAACATGCCCTGATGCAACCCATGTTTTAGGATGAGAGATCACACTGCACTCTAATCCAACCATATTATTTTTCTGCCTTACAAAAAAATTCCACCAATCCTGTTTTATATTATTAAATAATTCAACTCCAAGATGGCCATAATCCCAAAATCCTGAAAAACCTCCATAAATCTCACTGGATTTAAACACAAATCCCTCCCTCTTGCAGAATTGTGCAAGCTCATCAATTGTTATCTTTTTCTGCTCCTTTTTTTCCATCTTCTTTTCTTCTTTCATATTTTATATAAAAAAACATATTTAATAAATCTTCCTCTTATGATTTAACTTCACAACTGACGATGCTTGCGCAATTTTGTGCTCTAATGAACAGCAATATTATGGTCGCATTATGCTCCCCACGATTAATTAAGTTGCTGGAAGTGAAAGAAACCCACAGGAGATTGTTTACATACTCATAAAAAATAAGCAAGTCTGGCAGATGGGAGAAGATTAGGCAATTTTGGAGGAAAAAAAAGTTTCACTCTTGATAAAATTGGTTGAATAATTGCCTATTGCAAGAGTAAAACTTTTTCAAGCCAAGATTTGCAGAAAAGGTAGAACCAAGCGACACAAAAAAGCAGGGGGGCATTAATAAATTCGTCAAATTTTGTACAAAATAGCTCAACTGGCGAAGCCAAATTATAAAATCCTAGGAACCATTGCCCTGCAATGAGCAATAACAAATGGAGATATCCCCTCATGCTGCATTTCTCTTAAATCAGCTTGAACAACTCTAACTAATCTTTCTTCTTCCTCTCTTTCTTCATCAGCGATAGCAACTCTAAGTTTTGCAGAAAGAATGCTAAATGCATTATCCCATTCAGATGGAGTTAAGTTATATGGCTGAACGCGATTATTCGGCTCAACTTTATATTCTTCTAACATCTTTATATAACGATTCTTGAATTTATAAAGATTTATATTGTTAGAGCTCTGTTGAAAAAGTCCTTTTGACAAATTGTTTGCAGGGCAATAATATTATAGTCGCCTTCGTCTCCTTTTAGATTATTAATAATTAATCGGGAACGCCCGCGTGAACGAGTATCAGCGAGTTTTTGCTTGTTTATGACCATTAAATAAGAATGGAATGCTATATTGCTTTAGCACGAGATTTTTAACAGAGCCTCATCAACCCCAAACCTTAAAAATAAACTTAAACTCCTATTTTAGAAGCCCGCGTAGCTCAGCCTGGATAGAGCACTGGCCTTCTATCGCGGAAGTTATCTTTCGAAAGGAAGTTGAACTTCAAGGAACCTTGGTTCCTTAAGTAAGTCAGGGGTCGCAGGTTCAAATCCTGTCGTGGGCGCTTTATAAAAAATGAAAATTCTATTTGTGTGCAAATACAATCGGTTTAGAAGCAAAGTAGCTGAATCTATTTTTAATAAGTTAAATAAGAATAAAAACATAATTTGCGAAAGTGCAGGAGTATTGGCAGATACCTGTCATCTACATATAGAACAAAATGTGATTAATATTATGAATGAAAAGGGATATAATATTCCTGCTCTTCCAAGACAAGCCACAAAAAAATTAACAGAAAAATTTGATGCCTTGATTATAGTTGCAGATGATGTTAATCCAGAATACTTCTTTGACTTTTCAGGAAAAATATTGTGCTGGCCATTTAAAGATTGTGATGGGAACGATATCAAGAAGATAAAAGAAATAATCAATTCAATAGAAGATAAAATAAAAGATTTTATAAAAAATCTAGACTAATAAATCTTAAAAACGCTGATTTCATATTAATTCTACGCAGGCATAGCCAAGCAGTAAGGCAAGAGGCTGCAACCCTCTCATGCGCAGGTGCAATTCCTGCTGCCTGCTTTTGCTTATCAAATAAATAGAGATAAGCAGAATAGTTGTAATAATTCAAATAGGTTTTATGCAATTTCCGAACAATTTGGCCTTGCAGTAAAATCAGTTAGAATAAGCAAGGAGCAGATTGTGAGTTGTTGCCTGCTTTGTTTATCGAGCAAAGCAAGATAAGCAGGAGTATGCAAAAAAACCGCTTATTCAAAACCGGCATACAATTAGATTCTTCTTTTCAAATTATTTTTTTCTTCAAAGAATTATGAGGGGGAGAGGATTCGAACCCCTGAAGGCACTAAGCCACCAGCTTTCTTCGCTTTAAAAGAATGCTATTATAGCTTTTCTTTTGAAAGCCTAATTTTCTTTTCTCTGAAAAGAAAAGAGGCTCCTAAGGCTGGCGCGTTTGACCGCTTCGCTACCCCCTCATAATAAAAGTTAGAAAAACTGGATTAAAAAACTTATTGAATTACTCTCAATGCAGTTCCAATAGAAATTTCTATCTTATCTCCTGGACAGAGATCATATGTCCTAATTGAATCTATTGCCAAAATACCATGATTCATCATATATTCTATAATCAATACTTCTGTTCTTTTTATTTCTCCATCTATCATCATTGTTTTATGTATCCTGCCTGAATATGGCTCTCTTACTTTAAACCTAAGTCTTTCATCTTCTCTATCAAATGGTTTCCCCCCCATAGCTTTATACCATGCAGTCGAACCTGTTCCTGTAGCAATTACAATTCCTGAACTTCTTTGAATTTCTTCTTTTTCTTTAAATTTGACAAGGTAATTTGAAGGATGATGCGGATTTACATTTCCAATATAAGTTTCATTAAGCGCTAATTCTGCTTGGGTGCAGTGATTTTTTCTAAAAATCATAACTCTCTCCCTAGTATATTCCTTAATCTGTATTTGATTACTTAATATTTTTTTTAGTTTTTCCTTCAAATCTTCAAGACAGACAGAAGTTAGAGCTCCTTCACTTTTTGTTTTATCTGAATTAACGCCCAGAATAGGAATTAAATGAATAAAATGAGCAGCAGACAAAAATGTGCCGTCCCCTCCCACAGAAATTATAATTTCCTGATTTTCGAAATCTTCTCTGCTTAGATCTTCTTTCACCCTAAATCTTGAAATAATCTTCAAATCTTTTATTATTTCTTTTAATTTTTGTTCTAGAATATGCTCCTTAATTACAAAAAGAATTTTCATATTTATTCTTTCTTTTCAGCTTTTTTCTCAGATTCTTTTATCTTGATTTTTTCCTCTAATTCAAGCTTATCCAATAATTCTTTATATCTATTTCTTATCGTTACTTCGGTTATACCTGCAACATCTGCAACTTCTCTTTGTGTTTTTTTCTCATCATTCAATACTGCTGCCACATATAATGCTGCTGCAGCTATTCCTGCAGGGCCCCTGCCAGAAGTTAATTCTGTAATTTCAGCTTTCTTAAGAATTTTTAAAGCTTCATTTTGAGTTTTCGGAGATAGATGCAAAACAGATGCAAATCTTGAGATATAATCCTTTGGAGAGCTTGGAGTAACTTTTATCCCTATCTTTCTTACTATAAATCTGTATGTTCTCCCTATTTCTTTTCTTTCTACTTCTGATGCAGCAGATATTTCGTCAAGTGTTCTTGGAATATTATAAGAACGGCAGGCAGCATATATGCATGAAGCAATAACAGACTCCATAGATCTTCCCCGGATTAATCCTCTTTGGAGCACAAAATTATACACCCTTGCAGCTTCATCTTTTACTACATTGGGCAAATCCAAAAAAGACGAAACACGTCTTAACTCAGCCATAGCTAGTCTTAAATTCCTTTCAATTGAAGTCGAAACCCTTTCCTGCCATTTTTTTAATCTTAAATATTTCCTTGTCTGCTGGCTTGAATCTAATCTGTAAATATCTGATATTTCTCCAACATTTGTTGTTAATCCTTTATCAAATTTCTGGAGAGACATCGGAGCACCTCCCCTGGATTTTTTTTCAGATTTATCAAATTGCCTTAATTCATGAGTTGTATCCACCATACTTTCTTCAACTAAAAGCCCGCAATCACCGCAGCTTACTTCTCCTCGAGATTCATCATACACAAGATTAGAACTATTGCACTCAGGACACCTTTTTACATAACTCATTTTATAAGATTAACCGTAAGCTTTTTAAATCTTTCGTATTTAAAAGTTTTTCGGTTTTGGAAAATTTCCGAATTAAAAATTTAATGCATTTAATTTAATAAAATTCATAGACTATAAAATCTCTTTGTCTATCTTGGAGAGAATCGCTTCAACTTGCGATGAGATATAGCGGATTATGTCTTCTTCTGTGGCCCATGGATTAAGCTCTTTGTATCTTGCTGCATGGGCTGCTCCTGAGATTACTGCCATTCTCAATTTCCCTGTTTTGTCCACTATTCTTTTTTTAAAAAGTTCCATGTTTGAAATTACCTATTAGATTAATCTTTATCATTAATTATAACTGCTTGTATAATTCCTTCTTGACTTGGCCTGTTTGTCACCCTAGCATTCCCTATTTCTGTTTCTATAATTGCACCCCTAACAATAACATTCTGTCTTGCAAAGAATCTATTTGAAGGAGTCTCTATTACATTCTTGATCTTGGCTTTTTTTGCTTTCCCATCTTTTATTACATTTGCATAATTTCCAGATAAAGAAACAACCTTATCAGCTCCTCCCAAGGTCCTTATTTTTTTTGTTTTTGCTTCACCAAGTTTTACAATTCTTGATTGTCCTCTTTTATCGCATAATCTTTTCTTTCTATGCGCGTGATACTTTCCTCCAGTAATTTTTCTTCCTAGTTCCATAGAACAACATAAAAAATTTAATTTAAATACCTTTTGATTTTGTCAAAAACTCTGGGCTAAAGCCACAGAGCGTGTTTGGAGTTTTTGATCACCTCGAAAATGCCTTTGCTTTCTTCGGGCTAAAGCCAAGAAGCGTATGCAAAGAGCATTTTCTCAGTGTTAAGTGCGTTCAATCCATTAGCTTTAAAAAGTTAGTAAACAAGTGAATTTTATGGTTAACGGAATTGACAGACCCTTGGATGTATTAAATGCGTCCAAAGGAAAGGAGATTTTGGTGCAGCTAAAAAACAATAAGCAGATGGTCGGCAAACTATTGGCTTTTGATATCCACATCAATATTGTGCTGGATAATGCAAAAGAAATAGAAAATGGCGAACAATCTAAAAGCTATGGGCTTGCTTTTGTAAGAGGGGACACCATTATTTTTATTTCTCCATCATCAGCAGGGAAAAATTAAGCGTTACCGAATTAAATTTCGCACGGGCTTAGTTCTTTTGGGTTAGAGGCAGTTGGAACTAGACTAGTGCGAAATTGATCCGTTTATCTAGATCTTTTTTATTTAAATGAACAAAAGATAGTTTTGTATTTAGGTTATTGTCTTCAATAAATTCAGCTATTTTATACATTGTCCAATTACAGAAAGATGTAGTTGGTTTTTTAGAGATATCAAAATTGGACCACGGGGTTAAATTATAATTTTCTCTTCCATTTTTATCCATCTTTTTATTATTAAACTGATTAATTGTTTTTGTTTCTGATTGAGAAATATCTGATTTTGCGATCCCCAAGATTTTATCTAGTTTTTCTTTCAATATCTTATTTGAAAATATTTTAAAATCTTCATTTAATTTGTCAAAAATAAAAATGTCTGGAAAAATTTCTTTTAATTTATCTTTAAATGGATTTGTTCTAAATGTGTAGACTAACATCTTGCACCTCAATTTTCTAGAAATTAAAAATTTCTAGCCAATTAGAAATCTTAGATTTCTAACTTCATAAAATCTTCAGCTAAAATTGTATTTTTGAAAACAGACTTGGCTTCTTTTAATAACTTGGATGGGTCTTTTTCAAATCTTTGAGAGAGATGCATTAAAATAAGTTTTTTTGCATTTGCTTTTTTTGCTATTTCAGCTGCTTGCTTTGATGTAAGGTGAAATGTCATTTTTGCATTTTCTTCTTCGTCTTGAGAGAAAGTTGCTTCTGAGATAAGCAGGTCAGCATTATGTGCAATTTTTCTGCAGTTTTCATTTATAGCTGTGTCTAAGATAAAAGATATTTTCTTTCCTTCTTCTTTATATAATAGGCGATTCCCGTCAATTTTCTTTCCATTGAATAAAATTGTTTTTCCCTGCTTTAATTCTCCTATTAAAGGCCCGTTGGGTATTTTTAATTTGCTTAATTTTTTCTTGTCCAATCTTGATTTTTCTTTTATTATGAATGAATAAGAAAAAGTAGGGGTATTATGATTCATTTGTTCTGCTTCTAATTGAATATCTTCATTTTCAAAGAATTTCCCTGTCTGTATTTCATGAACCTGAATATTTATTGAATTTGGGTGGACAAATAATCGAAGATATAAGTCCATAAACATTTTTGTTCCTTTTGGACCATATATATCAAGTTGTTTATTATAACCATTTAGCTCAAGAGTTTGAACTAGCCCGGGAATTCCTAATGTGTGGTCTCCGTGCCAATGAGTTATAAGTATTTTTATAATTGAACATGGATTTATTTTTGCTATTCTTATCTGCCTTTGAACACCTTCTCCGCAATCAACAAGTATATTTTCATTTTTATATGATAGAAGCACAGCTGGGTGAGCTCTTCTTTTAGTCGGAATTGCGCAGCCTGTTCCGAGAAATGTAAGTCTTGCTTTTTCAGCCATATTATTGATAATGAATAAAGCTTTTTATTACTTTTGCTTTATAGATATTTCAAGGAGCTTTGGCAAATCTTGGATATCTGATTATATTGGATATGAATTCTCAAGGTGAAAGAAGACCATCCATCCCAATTCAAGGCATGATTTTGAAAGTCTTGTATATCCGCATGGCATATAAATAAGTTTCAGTTTTATAATTCTATAAATCTTCTTTAGAAAATTTGAGATTATAAAAATCATCATTTTAGGAGTCTTTTAAGAATTATCCACCTTTTTGTAGTAACTGCCCCGTGACTACAAAATCGAAAAGTTTAAAAACCCAATTTTTATATAATTAATATGGGACTAACTTCACTTTTAAAACAAGCAAGGAAAGAAATTGCATGCGGGTTAACTGCATTAGCACTTTTAGCGCCTGTTGGATGCACGTCTACAAAACCTCGGGGCAATGAAGCTGAAACAACTCTTGCAAGAACTTCTTATGGTCTTACAGATGATTCTGTAACTTATAATAATCTTATAATGCTTCTTCCATATAATCCTAATGGAGCAAATAGCACAGAAACAAAACAATTTTATGTAAGGCCAATTATAGGAGATTATATTGCAAAGTCTTCTGATAAAACAGAAATTGAAGAAACACTGCCTATTGTTTTAGTTGATGTAAACTCAAGTACTTCCTGCATAAATACAGATAGTAGAAAAATTGATGTAACCAGTTCAGGAGATACTCGTGATAGCATAAGCGGATATATTCCTAAAAAAACAAGTAAAAGAAATCTTAAATTTGACATTCCAGGTATCCCTCAGATTGAAATAAAAAGAGATACTCTAACAACCAAAGATGCTAAAACATTAGAAGAGAGATATGAAGTAAGTGAAAGAATTCCAGAAAGAGTAATAGAAGCAAATAAACAAACTGGGACTTTAGCATATAGTTTTTTTGAAATACCAAAAATACAAGAAAAAGATGAATATCCCATTTGGTGGGTAAGAAAAGAATCAAGAAGAAAAGATCAAATTGGGGCAGAATTGCATATTACTAATCCAAATCCTACTAGATCAAGAACTGAAGTTATAAAAGGATGTTTAAGAGATTCTGATATCTATATCCTTGTACCTGCAACAATTACCAGACCATTTAACAATTATACTGGATCCGCTCATAATTAATCTATTTAATGAACAGAATAACTACTCCGCTATTCCATACCCTACTGAATCCCAATAATTCATTTCCCCTGTTTTCAAAGAGTCTAAAATAGTGTTGCCATCTTTTCCATAGCAAATTGCATTAACATAATATTTTCCAGGAATTTTACCAGGTTTATTTTGTGTTCTCAAAAAAGCTTGTATATCAACAGAAGAATCATAATAAGAAAGAAAACCAATTCTATCAAACCTCTCTGTTTTAAAAGGACTATAGAAAATTTCCAATCTAATTCTCATGCATCCTGATTGGATTATTTTTACAAATATGCTACTATCTGTTGCATATGTTCCATAAAAAGGATTATCTAACTTATAATTTATATCTACTTCATTAGAATCAAGAAATCTCACATCTGTAATACCTGCTTTTATATCTGTTTCTTTAGAAGAAATACCTATTGCTTCTTCAAATTTTTTATAACTTCCTCCTTCACAAGATTCCTGAATCATAGTTCCAAAATCATTTTCATTTAAACTGCCTCCATTAAACTCATATGTTAAAACCCCTTTAGAATCTTTATAAACCACATAAGTAGAACTTTCTCCATTGCATTGAAATATAATCTCGCTCTCTTTTTCAGAAGTAGGCGATTCTCTAAAATAAACATCATACAAAACTTTAACAACAGCATTATACAACTTAACCTGCATTAACAATGCTTTTGCAGTATATGCTAAAGAAGGCGAAGTTGGATAAATTCCCCCCGCTCTAGGGTCTCCAGTTAAATTTCCTAATTTATTTTCAGCCCCATTAATCTTCCCCTGAATATTAGCTATAATTCCCGGGCGAGTTGAATCTTTAGTTAACCCTGCTTTCAACGAATCAATAAATTCTTCATTAGACAAATCATTTTCTACTTGACTTAATGCATCTATAGTTGTTGCTTCTGTGCTTTGTGTTGAAGCTGTATTCACATTTAATTCACTCACTTTCTTCTCAATATCCTCCAATGAAGTTCCTTCTATAGCCTGAATAGTCTGCACATCAGTTTTAACACTCTTCGTATCAAGCCAGCATCCTATATTTGGATTATCGCAATAACCGACAAGCTGCCATCTTTTCTTGAAATCAACTTCTTTTTTCTGGTCTCCTGAAACCTGCCCCCCTGCAGAAGCATATCTTTCTAATGTACTCTCTTTTGCAGGATTTGCACTTGTAACTTCTGCTGAATTTCCAGGATTTTCTGTTGAACAAACTCTTACAATTCCTTTTAAATTTGCAGTTGGCTGTACAGCTTGCTCTGCTCCTGTCTGAAGATTGGGGCTTGTTGCCGCAGCCCATAAACTCTTTGTTCCAGATATGCAGTCTTTCTCCTTTGTTATTCCTGCTGTTGTTGCTTGATCTTCTATATATTTTTTATTCAAATAATCCAAAGCAAAATCAGTTGTAACTGATTTAAATCCGCAATGTGTCTGTGCATTCAATTCAACGCATAACTCTTTATATCCAGAAGGAGAGGTAAAATCAATTGATTCATCTGCACTATCTCCTTTTGCAATATATCCTGTCTTAACATTAATAATTGCATTGTTTTGATAATAACTCGAGCTTGGCGGATTTTTCAAATAAACCCTGTATTGTGCTCCCATATCATTCCCTGCAAAAATATGAAAATAAACTTTATATTGAGATGTTGATGGAACAGTTGCCTCTGAATAGGGTATTTCTGAAAACCAAGCATAAATTTGTTCAGGACTTTCTGGCTCAAGCAAGTTATCTAAAATGCTCCCGCTTGTAGGCAGAGAAGTTCCTACAAATGCCTTGCAGAAAGTTCCTCCTGCTTCTTCTACATTTCTAAATTCAAAAGCCCTGAATGCATTCTGCGCATAAGTATTCTTAAAATAGTCTATATTATTCTGTAAATTATCCCATGAACTCTTTACAGAAAGATATTCTCCTCCTCCTCTTGTTCCTTGTCCATACGCCATTTCAATCATTTTAGGTATAAGTATATTCATAACAGGAGCAAGCTGCCTCCAAAAAAACTCGCATAAATATACAGAAGTAATCTCGTCGCATATACCTACATGCTCTCCTGTATCCAAACTAGTCTGAAGGCATTTTCTCTCTGATTCAAGTATTGAAACAAAACTTTCAAGACCAGCATGTATGCCTGAAAGGCATATTGGAACAACCACTCCTTCTTTAATATTGGGCAGGCATAAAAATATGCTTCCAATAATTCCTGTTTGTATAACATTTGAAACAGGGTAAGCTCCCCCAAAATTGCATCTCGAAGCAGGGCAGATTACAGGATCACATACATTGAATAAAATTTTGCATTCATCAGGACTCATAAAATCCTGGCACTCTGCAAGATTATTTCCATCAACAGGCAAGCCAGTTTCAATTTCATAATTAAATATCCTTACCTTATTATTTCCATATCCTTTTGCAGCCTGCCTTATTGCTTCTTGTGCATCTTCAATTAATTTTTGAAAGGCAACCCCCCTCATTGCAGGGCATCCTGCAAATTCAGTATATTTTGCATAATTATTAACATCTATACTCATGCATATATCGTCAGGCCATTTTCCATTCTGCTCTGCTCCATCATCTCCAACATTACAAAGATAAAAGAAAGAAACCTGCCCTGATTGCTTATAACCTGCTTGCTCTGTTGAAAATATCCCTCCAGGCGTTTGAGAAACCTTAGCATACCATCCATGAGCTAAATCAAATGGAACAATAGCAGGCATTCCTTTAAAATTGCCTGTATCATAATATTTTAACTTCGGATTGCTATATTGATTTGAACATTCCCCTCCACTTATCAAATTATACTGCTGCAACCTCCCTATTTCACTCTCATCTGTTTGTTTTTCTATATTAAAACCATTATTTGATTGAGTAATTTTGTATATATTATCCTTAGTTACAGGCATTGTTCCAGATGAAACACCCATAGGCAATAAAATAATATTTGTACCTGTATTGTCAAATTGTATTGGTGTATTATCATCTATACTGCACCCATTGCATTTCTCCTGTATTTTTTCCTTAAGTCCTGGAAAATCAGACAGTTTTTGCCTTCCATAAATTGCTGTTTTTCTATCTGTTGAATCAACAGCCATTAAAACAGGTGCAACCCTTGTTCCAAGATTTTTTTTCAGCGTTTCTGCATTATTTTTTCTATCTTGTTCTTCTTTTACAATTTGAGCCAAAGGTGTTAATTTCCTTTTGACATCTGTGCTTATTTGACTGCTCAATACAGGGTCACTAACAACTTTATCTTCAGCCATCATCATCCTTAGTGTTTCATAATCTGTTATACTGTTTATAGGCACAAGTATATCTTTTCCATTTACATTTACCTTATAGGAATCTCCATATTTTACTCTTATCACTTCTCTCATTCTTTCTTTTACACAATCATCATTAACAACAGCCCCGCTGAATAAAGTTCCTTTTGAAATCTGGCATGCAGAGCTTTGCCACGAGGTTATCTGTTTATTTGCATCTCCTATTGATTTTGTCAGAGAATCAACACCTGAATCAATTTCCTTATCATGTCCATTGTAACATTGCGTACGGCTCATGTCTTTATGCATTGCGGCGCAATGAGTTTTATATGTCTCCATTACTCTTTGCCTTGCAATTGCCTGCCCTGTAAAACCTTGTATTGTACTCTTTGCCATTAAAACAAGTGAAGTAGCAAAACAAACACCTTTCCATGATTTAATCAGATTTCCAAGTTTTGATGTTATTTCATTCCACCTATTAATAGTCTTATTCAAATTCTCAATCATCTCTTTTGTTTTTTCATCAGATAATTTTATATCTCTTTTTTCAATCCCTACTTTAAAAGTAAAATCAGCCTTGCTTTTTGTGCTGTCAATATGGGGTATTAAAGAAACTTTTGCAACTCTTCTCAATTCAATATTTTTTGCCTCAAACTGCCTTCCAAATATTAATTGGGGTTCATTTTCTTTTAATGTCTTTGTCATTGCTAGTTTTTCTGAATATGTTGTTTCTACTGTGGGATTTGCAGGTTTAGCAGGCTCTATGTCATGATAAATAAGAGTTATTGTACCTGAATCTATTTTCTGAATATATATATAATCATTTTGAGCTTTCGCTTTTTCTGTATTGTCTCCAGTAAGATAAATAGTATCTCCTTCACTTGCATCTGCTTCTTTAATTCCAGAAATTACAATTCTTGCTTTTTTGCTCTCTTTTTCCAATGGCTTCAGCTCTTCTAAATAAATATAATGGTATTCATTATTTACAAAAACCCGGTCATTTGACTGGCTTAAATCAAAGTTATTTGCATTGTTTAAAATTAATCTAACATTAAAAGAAAATTTAGAATTAGGATATAATGTTAAAAATTTCTGGCCGAATATCTGTGCTCTTTCATGCTCTCCAATATATTCTGCATTCCTAATGCTGTCAATCAATGCTTCCTCTCCAAATGATTGTTGTTCATTCTGGCCTGTTGTAGTTTTAAACTCATCAATAAGAGGGTCTAAAGATTTATCTGATTTTTGAATATATTCAGATATAACTTTTCCTGCATCTCCTTTTTGGTTGAAGTTATTTGAACTAGTTTGCTGGGATAAACCCAAAAATTTAACCTCTGGCTCAACATCCTCTCCCTCTAAAATAACTTTTGCTCTGCTTTCTCCAACAACACTGACAATATTATTCTTTAAATCATCAAAACCATATATTTTAGTTGAATCGCTATTAACTAAATCATAAATCCGCTTAGAAATTGACTTGCTCAAATCAGGCATATTTATTTTTTTATCTGAATTTCTTGCTAAAACAGCAAAAGACTTTCCTTTTTTATCATTAAACTTTGCAGGCACTATACCTGAATATGCAAGATACCATTCTCCAAAAACAAGGTTATTAATCTTGACATCAAAAGCAGAATCTCTAGAAAATGCTGCTCCTTTCGGCAAAAAAGCCAGTCTAATTGATTTCTGGGGGCATGAAATATCTATGGTTCCTGTTTTATCATATAAAATATTGATATCTCTAACAGAACATCTATCATTCAATAACTTGCTTCCCTGCTTAACCCACAAAACATCTCCATCAACATTTAATCTTGCTTGCTGCTCCTCTGTCTCAATCCCATCCAACTTAACCTGCAAACCTGCCTTGCAATATGAAAATGGAAAATATAATTCACTGCTTTGCTGTCCTTCTTTTAAGGTTATCTCATGAAATTTCTTGTCTTTATCTAAATAAAGAGCAATCTTTGCATTATCTCCTTGGATATCCTCTGCTCTCAAAAATCCTTTTCCATTCCAAAAACCATAACTCTCAAACTGGCTGCTCCAATTATCATCAGATATTATTGGAAGATAATATTGTGCATTTCCTGTACCATATGCCTTATCAACTTCATAATATATTGTAGCTGTCAGATTTCCAAATATAAAATCCGTCATATTTTTTTCTTTTTTTGTCCTATCAAGAACTATAACAACATATCCTATATTATTTAATAATGGACTTCCCAATAAAGTAGTATAGCTTCTTATTGCTGCTCTTGCAGGATGAAATGAGATATCCAAAACTCCTTCTGGTTTCTTCCCGCTGAATGAAATTGACCTTATTGATGCAACCTGAATTAGCGGGTTAACTTTAATTGCACTTAACTGGCAAAAAACAGGCACATTCTGCTCTTCAAGCAGATCACTTCTAACAACAGCAGGAGAACAACCGCCAGGAGGAATAGAAACAATAAAGTCAGTTCCGGCAGTGCAATTTCCCTGCTCCATCTGCCTAAGCATAGGCCAATAAGTGCTGATTTCAGCATTGGAATAATAACTATTAAAATTAGGCTGAGTATACTGATAAGTCTCACTAACAGCAGAAAAATCAGAGCTCCCCGAGGGATTATTAAAAGCTGCTGCAGAAGCAAAAGATATAATCCCGATTGCCAAAAATATAACTTCTAAATAAATCAAATTTTTTTTCATATTATCTCAATATAAACTTTTGAACTATCCAGCTCAAAATAATTTTGCTGCAATTCCTCTGTGTTTTTAGGAGTTCCAAATAATTGGACAGCCATATTTAATTTATTCCCTGTTCTAAGCTGATTTTCAGTTATATATTCTTGGGTAGTCCCTCCTCCAACAAGAGCATACTCTATATTCTGAGAGGGAATATTCATGTCAAAGCACTTTTCATCTTCTCCTCCTCCAAATAATCCTAAGATATTTGATTTTGGAATTTTGATGCATTTTCTTTCATTTGAAGCAGGCAGAGTTATGCTTGAATTTTTATAGACAAAAACACTTACATTATATAATCCTTCTACTAACTCTATATTCCTTGTCTCCGGATATAAAAGAGTTGTTGAATATTTATCTGAAGAAAATGTAACAATAGAATAATCCACTTCCTTGCCAAGATCCAAATTAAGATTATGGATTTTATTTAAAACAACATTTGCTGTTGTTTCTTCATTGCTTGAAACAATATACTTTGTATCGGCATAACCTTTTGCATTTGCAAGTATAAATCCATTAAAGCATTGAGGCAGATTTCCCTCGAAAACAGCTTCTCCGTTTATTATCCTGCTCTCCCCTAAATTGCATTCTGTATTGATGCATTTAAACCTCAGATTTGCTTCAAGAGGATTTAATTCAGAATCATAAGTATATATTGAAAATGGCTGTGAATTATATTTGCAGACATCCGAAGATATTTCTAAGGCTGACTCCCCTTCAAATCCCTGCCTTTCTTTATTTCTCTCTATTATAACTGCAATAGGAAACTGGAACATTTCTTTTTCATCAAAAAATTGGATTAAAACAGGAAAACCAATATCATAGATCAAATGATAAGGAACATAGCAAAATCCAAGAATCCCCAATCCTTCTTGCAGCCCAACTGGCTGAACTACTTTATCTCCATATATTTCTATTTTTGTAGGCATATCTGCAGAATAAATAAAGTTTACATTTTCATCAACACTTCTTCCAATATTTGTAATAAAATAATTTTTATTCTTTTCTCCGAGGTTGTAATAACTCCCGCTAAGTTTCAAAGCTGCAATATTCTCTGCAAGTGCTTCTGAAATATTTTGTTTTATTGCCTGCTCATTAAAAACTTTTGGCTTGCATGTTATCTCTGTGCCATCAACAGGAGCATATAATCTTAAAACATCCAAAGCATATTTTTCCAAAAATACATTTCTCTTCTCATAGTTATAAACATCCAAAGCTAATTTGTAAAATTTTCCAAGCTTGCTCTTTAAGCTAAAATCCTGCTGTTTTAAACTAACAGAGCTGTCTTCAAAATAAATTCCCATACTATTTTTTACTTTAACATTTACTTCTAAATCATCTATATTAACCTCTATATCAGGATTTTCATTTATTAAAACGTCAAATCCTTTCAAGTTAAAGTCAGAGAAGTCGCAATAATTAACTCTTTCTTTTATGTAATCTGCAAGCTGTTTTTCCATGCTCGATAGTTTCGGAACCTGCTCTCTTAAAATATTATTTCCAGAAACATAAAGCCAGTAAGGAACACCCTGTCCTAAAAAATTCATTTGCGAAGAAAAAGGCATATACTGAGAACCTGGAATAAATATTGGCTTTTCAATATAGCCTGCCTGCTCTCCCAATAAAGAAATTCCTTGTTTTGCTGTTTCTTCTAAACAAGTAAGATAATAATTATAAACAGGTTGGAATTCTACTGGGATTTCTTGATTTACAGGTTTACTTATAAAAAAATAAAGGACAATTCCTGCCACAATTATAATCGCAAGTATTACAAAAATAGTTATCTGCCCCTTTTTATTGATCTTGAAAAAATCCCTCTTCACCCTCATAGAATCTATAAATAAATATAGTATATAAAGGTTATTTTTTAATAATTCATATACTCAACTTAACTAAGAAAATGGACCCGGGCAGGATTGAACTGCCGATTTCCTCCACGTCAAAGAGGCGTCATAACCACTAGACCACGAGTCCATAATAATTAATAAAATCTGAAGATTTTAAGCCTTTCCTCCAATGCATTGCCCCCAATTTTCACCTAACTCTTTAAACTTCAATTTGCTCTTATCAATTTTTCCAAGAATGCATAAATCCTCAAATAACTCTTTAGGCAATGTTCTATATTCATTAAAATAATTCTTCAAACAGGAATATGAAATTTTTATTCCTCTTTCTTTTAAGCTCCTTAATGAGGGGCACATCAATCTTTCCAGCACAACTTCCAAAAATTTTCTCTGCATGCCAGATTTCAAAAACATTATTCTCATAAAAAATTAAAATAACTGCCGTTTATAAAGATATTAACTGCGTGTCCATTCAACAAAAACCTTTATAAACCATTTTTATCTTTAACCCTTATTAAATTAAAGAAACCGAGAAGGTTTCCTTGCTAAGCAGAATGCAATGGACTATTGCAGAGGGAAGGTTTAGTAAAGGAAAACCGAGAAGGTTTCCTTTACTATGAAACTGCCAAAGAAAACAAAAAGATACTGCCCTTACTGCAGGAAGAATACAGAACAAAAAGTAAAACAAGTTAGCTCTGGCCATAAAAGAGGAAGCTTAAGGTGGGGTTCTATTCAAAGAGCAAAACTAAGGGGCAGGGGCAGGGGAATGGGAAACTTAGGAAAATGGGGCTCCAAACCTGCTGCAACAAAATTCAAAAAGAAAACAAAAACAACAAAAAAGGCAGTTATAATATATACTTGTTCTGTATGCAGTAAATCAAAATTATCTAAAAAAGGAAGAAGAGTATCAAAAGTGATAATAGAATAAAATGGCTCTTAAGAAAAAATTCATAAACATTGACATTCCTCTCTTGGAAATGAGTGCACCAATAATGGGAACTCCTGAAACAGTTCAAGGGAAAACATTAAGATTAGATATGACTCGAAAATTAAGGGGAAAAAGCCTTGAGATTGTTTTTAAAATTTTTAATAAAGACGGCAATTTATACGCTCTTCCCAAAAAACTGGAAATATTAAAGTTTTTTATAAGAAGAGTAATGAGAAAAAGAGCTTCTTATGTAGAAGATTCATTAAAGGCCCCATGCAAAGACTCTATGCTTGCAATAAAACCCTTTCTTGTAACAAGAAAAAAAGTTTCAAGAGCAATTAGAAACCATCTAAGAGAAACCTGCAGAGAATTTATAATTGACTATATCAAAGATAAATCTTATCTAGAATTATGCGAAGAATTATTAATGGGGATACTGCAAAAAGCAATGCTGCCAAAATTAAAAAAAGTCTATCCTCTTTCTTTTTCTGATTTAAGGATTCTTGAAGCAGAAAATATTGATAAAATAGATTATAATCATACAAAAAGAGAAGTAAACAAAAAAGCATCTATTGAACAAGAAATAGAGCCTGAAAAAGCAGAAGAACCAGAAGAAGAAACAATCCAAGAAAATATTGAAGAAGAAGAAAATTCTAAACATTCTAAAAAGAAAGAGGAATAAAATGACAGACCAATCCTGTTTGATTATAATTAAACCAGATGGATTGGTAAAGAGTCTTACAGGAAATATTATTTCTGCATTGTCAGAAGCAAAATTGAAAATTATTGGTGCAAAAATTGTTTCTGTAAAAAGAGAGCTGGCAGAACAGCATTATGCAGAATTAAAAATTAAAAAACCGCAGGTATTTGAAAATACAATCAAGTATATTATGGGAGAGTTTCATACAAACAGAGTTCTAGTATTAGTCTATTTCGGAGATAATGCAATCGAAAAAATCAGGGCAATTGCAGGGAAAACAAATCCCGAGGAGGCAGATCCAGTAACAATAAGGGGAAAATATGGAAGAATAAACTCAAAAACAGGCGTCTTAGAAAACTGCATTCACGCATCTGATTCTCCTGAAAACGCAGAAAGAGAAATAAAACTTTGGTTTAAACCAGAAGAAATAGTTTTAGATATCTATCCTACAAAAATTGCAAAAAGGCAAATTGAAGTTAAAGAGTGGTGTTAAAGATATCTCCTCAAAAAAGTTTTGCATTTTATTATTAAATGATCATCCAACTTCCAGCTAAACAACACCAAAATTTGTGTTGTCAAAAACTCTGGGCTAAAGCCCAGAAGCGTACGCAAAGAGCATTTTCCCAGTATTAATAAAATCCAAAATACTTAAAAACCATATTCTTCTCAAATTAACGTAAGCCTCAGTAGCTCAATGGTAGAGCATCAGTTTTGTAAACTGGGGGTTGAGAGTTCAATTCTCTCCTGAGGCTTTTTGCTATTGAACAAAGCTAAATAGCTTATTCTCTGAAAATTTAATACAGATTAACTTAGTTGATTTAAATTTAGAGTGCTATTTTAAGTTATTATAAAACTCCAATATCTTGCCGCCTATACTTTTTTGCTCTTCTTCTGTTAACATATCAAATAATTGTCTTATCTCTTCATATACATTTCTTGCAGCAAGAATTTCCTTTTGATTAACATAATATCTTCCGTCTTTCAATAATCTTTCTATATCTTCAAGAGGTTTTCTAGTTGGTTTAACAGAGTAAATAACTTTCTTTGATTCCCTAATTCTTCTTAAAATAAATAAGAACCACCAGATTAACAAACCTGCAATAATTGCCCCCCCAAAAATGATAAAAATCCATTTCCAAGAAATCTTTGTCTTATTGGGTTTCTCATTTTCACTGCAGTTTTCTTGTTCATAAGGTCTAGTTAAATTTGTCCCGCAGCCATTCAAATCCCTGCAATTTCTTGTAAGTATATTATTTGTACAAACAGACCATTCAGAACATTCCCAATTTTCAATGCAATTAATAATACACTTTCCTAAAACACAAATTTTGTTTCCACTGCATGACCCGCAATTTTGATTATTGCCGCATACATTTTGAATGCCACAATTATATCCTAAAGAATTGCAAGTATCGACGCAAGTTATTTTATTTCCTCCTCCACCTCCTCCTGTTGGGGGGATAATTGCAGAAACAGAAACTGCAAAAGAGACACTCTCACTATTATTAAAGTTTTTAGCATAATCAAAACAATAAGCTCTTAGAACATATTCTCCATTAGAAATCCCGCTGTCAATTGAAGTAAAAGATATATTATTGATTGTTAAAAGTGTTTTATTAACTGCGCCATTATCTGTACTATAATTGCACATTCCAGGCTCATTTAAAAATATCTCTACAGAATAACTATTTACTGTATATGTAGAGGATAATGGGCTCAATATCTTTACTTTTGGGGGAGTTGTGTCTCCTGCAAAGGTAATATTGATGTAAAATATTTCATTTTCAATATTTCCTAAAGTATCATTGACAGAAATATTTAACCAATACAGACTTAAAGTAGACAATGCGGTCTTATTCTTTATATTTCCATTATACCTATTTATCTCAAAAACATCATTTTCATTGAGCCAATAACGATCTATCCCAGATGCGTCTTCTGCTAAAACAATTTCATTAAATTCTGTATTTATTGTATGTGTAAAATTTTGTAGATTGATAAAAACAGGAGGAAATTCGTCTTGTCCGCTTCTAGAATAAATAATTGTATAATTATCTGACTTTGCACAATTACTGGAATTATCACAGCCTCCGCAATTCCATTTAAATACCCCAAAATAAGGCAATGAAAAAATCCAATATTTAGATGCTTCTAATCCAAAAATATGAAAAGTATCTGAAAAGATATTTGAACGGGTTTCATTATTAATTTCTAAAGATAAATTGCTTATTCCAACATTATCAGATATATTGCACACAAAAATTACTTCCGGATTATTTGTGTAAAATATATTATCAAGATAAGATCTTACAAAAGGCATAATATTATCTATTTGTCCCGGAAGATAAACACTTACATTAAAATGATTTGTCTCATTCATTATGTTCTCATTATCTGTCAAATTTGCATATGCAAAAAATTCATATATTGCACTTAAACCTGTTGCATTCACAAAGAATGCAACTTCTTCAGATTCATCTTTTCTTAAATTAATTAATCTTGGATT